>OFTY01000008.1_pt1 | contig 341973 bp, 256 predicted proteins | sample 1775061 | NCBI WGS metagenome assembly OFTY01 (sample SAMN08195773, study PRJEB24354) | sludge metagenome | isolation source: sludge from phenol fed wastewater aerobic bioreactor B | place: India: Nagpur | collected 2016-09-16 | reverse complement strand
TGAATCCAGGTTCAAGAATGATGTTGATCCCGGAGGGAACAAGGCTGTACTGGTCCTGGCAGATGGGTCGACCATTTCGCTCGACAATTCCGCCAACGGTACGCTGGCACAACAGGGCAATGCCCGGGTGCAAAAAACAGAAGCGGGCAAACTGGTGTATGATCTTACATCAGCCGCCAGTTCTACCGCCGCTGTCCTATATAATACTATCACGACACCCAGGGGCGGCCAGTACCAGGTAACATTGCCAGACGGCACGAAAGTCTGGTTGAATGCCGCCTCTTCTTTAAGATTTCCTACGAGCTTCAATGGCGATGAGCGTCGTGTGACCGTTACCGGGGAAGCCTATTTCGAAGTGGCGAAAGCGATCTCTCCGAAGACCAATACGAGAAAACCATTTATAGTTTCGATCCAATCTCCTGCCGGAAAATCGGGTGAAGTGGAAGTGCTGGGTACCCATTTCAACATCAGTGCTTACAGTGATGAACCCACGATCAGAACGACCTTACTGGAAGGGAGCGTGTTAGTGCACAATGAATCCTCGGAGAAGAAATTGGTACCCGGCCAACAAGCCCAGTTTGCTACTGCTTCTCAACCTGGCAAGTCTGGTTCTATTAAAATACAGCCGGTGGACGTTGAACAGGAGGTGGCCTGGAAGAATGGGTACTTTACTTTCAAGGATGCTACGATAACGGATGTGATGAAGCAGATCGGTAGATGGTATGATGTGGAGATCCAATATGATAAAGAGATCCCGGATGTGCACTTCCAGGCGACGAAAATATCAAGGAACTTACCTGTCTCGACTTTACTTAGGCTCTTCGAATTAACAAAAGAAGTATCATTTCAGATAGAAGGGAAAAAAATAATTGTGACGCGCTAAATTCATTGGGAATGTGTCTGATTTCTGGTATTCGTAGTCGTTATAATAATAGCGCGTTGAAATTCTTGTCACCTGACACCGATGACAATGAGTTGCTTATTCCCGACTAATGTATAACGGAGCGTTTCTACACTCCGTTTTGAAACTACAAAGCTCTTTACTTATAGCAAGCATTTCTACTACAGATGGCATATAGCCATGAGAATCTGCTCAACCGGACAGTAACCAAAATTATGCAGGTTGAGCATACCGATTTTCTCATGTGGTGATGACTAAGTTTGGGGTTGTCACTCGCAAGTTTGGGGGGAGATCCTGGATTCCGCGCTGTCAACGAATTTTAGGATTTCCCTTTTTTGAAAAAGATCATTGATCCATTTACTCTATAAAACTATGAATAGCCGTACTGATAAAATTAAGTCTTGGCCCCAGAGCTTTGGAGCTACGGGCAGTCCTGGTTGGTTTCCTGGTAGTAGCGTATAAGTTATTTTCGGCGGCCATTGCAGTTCGCGTTTAAGCGCAGATCCTGCAATAAACTATCCAGGTCATGAATGGGAGAAGGTACTTCAGGTAAGGAGTTCATTTCATTCATGACGAGGGTAGGCCGGTTGAGATGATGTCTTTCTGGCAAGGGTTTTATATAACGCTTGTCTCACCATACAATGGGTAACGCTTCACTACACCCGCAACGCCAACATGGGACAGCCATCCAGGCTTCCTGGTGCTAACCATTATCAATTGAACTTTATCTTATGGAGCTCTTATCCGGTACTGCCTGATGGCAGTAGCAGGAGTTTTCCAAGTTAACCTTCAATGCTTCATCCTCTCCAAGAGGATAGGTAAGGACAACTGAATTATTATTGGGTCTGAAAACGAAACTCATTAGCTTGAATTTCCCGGGCTTCCCGAGAAGGCTATCATGGGTTGTTGGTAGCAGTTTGGATGGATAATAAGTAACGGTGAAGGTTAACTCCCAGTCTAAACAACTAACGCTTATTATCTATGCAACCAATGACAACACAATCGACCGATCCCTTCATGGGCGTTACAACTGCCGGTAAAATGCGGTTTGATAATTCAATCAGCATGTCAGGTCGGATTTTTTCTTGTTTGTCATTGGGGAAACATATCAAAAGAATTTCCTGTCATCCACGCATACATCTTCCTTACAGACACCTTTTACAACTGACAGCGGCTGTATTAATGGTCACCTGCATCCAGGCAGGTGGCCGAGGATACAGCCAGACGATTACGTTGTCGGTGAAAAATGCTCCCCTTGAGAAAGTGTTTAGCGAAATTCAAAAACAGAGCGGGTATTCGTTTACGTATACTAGAGAATCGCTAGAAAAGGCAAAGACAGTTACGTTGAGTGTGAAGGATGCGGCTGTGAGGGAAGTGATGGATTTGTGTTTGAAGGGGCAGCCGTTGGCGTATACGATTGTGGATAGGATAATTATTATACAGAGGGCGGGAGGTCAAGAGAAGAGCACTAATCTAGAAACGATATCTTCTGAATTGCAAGATATTAGTGGGAAAGTCATGAATGAAAAAGGAGAGCCAGTAATAGGAGCTACTGTTAGTGTCAAGGGAACTGCAAAGGCCACCTATACCGACGATGCGGGTAATTTTTTATTAACTGATGTAGATGTTAAGGCTATACTTGTAGTAAGCAGCGTTGGGTATGAACCGAAGATTATACGATTAACTGGAAGTAAAAAGATAGAGGTTAAATTGTTTGTTTCTGCTCAAACCATCAAAGAGGTTGTCGTAAAAGGGCATACAGGTTACCAAGCAATAGACAAAAATCAATCTGGTTCTTTTGATGTTATCAATGCCGAACTAATAAATCGAAGGACCGGAACAAACATTCTTGATAGGATTGAAAATTTGACTACAGGGCTATCATTTAGAACCCCCGGAGAATCAAATAATGATAATTCACGTGGTATCCTGATCAGAGGGAGAAATAGCATTTTTTCTAATGTTGCACCTCTCATTGTTTTAGATAACTTTCCATATGATGGCAGTATTGATAATATTAACCCCAATGATATTGAATCGATAACCATACTGAAAGATGCTTCATCGTCTGCCCAATGGGGAGCGAGGGCAGGAAATGGGGTCATAGTGATAACCACCAAAAAGGGGAAGTCTCTTAAACCAATTATAGAAATTAATTCAAATATTACTTTTCAACAAAGGCCTGACATTTTTAGTGTACCGGTTATTTCTGTACCTGACGAAATTGAATTGGAGAAATTACTTTTCTCTAAGGGGTATTACGATGGAGTTATTAATAATACAATAATAAGGCTTCCACTATCACCTGTACAGGAGATTTTATTGCAACAACGAAATGGCCAGATTAGTATGGAAGAAGCGAACCATCAAATAAGCCAGCTAGAGAAGAATGATGTCAGAGATGATTTAAAAAAATATTTTTATAGAGCGGGTGTCGCTCAACAACATTCCGTAAATGTAAGCGGCAATACTCCAAATATTAATTATTATTTTTCTGCCGGATGGGATTATAATGATAATACCTTAAGAGGAGTCAATCTTAATAGAATAACTCTTCGATCACAGAATACGTTCAAAGTTTCCAATGATCTCCAAATAGAGGCTGGAATTAATTACGTACAGAATAATATTAAAAGCGGAAATAATCCTGGAATTGGAATTAATAGTGGCGCAGGCAAAGGATTATATCCGTATGCAGATTTAGTAGACGATAAGGGGAATGCCCTGATTTTAGTAAAAAATTTCAGAAGCGGTTATACTGATACAGCCGGTGCTGGAAAGCTATTAGATTGGAAATATCGTCCGTATGAGGATATTCGTGCAACACAGAACCTCGATAGCAAAAAAGACTATTTAATAAATTTGGGTTTGAAGTATTCACTCTTTAAGTATTTGAATTTTGAAGTAAAATACCAATATGAGAATATCATTGGAATAAATAAGAGCCTTAACACAGAACAATCATATTCTACAAGAGAACTAATAAATTTATATTATCAACCGAATGGTCTTAACAAATTTCCAATTCCTAAGGGAGGAATTTTAGATGCGATTAACTCGGAGATTGTTTCACATCAAGGAAGAGCGCAACTTAATTTTAGTCGTATTGTAAACAGCAAACACATGATTAATGGCTTTGCTGGATGGGAAATTAAAAAAACAAAATACCAAGACATCGCTTCGCGTATGTATGGATATAGGCAAGATGGGAGTGTTGTGAATAGTACTATGGATTTTGTAACAAGATTTCCTCAATATTATTTCCCATTATTGCAAATTCCAATTCCCAATTCTCAATCAATTACTGAGAGAGAAGATAGATTTATATCTTATTATGTCAATGGATCATATTCGTATGATGATAGATATACTTTGTCGTTTAGTGCACGAAATGATGCAGCAAATCTATTTGGCGTTAGTACTAATGCAAAGGGAGTTCCCCTATGGTCAGTTGGAGCAAGTTGGAACATCAGTAATGAGAATTTTTTTAATAATATTCACGCTATTTCATTACTAAGATTAAGAATTACGTATGGAAGAAGCGGTAATGTTAATTCAAGATTAAGTTCAGCTTATACAACGGCGAACTATTCAATTAATGATTTGGGATTAACAATTTCTACCATTACTAATCCGCCAAATGAAAGACTTCGTTGGGAACAAAATCGAACCTTAAATGTCGGACTGGATTTTAGTACGAAAAAGAGTAGAATATGGGGTACAGTTGAATTATTCTATAAACATAATGTTGACTTAATGGCACTTGCCCCAATTGACCCTACTACTGGATTAGTGCCGACCCTAGGAGGTCCGGCGTACTATTTTGGCAATGTAGCTAATATTCAGGGGAAAGGACTTGAGATTGAATTGAATAGTTTAAATATTGATAAGAGATTTAAATGGAATACTAGCTTTCTGTTTACGTACGTAATGAATAAGGTTTCGAAGTATTTGATGCCCTCCCCTACAAAGCCTATTGATTATTTACTTTCTTCTGGTGCTATTACACCTATCGAGGGGAAACCAATGTTTACTTATTATAGTTTTCGATGGGGAGGGTTGGATCCCCAGAATGGAAACCCTATCGGGTTTGTGGGAAAAGATGCAAGCAAAGACTATAATGCAATTGTAAACAATACTAAGCCTGAAGACTTAACTTATAATGGGCCCGCTCAACCACCTTATTTTGGAGCTATTAGGAATACTTTCACTTGGAAAAATTTTTCGTTATCTGCTAACATTAGTTATAAGATTGGCTACTATTTCAGAAGGACCAGTATTAATTATAGCTCGTTGTTTACTATGTGGACAGGGCACGGAGATTACGCACGGAGATGGAAAAATCCTGGTGATGAATTGTATACTTCGGTACCATCAATGCCACAAATTCCATTACCTCCTAATAATGCTTCAAGGGAGCAGTTTTATACATTTTCTAGTGTCTTAATTGAGAGAGCAGATCACATTCGCTTCGAAGATATTACGTTCAGCTATACGTTCCCTAAAGAACGTATAAATAAACTACCATTTAAAACCATGCGGATATATGCGTATGCATCGGGATTTGGAACATTGTGGATTAGGAATAAAGAGAATCTTGATCCCTACTTCCAGAATTCCCCCAAAGCTGGGAAATTATTTTCACTAGGGGCGAACTTTAGTTTCTAATAATTTCAATCATTTGAAATGAAAAAAAAGAACTTACTTCTAACACTCTCCCTCATATTACTAGGATTCTGCTCATGCAACAAGTCTAATTTTTTGGATAAGAAGCCGGACGAAAAGCTCATTTTACCTAAAACATTACCTGAATTGCAATCTATTTTGGATAACAACCAGGTGATGAATGGGGCTGGTACCGGGATTAATCCATCTTTCGGGGAAGCCGCTGCTGACAATTTTTATGTTACAGGCTTTATTCCGACGCCTCAAGGAGAGGCATTAAAGAAGTTGTATGTTTGGGATGATAATATCTACGACATCCAATTTTATGATTGGTCATTTCCTTATAAAGCAATTTTTTATGCGAATATTGTTCTAGATGAATTAAAGAATATCTCACCTTTAGCTTCCGAGTTAGAAGCTTACGATAACATAAAAGGTAGTGCATTGTTTTTTCGGTCTGAGATGTTTCAGCAGTTAGCTCAGATATTTTGTCCTCCATATGATCCTAGTAATGCTGAATCAAATTATGGAATAGTGTTGAAATTGAAATCCGATATTAATGAATCTATTCAAAGGGCAACGATTGAGCAAACCTATAGGCAGATAATTACTGACCTAAGAAATGCTGCTATGCTATTACCAAACACTACTCAGTATAAGACAAGGCCTTCAAAAGCAGCTGCTTTTGCATTGCTTGGTAGAACCTATTTAGTCATGAGGAATTATGATAGTGCGAAATATTATTCTAATAATTGTCTAAAGATCTATAGTGAGCTAATGGATTATAACGGAGATCCTGATATCAACTATAGTGGCTTCAAACAATATAATAGGGAGGTTATTTTTCATAGTATTCTTGTTAGCCAATCTGTTAGCCCCTTATTTAATGCAGGGTTCATGAGAGTAGACAGTAATTTGTACAATTCCTATGATCTAGACGATTTGAGAAGGGAGATTTATTTCAGTGATCAGGGTAATGGTAAATCGTTTCGTGGCAGTTATGATGGGTCATCGTTCCTTTTTGGAGGAATTGCTACAGATGAAGTTTTTTTGATGAGGGCTGAAGCCAATGCAAGACTGGGCAACCTTAATGAAGCATTAGATGATCTTAATCATTTGATGCGGATGAGATGGCGGAACACGGTTCCTTATCCGGAGATTAACGCTTCTACTCCAACTGAAGCTCTAAATAAGATTTTAAATGAGAGAAGGAAGGAGCTGATTTTCAGGGGGCTGAGGTGGCCTGATTTGCGAAGGTTAAATAAAGAAGGTGCGCAGATTTATATTAAAAGATTAGTAAATGGTGAAACATTTGCTTTGCTTCCCAATAGTCCGAAATATACATTCCTGATACCACCAGAAGTTATCAGCTTTAATCCGAACATTCCTCAAAACATTCGATAGTGACTTGTCTAATATGGGATGTTGTAAGAAACTGTTGTAGGTAAACGCCCGAGCTACTGGGCATCGAAATAAACGCTATTAAATTATAGCTTCGTTCTTTGACATATTGGTAACTATATGGAACAAAATCAGCAATTGACTGGCGGTAAGTCAATCTTACGCCGGTCTGAGGAAGAAATACAGAAGCTCCTGAATGAACAAGAGCAAAGCGGTCTTACAGTAAAGGAGTATTGCGAAATGTTTGATTTAGTTGAGCAGACATTTCATGGCTGGCTAAAGAGATATCGCAGCAAGACTTCAAAAGATGCAAAAGTTCCACCTACAAGGCCAGGAGGCTTTGCAAGCATAGAAGTGGTTCCAACGCTTGTTTATGACAGGCCACAACTTTTTGCTGAAATAGGCAATATAAAGCTCTTTAAAGAGGTATCTGCGGAGTATTTAAAAACACTTGTATCATGAGTAAATTGTTAGCGATCCGCTATACAGCAAATTATTACCTGTATCGCAAGCCGGTAAAGATGAATCGTTCTTTTGATGGATTAGCTGCGCTGATCCGCACGGAACTGGATAAAGATATCATCAATGGAGATGTATTTATCTTTCTGAACCGGAACCGCACGATGATTAAAGTGTTTGTATATGAGCAAATAGGCTTCAGTATATTCTATAGAAGACTGGATGAAGGCTCCTTTCTATTGCCAGCCATCGTTGGCGATCAGGTCAGTTACAGGATGACAGCAAAACAGATCATGTATATGCTCAACGGCATGACTCTTGAAGAGGGTGATTATGTAAAAGCAGACAAGTATGAACCATTACTTGGTTCATCAATGTGATACTAACATATGTGAATAATTAAAGTAATATATCGGTTAGCCGTTAAGTGTTGTTGGATTTTTTTTAAATACAACAATTAACAACCCACTGATTGCTTATTACTCCCGAACATCAGGAACTACAGGAATAATACTAGAAGCTGGTACTGCGGGTATATCAGTATGATTAAATTGTTCTGGCCAAAGATGAAACTATTGATCAGTTAAAAGCACAAATCACTCCGCTTAAGCCTATAAATGAAGAGTTCGCTGCACTGGCAATCCAGCTATAGGAACAAATCACCTCGCTGCTAGATATCATCAGGAAAAAAGACAAACAACTACAGACGCTAGATTTGATCGAACATCAGTATGAGCAATTAAGAAGATTGCTGTACAGCCGAAGCAGTGAACTGTCATTGGGACCAATACTAGGTCAATTATCATTGAGTATCGATGCAGAAGTGATCGAAGCCAGTAATATCAATGATGGCCAGAAAATAGAATCGTATACAAAGTTTAAGTCAGAAAAAACACCCGGGTAGAAATGAGATACCTTCTCACATTGAGTGGAAGTATATTAATGTATTTATCCTGAGAATCTTCCTGATGATGCTGAATACGTTTCTACAATAGAAATGGAGCAACTGGAGTATGACCCTGCCAGATTGTTTGCTACTGTTTATAGAAAATAAAAGTGCAAACGTAGCAAACCGGATGGCTCAACAGAACTTTTCATTGCTAGCCTTCCTGAAGAGAAAGATAAAATTCTGGCGGCATCTTCTCTGAAGGCTCATATAACAACAGAGAAGTACCTATACCATATGCCGATAGATCGGCATATGCAAAAGTTCTCACAGCAAGGTATTGTTCTCTCTGAGAATACGATCGGCGATTGTGTCAATGGTGCCTCCAGGAGCATTACAGCTATTTACGATGCATTAAGAACAAGCATTGTTCACTCTGCATCGGGGTTACATGATGGCTGATGAGACCCCCTTCACAGGACTGGATACACAGAGAGGAAAAGGAAAGAAAAATCACATTGGTTACATGTGGACTTATTGGAATATGGTTGAGAAGCTCGTTTTTTTCGAATATCAAAGAGGTCGGGGTAATAAACACGCAGGACCGCTATTACAAGACTTTAGGGGATATCTCCATTTGGATGGCTACAATGTTTAAAAGTATTATGACAATCTTCCGGTGTGATGCATGTCAACTATAATGCTCATGCACGAAGGAAATTCCATGAGGCAAAATTTACAGACCGCAAAAGAGCTGAACATGTCTTAATGTCTATATGGTAATATATTAGGGTATTGAAAGTTATTGTAAGCAGCAGACCTTCAGCTTCGATCAGCGAAAGGAAAGATCGGTACCAGTCTTTAACGAATTAGCAGCATGAGTAATAGAAGAACCCACCGAGCTTACTACACTTCGAAGCCCGATTGGTAAAGCACTGGCTCATTTTTCTGAACGGGAAAAGCAACTCAGCATGTACTTGAATGATGGGGTGCTGTAAATGGGTACTAATCTTATCGAGAACACCATCCGGACCATAGGGCTTGGTCGAAACAACTACCTGTTTGCCGGATCTCATGATGCTGCTCAAAACGCTGCCATTATATATTCTTTGTTTGCTACCTGCAAACTGCATGATGTAAATGCATATGACTGGTTTAAGTACGTGCTCACAGAAATTGACAAGTTCCCATCAAGCCGAATCAAGGAGATGTTGCCTCAGAACTGGTCCTAGGTGCTTGCGAATGGCTACTCATTATTGGACCATAGTTGCCAATATTAATTGCGGAACTTAATGCATCTCTAATATTACAGTGAAGGATACATTGAACCCTTGAGGAGTAATGCCCCATAGACATGGATCTCTGTTGTTGGTCTCTTGGGCCGTACAACAAGGAATCAATGAATTAAAGACCTGAACTGCTGAATGTATTACGATAACCAACTAGGAAAGACCAGACAACGGCAAGAAATTGTGACGAGCCCCATGGGCAAATATAAAAAGTGTAAAGTGATCTAAATATAAAAAAATCGGCTAAGCATCGGTTGATACTTGTACTTAGGTGGGTAATGTTGTAGCTATTTACGTCTTGTATTCTTGATGTATTACTAAATAATTCAAACATGAAGGAAACATTATTAGTTGTTTTTTATTCTTTATTGAGCTACCTATCTCTTGGGCAAGATGTGAAAAGCAGATTTATAAATAGCTCGCCGATATTTACAGATTCTCCAAGCCTAACTATATCTATAAAGGCATTGAAAATTGGTGATGAAGTTCCCAATATTTCTTTGGGAGAGATTATCGGGGCACCTTACAAGAGAGCAAGTATATCTGATTTCAAAAACAGATTACTTATTCTTGATTTTTGGTCAACCTTCTGTAAATCTTGTATTAACCAATTTCCGAAGATGGCTGCATTGCAAGAAAAATTTCGAGATAGGATTACTATTTTACCGGTGGGATTTAATTTTACAGATAGTAATGGAGGAGATATACGGAAATATGTCCATTCTGTTATGGGCACAAAAAAGGAACTGAAACTACCTACTGCCATTCAAAGGACAACTGATTCTGTATTAGGCAGTCTATTTCCAAGTATTGGTCTCCCATGGGAAATTTGGATTAAGGATGGTCGCGTAATAGGTATTACTGATCATCTAGCGGTAACTGAAAGCAATATTAGAAATATAATTGAGGAGCGGAATACCAAGTTGGTTGATAGAAGCCAATTAAGATCATTTGACTGGTCCTTGCCCTTTATCATTAATAGCAAAATAAATGGAAACACAAATGGAGCATTTGGTTCTGCTTTTTCAAGGTTTATAGAAAATATTCTACCACCAAATGGAACAGGATTTTCTCCTGATACATCACAGATTCGTTTTGTAGTCGTAAACAGAACCTTCTATTATTACTATTGGCTTGCTTACAAAGATTCGATCCAAGGATTAAGTGAAGGCGGAAAACGTGTAATTATTGAACCAATTGGAAAAGCTCCATATGAGGATGGGCTTGCAGACCCAGCCACTATGGATGCTGGAGAGTATGAAAAGTATAGAAATGAAAATCTTTTTTCTTATGAAGTAATACTTTCATCAAAATATTCCAAAGTAGAGTTCAAATCTATACTTATTTCAGATTTAGATAGATTTTTTAAGGTAAAAAGCTGTGTAGAAAATAGGAGCATGAAATGTTTTGCATTGATAAGAAATACCAAAGATGATAAATTATATTCGAAATACAAATATAAACCAGGGTATCAATTTGATATCTCAGACGATAAATCTAGCATGAATATATCTAATCTTCTTGTATCCGATTTGGTTCAGCGTCTGAATGAGCTTGTAGAACCCTTAATAATTGATCGAACGAATTATAAAAAAGAAATTGATATCAATATTAAAATTAGCAAGGATATCAATGATATTCGAAATGAGTTGAACAAGTATGGGCTTGATTTAAGAGAAGAAGTTATTAACATACCTATGCTGGTATTGCGACTAAATTAAATATTCATTAGAACCTTTATTCATTATTTGATTCTAATTTTATTTCGTGGTGTCTTATAACTAATTAATAAATTAATTCTATGGAGAAATCAATCTAATGTCAAAGGTCAACAAAGATTCTTTCCCTTGTTGACCTTGACAAAAAGCTAGATTAAGATATTGTAGCCTTTGATTGCTTTCAGTAACCAATCCTTTATGGTCTATTGATGCAGCAAATTATCGTAGCATCTGCTTTTACTTTATATTTGCCAAAGTCTGGATCGGTTGGATCTGTAACTTGAAAGAAATCTGTAGAATTTCCAAATGCAACTGCACATACATAAGTAGTACCAAGACAGATCTTACCATTAATACCTGTAGATGAGAATTGGGCAGCAGTCCCTAAATATGTACTTGGGCTTGCCAGAGCTTCCAAGCTATTCCTTGCCGATGAACATTGAGAAGCTAGAATGTCCACACCTGCTTTGACTGGAACCCAATAGTAGTTAGTTGATTGAGACGGACAGCTATTGTCTAATTTTTTGTTTGTAAACGCAAAACATGCCATTGCAATTGCGATTGCAAACATTCCAAAGAGGTAACGTTTCATGTGTTTAAATTTAATAGTGATAAATTACCTACTCTATTTAAGGTTTTCGGTATACCCTTACCCATTGTTCTGGAAGCGGGCACTCCCTGGCTGGTTGCAACCTAAGCCCAGTATTTAGTAGTTATATTCTTGATTTAGGATAGTTATTGTCAAATAGATCCAATGATTGATCGCCCTATTGTCATGTTCTCTCTTTCTTTTTTCTACCGAGAATAATGCTTACAAACGCCAGAATTGTAAAAGCTAGATTAAAAATCAAATGCTGTTTCCATGACATCATCGAAAGTACCCCTCCACACGAGCAAGGTAATGTAGGAACGAATACCATCATATACCCGATATAGGACGTAAATAGTATCATTAAGACCAATGAACTATACAGCCCCAATTTCCTAGTGCTGGGGATAAATAATAACCCGGCTACAAAAAACTCAATCATTGGTAATCCCCAAGCAACCAAAGGAGCTTTGTTCTCAATGAGAGGAGATCTGTTTAATACAGACTCAAACTGGGTTATATTTGTTATTTTGCTGAGGGCGGTGTAAACAAAAAGTAATATGAAAAGAGCAGCAATGACATCAATAACAGTTGATTTCTTAATCCGAATTTTAAATGTTTTTTGAGGCATCAAAGCAGTTGACTTCATGGAATAAATCTGATTTAATTGTTATTATTATTACTCTCAGTCTGGGTATTATAAATGTTATAGTCGTAAGAAATACCATATAGGAACTATTTGGCGTGTATCTTCTTTCACATATAGAATTTGTTTCAAGGAATCAGTCGTATCCAACTTCTTTCCTCGACATTCATCATAATGACAAATGGGTAGAAGGAATGCCTATTATTTGTCCTTATAGTAAAGACTCGATTTACGGATGTAGGAATTATTTCAAACGCAGAGGGGGAACACTTTTAGGTAGAGAACGGCGTAAAAATTTATTTGATTTTTGAACCAACAGTCGCTCATTTCTCCTCAAATTTATGCTGAGTAAAAAAAAAATTGTTATGAATTTGGGAGTATTTTACATCCAAAAACGAAATATCTAAACTGTATCAAAATTATTTTTTTGATTACCCCCTCACTTCCCCCTAAACCACCTCGGTGGATACCCATAATACTTCTTAAACACCACCGAGAAATTCGCAATATTCTTATAACCTGTCAACCTCGCCACATGCTCAACCGGAATATGTGTTTCGTGCAATAATGCACCTGCCCGCTCCATCCTGGCTTCCAGTAGAAAATCAAAAACCCCCACCCCATAAATCCTCTGAAATCCTTTTTTCAACTTATGCGCCGTCAGGCCGCGTTTTTTAGACAACTGCTCGATCGATAACGACTTATCCAATTGCTTCACCAGCAAAGCCTTTGTTTCATAAATGCTTTCGACCTCATCTTCCGTAAGCTTTACAGGAGAGCCATTGGCATGATTCGCCGCCTGATGAAGCGCCAGGATCACCAGCTCACCCACCCTTGTATCGAGATACAATTGTCGCAACGGGCCCGTATAGGTGTTGTTCAGGATATTGCGGACAATGCTCATCATAGCAGGGGTGGCCACAAAAGGTCCACCGGTTGCCATGGTTGATTCTGCCTTCTGTGCGTTTTCTAAGAGTAACGCTATTACAGGATAGTGAAAGGCCAGCGGCGCCAGGTAATCCGGCTGCAGGCAAAGCTCAAAACTGGAATACAGCTTTTCCTTCTGGAGCCGCATCCTGGTCTGAAGGGAAGGTGTATAATAAATATGATAAGCCCGTTCATGCATAGGCCAGTCCCCCAATTCCTTTTGCTGCAGGAAGAAACTGTTTTTCAGGATGATCGGGATACGTACAAGGGCCTGATCATCTGATATAATAATGGTGTCGCGTTTAGGGAGCTGATAAGTATTGTACCAGATCGAATACCCGGTACCGGCCATCTCCTGCAGAAGGAAATTACCATAATGGCCGGCAGCTACCAGGCAGGCAGTGTCGGGCAACTTGTATTCCCACAGCATCGTGGGGGTAATAGGAGAGAGTGGGATCTCTCCCGCGTGTTCTGAGATAAGGTTTAATGTCATGGGATTAGTAAAACGTAACAATAATATGACTACCTTAAAAATTATTGTTATGAATTTGGGAGTATTTTGCTCGTCCAAATGAACATTTAAAAGCAAAAAATCCACCCAAAAAAAGTACGAAAACCACCAAAAAAAGGTGGGCCGACAACCCTGATGGGGAGCCGTTTTGAGGCTAATTTTACAGAAAAATAAAGCGTAAAAAAACGTAAGGGTTTACTCGTAGCAGCATTTAGATGCTTTGAAGTATTTTCACTTTTAAGACCAGTCAATATTAGGGTATATCAGGCAATTAGATCATCTTCCATAACCTTTTGCAGCCCGGTTTTATACCTGTAAAAGATCGATCTCCCCCCCTCTGAAAATGATTTGAACATTACGCGTCGCGCCTCTTTTCGCTAAACTTTGGTTCAGGCTCTGGTAGGGCATACACTAAACTTTATACAGCTATGTCAACCAGCTTAATTTACCCGCTTACCACCCCGGTAAAAGCAGGTTCTTACAAAGCGGATCCTATGAGTGCCAGTCAAGTTGAAATCGCCCGGAAAATGCTTTGCAAACCTGTTTCCTATGCATCGATCCAGGATATCGTATGCTCCAAACATTTCCTGGAAACCCATCTCACCATCGCCATGCGCTTCCTGTGCCTGGCCACCGACCTTCAGGTCATCTATAACTGGCTCCCCTGGCGCTATACCAGGTATCTCAAAAAAGATGCGCATATCCGTCATCTCCAGGAAACCTATGTTACGGTCGGAGATTCCAGCAGCGCTCAATCATTCCTGTTATTCATGAATGATACTGCCATCGGTCAGGCAGATGTCCATCACGCTATTCAGGATGATATCAGCATGTACTATAATGCCCTTGCCGGAGATTATCGCATGCAATTGCTCATCGATCCTGAAAAAGAGATGCACGGCGATACCGCACTGTTCATCCTTCTCACCTGTATTGAATTTTTCTTCACCTTCCAGGAAGTGGAACGCATCGTGTTCCTGCTGGAAGAAGATCACTGCCTGCTCAACAGGATCGAAAAGGCCGGATTTGTTTTCGAATCGAGAGTGATCACACCGCATAAGACGGCCATGTTGTATGCATGTTCGAGAAAGAGGCAGCAGGAGGACAGCGCCCTATAAGCCAAGCACTGTTTTGAGCTTTGCATAACCTGTTTTGCTCACAGGCACCCGTGCGCCCGTTGTCAGCAGCGCAGAGTAACTCTCCTTTTCATAAGGATCGAGACGGGTGATCAATTGCACATTCACGAAATACGAGCGGTGCGTGCGCACAAACTGCTGTGGGTCCAGCACCTGCTCGAAATGCGACATGGTCCTATTCTTGAGATAGACGCCATCTTTCGTGTGTATCTTCACGTAATCATCGGCCGCTTCCAGGTAATGCACTTCATCCACCGGGATGATGCGGATCTTACCTCCGGTCTTCACCACGATACGCTGGCTCTGGGGAGCCGTTTGAGAAGCTGTTTCCAGCAATGGCGCCGGATCGGCTTTGATATTTCCCTGGCCGCCCTGCTCCATCCATCGCTGAATGGCTTTGTCGAACCGCTCCTGGCTGAAAGGTTTCAACAGGTAGTCCGTTGCATGATTGTCGAATGCTTTGATGGCATATTCATCGAATGCCGTGGTAAAGATCACGGCCGGCGGCTGATCGATGAGCTCCAGCATCTCGAAACCATTGATCTTCGGCATCTGGATGTCGAGGAAGATGAGGTCGGGCTGGTGTTGTTGGATGGCCTTTACACCTTCAAACCCGTCATTGCATTCCTGCAGCACGGTGATATTGGGGTGCGACTGCAGGTATTCTTTTACGATCGACCTGGCCAGCGGTTCATCATCTATGATTATTGCCTTGATCATGCTTGTGGTATTTTGATGGACGTGGTGAATATATTTCCGTCGGCATGGGTTTTCAGCAAGTCATTGCGTGCATATAGCAGGTATAGCCTACGCTGTGCCGAATGCAGCCCGAATCCCGTTCCCTGCCTGGGTGAAGAGGTTTGCGGATCAAAAGGATTTTGTACAGTGAGCACCAGGTATCCGTCTTCCAGGGCTGCCTGCACGCGGATGGTGATATCTTCCGTTGTATCATACAATCCAAACTTGATGGCATTTTCCACTACCGGCTGCAGGAGCATGTGAGGAATGAGCTGCTTCCCCACAGCCTCATCCTGTTCAATCACTGTGTTAAGCCGGTGCCCGAACCGTACTTTTTCTATTTCGAGATATAATTGCAGGTGTTGTAGTTCTTCGGCCAGCGTGATCCACTGCTGGTCTTCCTTTTTCAATGTGCCCCTGAGGAAATCGGACAATTGCTGGATCATTTTGCGGGCCAGCGCCGGCTGCGTGCTCACCAGCGCACTGATGGAGTTCAAACTGTTGAAGAGAAAATGCGGTTGCAACTGTTGTCGCAATTTGAAGAGTTCCGCATCTTTGGCGAGCCTGGCGGCATCTGTCTCACGGTCTTCCTGTTCCTTCCTTTCTTCCAGGGTATACCAGAGCTCACTCATCAATGACATGCAACCTGTGATCAGCACTGCCATATCGAACCGCACGCCCATGGAACGCTTCAGGAAGAGGAGATAATCGGGTTGTGCATGATAGACGGCCTGCAGGCTGTATTTGATGGCCGCATTGGCCAGTCCGCTCATGACCGCACACAATACCAGTAAATAAAAATATTTTCCTTTTCGCGGGCGGTAATACCGGAGGTTACCGGTGATGAGCAGACAGATGCAAGCCAGCACCAGGTTGGTGATGAGCGCATCGCCTAACGCAATGGGCCATGCGAAACCCCAGTCGGACAGGATCATGAAATGCACCCCCGACCAGATCAGCCAGCAGCCGGTAAAGATCAGCTTGTTTTTGGTGGTTGCTAAAGGAGATGCCATATCGGTTCACAATGTTTGCCGGTTAATAGAACTGCAAATATTTATGGGTGATATTCGATTGTATATTGGCCGCTTTTTTATGGACCAGGTCGATATACAATCCTGCATTGTCCGCCTCCTGCACTTTCGAATACAGCTCGGCGCCGTCGATCAGTGCACTGATCCCGTACAGCTCACTCACATCGATGAACTGCCATTGCACCAGTTTCTCCTGCTGGTTGAAGAACATTTCCTGTTCCAGCTCGCCGATCTTCCTTGCCTTTGTAAATGCTTCGGTTTCATCGGCAGCCGTGATCAGCCTTAATTGCTCATCGAATTGTGGTGTATGATCGCCTTCGCCGCAAATGATCCGGTAAACGATCTTGGCTAAGAACCAATTCATAAACGGTGTTTTGAATAATTTGAATAAAAAGGGAAATGATTTTAATAGCTTCTGATCTCGAGTCCGCCGAACACGGTAGTGCCTCTTACCACGATCACTTTTTCAGCATTGACAACAGGCGGACGTTTGTCCTCTATCCCCCCGAATATGGCAACTGCTTCAGAGGAGTGTACGGCCCAGTGAGGCGGTATGACCAGCTTGGCGCCTCCGAAGATCTGTACTACTTCGATCTCGATCTCACCGGTGAAGTCGGCCTGGGTTAAGTTGATCTCTGCCCCGCCAAATATGTTCACCACTTCACCCCCTTTGAAATTCTTGGAATAGATGATCCGTTTTACATGCCCGAAGACGGACACTATGTCGAGCAGGTCATCTTTATCAGTGACGGAAGTGCCTGATCCTGTAACGCCCTTGTCTGAGGATTCTTCCCACCCCGTTCTCCACCTGTTCCTTCTTTCCCATCTTTCATGGGCCCTTCTGCCGAACCTACTACGCCGTGTACCGAACAGGACGGCCAACCCAACGAGTATGATGATGAAGGGAAGGATGAAATCCTTGATGTCGATATCGGGGAGCAAATGCTCGGCCAGAAAAAATCCACCTACGGCCATGATCACTATCCAGTTGAAATCCCTGAACCTGTTTACAAGTCCCACGAATAAGCCTACCACGATCAGGATCATAGGCCAGGTGAATAACCAGTTGGGGAGGTCAGCGCCCATACGGCGCATCAGTAATACAGCTCCGATGCCTACCAGTAAGAGGCCTGCCCATGCATTGATATTCCGGGGGCCTCTTCCTTCTTCCTGCCTGCGGTCTTGCTGTTCTGCCGGGTTTGTGCTTTCGTCTTGCATAGTGAAATAATTTACACAAATCTACAGGCATAGCAGTCCCGCTGCAAGTGCTCAAAGGCAATTACAGGATGGTTACCGGCAAAAAGGGGAATTTTCTCGGTGAAAAAACCGCTTATTGTTTGTTCTGCGACAATTTGCTCCTGATCCGGCTCAGGGTTTCCAGCGTCATGCCGAGGTAGGAGGCGATGTACTTGAGCGGTACCCTGTTCAAGAGATGGCTTTTGGTGACGATAAAATGCTTGTATTTGGAAGTGGCTTCCGTGAGGCGGGCTATGTATGCCCGTTCTTCGGCATCACGATAATATTTTTCCAGGATCTTACGCCCCACGATATTGATCTCGGGGAAATGCTCATACATGTATTGCAGGTCATTGTAATGAAGACCGGTCAATTCACAGTCTTCGATGGCCTGGATATTTTCGGTGGCAGGGATCTGCAGGTCGAAGCTCGTTATGGAGCTTACCAGCTCACGCTCACAGGTGATCCAGGTGGTGATCTCTTTGACACCATCCTTTGCATATCCGCGCAAAATACCTTTCCTTACTAAGAAGATATGGGAACAGATCGTTCCTGCTACCATCAGCATCTCATTTTTCCGCAAACGATGGGAGAAACATTTTTCATTAGCATAAGCCTGGGCCTCCGCACTAATAGGGTACACGGATTTGGCAAAACTGACAAAAGGGGATTCTGGCAGGGCAGTTTTAGACAGCCACTGTTCACCTGCAGTCGGGTTGTTTAAAGACATACTACGATCAAAAATTTAGGTTGGGGTTCAGAACTTAAATTCCGGCCAAGGGAAAACGGCATTAATGATTATTTCCAGAGGACAATTGATTGATAGATATCGCGGTAAGGATAATTAAAGATAGGGAAAAGAATCACTTACAGAACAAGTTCTTTGTGTATATAAGTGATTTCTTGTAGCAAGATCAATAATTCCACGCCAACACTCCTGCAAAGGTAACGGTTATCCGTAAATGTTCAGTAACAATGATGTAGAAGTTCAAGGTAAATGGGGATAAAAAACCAGGTTTTTGGGGGATAATTGGTTAGCCAATGAAACGAAATTGATCTCCGTCAAACAATCCAAGGTCGCTCAGTTTTATATGTGGTATCACCAGCAGGGCCATGAAGGAAAGTGTCATGAAAGGGGCCGATAAACCGGAGCCCAATGATTTGGCCATGGCATCGATGGCAGTATAGCCTGCTGCTATGGCGTATCCATCTTCATTGCTCATCAGTCCGGCCACTGGTAATCCCAGCACCATTTCAGATCCGGGACTCACGCAGCTTATTCCCCCTTTCCGAGCTATCACGGCATTCACGGCACGGCAGAGGGATTCATCGTCGACACCCACGGCCACGATGTTGTGACTGTCGTGCGCCACCGATGAGGCAATAGCGCCCTGCTTCAGCCCGAAATTTTTTATGAACGCTTTTGCTACCGGCGCATCAGCATAACGGTTCACTACAACGATCTTGAGGCAGTCATGTTCAGGATCACTTACGATGTTACCGCTCACTACTTTGGGTGTCATTAGGATTTTATTGGTGATCAACTGTCCATCCAATGCTCCGATCATCGTGATCTCCTGCTCGCCCGTCCATGGTATTGCGAAGTCGGCCATTGTTTTCGGAGCGCAATTGAAATGATTGATCAGCGTGGCTGGTTTTGTTTTGATGAGCGACTGTCCATGGTCGGCCACCAGTTGTCCATCGATATAGGTTTGCAGCACCCTGAAATGCACCAGGTCTTCTGCCAGGATGAAGTCTGCTGGATCGCCCTCCCTTAGCAATCCAATGTCCAGATGATAATGCAGGACTGGATTGACGCAGGCTGCCTGCAGCACATGAAAAAGATCGATACCTTTTGCCACGGCGCGGGCGCAGAGCTGGTTGATATGGCCTGCTTCCAGGCTGTCGGGGTGCTTATCATCGCTGCAAAACATGATATGCTGCGGATGATCTTTCAGCAGGCCGATCAGTGCCTCGAAATTTTTTGCAGCACTTCCTTCACGGATAATGATCTTCATGCCATAGCTCAGCTTGTCGAGCGCTTCCTCTTCAGTGAAACATTCATGATCGGTACTGATCACCACCTCACGGGTAGTAGCGGTATTATGGCGGCCTTCGGCCGCCGAAGCCTCAGCGTAGGCGGCAAGAATATATTGTTTGGCCAGCTCGCCCCGCAGTCCGGGCGCATGCCCGTCCACCGGTTTTTCCAGTCTTTGTGCCGCTGCGATCTTTTGCATCACTTCCGGGTCTTTGTGGAGCACTCCGGGAAAATTCATCATCTCGCTTAAATATTTGATCTCAGGTTTTTGCAGCAGTGTTTCTACCTGTGCAGCATCGAGAGAAGCACCGGCCGTTTCGAAACCAGTGGCCGGTACACAGCTTGGTGCGCCGAAATTGAATTTGAATGGCACGGTATTACCATTGCTGATCATATATTCCACACCTTCCATACCACATACATTGGCTATCTCATGCGGATCGCTTACCGTGCCTACCGTCCCATGCACCACCGCCATCCTGGCAAATTCAGCAGGCACCAGCATGGAGCTCTCGATATGAACATGACTGTCTATGAACCCGGGAAGGATGCAGGGAAGCGAGCCCTCTGCCGTGTCCGGATGGCCGGAAATATCCCGGACCGAACTGATCTTTCCATCATGCACTACGATCTCTGCCGGATAGATCTTTTGCTGCCATATATCTGCCAACTTGCCCCGGATGGTAAAACTGTCCATTCGTAAAAGATTATTGCTAAAATAGTTTATATGAAAGAAATATATAGGTTTACCACGAAGACACGAAGGCACAAAGGAAATGAGATGGTTTTATGATCAAGCATCCTGTCCATAAGTCAACATGCCCTTTTTGCTTAATAGTGTGATCAATACTACAACAATTTGGAATCCCTATCAAGGCACGAAGCTACCTCCGGTAGTGCTGAGCAAATCTACAAGTTCCAATCCTTTGAGCCTTCGTGCCTTCGTGGTAAACCTATCCTAATAATCTAATATAATTTTTGACGTGCTCTGCCGATTTTATAATTTGAGACCAAACAATCTAAATCCCTCCATCTCTATATGCAACACAACAAATATATTCTTGTTCAACTTCTCTTTTTCTTCCTATTCCTCTTTCCACTCTTATCTCCCGCACAGGAAGTCATCGTCAACAATGTTGGTAAAGATCCCTTCAATGGCAAAGCTACCAACATTGTGTACAAAGCCAAAGAGGGTGTATGGACCTTTCAGCCTTTTACAAATTCCGTCATAAAGACCACCTACCGTCCGGCAGATTATACGCGGAACGAACATATTTCCGATGCGGTGATCGCATCACCACAGGCGCTCGGCACCAAGATCACGGTGACCACTTCTCAAACAGTGGAGCTGGAAAATGGCGTCAGCGTGGTGATCCAGCGCGACAGGCTCTACTACAAATCCGGCCGCGAAGTTAAAGTGAAAGCAGGTCATTATTTCGCCCAGGGCGATAACAGGGGATTCAGGTTCCAACTGAGCGACCAGGAAAAAATATTCGGTGGAGGCGAACGCGCCCTGCCGATGGACCGCAGAGGCTACCGGTTCAACCTGTACAATAACCCTGCCTACGGATATGGACTGGGCGCCGATAATCTCAACTTCTCCGTTCCCATGATCATTTCCTCCAACGGGTATGCCATCTTCTTCGACAATCCCTCCAAAGGCTATCTCGATATCGGGTTGACCGATAAGGATTTCCTGGAAGCCGGTTTCTCCAGCGGTGAGTTGACCTACTACGTGGTGTTCGGAAAGAATATCGATGAGATACTGCTCAACTATACTGCCATCACCGGCCGGCAACCGCTGCCTCCCCGCTGGGCATTGGGCAATTTCGTATCCCGCTTCGGCTATCGCAGTGAGGAACAGGTGAAACAGGTAGTGGAGAAAATGCGCCGCGATAATTTTCCCATGGATGGCCTCATTTTCGATCTCTTCTGGTTTGGCGATAATATTAAAGGTACCCTGGGCAACCTCGATTGGGTGAACAATACCAAATGGCCCGATCCCAAATCCATGATCGCCGGTTTCCGTCAGCAGAACCTGAAGACCATCCTGATCACTGAACCCTTTATTCTTCAAGGCACTAAAACCTATACAGAAGCTACTCCTTTCCTGGCCACGGAAGCCAGCGGGCAGCCATATACGTACAGTGATCTGTATTTCGGCAATGGCGGACTGGTGGATATTTTCCGAAAGCAGGCCCGCGACTGGTTCTGGAAGTTTTATAAAAAGCAGGTAGGCATCGGCGTTACAGGATGGTGGAGCGACCTGGGAGAACCTGAAAAACATCCGAACACGATATTTCACAACCTGAAAGATCATGGTGTGAACAGGCCCATGAGCGCCGATGAAGTGCATAATGTTTATGGTCACTACTGGAGTAGGATGTTGTTTGAAAAATATGCCGAAGATGTGGGCGGTGTGCGGTTATTCCACCTCAACAGGTCGGGGTTTGCAGGCAGTCAGCGGTATAGCGTTTTTCCCTGGACGGGCGATGTGGCCCGCAACTGGAGCGGACTGAAATCGCAGTGGCCCGTTCTCCTGGGCATGAGCCTGGGCGGACTTCCCTACGTGCATTCCGATGCAGGCGGCTTTGCCATGGCCGACCAGGCAGATCCCGAGCTATATACACGCTGGTTGCAATTCGCGGCATTCACGCCTGTCTTCCGCCCTCATGGAACGGCACTGGAAGATTATGACAGATCGGTAAAAAATATTCCCTCCGAGCCATGCTTCTGGGATGATCCCTATAAAACCATCGTGCGTCAGTTTATCCATCTACGTTACCAATTGCTGCCATATAATTATTCACTCGGATATGAGCAAGCTGTCTTCGGCAAACCGTTGATGCGCCCGCTCTACTACTATAATTTCAGTGATCCTGAAACCTTCAAAGCTGACGACGAATATTTCTGGGGCGATAATTTCCTGGTAGCTCCTGTCATGTCGCAGGGCGCTACTGCCCGGTTGCTCTACCTGCCCGAAGGCAAATGGTATAATTTTTACGATAACAGCCTGGCCGATGGAAAACAATGGATTACTCAACCCGCCGATATCAACCGTATGCCGCTCTTTGTAAAAGCAGGCAGCTTTGTCCCGCTCTGGCAGCCGGATTCCGTGATCCGTTCAACAGAAACCTATGATTCGAAAAAGATCAGCCTGTTATATTATCCTTCTGCTGCTGCCAGCACCTATACCTGGTATGATGATGATGGATACAGTACCAGAACGCTGGAGCGGGCCGACTATGAACTGATCACTTTTAACGGGAGCACCAACGGGAACCTCATCACCATCGATCTCAAGACCAACAATGAAGCGATCTACAAGAGAAAACAACCGCGGCAACTCCTGATCACGGTGCCTTCCAATTCACCGTTCAAAGAATTGAAAGTAAATGGGCAACCGGTGGACCTTTCAAAAGTTCCCAAAAAACCGGTCACGCTGGCCAATGGCCGTTTTGCCACTGCCCTCGTAGAGTTCAGTGGGAAACCTACGAAGATCGAGCTGCGTTTTTAGATTTGTAGCATCAATGCACCGGATTATGTGCATTTTATGATTGGAGAAAATTTATTCCATCTATCTCATTCATCATGGCCATCGTGGTCCTGCAGGTATATTTCCTATGTGGATAACCAGTTGTTTGGCACAGTACATGCATTCATAAGGCATAATCCGTTCTTATGAAAAAAACAATACTGATCAACCTGTCACTCTTGTTGTTCTTTTACATCCTGATCTTTATCGTAGCATCGGTGTAGTGTACACCACGAAGGCACGAAGGCTCAAAGGATAGGAACTTGCAGATTTGCTCAGCACTACCGGAGGTAGCTTCGTGCCTTGATAGAGATTCCAAATTGCTGTAGTATTGATCACACTATAACACTATAAAGGCGCAAAGGGCATGTTGACTCATGGACAGGATGCTTGATCATAAGACCACCTCATTTCCTTTGTGCCTTCGTGTCTTTGTGGTAAACACTGAGAGGCGCGAAGTCGCTACCAGATGTTCAGTCTTGCATCAGATCCGGGCGTCGTTCCTGCGTTCTTTTGACCGCCTGTTCGTGTCGCCATTCAGAGATCTTTTTCGGGTCGCCGCTCATCAGGATCTCGGGCACTTTCCAGCCACGGAAATCGGCGGGCCTCGTATAAACGGGAGGGGCCAGTAAATTATCCTGGAAAGAATCCATCAGTGCAGAAGTTTCATCATTCAATACACCGGGCAGTAACCGGCCCACAGCATCTACGATAATGGCGGCAGCCAGCTCCCCGCCACTGAGCACATAATCACCTATGGAGATCTCCATCGTTACAAAATGTTCACGGATCCTTTCATCGATCCCTTTGTAGTGCCCGCAAATGATCAGCAGGTTGCCTTTCATCGATAACTGGTTGGCAGCAGGTTGATCGAATCTTTTTCCGTCGGGGGTTACATAGATGATGGCATCGTAGGCCCTGCTGGCCGATAGGCTTTCGATGGCATTGGCCAGTGGCTCGGGCATCATCACCATGCCGGCCCCTCCGCCATACTGGTAATCGTCGACTGTGCCGTATTCATTCACGGCCCATTGCCGGAGATGATGCACATGCACTTCCAGCAAACCCTTATCCTTCGCACGTTTCATGATGGAGTGGGAGAGCGGGCTCTCGAGCAGTTCGGGGAGAACGGAGATGATGTCGATACGCATGAGGCAAAGATAGGGGGTGGGTTTTATTCTTCCCGGAATTCATCCAGGTCCCGTCTTTGCTTCTTGGTCGGGCGACCCACTTTACTGAGCCGCTTGCCGGTATGGAAGCTGGCCGCCTGGAACTGAATGCGTTCCAGTTCTTCAGGCGGCGTAATATCTTCGTAGAATTTGATCGCTTCGCTATGCGCCACGCGATTGTGCAGCAGGCCCGTTACCCTGATCCGCCAGCGCTTCGCTTCCGTCTTCACTTCGTACTCCTCACCGATACCTACAGCTTTGGACGCTTTCACCTGCATCCCATTGTACTTGACCTTTCCGCTATCGCAGGCCGCCGCCGCTATCGTCCTCGTTTTGAAAAGACGAATAGACCATAGATATTTATCGATCCTCAGTTTCTCTTTTTCACTCATCGTCTTACAAGTTCGGAAAAATTATCCCATAGATACCACTCATTCCATCAATCCCGGTTCAGACAGCAAAATACTGGTGGAAATACGGTATCGTTTCAATGCCTTTATAAAAATTGACGAGATCAAATTTCTCATTGGGTGAATGCAGGTTGTCGCTGTCGAGCCCGAAGCCCATGAAAACGATCTTTACACCCAGTTCCCTTTCAAGGATGGATGAGATAGGAATACTGCCGCCGCCACGCACCGGGATCGGCTGTTTGCCGAAAGTGGTCTCGATGGCTTTGGCCGCAGCCTTATAAGCTTTGGAATCGATCGGTGTCATATAAGGTTCTCCGCCGTGCAGCTCGATGGCATTGACTGTTACGGACGCCGGTGCTATTTTGCGGAAATGCTCCAGCAGCATCTCGGTGATCTTCACCGATGATTGATTGGGCACCAGTCTCGCAGAGATCTTTGCATAGGCTTTTGAAGGCAGCACAGTTTTTGCGCCTTCACCGGTATAACCGCCCCAGATGCCATTCAGCTCGAGCGTTGGGCGGATGCCTGTACGCTCATTGGTGGTATATCCCTTTTCTCCCCAAAGCTCCTGCACGCCCAGGTCCTGCTTGTATTCCTTTTCATCGTAAGGCGCCTGCGCCATCAGTTTTCTTTCTTCGGGAGTAGCAACCACCACATCGTTATAGAAACCCGGAATAGTGATATGATGATTCTCATCATGACAGCTCGCGATCATTTTCGCCAGGATGGTGATGGGATTGCCCACAGCGCCGCCGTATACACCACTGTGCAGATCGCGGTTGGGGCCTGTCACTTCTACCTGTATATAAGACAACCCGCGCACCCCGATATCCATGGAAGGGTTTTCCATACTGATCATGGCCGAATCACTGATCAGGATCACATCGCATTTCAGCAGGTCTTTATGGGCGGCCACGAATTTTTCAAGGTTGGGCGAGCCTACTTCTTCTTCTCCTTCGATGAGGAACTTGATATTGGTGGTGAGGCTTTTCGTTTGTGTAAGGATCTCCAGGGCTTTCACGTGCATATAGAACTGGCCCTTGTCGTCGGCCGATCCGCGCGCATAGAGCTTACCATCTTTGATCACCGGCTCGAAGGGGCCGCTATGCCAGAGGTTGAGCGGGTCGGGCGGTTGTACATCATAGTGACCATACACCAGCACGGTGGGTTTGGAAGGATCGATGATCTTTTCTGCATATACTACAGGATGACCGTCCGTAGACATTACTTCCGCTTTTTCGGCGCCTGCTTCCATCAGCCGCTGCTTCACGGCCTCCGCACATTTTTTCATATCTTCTTTATGGTCGCTGTTGGCGCTGACGGAAGGGATGCGCAACAATTCTATGAGTTCCTGCAAAAAACGGTCTTTGTTCTTTTCCTGGTATTCTTTCCAAGCTTGCATAATGGCAAATTTTTAAGGTGAGTGCGGCCAGTTTGGAGGGCGAAGATAGGTAATTATGGGAAGGGAATGTTGGGTTGATAAGTTGAAAAGTTGATAGGTTGACGTAGAAATCTACGAAGAAAGGAGAACCACTTATCAACTTGTAAACCTGTTACCTTGTTAACCTACAAACGATGCTTCTTGTCCGATATGATATTCTGCAGTGTCCACGGGATGCGCTTTTCAAATGCTTTTTGTCGCACTGGGCAGTCCGACTTGGTGCAAATAGGGCAGGAAAAGTCCATACATCCATCCGAATGCACGAACAGTTCGAGGGTATTGCCGAATTCTCTCCTGATGAGGCCCGACAGCTCATCGATCTCATCGTGCGCTTCACGCACATTGAAATACCAGGGCACGGTAAGATGGCAATCCACATGCAACTGCCCGCCATATTTGATCACCCGGAGATTATGCAGGTCGATCCAGTTCTCCCGCCGGTTGGCATTGAGCACTTCCACCATTTTCAATAACAGCTCCTTATCGGCCTCATCCATGATGCCTGCTACCGAACTGCGCAGGATCTTGTAGCCGGTGAACATGATGATGAAAGCGAAGATGATGGCCACGACGCTGTCGAGCATGGTAATGCCGGTAAAATAGATCAGTGCCAATCCGGCAATGATGCCCAGGGTCGACCAGGTATCGGATTGCAGGTGCTTGCCGCTGGCTATCAGGGCCAGTGAATTGTTCTTCTTTCCCTTCCTGATACTGATGGCCCCCACCACGAAATTGATCACGGCAGTAATGGCCACCAGGAGAATACCGTAGTCCAGTTTTTGTAAAGCATGGGGATGGATGAAATTCGTGATCGATTCATAGATGATGATCAGGCCGGCGATCAGGATAAGTGTGCCTTCCACGGCAGCAGAGAGGAACTCCGCTTTGCCATGACCGTAAGGGTGGTCTTCATCGCGGGGCTTGGCGGCAACGAATAAACTGTACAGGCCGATAAAGCCTGCGATCACATTCACCGTGCTCTCCAGTGCATCTGTAAGGATAGCCACGGAGCGGGTGAGAAAAAAGGCAACGATCTTGATAATAAAGAGCGTAACAGCAACGGTGACCACCCATTTCTGTATACGCAGATTTTCATGGCCGGTATTCAATGCAGGCGATTTGCGGCAAAGATACATCTGAACCATGATTTATTGGATTCGATAGATTAAGAGGATAATTCATCGAAGGTGCATTACTCCCCTGAAACAAAAGAATGGATTACCTTTAAGTTCAAATCAGATCCAGGAACATTTCTGAATATCAACGACCTTTCCTCCAAATCCATCAAATCATAAAAATCCAGGTTCAGACAAATGGAACCAATTGCCGATATCGTTCAAGCCTATGCCGACCAGTTCACTTCCCCGGAAGATGAACTGCTGAAACAGGTCGCCGCCGAAACCTATGCCCATCACGCCCAGCCCCACATGCTGAGCGGCCATGTGCAGGGCAAATTCCTGGAAATGATCAGCCGCCTCCTGCAGCCGCGGCGCATCCTGGAGATCGGCACATTTACCGGTTATAGCGCCCTTTGTCTTGCTAAGGGCTTGTTAAAAGATGGCCAATTGCACACGATCGAACTGCGGGAATCCGATGCAGCCGTGGCCCGGGCAAATTTTGATAGGTCAAATGCCGCTGAAAAGATAATTTTGCACGTGGGAAATGCGTTGAGCCTGTTACCAGCCCTTCGGGAAACCTGGGACCTGGTATTCATCGACGCCGATAAGACCGGTTACATCGACTATTATAATATGGTATTGCCTGCAGTTCGCTCAGGCGGTGTGATCCTGGCCGATAATGTACTTTTCCACGGCCAGGTACTGGAACAACCGGTTAGCGGGAAAAATGCCCTGGCGATCCAGGCATTCAATGAAATGGTGCGGAACGATGACCGCGTAGAGCAGGTATTGCTCACCATTCGCGATGGCTTACTACTGATCCGAAAAAAATAAAGAAGGCATGCATTTAAAACGTTTACTGATCGTATTGCCGTTGATGGCATCGTTGTGGCTAAGGGCTCAAAGGAATGAGGATGTCGTCAGCTATATCAATATGTACCGTGAACTGGCTATCCAGGAAGAACTGCGCACCGGCGTACCAGCAGCGATCAAACTGGCGCAAGGTATCCATGAGACCATGGCCGGCAAGAGCGACCTGGTGCTCAGATCGAATAACCATTTCGGCATCAAATGCAAACAGACATGGACAGGCGATAAAGTATACCATGATGATGATGCCCGCGGGGAATGCTTCCGCAGTTATTTGAACCCGACAGATTCGTACATGGACCATTCCAATTTCCTGAAAGGAAGCCCCCGCTATTCTTTTCTTTTCGATCTCGATCCTACCGATTACAAAGGTTGGGCCTATGGCCTCAAGAAAGCGGGCTATGCTACCAATAACAAGTATTCGCAGATACTCATCAAACTGATCGACGATTATAACCTGCAGCAATATACGCTGATCGCATTGGGAAAATTAGCCCCACCTGAAGACATGGTTGCTGCCCGTATCTCCCGGCAAGGCATGGAAACTTCCATTGCTTCGGCAGGCCCTTCGCAGCAGCCGGTTCAGGCAACGGAAACCATTACAACCGTTGTGCCTCCTGCACCTGCTGTACAATATCCCGAAGGCGAATTCACCATTCATAATACCCGCGTGATCTTTGCAAAGGCAGGCACTTCCCTGCTGGCCATCGCCCGGCAATATGATATATCCCTGAGAAGGCTGCTCGACTTCAACGATATGAACAAGGAAGATGTGCTGACGGAAGATCAACTGGTCTTTCTCCAGCGCAAAAGGAAAACAGGGGCAAATGAGTTCCATACCGTTCAGCCGGGTGAATCATTGTATGATATCTGCCAGGCTGAAGCCATCCGTCTTGAATCATTGCTCGAATACAATCACCTGAAAGAAGAAGGCCAGCCGGCGCCGGGAGAAAAATTATACCTCCATACGAAAGCGCCTGCAGGCCCCAGGCTGGTGGAAGAGGTAGCGCTTATGCAGGTGAAGACCAGCACCGATGTAAGGCCGGCATTCAGCTCTGCCAACATGCACAGGGTGCAGACCAAAGAAACCTTGTACAGTATCGCCAAAAAATATGGCGTTACGGTGGAGCAGGTCCGTGAATGGAATAAGCTGGAAGGGTATGAGCTGAAGATCGGGCAGGACTTGATCATCTACAAAAACTGAGCTATGCGCATCGTTCGAGTGCACGACAAAAAATTTGAGCCATACCTGACTGCCGAGATGATCCAGACCCGTATCAAAGCGATCGCGGCCCAGTTGAATAAAGATTATGCAGGGAAGAAGCCCGTGTTCATCGCTATCCTCAACGGTTCTTTCATCTTCGCGGCCGACCTGTTCAAAGAGCTGAGCATCGAAGTGGAAATTTGTTTCATCAAGCTGGCTTCCTACAAAGGGACCCGGTCTACCGGCCAGGTAATTACAGCCATCGGGCTCGATATGGACATCTTCGGAAGGGAAGTAGTGATCGTTGAAGACATAGTCGACACCGGCAAAACACTCTCGGAATTCCTTCCTCAATTGCAACACCAGCAGCCTGCCAGTCTGAAGATCGTGGCGCTCCTGCACAAACCGGAAGCCACTGTATTTCCGATCCCCATTGATTACCTTGGTTTTTCTATTCCCAACAAATTCGTCGTTGGTTATGGGCTTGATTATGATGGGTTGGGCCGCAATATCCCGGAGATATACAAACTAACGGAATAGTCAATAACCTTCCCGTACACTTGCAAGTGCAGAAAGAATCTGGTATTTTTCACGTAAAATGACCGGTTGAGACTTGCCGTAGCCATACTTGCCTTTGTATTGTCCTCACTGCCTTCCTCTGCCCAGTTCTACTTTCGTGGCGAGATCAGGGATGAAAGGAACAATAGCCTGAGCAATGCCCGGATCAGGCTTCATTCCACCGGGTTTGTATATTATTCGGGTGTGAACGGCACATTCGGTATTCTCAGTACCATCACTTCCGATTCGCTCACCATCAATCTCGACGGCTATCAGCCGCTCACCGTGCGCATCGATGCCGGTCGCTTTCACAGCTTTACCCTGAAGATGCTCTATGCCTCCGCCAACCTGCAAAGGAACAGGCTGGTGTCTCTTACCCGCGACCTGAGGCCGGAAGACCGCAAGGCATGGACCACCGGCGGAGAGACCTACAGCGCCCTGGTAGAAAATGAATTCGTGCAGGCCAGGCGCTACCCCGAAACAGGCTTTGCCATCCATACCGACAGAGCGGCCTACAGCAATATCCGGCGTTTCCTGAACATGAATACCACGGTGCCACCTGATGCGGTGCGGACAGAAGAACTGCTCAATTACTTCAACTTCGACTATACGCCACCATCATCTCCTGATAGCATATTTGGTTTTCATTCCTATCTGTCGGAATGCCCCTGGAATGCCGAGAGCTGGATGCTCTTCCTGAATGTGTGCGCCAGGAGGATCGATTCTTCCAGGATCCCTCCGTCGAATCTCGTGTTCCTGATCGATATCTCAGGGTCGATGGATATGCCCAACCGCCTGCCATTATTGAAATCTTCCTTCAAACTGCTGGTCGATAACCTTCGGGATAAGGACACGGTATCGATCGTCGTATATGGGAGTACGGTAGGTGTGTGGCTGACGCCCACATCGGGAAAGGAAAAAGAAAAGATCCGCAAATCGATAGAAGACCTGTATCCCGGCGGCGCCACGCCCGGTGAATCGGGCATACGCACTGCCTACCGGGTGGCCAAAAGCCAGTTCATCAAGGGAGGTAACAACCGGGTGATCCTGGCCACTGACGGGGATTTCAACGTAGGGCAATCCAGTGAGGCCGAATTGGAAAAGCTGATCACCCTGCACCAGGAATCGGGCATCTATCTCACCTGCCTGGGAGTGGGTATGGGTAATTACAAAGATTCCAAACTGGAAGTGCTGGCAAAAAAAGGCAATGGGAATTTTGCGTACCTCGACAATGAGCAGGAAGCGGAAAAAGTATTGGTGAAAGAACTCACTCAAACCTTGTATACAGTGGCAGACGATGCCTTCCTCAATATCAGGTTCAACCCTTCCGTTGTCCGGGAATACAGGTTGATCGGGTTCGACAACAAACTGAAAGCCCTGGCCGATTCGCTCAATGAAGTGGAAGGAGGAGAGGTAGGGCCTGGATATTCGCTGCTGGTATTATTCGAGATCAAACCGGTGAATGCATCGCCGGAGAACCTGTTCCAGCAGGATAAAGAGGGGATGGCCACTGTTACGGTCAACTACCGCCTGCCCAATGATTCTTTACACCGCTCTACAGGCTATAAATGCCCGGCCATCTTTACCGAATTCAATGATCTGCCTCCCTGCTACCGGTTCGCTTCTTCCGTGGCCATGTTCGCTTCACTGCTGAAAGGATCGAAGTTTTCCCGGTTTATCACCTGGAATGATGCGATCATCATGGCCAGTGAATCCTGCCGCCCCGATGATGCGATCCAGAAGGAATACATCAATATGATCGGCAAGGCGAAGAAGATATATGGGAAGAATAGGAGGAAAAGGAGAGAAAAGGAATAAGATTGATAAGTTGACAAGTTAATAGGTTGATAAGTAGATAAGTAGATCTTAGAACTTCAGAGACCTCCCTTGTCAACCTGTTAACTTGTCAACCTATCAACTTTTCAACGTATCAACCTTCACGAAAACATTTCTCTCACTTTATCGAAAAAGTTCTTATCCGATTTATCCGGCTGGGGTTTGAAATTGGGGGATTGGCCCAGTTTCTCCAGCATGGCTTTCTCTTCTGCGGTAAGATGCTGCGGAGTCCACACATTCACATAGATCAGTTGATCGCCTTTCTCGTAAGAATTCACGGCCGGGAATCCTTTTCCTTTGAGCCGGAAAATCTTGCCGCTCTGTGTGCCGGCGGGGATCTTGATCTTGGCCCTGCCGTCGATGGTGGGCACTTCCACGTTGATGCCGAAAGCGGCATCGGGGAAGGAGAGGTGTAGCTCGTATGCCACGTTCAATCCATCGCGGTGCAGTTCCTTATGTGGTTCTTCTTCGATGAGGATGATAAGGTCGCCGGGAGTGCCGCCACGTTCGCCGGCATTGCCTCTGCCGCTCACGCTGAGCTGCATGCCTTCCTGTACGCCTGCCGGGATATCGATGGTGACGGTCTCTTCACCGTAGGTACGCCCTTCTCCTTTACAGGCGCCGCATTTGGCCGTTATCGTGGTGCCTTCACCGTTACAGGTGGGGCAGGTGGTAACTGTTTGCATCTGCCCGAGGAAAGTGTTGGTCACTTTTCGTACCTGGCCGCTGCCTCCGCAGGTGCCGCAGGTCTGAACGCTGTGCTTGTCTTTGGCGCCGCTGCCTCCACAGGTGGCGCAGGGAACATATTTCTTGACCTTGATCTGCTTGGTAACGCCTTTGGCGATCTCTTCGTAATTCAGTTTGAGCTTGATGCGGAGATTGGAACCACGCACGCCGCGGGCCCTTTGTCCGCCGCGGCCCCGGCCTCCTCCAAAAATATTTCCAAAAAGGTCGTCCCCAAAAATATCGCCGAACTGGCTGAAGATATCGTCCATATTGGGGCTGCCGCCATAATTGCGGCCATTGCCGCCTACGCCTGCATGGCCGAAGCGGTCGTATTGTGCGCGTTTATCCGCATCGCTCAGCACCTCATACGCTTCTGCAGCTTCCTTGAATTTTTCTTCGGCCGCTTTATCGCCGGGGTTCCGGTCGGGGTGGTATTGCATGGCTACTTTCCGGTAAGCCTTTTTGATCTCATCCTGTGAAGCGCCCTTCGCTATACCCAGAATTTCATAATAATCTCTTTTCATAAAAAGAACTGATATGCTATTATGCTATGTGAAAATTACTTTCCCACCACTACTTTGGCGAACCTGATGATCTTATCGTTGAGGTAATAACCTTTTACCACTTCATCCACTACTTTTCCTTTGAGATCTTCGGTAGGTGCGGGAATTTCTGTGATAGCTTCATGATGATCGGGATCGAAGGCGGTACCGATGCTTTGCATGGGCTTGAGGCCTTTTGCCTGGAGGGTATTGCGAAGCTTGGTGAAAACGAGCTGAACGCCTTCCTTGACGGCTTTGGGGTCGGCGCCCGACTGCCATTGTTTTTCGGCCCGGTCGCAGTCGTCGAGCACATCCAGGAGGGAGGTGATCACGTCTTTGCCGGCGGTCTGGATCAGTTCGATCCGTTCCCTGGCGGTCCTTCTTCTGAAATTATCGAATTCAGCGGCCTGCCTGAGGTATTTGTCTTTCAGTTCCTGGACCTCGGATTTCAGTTTTTCCAACTCGTCTTCGCTGACCAGGGGCTCTTTCAGGTGGGCGCTGCCGCTGATACTCTCGTCTGTATTGATGTCCATGGAGGCATCGTTGCCATTTGTGCCATTGGCCGGATTGATAGGCTCTTTTTCTGTCATAGGTTTCCTTGTTTGTTAGCGCTGTATGCTGAAATATTGGCCGTGCCCGGTCCTCTTTCCCGGTGAAAGGAAGAAGGGGCACGCCAAAGCTGTAAAAATACGCGATTTCGGCTTCGTTCTGATGGGTCAAAGCCCATCGACCACCAATGGGCAATTACTTTGCCAGTGGGTGATGCCAGGTCAAAATGTCGTAGGGAGCCAATTAGTTAGGTCAGAATGGTAGTGATCAAAATATTATGCGCTGTTCCTGTTAACCACGGAGGCCCGGGAAAGCAGCGGATCATCTTTGCGCCTCCGTGGTTAACAGAATTTGCAAAAATTGCAAATCTCATGCAGCAAAAAGCGCGAAAAATTATTCTTAATAATGTACATTACAAGTGCTGCTATCCGGGCACTGTACAAAGAAGGGGCTCACTCCTAAGGGTAAACTATTGCACTTTGCTAAATATTTATACCAGTTTAGCATACTTTACATATTTTCTATTCCTCTCATCGTCAGCTTTCTATTTTTTTTAAAAAGTCCTGTCGGGTTTTATGGCAACTATTTAATTTTTCGTTAAATTTAGTTGTCGCACAATTTTCGCAACCATCATCAAAACTCAATTTTATGCCCTCAAAGCTAACTGCACGGTTGTGGCTGACGTCGTGTTTATTATTGTTCGCCACTATCGTTTTTGCACAAACGATTGTTACCGGCAAAATTACCAGCAGTTCCGACAAACAACCTGTCTTCGGCGCCACTGTTTCCGTGAAAGGTTCCAACGTGGCCGCACAAACGAACAAGGAAGGAAATTTCTCCATCAAGGTCCCTTCCGCCAATGCCATTCTCATTGTCACATTCATCGGGTTTGAAAACACCGAGTTCGCCCTCAATGGCCGGTCGACCGTTGACATCGAGCTTTCAGAACGGACTACCACCCTCACCGATGTAGTGGTGACAGGCTATTCTTCCCAGGCCAAAAAAGATATCACCGGCTCGGTGACCGTGGTGAAAGTGGCCGATCTCAAGTCGACCCCCGCCGCCAACGCGGAGACCCAGTTGCAGGGCCGCGCAGCCGGCGTTACCGTGGTCACTTCCAACCAGCCGGGCGATGGCGCTTCCGTAAGGATCCGTGGCTTCGCCTCCTTCACCGGCAATGAGCCCCTGTATATTATCGATGGAGTGCCTGCCGGTGGCCTCGGCTTTCTCAGCTACAACGATATCGAATCGATGCAGGTGCTGAAAGATGCCGCCTCTGCCTCCATCTATGGATCGCGCGCTTCCAATGGCGTGATCATCGTCACCACCAAAAGAGGTAAACCGGGGCCCGTTAAAGTTTTCTACGAATCCTATTTCGGCACCCAAAATCCAGGCAAAGGATTCGACCTACTCAATTCACAGGAATATGCAGACCTGATCTGGCTCGCTTCCAGGAACGCCGGTAAAACGCCGCCAGCCGCACAGTACGGAAATGGCGCTACGCCTGTTCTGCCCGATTATATCCTGCCTGCCGGCAGAAAGGAAGGCGATCCCGATGTAGACCCCGCAAAATATAAACTGAACCTCGATGATATACCCAATGCCTACCTGATCGTAAAAGCCAATAAGCAAGGCACCGACTGGTACAGGGAACTCACCAGGAACGCTCCGATGATGAGCCATAACCTCACCGTGTCGGGCGCCAACGACAAGACCCGCTATATGCTTGGCTTCAATTATTTCGATCAGAAAGGGATCGTGATAGAGAATTTTTTCAAACGCTATGCCGTTCGCCTGAATACGGAGTTCAATGTGAAGAATACATTGCGGCTGGGAGAGAACCTGGCCCTGCTCGCCATGGAAGACAACCGCGTGCTGAACAATGAAGAAGGTTCCGATATCGCCTTCAGCTACCGCAGCCAGCCTATCATTCCTGTGTATGATATCAAAGGCAACTGGGCCGGCTCACGCGGAAGCGGACTGGGCAATTCCGAAAACCCGGTGGCCCGTCGCACGCGCGCCAAAAATAACCGTGGACATAATTATGTTGTCTTCGGTAATCTCTATGCAGAGTTGGACCTCTTCAAGAATTTTACCGCCAAATCCAGCTTCGGCGGTTTCCTGCACCTCAACAATTATTATTTCAATGATTATCCTACTTATGAGGATAAGGAAAATAAAGTGCTGGACGCCGTTACAGAAGGCAACCAGAAATATACTTCCTGGACCTGGACCAATACCGTCACTTATAAGAATACTTTCGCCGGTGTACATGATGTACAGGTGATCGTAGGTACGGAGGCCATCGAAGAAAAAGGAAGGGCTTCCGAAGCCAGGCGCCAGGGATATTTTTCCAATGACCTCGACTTCCGCACCGTCAGTGCAGGCTCCGGCACACAAACCGCCAACGGTGCTCCTATCCCGGAATCCGCGCTCTTCTCCGTGTTCGGAAAAATAGATTATACCTTTAATAACCGTTACCTCGCCAGCTTTACTATCCGCCGCGACGGTTCATCACGATTCGGGTCCGATAACCGCTATGGCACCTTCCCCGCAGGCTCACTCGGCTGGCGGATCTCCGAAGAACATTTCATGAAACCCATCACCTGGGTCACCGACCTGAAACTGAGGGTCAGCTATGGTTTGATGGGTAACCAACGTATCAATCCCACCAACCAGTTCACCCAATTCTCTCCCAATAACCAAAGCTCTTATTACGACCTGGCCGGTACCAGCAATAGCAGTATGCAGGGATTCTACCTTTCCTTCATCGGTAACAAGGCCGGTAAATGGGAAACGAATGCCACTGCCAATATCGGTATCGACGCTACCTTGTTCAATGGCAAGACAGAGATCATCCTCGATCTCTATCATAAGAAGACCACCGATTTACTCTACCAGGCTGAACAGCTCGGCAATTCCGGTACTTCTGCAGCCAATAATCCACCCTTTTTCAACGTGGGCGCTATGAAGAATACCGGTATCGACCTCAGCGTTTATCAGAAAGCAAAATTCGGCGGAAAAGATGGAGTGGGTTTAGACGCAACGCTCACTTTCACTACCTATAAGAATGAAGTGGTGAAGATCGCGGAGGGCACCAAGTTCTTCGACGTGAATGTGCGCGACGAACAGAACCGCATCGGTGGCGCTTTCGTGCGCAACGCAGTAGGCCACCCGATCTCATCTTTCTACGGATATAAAGTGATCGGGCTGTTCCAGAGTGCTGAAGATGTGGCCAAATCACCCGCACAAACAGACGCCGCGCCCGGTCGCTTCAAATACCTGGATGCCGATGGCAATGGTGTGATCGATCCTGAGGACCGCGTGTTCCTCGGCAGCCCACACCCCGATTTCACCACAGGTCTCAACCTCGATTTTACCTGGAGAGAGTTCGATCTTTCGCTATTCCTCTACGGCTCTTTCGGCAGGCAGGCCATGAACTATGTGAAATGGTGGACAGACTTCTACCCATCTTTCCCCGGCGGTAAAAGCAAGGACGCTCTCTACAATTCCTGGCTGCCCACCCGCACCAATACCAATGTGCCGATAGCGGAGGATGCAGCCGGCTTCAGCACTACCGGCCAGATCAATTCCTACTACCTGGAAAATGCTTCTTATGTTCGTTTGAAAAATCTTGCCATCGGTTATACATTGCCGAAAAAGCTCCTCTACAGGTGGAAGATCGATAAGCTCCGCTTCTATGTACAGGCCACCAACCTGTTCACCATCACCAAATACAAGGGGCTCGATCCCGAGATCATCGGGGCCGACCAATCCTTCGGCGTGGATGTGGGCATTTACCCCACCGTGAAGAATTTCATCGTAGGTGTAAATCTCAACTTTTAACGAACCAACTTATTATATTATGAAACCAATTATCAAATCATGCGCATTGCTCGCCGTAGTTTTGCTGATCGGGTTCTCCTGTGGTAAGTCATTCCTCGACAGATCAGCCAAAGGAGCTCTCAATGAGGAGATCCTCTCTACCAAAAAAGGTATCGAAGCGCTCCTGATCGGCGCTTACTCCCTGCTCGATGGATTCCAGAACGTTCCATTCATCGGGGATGCCTACAAATCAGCCGGCTCCAACTGGGTCTACGGCAGCATCGCCGGTGGCGACGCCCATAAAGGCAGCGATCCCACCGATCAACCTTCCATTACTCCTATCGAACTATACAAAGCCCTTCCTACCAACGACTATTTCAATGTGAAATGGAAAGTGGTATATGAAGGCGTTACCCGCGCCAATATCGTGCTGAAGTTATTGCCCAAAGCACCTGATGTGACACCCGATGATGTGAAGCGCATCTCCGGCGAAGCCCGGTTCCTCCGTGCCCACTATCATTTCGAAGCACGCAAGCTCTGGGGTAAGGTACCCTTTATCGATGAAACGCTTACGGAGTTCGTGCTTCCCAATCCCAAAGTGAATATCCCGAACGATAAGGATATCCTTGCCAATATCGAAGCCGATTTCAAGTATGCCTATGATAACTTACCTGAACAGTTAAACGAAGTTGGGCGCGCCAATAAATGGGCTGCCGGCGCCATGCTGGGCAAGACCTTATTGTTCGAGAAAAAATTTGCAGAGGCCAAAACAGTGCTCACCACAGTGGTAGCACAGGGTAAGACCACCAGCGGATTGAAGTACGACCTGCTCGATAAATTCCAGGATAATTTCAATGCAGAGACCAAGAACAGTAAAGAATCTGTTTTTGCCGTACAGTATGCCGTCAATGATGGTTCCGGCGGTAATAACGGAAGCGTGGGCGAAGATCTCAACTATCCCAATGGCGGTGCTGCCGGTTGCTGCGGCTTCTTTCAACCTTCGCAAGACCTGGTGAATTCCTATACCACCAGCCCGGCTACCGGTTTGCCCGACCTCGATAATTACAACAATACCGAAGTCTCCAATGACCTCGCACTCACTTCTGATCAGTCTTTCACCACGTATGCCGGCACGCTCGATCCGCGCCTCGACTGGACAGTAGGCCGCAGAGGCATACCGTATAACGACTGGGGCCCGCACCCAGGGCAGATCTGGATCCGCAACAAGGAAGGTGGTCCCTATGCCCCGAAGAAAAGCGTTTACTATCAAAGGCAACTGGATACGTATGTCGATAAATCTTTCTGGGGCCCTATCGTATCTGCCAACAATTATGTGATCATGCGCTTCTCCGATGTATTGCTGATGCTCGCCGAAGCGGAAGTGGAAGCAGGCACTCTCGAAAACGCCCGCGCATTGGTGAACAGGGTGCGGAACAGGGCAAAGAACCCCATCTCATGGGTCGACAATAGCCTGAATGTGCCGTATGCCAAAGCATCCGTGAACAGTGAAGTAGCCATGCTGGCGCTCTCTGCAGATGTTGTGAAACCGGGCGACTGGGTGGTCCGGACGGATCAGAATGCTACCTATGTTCTACTGAAAGGCACGCCAGGCACGCTCTCCAACTGGAACCGTTATAATGTGCCCAATTATAAGATAGAAGATTATAAAACGGTATGGACCGATCAGACATTCGCCCGCAAAGCCGTGCATTTCGAGCGCAAACTGGAACTGGCCATGGAAGGCCACCGCTTCTTCGATCTCGTACGCTGGGGCGAAGCAGCCACCACGCTCAATGCTTATCTGTCTTATGAAAAGAAATGGATACCATATATCCTGGGCACCCAGTTCACGAAAGATAAAAATGAATATTTCCCGATCCCTCAATCCCAGATCGATCTCAGCAATAATGTGCTGGTGCAGAATCCGGGATATCGTTGATGGACGGATACGACATAAAGCAATCGCATGATCAGGACCCTCTCTTGCCTCCTGCTGGTGGCAACGGTTATGGCTGCCTGTGAGCACCGGGCAACGCTTTTCACACGTGTTGGCTCCGATCATTCAGGCATCCGTTTCAATAATACCATCCTGCAGTCGGACAGTATCAACGTGCTCGATTTCTCCAACGTGTACAACGGAGGAGGAGTGGGCTTTGGCGATTTCAACAATGATGGATTGCAGGATATCTATTTCACCGGCAATCTTGTCCCCAATAAATTGTACCTCAACAAAGGCAATTTTGTTTTCGAGGACATCACCGCAAAAGCCGGTGTGGACGGCCATGGCAGGTGGTGCAGGGGCGTGGCGGTGGTCGATATCAATAACGACGGTAAACAGGACCTTTATGTTTGCGCTTCCGTAAAAAAGAATGGCGCAGACCGTCAAAACCTCCTCTATATCAATGAAGGCACTGATGCAGCGGGCATTCCCCATTTCCGGGAAATGGCCGCTGCTTATGGTTTGAATGATACCACGCATTCCACCCAGGCCGCCTTTTTCGATTACGATAATGATGGGGACCTCGATGTATATATCCTCGTGAATGAGATCATCGACGGTGATTATCCCAACCGCTTCCGCCCCCGCAAGCTCGATGGCTCTCATCCCAGCACAGGGCGGTTATACAGGAACGACTGGAACGATTCACTGGGCCACGCTTTCTTTACCGATGTGTCGAAACAGGCCGGCATCACCATTGAAGGTTATGGGCATGGGGTGGCCATCGCCGATATCAACCAGGATGGATGGAAAGACATTTATGTGTCGAACGATTATCTTTCCAACAATATCCTGTACATCAATAATGGCAACGGTACCTTCACCGATAAAGTGACGCAGTATTTCAAACATACCTCCGCCAATGCCATGGGCAATGATATCAACGATATCAATAACGATGGCCTCGCGGATGTGGTGGAGCTGGATATGAACCCGGAAGATAATTACCGGAAGAAAATGATGCTGAACCCCAATAGCTACCAGACCTACCAGAATATCGACTATTTCGGGTACCAATATCAGTATGTTCGCAATACCCTCCAACTGAACCAGGGACCTACCGTTCACGGGCAAGATTCCATTGGTGATCCCATATTCAGCGATATCGGTTTTTATGCAGGCATCGCCGAAACGGACTGGAGCTGGACACCCATGGTGGTCGACTTCGATAACGACGGCTACCGCGATATCGTGATCACCAACGGATTCCCGCGCGATGTGACCGATCATGATTTCATTGCCTATCGCAGTCAGACCATGGGAATAGCTCCCAAACAAACCGTACTGGAACAGATCCCGGAAGTAAAGGTCCATAACTACGCTTTCCGGAATGATCATGATTGCCGGTTCTCCAATGTGAGCGCCGCCTGGGGATTACTTACCCCTTCTTTTTCCAACGGGGCAGCGTATGCGGACCTGGATAATGATGGCGACCTCGATATGGTCGTCAATAATATCAATGATGAAGCCACGGTTTACCGGAATACGTTGAACGATAAAAAAAGATCCGATGCCCATTACCTGCGCGTACAGTTGCAGGGCGATGCTCCCAACCGCAATGGTATCGGCGCCTGGATCGAATTGTATTACGGCCCTCATAAACAGGTGTACGAGCAGAACCCGGTTAGAGGGTATCTTTCCTCTGTGCAGATGGACCCGCATTTCGGGCTCGATACCTTGTCCATGATCGATTCCGTGCGCATCAAATGGCCCGGAGGCAAAATGCAGGTGTTACGGCAGGTGGTAACGAATACCACTCTCAAAGTGGAACAGCGTAATGCACAGCAATCGTACGACTGGAAAAAACCAGCACTGGCATTACATCCGCTCTTCACCGATATAACCCATGAGACCGGGATACAGTATGTACAGCAGGAAAATGATTTCATAGATTTCAATGTCCAGAAACTGATCCCGCATAAAATGTCGGAGTATGGCCCGGCCCTGGCGGTGGCCGATCTCGACGGGAATGGTACTGACGACATTGTTTGCGGGGGATCGGCAACCCATAGCGCCACCATCTTATTACAGGATAGCAAAGGCCGCTTTACTGCCAGAGAGCTTTTGCCCGGCGCCAATGCGCGTACGAAACCAGGCGAAGATATGGGCATCGTATTGTTCGATGCAGACGGCGATGGTGATCAAGACCTGTATATAGCCAGCGGTAGTTATGAATTCGACAATAACAGTAATGTATATGCGGATAAACTATATATAAATGATGGGAAAGGAAATTTCAAGGAAGCCCCCAATGCTATTCCGGTGAACCTGGCCAGTAAATCATGTGTGCGGGTAGCAGACTTCGACCGGGATGGCGACCTCGACCTGTTCATTGCCGGCAGGGTACAGCCCGGCGCCTATCCCAAACCGGTAGCCAGTTTCATTTACAGGAACGATTCGAAGAACGGGCGGCCCCTATTCACCGATGTTACGGCGTCGGTAGCCAAAGACCTGCTCTCCATCGGCCTTGTATGTGATGGAGTATGGACCGATTTCGACAATGACGGCTGGCCCGACCTCGTGCTGGCGGGAGAATGGATGCCCATCACTTTCCTGAAGAATGAAAAAGGGACATTCAGGAATATCACCGCGCAGAGCGGCGTACAGGGGCAGTTGGGCTGGTGGTCGAGCATAGTGCCGGTAGATGTGGATATGGACGGCGATATGGACTATGTGGCCGGCAACCTCGGACTGAATTCATTTTATCGCGCCAGCGACCGGTATCCCGTTCATATCTATGCGAAGGACGTGGACAACAATGGCAGTTATGATGCCGTGCCCACCATCTGGCTGCCAGCCAGCGCCACGGATACCCTTCGGAGAGAATACCCTGTTCATACCAGGGATGATATGATACGGCAGATCATCAGCACCCGCGCCAAATACCCGAATTATAAATTATATGCAGAAGCCACTTTCGATAAAATGTTCACACCGGCTGAAATGAAAGATATGCTGGTGCTCACCGCCAATAATTTCCAACATGCGCTCATCAGGAATATGGGCAATGGCCGGTTCGAATGGCAGCCATTGCCTGCGGCGGCGCAGTTCTCCTGTATCAATGGAATGATCGCTGAAGATGTGAATAGTGATGGGTTCCCGGACCTTCTCATCAATGGCAATGACTACGGCGCAGAAGTTTCCGTAGGCCGCTATGATGGCTGTAATGGCCTCGTATTGCTGGGCGATGGCAGGGGCGGATTTTCACCTGCCTCCATTTTGCAAAGCGGCATTTTCATCCCCGGTAATGGCAAGGCCCTGGCGAGGTTGAGAGACCCGGCAGGACATCTGCTGGTTGCGGCGAGCCAGAACAGGGGCGAGCTGAAGATCTTCCGGCAAAACCGGTCGGGAAACGTTATTCCGGTGCAACCGGACGATTTGGTGGCCATCATCAAAAATAAACAGGGGAAAACCTGGAGGCAGGAATTGAATTACGGTGCTTCCTTCTTATCGCAGTCTGCCCGCTTTCTGGTAGTCCCGGCAGGAGCGTCTTCCATAGAGATCAGTAACACTAAAGGAACTACCCGGAAAGTATTGTAAGAAATGATAGTCGACCCAGCCCGTTCCTTTTTTGTTCATCGCCCGAATAAAAAAATCCCCCGTTTTATACAACGGGGGAAACTTTTTTGTGTAAAGCGACTGTATCTCCTTATCAACTTTTCATCCTCTCAACATTCCAACCAACTCATCATTTCTGTCCTGCTTCTTCTGCGCCTTCCACCAATACAATCACCTTATTGTTCAGCACTTCCACGAACCCGCTCTGGATCTCGTAGTTGGCCTGATGGTTATTTTTATCTTTCAATACTTTCAGCCGGCCTGCTTTCAGCGCGCTTACCAGCGGAGCGTGTTTGTCGAGCACTTCGAACAGACCGGTAATGCCGGGCAGTTGCACACCATACACATCGCCGCTGAACACTTTACGCTCTGGAGTTAATATCTCTAAGTTCATAATCGTTTTAATTGAATTAGCCTTGAGCCTGAGCCAGCAGCTTCTTACCTTTTTCGATGGCGTCGTCGATAGTACCAACGAGGTTGAAGGCTGCTTCAGGATAATCATCTACTTCACCGTCCATGATCATATTGAAACCACGGATCGTTTCTTCGATCGGTACCAGTACACCTTTCAAACCGGTGAACTGTTCAGCCACGTGGAAGGGCTGAGACAGGAAGCGCTGCACTTTACGGGCGCGGGCCACTGTTTGTTTGTCCTCATCGCTCAATTCATCCAGACCGAGGATGGCGATGATATCCTGTAATTCTTTATAACGCTGGAGGATCAGTTTCACCCGGTTGGCGCAGTTGTAGTGCGCATCACCCACGATCTGCGGCGTAAGGATCCGGCTGGTGGAATCCAGCGGGTCAACCGCAGGGTAGATACCCAGGTCGGCGATCTTACGGCTCAATACCGTGGTGGCGTCGAGGTGGGCGAAGGTAGTGGCAGGAGCGGGGTCGGTCAGGTCATCCGCAGGCACGTAAACGGCCTGAACGGAAGTGATGGAACCGTTCTTGGTAGAAGTGATACGTTCCTGCATCAATCCCATTTCAGTGGCCAGGGTAGGCTGGTATCCCACGGCAGAGGGCATACGTCCCAGCAGGGCGGACACTTCGGAGCCTGCCTGTGTGAAACGGAAGATATTGTCGACGAAGAACAGGATGTCGCGGCCTTTACCCTGACCGTCGCCATCACGATAATACTCGGCGATGGTCAGACCGGACAATGCCACGCGGGCGCGGGCTCCGGGGGGCTCGTTCATTTGTCCGAATACGAAAGTGGCTTTTGAATCGGACAGTTCTTTCATGTCTACTTTGTTCAGGTCCCATCCGCCTTTTTCCATACTGTGCTTGAACTCTTCGCCGTATTTCATGATACCGGCTTCGATCATTTCACGCATCAGGTCATTTCCTTCACGGGTCCTTTCACCTACACCGGCAAATACAGACACACCGGAATAGGCTTTGGCGATATTGTTGATCAGTTCCTGGATCAATACGGTCTTACCCACACCGGCACCGCCGAACAGACCGATCTTACCACCTTTTGCATAGGGTTCGATCAGGTCGATCACTTTGATACCGGTAAACAGTACTTCGGTAGCTGTGCTGAGGTTTTCGAAAGCAGGTGGTTTGGCGTGGATGGGGCGGCCGTTCTTTTTGGAAACGGCGGGCAATCCGTCGATCGGATCACCGGTAACGTTGAAAAGGCGGCCTTTGATGGCTTCGCCGGTCGGCATGGCGATGGCAGCGCCGGTATCGACTACTTCCATACCTCTCACGAGACCTTCGGTACCGTCCATTGCGATGCAGCGAACACTGTCCTCCCCGAGGTGCTGCTGGGCTTCCAGCACCAGTACTTCGCCGTTTTGTCTTTTCAGTTCCAATGCGTTATAGATCTCCGGGAGCTTCCCATCGAACTGCACATCCACTACCGCACCGATGATCTGTTTGATCTTTCCAACGTTTGCCATAATTTATGTTTAGAGAGCTTTTAATTTGGCCGCAAAGGTAAGGGAGGAAAAGCAGATTTTAGAAATAGTAAGGAAAAAATATGCAGTTGGCAATTGGCAGTTTTCAGTTGGCAGTTGAAGACCCTATATTTCAGGCATTTCCCACTGTATATAAGGAGTAGCGCCAATGCCATAAAGCCTGCGTTTGCTCTCGCTGTCAACCAACTGCCAACTGCTCCTCACTGCCAACTGAAAAATCCCTATATTGACTTCTTTTTTATAAAAACTGGCGATGCAACTGGTAGAAGTAACGGACGCTCAGACGGCTTCAGCATTCATTTCCGCCAATGTGGAGATCAACCGGCATGATCCCAATTATATCCGGCCATTGGATAAGGATATCCGGGATGTTTTCGATCCCAGGACAAACAAGAGCTTTTGCCATGGGGAAGTGACCAGGTGGATCCTGAAAAATGACCAGGGTGGGCTGATTGGCCGGATCGCTGCTTTCGTCAACAGGAAATACCATAACTGGCAGGATGATATGGCTGTGGGCGGCATCGGCTTTTTCGATTGTATCCATGACCAGGAAGCTGCCGACCAATTGTTCAATGTATCGAAACACTGGCTGTTGCAACATGGTATGGAGGCAATGGACGGCCCGGTGAATTTCGGGGAGCGGGACCGTTGGTGGGGGCTGGTAGTGGATGGTTTCCAGGAGCCATTATATTGCATGAACCATAATCCTCCTTATTATAAGGAGTTGTTTGAACGATACGGGTTCAGGCCCTTTTATAATCAGCTTTGTTTTGGGGTTGATCCCAAAAAGCCTTTTCACAGGAAATTCCATAACCGTCATGCCGCCATTGCCCACGATCCTTCCTATGAAGTGTTGCATTTCGATAAATCGAGGGTCGAAAAATTCGCTGCCGATTTTACGCAGGTCTATAACAAAGCCTGGGCAACGCATGGCGGCATGAAACAACTGAATCAAAAAGATGTACTGAACCTGTTCAGAAGAATGAGACCGGTGATCGATGAAAAGATCGCCTGGTTCGTATATCATCATCAGCGGCCCATCGCCATCTTCATCAACCTGCCTGATCTCAATCAGTGGTTCAAGTACCTGAATGGGCGGTTCGACTGGTGGCATCGCCTCCGGCTCCTGCATTATAAAAGGACCAGGCCCAATAATAAAATTGTAGGAATGGTATTCGGCATCGTGCCCGAATACCAGGGCAAAGGCATCGATGCCTACCTGATCGTGGAAGCGGGCAAGGTATTGCAGCAGCTCAACTACACGGAATATGAAATGCAATGGATCGGCGATTTCAATCCCAAGATGATCAATGTTGCCAAACACTTCGGCGACACCTTTCAAAGCCGCATGCTAACTACTTACCGCTATCTGTTCGATCAGATGAAAGAGTTCCGGCCGCATCCGGTTCTTATGTAGGATTACTGACGTAAGAGTCTCTCGACTTCCTTTGGACGATCGGCGAAAAAAAGATCAATTTCCCCGATTGCATTTTGAATATCGTATAGCCAGGTTCGAATCTCAATATCCATATACAAGTTTCCTTTTTTGTTCGGTTACTTGCCTGAAATAAGGGTTTTGAATTGCTTTTTCTTCCAAGAGATCTACCGGGTGATGTAAAATATCTTCAAGGGAAAATTTTAGTGCATAATAATTATCAGCATACAGATTGATATCGAAAGGCTGAAAATCTACTATAAAATCAATATCGCTGTTCTTGGTGAATTTATCAGTCAGCACTGATCCAAAAGCATAAAGCTTTTTCACCTTGTGCCTTTCGCAAAGTTTAGTGATTTCAGTGATATAGTTGTCCAGCTTCATTTGCACTTGATAATATTTCAAAAATACAAGATAATCCCATTTTCAGATTTTTCCTCATTTCAGGGAATAAAAAAAGACCACCGCTTTACAGGGATGGTCTCGTAGTTTTATTATAGGAAGATGGACCGCTGGTTATTGTTTGATGAACCTCGATGTTAGTCTCGTTTTGGTATCGATCACTACTTCTACCTGGTAAACACCTGGTTTCAGGTCACCGATACTCAATGTTTGCAGTTGAATAGGCTGCGATTTCTGGAATCCCGTCTTTTTCAACAACCTGCCTGTTGCATCGTACACCTGTATATAAGATGTTCCGGTTTGCGTGCTCGACGCCTGGAGATTGATCATGTCGCGGGCAGGATTAGGATAGAGGTCCAGCTTTTCCGCCACATTGGTACTGGCCACTTTGGCAAGACTTTGATTCATCATAAGCGCCGTCGTCTTAAGTGCGGAACTGCTGTTCACGGCTGAAACCACTACCAATACCGTATCTGCGATCGGATACCAGTTGTTGCCCCATACCATCAGCTCGAAGCCATAGATCCCTTCCGCAAGACCGGTGAGGTTGGTGATGGCCGCAGAAGGATTGGCAATATTGTATTGCGAAGGCCCGCTGAAGCATCTCCATTTATATGCCTTGATGGGTCCGGCAGGATCATAGGAGGCCGATCCGTTGAGTACGCAACTATTGGCCGGCAGGGTGATGGCGATATCCGGGCCTGCATTGGCAATGCCTCTGGGCGCTATATCTCCGGAACTAACGGCTACCAATACCGTATCTGAATAAGGCTTCCAGTCGTTATCCCATACAGTGAGCCTGAAGCTGTAAATACCCTGTACCAATCCGGTAACTGTTGTAACGGCCGATTTCGGGCTGGTAATAGCTCCCTGCCAGGAGCCGCTGATCTTTGTCCACTCGTAAGCCTTGATGGGACCTTTTGGATCAACGGATGCGGAACCATCCAGCGTGGCTGTATTCACCGGCAGGGTGATCATGATATCGGGCCCTGCATTGGCGATGGAAGGAAGAGGCCCGGATGTAGGCCCGTTCTTCACGGTAACATTTACGGTATCTGCCCTTGGCATCCAGTTATTGCCCCATACCATCAGCTCGAAACTATATGTACCTGCCACGAGGTTCGTGAGAGCGGTAGTGGGCGCTGAGGCATTGGCGATAGTATATTGTGAGGGCCCACTGATCCATCTCCATTTCCACGCTTTCAGAACGCCGCCCGTGTTGGGGTCCGAAGAAGCTGTCCCATTCAGCGTGGTACTGTTGGTGGGCAGTGTGATCGTGATATCGGGCCCGGCATTGGGTACCGGGGGCAGGTCGGTGACAATGGCCGCGGCCGCTTTGACTGTCAGTTGAACGGTATCGGTTCTCGGCATATAGTTATTGCCCCATACCATCAGTTCAAAATTATAGACACCTTCCGTGAGGTTCGACACGGTGGTAGTGGCCACCGATGCATTTGCGATGGTGTATTGCGAAGGCCCGCTGATCCATCTCCATTTCCATGCCTTGATAACGCCACCCGGGTTGGGATCTGAAGAAGCAGAGCCATTCAGTGTGGCGGTATTGGTGGGCAGGGTAATGGTGATGTCGGGCCCTGCATTGGGAACAGGCGGCAGGTCTGTGGGAGTAGGTGTGGAGGTCCCGTTCCCGTCTTTTACCCGCACGATCATCGTGTCTGACCTGGGATACCAGGCATTGTCCCATGCCGTGAACTGGAAACTGTAATCCCCTTTCACGAGGTTCGACACGGCGGTTTTCGCTGCTCTCGCATCGCCCAGCGTAAATTGGTCTGGCCCGGCGATCTTCTTCCATTCATAAGCCTTGAAGGGCCCTTTGGGGTCGGAAGAGGTGGAGCCATCGAGCGTGGTGCTGTTGGCAGGAAGCGTCAGATCGATGTCGGGGCCTGCATTCACGACCACCTCCAAAGGCTTGTCGTTAGCGCCTTTGACGATGACGGTCACATTGGCTTCAGCAGTTGCTCCTGCGTTGTCCGTTACTTTCAGTTTGAACACATAGGTGCCGGTAACGAGGTTGCTGACGGTGGTGGAAACGGCGTTCGGGCTCGCAATAGTGTATTGCGAAGGGCCGCTCACATAAGACCATGAATAAGCAGCAATGGAGCCATCCGGGTCATAGGAGGCTTTGCCATCGAGCGTAACGCTGTTGGCAGGGGAAGTGATAGTAATGTCAGCACCGGCATTGGCTACCGGTGCCTGGTTGGTTGGTTTTTCAGGTGTACCGGTGGTGACAGTGATGGTAACAGTGGCTGTTGTCCAATCGGCTCTGTCATCGATAACTTTCACTTGATATTGATAGGTACCTGCTACAGTGAGGCCGGTTACGGTAGTAACGCCATTTTGTGAAACAGGTGTAGTGATATTTCCGGCGTTGGGCCCCGACGTTTTGCTCCACACATAACGCACGATACGGCCATCGGCATCGGTGGAAGACCCTGCATTGAGGGTTACGCTGCCTGTGCCGGTAGTGATGGATTGATTGGCGCCGGGATTGGCCACGGGACGCTGATTGACGGGGAGTGATTTATTCTGCCCGAGGAACCATTCGTAGAGATTGGGGTTCTGCCACTGGTATCCGGGATCATAAACTCTTCCCCAGATATAGTGATTGCCATCGGGCCAGATGGTCATGTATGGTTTCACAGCCGGATTGCAGGCATTGATATTGTCGATACGGGTAACAGTGCACATATAGGGAATGGCGCCATCGTCTATGGCATGGAAAGCCCAAACTGGAAGGTTCGCCTTGGCAAAATTGCACCAGTCGAGGGTTTGGCAACCTCCGCAGGAAACGGCCACAGCCGCAAATTTCTGCGCATTGGTGAGTGAAGCGCCTGAATAATCCCAGGTGCCGTTGCCACCCATGCTGAGACCGGTGAGGAAGATGCGGTTTGGATCGATGCGCAGGTTGTTCATGGCATAGTCGAGCATTTCATCTACATACCAGTTCTGCCACCATCCATATTCGGAACTGCACTGGGGCGATAATACGATGAAGGTTTCCGTTTTTCCATTCCAGGTGAACCGCATAGGATTGCCATCCTGGATCAATCGTGGGGGAGTTCCGCCCACACTGGCCACCCTGCTGAGTTCAGTGGTGCCATTTCCTTTCTCACCACCACCGTGAAGGAAGATGATGAGGGGATACTTCGTGTTGGGATTGGCTGCATAATCGGTGGGGGTGTACTCGTAGAACCCTACGAATTTCCCGTTTTTCGCTGTAAGCCCTTTTGCTACCTGTTGGGCTGAAGCAGTCATGGTAATCAGTAAGCCTGATAAAGCCAGTAAAAAGTTTCTCATGGAAATCAAAAATTACAATTGCCGGTTAAGAAAAATGGTTTCCCGGTATGATCATCGCCTATGATCATACAGATGTCATCGACATCATTTAGAACATCCAATTTGTAGATAAGGAAAATGGTAACCGGCAGTTATAACGATCCCGCTTTATCCCAGGCAACCTCAATGCTGGGAGAAAAAGGCGGATTTGTAATTATTGGACTTACCGGGCTTAAATAGGGAAAGATTTTCGGAAGTTAAAAAAGTCACAATTACTATACCAATCTCGACAAATATACCTGATAAATTATCATTAACAACGAAGCCTCTGCTTATTATTTTAAATAACCTTCCTGATGATAAGCAACTGAACCGTTTAGGCGCAGAGGTTTTTTTGATCGCTGGAAACGCCAGTGTTGACGGGCGTTTCGGCGGAAGTACATTGATAGGGATCTATAGATAGCAGTTGGCAATTTGCAGTTGGCAGTCGGGTAATACCCTGCGTTAATTTGGCTTTACAAATTGTAAGGTCTCTTAACTGCCAACTGCAAATTGCCAACTGCCAACTATAAATCGCCAACCATCCTCACTGCTTCACGAACTTCGTGATCATTCTCTTCTTATTATCGATGAGCACTTCGAGATAGTACATGCCCGGCTTCAGGTCCATCACGGAAACCGGTTCTGTAAATGCAGGCTGAGCTTTATTGGCCCTGAAAATGCGGACTACACTTCCATTGGCATCAAAGATCGTCATCCGCATCGGTCCGCTGCTATCGCTGAGGCAGGTGATATTGATATTGCCACGAGTTGGATTAGGATATACCGATAAGGATTCCTGGTACCTGAAATTATTCACGACGGTAACAGTTACGCTGTCCTTACCACTCGCTCCTTTATTGTCGGTTACTGTGAGCTCGAACACATACTTGCCGGTCCCCAGGCTGGTCACCATCGTAGTCACGCTATTGGGACTTACAATGGACGCGGCTCCCGGGCCATCTATCTGTTTCCAGGTGCTCGTGACGATCACTCCATCAGGATCGTAGGATTGTGACCCATTCAGCCAAACAATACTGGCCGGGAAATTGATCACTGTATCTGCCCCTGCATTGGCGACCGGTTTCTGGTTCACTGCTGCCAGCACTGTTACTTTCACCCGTGCTTTGGCCGTTGCTCCTTTATCGTCGGTAACGGTCAGTTCAAAGACATATTCGCCGGGTTGTACCCCTACGACGGTGGCAATAGCTGTATTGGCATTGGCGATGGTAATGGCGCCTGTACCACTGATCCTCGTCCAGACATACGCCACGATCGTTCCATCCGGATCACTCGATCTGCTGCCATTCAACTGGATGACCGGGTTCGGCATGCTCACGCTGAAATCCGCGCCGGCATTGGCTATGGGAGGAATATTCGGTTTGGGGTTCACTACTACCGTTACGGATGCCGAGCTGCTCAACCCGCCTGCGTCGGTAACAGTGAGCCTGAATACATAAGTGCCTTCCACCAGGTTGGTGAGCGATGTTGTTGCCTGTGTTGCGTTGCCGATGCTGAATTGTGCCGGCCCGCTCACGCGGCTCCAGAGGTAGCTGGTAATATTGTTATCGGGATCGCTCGAAGCGCTGCCATTGAGCGTTGTGCTGTTAGTCGGCAGCGTGATGGAGATATCTGCCCCTGCATTGGCCACCGGCGGCCTGTTGGGGATTGGGTTCACGATCACCCGGACAGTATCGGAGGAGGTAAGTCCGCCGTTGTCAGTTACCGTCAGCCTGAATGCATACGTGCCCTGCACCAGGTTGCTCAGCGCTGTGGTGGCTGCAGTAGCATTGCTGATGGTGTATTGTGCGGGCCCGCTGATCCATGCCCATGCATAGCTGCTGATGGTTCCATCCGGATCATAGGAAGCGCTTCCGTTGAGCGTTGTACTGTTCGTTGGTAACGTAATGGTAATTTCGCTGCCTGCATTGGCTACCGGCGGCTTGTTCACCGGCGGAGCAGGTTTCACAGTGATCTTGATCGTATCGCTGGCAGAAAGCCCTCCGTTATCAGTTACGGTAAGCCTGAACTGATAAACACCTTCCACAAGGTTGGTGAGTGGTGTGGAAACTGCCCCTGCATTTCCGATGGAATATTGTGAAGGCCCGCTGATCCATGCCCATGCGTAGCTGCTGATGGTTCCATCCGGATCATAGGAAGCGCTTCCATTGAGCGTTGTACTGTTAACAGGTAATGTGATGCTGATATTGGCGCCGGCATTGGCGATTGGTGGCTGGTTGACATGCGGCGCAGGGTTCACCGTCACTTTTACGGTATCACTGCTCGATAGACCGCCGCTATCGGTAACCAATAAGCGAAATAAATAAACACCCTCCACGAGATTTGTCAGCGAAGTGGAAGCCGCTGCCGGATTACCGATAGTATATTGAGAAGGCCCGCTCACCTTCGACCACTGGTAACTGCTGATATTGTTGTCGGGATCGCTGGAAGCGCTTCCGTTCAATGTAGTACTATTGGTCGGTAAGGTGATGGTGATAGCGGAACCTGCATTGGCTACCGGAGGTCTGTTTACCGGAGTTGGCGCAGGTTTCACTGTAATAGTGAGTGTATCATTGGCCGAATCGTAGAGGTTGTCCCAGATCCTCACCATGAAAGTATAAGTGCCTTCAACGAGATTGGTGATCTGTGTGGAGATCGTGCGCGGGCTTACGATAGTGTACTGGGAAGGCCCCGTGAGATAACTCCATTGGAAGGCCGCCAGGGTCCCATCGGGATCATAGGAAGCGCTGGCATCGACAGTAACCGAATTGGTAGGAAGCGTAATGGTTTGATCGGGCCCTGCTTTGACCACAGGAAATATATTCGAGCTTTTTACTGTTACCTTGACATCTGCAGAACCTGTGTTACCGCTATTATCGGTAACGGTCAACCGGAAAGTGTAAGTCCCGATGATCAGTCCGCTTACCGTCGGTTTGGCGATACTGGGATCGCTGAAGCTGGCGGTATTCGGACCTGAAACCTGCGACCAGGCATAAGCGGCGATCGTTCCGTCGGGATCGTAAGAGCCACTACCATCCAGTGTTACGCTGGAAGCGGGTTGTGTAATGGTGATGTCGGCGCCTGGTTTGGCAATGGGTTTCTGTGAACCGGGAGGGCCTGCCGTAACAGTGACCGTGATCGTTTTGGTCGACCAGTCGGCCCTGTCATCCACCACTTTGAGCTCATATTGGTAAGTGCCCACCAGATTCAATCCGGTAATGGTAGTAGTGCTGCTGGTATTGGAATAGGCAGTGCCGATGGTGCCGGTATTGGGGCCTGAGATTTTGCGCCATACATATCTTACGACTTTTCCATCAGGATCGTACGAACCGGAAGCATCGAGGGTTACGGTGGCCGTACCGGCTGTGATGGTTTGATCGGAAGCCACGGCTACCGGGAGTTGGTTGACAGGTAAACTTTTATTATGACCGAGGAACCATTCGTAGAGATTGGGATTTTGCCACTGGTATCCGGGATCATAAACTCTTCCCCAGATATAGTGATTGCCATCGGGCCAGATGGTCATGTATGGTTTTACTGCCGGATTGCAGGCATTGATATTATCGATACGGGTAACAGTGCACATATAGGGAATGGCGCCATCGTCCATGGCATGGAAAGCCCAAACAGGAAGGTTCGCCTTGGCAAAATTGCACCAGTCGAGGGTTTGGCAGCCTCCACAGGAAACACCTACTGCCGCGAACTTTTTTGCATTGTCCAGTGAAGCGCCTGAATAATCCCAGGTACCATTGCCACCCATACTGAGACCGGTAAGGTAAATACGGTCGGGATCGATGCGCAGGTTATTTTTGGCATAATCGAGTATCTCATCTACATACCAGTTCTCCCACCACCATGAATCGGAGCGGCACTGGGGAGACAGTACTATAAAGCTTTCCGTTTTTCCATTCCAGGTGAACCGCATAGGGTCGCCGTCCTGGATCAACCGTGGGGGGGTTCCGCCTACACTGGACACCCTGGGAAGTTCAGTGGTGCCATTTCCTTTCTCACCACCACCGTGAAGGAAGATGATGAGGGGATACTTCGTATTGGGATTCGCTGCATAATCAGATGGAACATGTTCCCAGAACCCAAAGAATTTACCGTTCTTGGCGGTAATACCTTTGGCTACCTGTTGTGAAAGACCGATAAATGAAAAGGAGATAAATAGGACTGAGAGGAAATACCTCTTCATAAGAGAACAGGTATAGTTTTTCATGAGGTTGATTTTTCGGATTTAGGATATATTGGACTTTTTGTAATGTATCGATGCGGATCTACACACAATAACCTTACCAAGTAACGACAGAAGTTTTGATTTAAATACATCCGGACCCCGTTTTTTCAAAATTTAATTTGATAATTATCAAGTAGGAGTGTGTTTTCAGGAGACGGTCAATGGGCGTCTGTAAGTTGTGGAAAAAACAGCAAAAACAAGTCCAATTAAGGTCAGTGGGTATAAAGAATCCGAAATGTGGAAAAAACCTATATATCGGATCGACCCTGTCAGGAGGGATTGTCTTGTGTGAATGCTTTAGGGGTATGGAGAAATTCCTTCCGGCTCACTTTCATTTTCAGGAGGGCCCTTACCATGGAGAACATGAGTAATGGAATATGGGCCAGGGCATTGAGTGTTTTCCAGGAGTAAAAATTTCCAGGGATGGAAATGAGGAAGGTGAGCAGGTACAGCCCTGTGAGGCCGAGCCACCATATATAAGAAGGATATAATATATCGATTCCGCTCCAATACCCGGCCAGGAACAGCCCGGCGATCAGGCAATAACTTAACAGAAAGATCAAACGGGGAGGGGCCGTATTGTTGAAAAGCTTGTTCCAGTAATCCCTGGTCTTGGGGATATGCCCGCCTTGCTTATCGAAAAAAAGTTTCAGGTGAATGATCTGCGATTCGAGCCAGCGTGTACGCTGGCGTTCGAAGACGGCCCTGCTCGAAACTTTTTCATCCAGCACATAAGCGTCTTCCACGAATTCGATACAGAGACCGGCTTTCATGGTCTCGAAATCCACTTCGCGGTCGCAGGCAGGGTTACCGAGAATGCCCGGTTTATTATAAATGGCTTTGAGTTTTTTGAATTCGAAGGCCATACCCGAACCGATGGTATTGGCCGAGAGGCCAAGCGCCCTTTGCCCTTTTCTGAAAATATGATTGTTGATCTCTTCGCTCATGGCATCGAGAACGGCCACCGGTGTATTGCGGTTCTTGGCGATGCGATGGGTTTGCACTGCATGGAAACCTTTCTGAAAAGCGTCATTCACTTTTTCCAGGCAGCCGGGCAGCATGATATTGTCCGCGTCGATGATAATGGCGATATCGTATTCGTCTTCCGGAATATGGTTGAGCAATTGGTTGAGTGACCTTGCCTTGGAGCTCATCTCGAATTTTACTTCCAGCACGTTCACCGGGATGGCACGCAATTGGGCGATCGTCTCCGGCTGAAGCTGGTCGGCGGCAACGAACACTTTGAAATGATCGGCAGGATAATCATGGCCGGCGGCCTTTTGGGCGGTATGGATGATGATATGGTCTTCCTTATAAGTAGGGATGAGCACGGCGATCCGCTTTTTGACCGGGTTGGAAGAATATGCCGGCGCCTGGTGGAGCCTGCCTGCTACGGCGATGATGAAAAAATAGAGGGTATAGATCGCCAGGTAAACGAACAGGATGAGGAAGAAAATATGAATTGCTGTCAGAAACATACTGTAATATAATTAATGTGCTCCTCAGGTCCTTGAAAAACTCGAAGAATAGAGGTTCCACACAGCGCCCCTGATAAAATATTTCAGTTGAACGAATTGTTTTTTGAACAGGTAACCGATGATATTCTTAGGGACGGTAAAGAATACAAAAAATAGCGTGAACACGATCTTCTGGAAAAAACCTGCATTGCGCCTGATATAGAGTATCCGGTTGCGGGTATGATAATAAACCTTCACAGGGTTCGACTTGCCCACACTCAGGGATTCCTTATGATAGATCACTGCATCGGCCGTGTACCAGATCCTGAACCCTGCTTTCATGATCCTGGCGGACCAGTCCCACTCTTCATAATACAGGAAGAACTTCTCCGGGAACATACCTACTTTTTCGATCACTTCTTTTTTCACCATCATGGCGCAGCCGTGTGCTCCGAAAGTAGGGCCCGATACATCGTACTGGCCTATGTCTTCTTCCAGTGTGCCGATGCTGGTAGTGCGTCCTGTATAATTGTTCATGGGATTGAATCCCGCATACTGGATAACGTTAGGCTGGTCGAAGTATTTGATCTTGGGGCAGGTGACGCCGATGGTCTCGTCGGAGAAGAATGGTTGCAGCAGTTTTTCGAGCAGGTCGTCCGTTACTTCGGTATCATTGTTCACGATGAACATGAAATCGCCATTGGCCTGGCGCATGCCCCAGTTATTGCCTCCGGCGAAGCCGAGGTTTTCTTTCCGGAGAAGTAAACGTGTGTTGGGATAATTGCCGGCGAGTATCTGTTTGGTAGGGTCTACAGCAGAATCCATATCACATACCAGTATCTCGTAGTTCCGGTAGCGTAGTTTCCTGGTCGATTCCAGGAACGCGCAGGTAACGTCGGTCTGGTTGTAGTTGAGTGTAATAATGGATATGAAAGGCTGAGGCCCCTGGTACATACCGCTTTCTTTTCGTGAATAGAGTTAAGTTGACAAGTTGAAATGTTTACAAGTTGACAGGGCGTTTCGTTATCGGAGTTCACCCTATCAACTTTTCAACTTATTGACCCGTCAACTTTTATTAAGCATTTGTTTTCTGGATAAGGGCTGAAGGCGTGTTGGCCATGATCCACAGATCGTAGAGGAAGCTGTACCTGTTCGCATAATCGATATCGAGCGTAATGCGCTCTTCGATCGACATTTCTTTCTTTCCTCTTTTCTTGATCTGCCATAAGCCGGTCATCCCTGCGGGGGCCATGAAACGTTTGGCCCATTCGTCGGTAGTGAGGGAAGCAGCTTCGTATAAGGGTAAGGGTCTGTTACCTACGAGCGACATATCGCCCAGCAGCACGTTCAGCAATTGAGGCAGCTCATCGAGGCTGGTCTTGCGCAGGAAATTACCTACCCTGGTGATGCGTGGATCATTATCGATCTTGAAGAACATCGGTTTGCCATCACCGGCATTGTATTGATTGAGGTGGGAGAATTCCTTCATCTTCTGATCGGCGCCCATGCCCATGGTCCTGAATTTATAAAAATCGAAGATCCGGTAACCACGGCCGGCACGTTTGGCGATATAGAAAATGGAGCCTTTCGATTCTACCCTGATCGCGATGGCGACCAGCAGCAAAACCGGGCTCAGTACCAGCAGCAGGCCGGCTGAAATGAGGATATCGAATCCTCTTTTTATATAAGCTGTTTTATGGGAAATTTCCTGCAGGGAAGTTTCAACGGCGCGACTACCGGCTTCATCGAAAATATTGTGTTTTATTTTTTGCAGGAACCTGATCTTTTTCGTGAGCGTGTGGTGAGGATGATCGCCCAGGCACATCATATCGTCTATGAAACCGAATTTTTTGAAACGGGCGATATCTTCTTCCGGCAACCCGGTGATCTCCAGCACAAAGGGGACCACTGCCAGGTTATCATGCAGTACAAGGAACTGTTGCAGCTCACGGAGTGCGTCTTCACCGGCTGCCGCCTCCACGATGATCACGTCGGGAACAGCGACAGGGTTATTGTTGCCGATCAGCCTTTTAAGCATCGATTTGGCATGGATTACGGATTCTGCAGCATACCCGCTCTCGAAGGAAGTGATGAGATTATCGATATTCGAAACCCTTTTACCTACATAGAAGAACTCCAGTTTTTTAGTGGCCGCTGTGTCGGCAGGGCCGGTGGAGTTGATGGTAAAATGTTTATATGTCCGTCTGGTCGTTTTTTCTCCGGGTAAAAATGTTAGTTCCATAAAGTAAGGTTGTAAGGTTAAGAAATCCTACATACGAATTAAATTAGCTGGCATGTGCCACATAGGCTGAGGCCAGTTGGGTATTGTTGAGCACACGGTTCACCGCAGCCTTCAATTCAATCGGATTAAAAGGCTTGGCGAAAAATTCCGTTACTCCATGTTCCAGGCACTGCGCCTGTGCTTTTGTTTTATCCAGTGACGACAACACGAACAGTGGAATATCCCTGTAGATGCCACTGGAAGAAAGTTGTTCAATAAGTTCCCAATCCTGCATATCGGGAAGCTGAGCATCCACGATGATCAGGTCCGGCAGATTTCTTTTAGAGAGCCAATACATGGCTGAACATCCATCCGGGGCGGTCACTACCTGGTAGTCTTTGCCGAGTACAGTTTGCAACAAAAAGCGTATTGCCTTACTGTCATCAATTGCGAGTATTTGTTTTTTCATCAGAGCAATAATTAATCTTTGAAAAAATCGCAATTTTTCAACAGGCATGCATTTGGACAATAAATGATGGCTTACAGAGGTATTGGGACCAATATCTAAACAGGCAAGGGAAGCCGTACTTCAAAAGGTATGGCTTTACAGGATGGTATGTGGATTAACTGATATGAATCAGCGTTAAGGGGAATTTCAATGGATTCGTGGTAGTGAGTATAAGCTAGTTCATCTGGCGTTAGCTTGCTCTCCAAAGGATAGTGAACCGGAGGGTGGTTTACAATTCGCTGGTAAAAGTAGTAACAAAAATCAAAAATCCAAGCATCTCCATTTATTATATTTTCTTCACATAGCAAAAATCAACATTAATGTCCAAATTGGAAATACCCTTTTAATGGTATTTAAGTGTGATCGTATCTTCTTTGACTTTGATCAAAACCACCCTGGTCAATGCACCTGGCTCCGGGCCGCTTTTTCCCAAAGCACCGTTTGTTTGTTCCGCAGGAACCGGTTGAAGCCTATGAATACGGAGAGGTTCATGAAGAGAAAGTAGAACGGGATGTAAACCGCTTTCAGCCTGATGTTCCGGCTGGCAAAGATCCAGCCCGTAATACCCAGCACATAGAACAAACCCTGCGCTGCCAGCACTGCCAGGTAGAAAGGGGATGGGGCTTTCCAGGCGATCAGGATATTGCTCAGGAGCAGCGTTATCAGGGCCACCGGGCAGATGGTCCATCGTAAAATACGGTGCGATATGAACTGGAATGATACCATCGGGTACCGGAAAATATTGAACAGGTCCTTTAGCAGCACCATTGCCTGGAAGGCGCCTGCACAGATCCGCACTTTACGCTTCATCTCTTCCCGGATCGAAGCGGAAGGGGCTTCCGCCGCATAGGCGTTGGGCTCATACCTTACCACATAACCATTCACACAAAGTTTCAGGGATTGCACGAAATCCTCTATGATCGTGCCTTCCGGCGCTTTTTCAAATAGCGCTTTGCGCACCGAGAACAGTTCGCCGGCAGCGCCCACTGCCGTATAGAGCTCGGAATCCAGTTTCTTGAGATAAGATTCATATTTCCAATATAATCCTTCACCGGCAGCGGCCGCAGCATCGGCCTCACGTTGCCAGATCCTTTTTTCACCGGCCACCCCGCCTACTTTGGGATCCGCATAATGTTTAACGATCTCCCGCACACATTCCTTATTCAATAAAGTATTGGCATCGCAAAAAATAACGAGCGGTGATTCCACCTGTTGGATGGCCCTGTTCATGGCGGCCACCTTTCCTCTCCGTTGGGGCTCATGCAATAACCGGATGGAGGGATAACGGCTGATGATCTCAGGCGTTCGGTCTGTCGAGCCGTCCGTGATGAAGATCAGTTCCAGCCTGTGTTTCGGGTAATCGAGCTCCAGTGTGTTTTCGATCTTTCGCAAAATGAAATCCTGCTCATTATAAGCAGCTACCACCAATGCAACGGCAGGATAGGGGTCTTGTCCCGCTGCCGGCGGCATGGGTTTTTTCAGTAGTCGCTTGATCCTGACGAGTATCCACAACAAGATACCATACCCCAGGTAGCTGTAAAAAATGATGGCGAAGCTCAGCCAAAAAATAATTTTCATTGTAGTGATCATACTTGGAAAACCTTCCGGCAAAAATACCCGTAAGTGGTTATTGTATCATTAATAGCTGTTAATTAATTTCGCTTTTTCGAAATTTATATTACTTTTGGGCTTACTCCAAGAGCCTCTTCCAGATATCCCTCGGATTACCTTGCTTGTGATTACCTCATTATTCTGCGAGAAAACCATCACGAAATTTACCCTCCAATAGGCCTTCCTGATTCCTTTCTGAAAAAGATCCAGGAAACATATCCTCATGCGTAAAACCGCTATCAGGCTTTTACAAACAGTTCGCTTTATAAACGCTTTAACCGCTTATTATGAAGAAAGCATTACTTCTTACCACAATTGGTACATTGTTTTGCATGGTGCTCCTCCATGCACAAAATGTATTTGACCCGGCAGATCCCCTCCTGGCCTGGAATTCAGGCGCCACGCTGGGTACCTCCACCAATCCCAATCCTGATATTCAAGGGTTACAAAAATGGGTGAGGGTACCGGCCACCGGGGTGAGTATCGGAAGCGGTTCTTATGATGTGAGCGGTTTTAAAGCGTACTATGTCAATATCGGCGGCGCCAAAATGTGCTTCCGCCTTAAATTTCCCAAGAGCTATTCCAATCCCGATAGTGCTGCCAAGAAATATGCGGTCATGGTCTTCTTCCATGGCGCCGGTGAGCCCGGCTGCCCGAGCAATGGTGGCATCTACAATAATGAGAGACAGTTGGTGCACGGCGGCCGCTTCTGGCGCGATAATACCGACAACGGTAATTTCGATGGTTTCCTGTTCTATCCCCAGGTACTGGCCGGTACCAATTGCTGGAGCGACTGGGGCGTAGCACCTTATTCACCTTATTATGCCCTTGTGCTCAATACCCTCGATTCACTGGTGAAGTATGTAAGGGTAGACAATGACAAGGTTTTTGCCAACGGCCTTTCGAATGGTGGTGGCGCTGCCTGGAACCTGATGGCCGTTTATCCTACCAGGGTAGCGAAGATCGCACCTTCCGCTGCCGCTACCGATAAGACCAACTACAGCGATTTCGTTCATATTCCCATGTGGTTCGCCACAGGCGGTAAGGATACCAACCCTTCTGTCGGTTATGCATCCACGACATACAACAATATCAAAAGTCAGGGTGCGGATATCCGTTGGACCCTCTACCCCGATCTCGGACATGCGGTATGGGACCAGCATTGGGCCGAACCTGATTATATCCCTTACATGAACGATATCCACAAGGCCAATCCGCTTGTGTTCTTCCAGCGATCGGAATTCTGCCCCGATTCGGCGGTCAATTCCAAGATCGGTATCAGTCCGGGGTTCTACGCTTATGAGTGGCAGAAAGATGGTGTGACCATCGCCACCAGGACCGGCACTGTCAATACCGTTATAGATGGCAGTTCCATCATCAGCTATACCGGTAATGAGATCACCGTTAATGCGTATGGCACCTATCGCGTTCGATTCAAAAGAACTGCTTCCGGCGATTGGTCGCTCTGGTCGCCCAAACCGGCCGTGATCAAGGTCAAGTCCGTTACGCAAACACCGAATATCATGGTATCAGGCACCCGGTCGACCGTACTGCCTGCCCCGGATGGCAGCCAGACCGTTCCACTGGTATTGCCCGACGGCTATTTTTCTTATCAGTGGTTCAGGAATGATACGCTGCTGTCGACAACCACCCGCAATATCGACGCCACCGTCGGTAATTATAGAGCAAGAGTAGTTGAACAATTTGGTTGCGGAACACTGCCTTCACCTATTTTCAGTGTCCTCCCTGCCAGCGGCAATCCGAAGCCCGACCCTGCCAAAAGCCTTACAGCGATAGCGGCTTCGCTGACCAGCATCCAGCTCGACTGGACCAGGAACCCCAATGGCGGCCAACCGGAAACAGGGTTCGAAGTGTACAGGGGTAACCTCACCGGAGGTCCATACCAGTTATTGACCATCCTTCCTCCCGGTACTGTTTCCTATCTCGACCAGGGATTGGCATCGAACAAACAATATTTTTATATCGTAAGGGCTGTGAGCGCTTATGGCGCCGCTGCCAACAGTAATGAAGCAACCGCTACAACGGCTGTCGACAATGTTCCGCCAACAGCACCACCCAATTTCAGGGTGTTGTCTACCGCCAGCAACTATGCCTATGTTGCCTGGGATGCCGCTACCGATAATGTTGGGGTCGATAAGTATGATGTGTATGTAAATGGGACCAAAGCTTACAGCACTAATCAGCTCAATGTTACCGTTGCCAACCTCGACAGCAACCAGGTTTATACTTTCTACGTTAAAGCAAGGGACAAAGCAGGTAATGTATCTGCACCAAGTAACCAGGTCACTGCTTCAACGGCCTTTGCCGCAACGGGTAATGGTATCAATTATAAATACTATGAAGGCGCCTGGTCGGTCCTTCCCGATTTCAGTACACTCCCGATCATCAAGACCGGTTTCACTTCCATACCGGACCTCAGCGTGAGGAACCGCAGCGATAATATCGGTTTCCTTTGGGAAGGATATATCAAAGTGCCCACTTCAGCCAATTATACCTTTGAGGTCTGCTCCGATGATGGCACCAAACTTTATGTAGGTAAACCCTACGGATATACGGAACTGGTCAACAATGATGGACTGCATGGCACCATCTGTAAATCAGGCACCATTTATTTATCGCAGGGCGTACATCCCCTCGCCATTGCATATTTCAATGCTACCGGCGGCAGTTCTATTTCCCTGAACTGGCAGAACGATGCCGGTTTGTCGAAAACGGCTGTTCCTGCTTCTGCGTATTACCGGAAGTATGAGATCAATACCGGCACTGCTCCTAATCCGCCCAGTAACCTGGTGGCCACTGCAACCGGCTTCAACAAGATCCAACTCACCTGGGTCAGCAACAGCGCCAATGCATCCGGTTACGAGCTCGTTCGCTCTACTTCCTATACGGGCAGCTATGTACCGATCGCAACGGTAACCGGAACTTCCTATCTCGATTCAGGATTGACGGCCAATACCAAATATTATTATAAGGTAAGAGCGGTTGGCCCTACCGGTGAATCTGCCTATTCCAGCAATTACACCGAAGCCAACTGGCAACTGAATGGCAGCCCGGTTGAAGCTTCCGGTAATTCAACAAGGGACCTCACTATCAACAATGGTACCTATAATACTACCGATAAGAAAGATGGCAGCGCCTCCCTTTCGCTGAGTGGAAGTAATTCCTATGCTACTGTCAACAACAGCAGTACCGGCGGCTTCCCCAGTGATGGCGGTTATACGCAACGTACAGTAGCGATGTGGATCAAACCATCGGCTATCAGTAATAAAAAGGTAATCTTCGATTTCGGCAACAATACCAATGGCCTTGGCCTCCGTTTCAATGGTACTTCACTGCAGGCCGGTGTGGCCAGCAATGGTACACGGGTCAGTATTTCGCTCAGCAATGTTGCCAGCAATGCCAACTGGAGCAGCGGTAACTGGAACCATGTAGCTGTTGTCTACAACCAGTCTTCATTGAAACTCTTCCTCAATGGGGTGGAAGTGGCTTCGAACAATGCGCTTGGTTTCACCAGCATTGCTGCTGCCGTAAGCAATGCATCGAGGTTCGGTTTTGCTTCAGGCACAACAGCCGTTGAAACGGTGTTCAATGATACCTACACCACAGGTACCGATAACTATTCCGGATTGATCGATGCCATCTACGTGATCAATGGCGCCATGAACGCCGGCGAGATCACCGGACTGAAGAATTTCACGTATGCGCCATCATGGGATATTACCCAACAGGCGCCTGTACCTCCTGCTGCGCCTAGCGGCCTGGGAGCTACATTACTGCCTGGTAACAGCATTCGGCTCAACTGGACAGACAATTCCACCAATGAGACAGGCTTCGAAGTCTGGCGCTCACTCAACAACAATACCAATTATCGCCTCATCGCTACCCTCCCTGCAGGAGCGATCACAATTACCGACAGCTCACTGTTTGCCAATGTTACCTATTATTATAAGGTGCGTGCGAAAGGTGTGGGTGGTTATTCCGGCTATACCAATGAGGTCAATGTCACTACGGTGAACTCGAGGCCGGTGCTCCAACGTATCAAGGACTTCACCATGAAGGCAGGCACCACGTTCGTTCTGCCGCTGATGGCTGTAGATCCTGATGGCGATGCACTCACCTTCTCTACCAAAAAACTCCCGTATTTCGGCACACTGCAGAATGTGAGCAATGGTAATGCCAACCTGGTATTCAATACTTCCATTTACGACCAGGGCGCCTTTACCATCACGGTATATGTAACGGATGGCTTCAATGGCAATGATACTATCAAGTTCACCATGGTCGTGAATGATAACCCGCTGCCGGTAGTGAACCCTGTCAACAATGTAACGATCAATGAGGGGGCCACTCCGCTCAGGATCCCGCTGGTGGCCAACGATCCGGAAAGCAATTCCACCATAACATGGTGGGCAAATAGATTGCCTTCCTTTGCCACACTGGTAGACAGCGGTAACGGACGCGCTTCCATTACACTGGCGCCCGGTTATCTTGCCGCCGGCAATTATCAGATCACGGTAGGAGTAGATGACGGCTATGGTGGGCAGGACAGTAAGACTTTCAATATTGTGGTGAACCATGTAGACCCGAATGAAAAATTCCAGTTGTCGTTCATGTTCTATACAGGTGGCACACCACTGTGGAATGATATCGATGCAAAAGTGGCCAACTTCAATGTGGGCAACCTGATCAATACCAAGAACCAGGTGACCACGGCAGGTATCAATGTGGTGAGCGGCACCTACGATTCCGGTAACGGTGGCGCCCAAACGGGCAATAACTCCGGGGTATATCCGGACAGGGTCATGCTCGACTTCATGCGATGGGGAGGCCCCACCGCTATCGATACCGTAAGGCTGCGTGCTTATGGATTGAACCCGCAGAAGAAATACAACTTCGTATTCTTCTCCAGCAATACCTGTAGCTGGTGCGGATTCAACGCGAATACCGTTACCACCTTCAAGATCGGCAATGCGACCGCATCTGTCAAATATTACAATAACACGTCGAAGACTGATACTATCTACCAGGTACAACCGGACACTAACGGACAAGTGTTCATCACCTGCATCGGTGATCCTGATCCGAATGTGGGCGGAGTGCTGAATGCGCTGGTGATGGATGCCCAGTTCGATGACGGCAGCGTGCCTGCACAACCACTGAACCTGGCAGCTCAGGCGATCCAGAACCAGGGTGTGAGGCTGACATGGGTCGACAAGGCATTCAACGAAACGGCCTACCGCGTATACCGTGCCACCAACAGGTCGGGCCCGTATACTACGCTGAACCCCACTGCTACGAATGCAGACAGCACCGGCTATAATGATCAGAACGTAGCGCCGTTCACACAATACTATTATTATATCCAGGCCGTGAACAGCCATGGCAGCAGCCTGGCTTCGGATACGGTGAAAGTCCTGACGGGCAATAACCTGCCCACCATCAGCGGCCTGCAGAATATTATCGTGAAGACCGGCGCCTCAGCGCAGGAAGACTTCACCGTAACGGACGATCCGGGTGATATCATTACCGTAACCATCCCCAATATGCCTTCCTTCGTGAGCCTGCAATCATTGGGTGGTGGCAGTTACCGGATCATTGCATCTCCGTCTGTAGATAATATCGGCTGGTCATCACTTACGGTACAGGTATCGGATGATAAAGGCGGATCGGTAGCGCAGACCATCACACTGGGAGTGACGGACAAGAACACCCGTACAGCCTTCCTTACTTTCGGTGATTATAGCAAGGTAGTGCCTTCACCCTGGAACACTTTACTGGGCTATGGCAATGCAGGATCTCTCCGCAGCAACCTGCTCGATCAGAATGGTGTGGCAACTACCTTCTCCGTGCAACTGATCGAAGGATGGACGAGTATCGACCTGATGGGCCACATGACCGGCAACAATACAGGCGTATATCCCGACGCAGTGCTGCAAACCGGCATACTCGATAACAATGCTACTACGCATAATGTCAAATTCACCGGCCTCGATCCGACCAAGCGTTATAACCTGGTATTCGTGGGCAGCCATAATGAAGGTGTAGACGCCTCCTGCCGGTATACAACAGGCACTGTCACCGCTACGCTGAATGCCCGCAACAATACCAACCAAACGGCCAACCTCAACGGTCTGACCCCCAATGCAGCAGGAGAGATTACAGTTACCATGACGCGATTGTCAGGCGCCACCTATACCGTGCTCACCGCCTTGCAGATCGAAGAATACACGCCTGCAACGCCACCGCTCAACCCGATGAACCTGTATGTAGAACCGAAAGACAGGAACAGCGTTAGCCTGAGCTGGAGCGACAGGACCAGTAATGAAGATGCCGTAGGCGGCATGCAGTTGCAACGCGCCAGCGATTCACTGTTCACGCTGAATGTGCAGACCTTCAACCTGGCGGCGAATACAACGGTATACACCAATACCGGCCTTACACCGAACACCAAATACTGGTATCGTGTAAGGGCCAAGGTAAGTGGCGTATTCACCGACTACAGCAACCGTGTGAAGACCATTACGCCGCAGAATACCGTTTACCTGAACTTCAATTTCTCCACGCCCAATGCGGTATTCCCATGGAACAATACCTCCGCGCCGCCGAACATCGAAGGGGTACAATTCACTGACCTGTACAACCAGGCAGGCAACCCCAGTGGTCTCACCGCAACCATCGAACGTGCCTTCAATGGTGAGAACGTGGCAGGTGTGGTGACCGGTAATAATTCAGGTATTGTGCCGGATGCAGTGCTCCAGTCCTGCTACTGGCTCGATAATACCCAACTCTCCACCATGAGGATCACCGGCCTGAACGAGTCCAAACGCTACCGCTTCGGATTCATCGGCAGCATGGGCAATGTGGGATGGTACTACGGTAACTATACCGCTACCTATACCATCAATGGCAGAACGGTATACCTCAACTCCTGGATGAACTCAACCAAGATCGTTTATATCGGGGATGTGGTGCCGGATTCCAACGGAGAGGTAGTGGTCCAGTTCTCCACTACGGCTGCGGCCGCCTGGGGCTTCAACTCGGGCATGATCATCCAAACCTATGATGATGTGAACGGTGGTACCGTACCGAATATCGTTACGCCTGGCAGCGGGAACAACCCGTCTGTGGAAACGGTGAATGTTACCACGCTCGACCCTGTTGCCGATGCGGCCAACAACGCCGACAAGAACAAACAGGTAACGATCAGGGCTTACCCCAATCCGTTCAATAACTTCGTGAACCTTGATTTCAATAATACCGCTGCCTCCAACCTGGTAAGTGTGGACATCTATGATCTGGGAGGCAGGCTGATGTACAGGCAAGCCTATCCTAACCTGCCTGCCGGCTTCAATACCCTGCGGTTGAATACGGCTGAGGGCAATCTTGGCAAGGGGCTCTATATGATCACCCTGCGTGTGAATGGTAAGGTGGTGCATACGGCCAAGATGCTGCGGGCAGGCCACTAAGCAGGACCTGAACAGATGAACAAGGAGTGACAAATGAAGAAGTAATGTAACTTCACCATTGGTTATTCATTGTTCATCTGTTTATTAATGACTATGGTTACTTATTTCGACCTGAAACACAAAAATGAAAGCTCATGGATCTGATGTATTTATTACATGCACTGCTACGCAAAAAATGGATCATCATTTTTTGCACGGTCATCGGCCTGCTGGCAGCGTTTGTATTCACTATGTTCAAACCTAAATCCTATCGGTCTCTGGCACAATATTCCACTGGTTTCACCATGGAACAGAAAGTAAAGATCAAGGAGGAGGCTTCCTTCAATATTTATGAGATCGACCTTCGTTTCAATAACGTGATCGAAACCTTCAAGTCGCCCAAGGTAATAGGCATGGTCTCCTACAAATTATTACTGCACGACCTGGAAGACAAATTCCCTTTCCGCACGCTCACCGATGAAAAAAAGAACAAGCCCGAATATAAGAATGCCAACATCGATAAGGCCCGGCAGATACTTCGCTCCAAGATCATCAACATGGACATGCTCAACCCTTTTGATCCGGAGGAGAAAAAAATATTCGATCTTATCAAATTATATGGGTATGACGACAACGCTCTCGCAGGCAAAATATCCTTCTCCCGCGTGGAGCGCACCGACTTTATCAATATCTTCTGTTCTTCTGAAAACCCCCTTCTTTCCGCCTTCGTGGTCAATGCCATCGGCGAACAATTCATTCGTTTCTTCAACAATATCTATGGCTCCAGGGCCCAGGAATCGACTGCCAAGCTCGATAGCTTTACTGCCAGCAAGAAAGCAGAAGTTGACCGGCTCACGGAGAAACTGAAAGAATTCAGGCAGAAGATCGGAACGCCGAATGTGGCCGACCGGGCCTCTGCGGCCATGTCCGTGGTACAGGAGCTCACCTCCAACTTCCAGCAGGAACAGGCCAAGCTGAACAATCTTCGTGGCGATCTGAACGCTGTGGAAGAGCAATTGCGCTCCCTGGTATCGCCCGGCAACAATAGCCTGCCGGTGAACAATAATGCAGAGATCCTGCGGTTACGCAAAGAAAATGAAGATTATGAATTGCAGAAAGCAGGCAAATCGGATGAAGAGGGGAGGAGATTGCAGACCCAGATCGATGCCAACCTGAAAAAGATACAGCAGCTTATTGCTTCGAACACGCCCGACCGCCAGCGGAAGATCGAAAAGAGCCAATTGAAAGAATCGGACCTGATCGATAAGAAGATCGAATTGCAGCAGAAGATTTCGGCAGCGGAAGAGAATGTGAAACTGTTCAGGAAACAAAAGGACGAATATGAAAAAATTACGGCTACTGGTGGGGGTGAGGAAGTGATCCTGAAAGCCAAGGAAGATGAATTGCGCATTGCCTCACAGGAATACGAGCAATTGAAAAAGAGCCTGCAGGCCTCGCTCGACCTCGACGTGAACCCCGAAAACAATTTCAAGCAGACCATGGTAGGGCAGCCGGCCTTCAAGCCCGAATCAGGCGGCCGCGCCATGCTGCTGGGCGTGGCAGGCGTACTGATGTTCTTCCTGTCGTCCTTCATCATCCTCGCATTGGAATTCCTGGATTCATCCTACAAAACACCATCCATCTTCCAGCGCAGCACCAGGCTGAAACTGCTCAGCTCGCTCAATCATATCGAGATGAAGAGAAAGCCACTGAATGAATACTTTCGTACCAATGGAACCGTTGACAGGACCGATGAAGGCAATCTCTTCGTCGAAAGCCTGCGTAAGCTCCGGTATGAACTGGAGAACAGTGGAAAGAAGATCTTCCTGGTAACGAGCACCAGGGAGCAGGAAGGAAAGACCACCGTGATCGAAGCCCTGGCCAACAGCCTCAGCCTGACGAAAAAGAAAGTACTGCTGGTAGATGCCAACTTTTCGAATAATACCCTCACCCAGAAATTCGAGGCCAAGCCCACCCTGGAGCAATTCAGCCTGAACGGCCAGAACAATGCAATGGATAAATTCCTGAGCACCACCAGTATGACCCCTATACCGAATACAGACCTGGTAGGTTGCGCAGAAGGCAACTATACTCCCTCGGAAGTATTGCCCAAGAACAACCTGCTGGAGAACCTTTCCAGGATCGCCGAAAAATATGATTTCATATTTATGGAAGGCGCGTCACTCAATGTGCATGCAGACAGTAAAGAGCTGTCGAAGTATGTGGAAGGGATCATTGCAGTATTTTCAGCTAAATCCGTATTGAAGCAAAACGATAGGGATTCTATCGAATACCTGAAAGGCACTGGCGACAAATTCGTGGGCAGTGTGCTCAATAACGTAGAACCGGACAATATCGAGTTGTAATTTATGAAACGTAAACCTTATTAGCCGTGATGAATTCATTATTGAATGTCGACAAGATCCTGAACCGCAGCCGCAACCCCTGGATGGACTATGCTAAGGGGATCTGTATCCTCATGCCCGTTTACCGCCACAGTTTTGAAGGGTTGGCCAATGTGGGGATCGGTTCCTACACGTACCATAATATCCGTCTCATCGATGTGTTCACAATGGGATTCCGGATGCCCCTGTTCTTCATGATCGCCGGTGCATTTGCAGGGATCAGTTTATCGAGAAGAGGTTTTGGAGGTTATATGAACGGCCGCCTCAGGGGAGTATTTTATCCGCTGATGGTTTGGGGAAGCATCCAGATCACCCTGCAATTGATATTTGCAGGCACCGTGAACGCCCATCGCGAGCCATTCGATTATCTCAACCTGATCCTCGATCCGCGTAAGCTGGAACAGTTCTGGTACCTCAATGCCCTGTTCTTCATCAGCTTCATTTATGCATTCCTCAACTGGTACGCCAAATTCAAACCTGTTCACCAGGTAATGACAGGGCTTGTATTCTACAGCATAGCCAGTTATTGCCATATACATGATATCAATATCGGTTTCCTCAGTGGGGTCACTTTTTATTACCTGTTCTTTGCCGTGGGCGATGCCCTCCACAATCTCATACTCGATGAGAAGAACCATAAATGGTTGTCATCTTTCCGCACCACGCTCATCATCCTGCCCATCTTCATTGCCATTGAAACATATTGCACCATCGTGAACCTGAAACATCCGGAAGAGCAGGATTTCTACGTGCAGCATAATCGTCAGGATATATTCTTCTTCTCTGCATTGATAGGGGGGGCATTCATGATCCACCTGTCGTTCCTCCTGCAGCGCTTCAATATCCTGCGTTTCCTGAGGGTGATCGGGTATCATGCCCTGTATATCTACCTTGCCCACCTCATCGTAACGGCAGGCACGAGGATACTGCTGGTAAAAGTGTTCCATATCGAGTATATACCATTCCTGCTGCCTACGATCTTTGCTGCAGGGATCATTGTGCCGATCATATTTTATAACATCGCCCGGATCTATGGTTTTACCTGGATCTTTACCCTGCGGGAAGAATCCTCCCAGGCGAAACCGGCAAAGCCAACTTCTGCCGCTTATTTTACCAGGGAGGTCATGTTACCGAAAGAGAATACCGGCAACAGTAACACCACCCGGCCATAAAACCAGGATGATGCACAACGAAGAACAACCCAATTACGGAACATACGAGTTGATCAGTACCATATTTGCCCTTCTTTTTGCGGCAGGTATGTTCATCAAGTTCATGTTTTTTTGAGCAATGCATGGAAAACAACCTGCTTCATAAAGCGGCTTCGTCCCTGAAGGAATGGTTACAATATCATTTCTTTACCAGGAAAATGACTACCCCATTGGGGATAGCATTGCTGGGCTTCATTGGTATTGCTGTTTCCTATGTAACGGTGATGATCAACTACCATCTGAGTATTGGGCTGGTGGCCGCTGCAGGTGTGGTCCTTCTCTGCCTGTTCTGTATTGCTTACCCGCTCTTCGGTTTCTACAGCACTTACCTGGTATCGGTCCTGATGATGTTCCCGGAACGGTTGCTGAACACTTCCACGCCCATTCCAACAGGATTGATCCCCGAGTACCTCGCCTACCTGGCACTGCTGGGGGTATTGACACAACAGCAATACCGCAAAGAGATCACCAGCAAATTCTGGAGCCATGCCATCACCACCTGGATGATCGTATTGCTCCTGTATTATACGCTGGAGATCATCAACCCTTCAATGGGCAATAAGTTTGGCTGGTTCAATTATTTCAGGAAGCAGGTAAGCTTTGCCGCATTTTTTTACATGAGCTATTGCATCCTCAATTCACGCAAGGCGGTGAGATGGTTCACCGGCTTCTGGATCGTGGTCACCACCATCGAGGCATTGTATGCCTGCAAGCAGCAATGGTTCGGATTTTCAGGCTTCGAGGAAGCCTGGCTGATGGCCGATCCCAAACGCTATGCCCTGTTCGTGAATTTCGGGTTCGTGCGCCGGTTTGGGTTATTATCGGACCCCGCTGCTGCCGGCATCCTTTACTCCTGTTCGGCAGTGATGATGCTGGTACTGGCATTGAGGGCCACCAAAATGCGAAAGCAACTCCTGTACCTGGTCCTAACTGTAGTGCACCTCCTGGCTTCGGTGTACACGGGCACCCGTACCGGTACCATGATGATCGTGGCCGGTATTGTTTTCTATTGTGTGCTTACCCTGTATGAAAAAAGAACGCTGATCTTTTCGGGGGCATTTGTTTTCATGCTCGTTGGGCTGCTCGTGGCGCCTGTGTACGATAATATGTTCATCAACCGTCTTCGCAGCACTTTCGAAGGATCGAAAGATCCCTCTGCCATGGTGCGCGACATCAACCGCAAGATGGTGCAGCCTTATGTGTACAACCACCCGATAGGAGGCGGCATCAATACCTGCGGGTTGATGGGGGCCCTCTATAACCCGGGGCATTTTCTGTCTACCTTCCCGCCCGACAGCGGATATATGCTGATCATGGTCGAACAGGGGTTCATCGGCCTGGCACTGATGGTGGCCTTTTACTTTATCATATTGCGTACCGGGATCAGGTATTTCTACCGGGTGCGCGATCCTGAACTGAAAACCCTCTACCTGGTCCACCTGATACCTGTTTTTACCCTGATGGTAGCCCAGTATTCACAGGGAGCTATCGGGCAATATCCAAGTGTGTTGTATTTTTATTCCGTACTGGCCATGTTCCTGAAACTGCATCAGTACGACAATGAAAAGCTTTCATCCAACAATTAACATAAATTGTAGAACATGCATAAACTCTGTACAACCATATTGACCCTGCTTACTGCGGCCACTGTTCTTGCCCAGGCGCCTACAGGAAGGAATACTTCTACCTATCATACCGGCCTCGATACGGCCAGGTCTGTCGATATCCGGGAAAGACTGGTGCAACTGGCATTGCAGAATCCCAACTACGAGATCGCCGACCGCAAAGTGAATGTAGCCTCCTACGAGTTGAGCAAATCAAAAGGGGCCTGGCTGGGCCTGCTTTCCGCCTCCGGCAACCTCAACGAACTTTCTATCAAAGGCAACAAGGAAAATACCAGCACGCCCGGCGTAACGAATAGCAATATTTTTTATCCCAGGTATAATTTCAGTCTCAACCTGCCGCTCGACTTTTTTACCTCCAAAGGAAATGATGTGCGGGCTGCCCGCGAAAAACTCTATATCGCGGAAGCGGAAAAGAATGAGAAATACCGCACCATCAGGAGGGATGTGCTGGCCAAGTATGAAGATTACCTGATGCACAAGGAAAAGCTGGAGCTGCAAACGCGGATTACCCAGGGAGAATATACCGAATACAGGCTGGCAGAAAAGGATTTTGCCGACGGAACGATAACGGCCGAAATATTCAAGAAGGCGGAAGCGGCCTACTATAATCAGCAGATGATGAAAACCGAATTCCAACGGAACTTGAATGTGGCGAAATATGAGCTGGAGTTATTGATCGGGGTTAGTGTCGATGATGTGTTGCCCAAAAAATAAAGTTTCTTCTATAACATGCAAGCAGTCCCAGCCCCTACCATACAAACGGTCCCAGCCCCTGCCAAAACCCGGGTCTTCTTTCCCAACCTCGACGGATTGAGGTTCCTCTCATTCTTCGTGGTATTTCTTTTCCATTGTTATATGACGGTATCGCCGTATATCAGGGAAAGCAACCCCGGCGCTCATGATACCATCGAATTCCTTTTCCGCTATGGTTCACTGGGCGTGAATTTCTTTTTCGTGCTCAGCGGATTTCTTATCACTTACCTGCTGATCAAAGAAAAGGAGCTCACGGGCACTATTCATGTAGGCAATTTCTATGTGCGCCGTATCCTGCGGATCTGGCCGCTTTATTACATGGTGCTGGTGATCGCGTTCGTGATCTTTCCCATTTTCAAGGCGATGCAGGGTGAAGTATACCATGAAAGAGTGAACCAATGGTATTATGTGTTCTTCGGCGCCAATTTCGAATATATGCGTATCTGGCCCGAACATCCTGAAGCCGTGGCCGTATCTGTTTTATGGTCTGTAGCCGTGGAAGAACAGTTCTATCTTACCTGGCCCCTGATCCTGCGCTTCCTGCCCATGAGATTATACAAGTATTTATTCCCTGCCATCATATTGTTCTCGCTCATCTTCCGCTCTTTTTATACGGCCAATACCGATGCCGATTATGCAGTACGGTATTTTCATACCTTTTCCGTGATCGGGGATATGGCCCTGGGCGGGCTATTTGCTTACTGGAGCGCATTCCCCGGCAAATTCCATCAGGCCATTACCAATCTCGGCAAGCCTGTCATTGCGCTTATCTATGCAGGTGCACTCATAGTGTGCCTGTTCAAGAGCTATATTTTCCCTTATGGCATCCCCATCATTTTCGAGCGGCTGGTATTGGGGACCTTCTTCGGACTGATCATCCTGGAGCAGAATTATGCCCGTAATTCATTTGTAAAACTGGGCCGCCTGAAGCTGATCAGTAAATTAGGTACATATACTTACGGTCTCTACTGTTTGCACCTGATAGCTCTTTATATGGCTACCAAGATCGTGCAGAAACTCGGGTGGGACCAGCGTTTGCTGGGAACGGCCTTTGCTCAGACCATCATCGCATTTCCACTGTCGATTCTTATCAGTATCGCCAGTTACCATTTATTCGAGAAATGGTTTTTGCGATTAAAGGATAAATTTGCGTTTATTACCAAATAATGAGGGTATATTGCACTACCCCCGCACCGAAAAAAAGTTCAATGCTTCGAAGAACCGTACCGATGTTCTTGCAGATGTACCATAGTTTGATACCAAATTTCCTCAAAAGATGAAGAGCCCGAAGATCCCGGAGCCGTTACTCGTTTTTGCCGGAGCGTTTATTTTCTTTCTGTGTACACTGGCCGAAAATTTTTCGGGCCCGCACGATTCCATCGGGTATCTGAACGGGATCGTAAGTGGTAAACATCTCTCACACCCACATCACCTATTGTATCATTTCACGGCCCATTACTGGCTGGTATTCACCCAGGGCATCTTTCCCGGTATCAAGGACTATTACCTGGTTGAAACTTTTACCGCCCTCTGCGGCAGCGGGAGCGTGGCTGTTATTTACTGCTTCTTCCGTAACCGCTTCAAGCTCACCGCGTGGGTATCGGTACTGAATACCAGCGTCATTGTCTTCTCTTATGGTGTATGGTTCTATAGCACTAACATAGAAGTATATGCGCCACCGATGTTCCTGCTGCTGGCATCCCTTTATATTCTCACCAAAGAAAAGATCAGCAGGAACGATTTTCTGAAAGCTGCCCTGCTGCATGCCCTGGCTATCCTGTATCACCAGTTCCATGCTTTGTTCACACCGGTGGTGCTGTATATCATCTGGAACCGCCGTCATGAGATAAAACTGGTCCCTTCCCTGATCCAATATACAGTGATCGGCATCGTGCTGGTTGGTGGGACTTATTTCCTGATGGGATGGGTGGTGGAAGGACAGAACAGTCCTGAAAAATGGGTACACTGGATGCAAGGTTATACCCGTGCTGAAGCCTATTGGCAGAAACCCGGTCTGAAAACGGCCGTCAATGTCTTCACCGGTTACAGCCATGCGTTTATCGGGGGGCATTTTATATTCAGGATCCCCGGTCTCAGGAGCTATATCGATCGTTCCCTGGCTTCACATTCACTGCACGATGAGATCTACCTGGGCCGCCATATCAGCGAGCCCACGGCCATCATACTTACCGTGCTCAGTATTTTCCTGGCCATTACCATGCTATTGCTGGTGATACGTTTCATACGCCGCTTCAAATCGCTGCGCCGGCAATACGGACTGATCATCATTCCCATCATCCTCACAGGTACCGTCTATTCGATCTTCTTTTGTGCATGGATGCCGGAGATCCTTGAATTCTGGATATTCCAGACAGTCTTGTTCTGGCTGCTGTTGCTGGGCACTTTGCCGGTAACAGGTTTTCCATTCCGTCTCAAACCGCTTACAGGCACCATCTGCCTGAGCCTCTCCCTGCTGGTGGTCAATTATTTTGGAAGTGTGAGATGGTTGCAGCATCTCGACAACGATTGGTACTACACCAAAGTGGTGCCGGTCCAAAAAATTGTGAGCGACAAAGATGTGATCCTGTTACAGCAGGGCTGGATACTCAAAGACTTCCTCAACTATTTCACGAAAGCAGATGTACAGGAGGTTCCCTTTGCCGATTCCCTGCGGCCCGCAGTGGACAAGGCCATCCACGATGGACTGGCCAGAGGCGGCAAATTGTATATCTATCCCGGTCCCAACAATATGATCAATTCCCCCGACACCTATTATATCGATTCCCTCCTGAAAGATTTTGGAAGCCGCATACAGGTCTTCCATAAAGAAGACCCGCTCATTCTCGTCGTTGAAGGGCAATAAATTCGTGCAGTGTATCATGATCTATGGAAATTTTGTCCGATTTTTGAGCTCATTGATCAAAAAACCGGCACCCTTCATCCATACAAATATTCGTAAGTAAACATGCAGACAGTGGCAACTCAAGGTAAATTGACAGCAACCCTTATAGATGAATTTCGCAGGATCGTAGGCGAACAATTTGTTTTGCTCGATAAAGATTCCCTCATCCGTTTCGGGCATGATGAAACAGAGCACCTGTCATTTCCTCCTGAAGTGGTATTGCGCCCCCGCACAGCGGAAGAAGTAAGCGCAGTGATGAAGATCTGCAATGAACACCTCATACCTGTTACACCAAGGGGAGCAGGTACAGGTTTGAGCGGTGGCGCCTTGCCGCACCTGGGTGGTGTGCTGATCTCCACCGACCGCATGAACTCCATCCTCAGCATAGATGAACGGAACCTGCAGGTGATCACAGAGCCCGGAGTGATCACGGAAGTATTGCAGAATGCAGTGAAGGAAAAAGGACTTTTCTATCCGCCTGATCCCAGCAGCCGCGGCTCCTGCTTCATCGGTGGCAATATCGCAGAGAACAGTGGCGGCCCGAAAGCCGTGAAATACGGCGTGGTGAAGGATTACGTGCTGAACCTGGAGATCGTGCTGCCCAATGGAGAGATCATCTGGACAGGCGCCAATGTGCTTAAAAATTCAACCGGTTATAACCTTACCCAACTCGTAGTGGGCAGTGAAGGTACTTTGGGCATTGTAACGAAGATCGTTCTGAAGCTCATCCCGCTTCCCAAATACGACCTGCTGATGCTGGTGCCTTTCAACTCACTGGAAAAAGCCGGTGAGGCCGTGAGCGCCATTTTCCGCGCAGGCTTTGTACCAAGCGCCCTCGAACTCGTGGAGGTGGATGCACTGCAGATCGTGAGCCGTTTTGTCGATAGCTCCGCTGTTCCCATCACCAATGATGTGGCCGCACACCTGATCATTGAAGTGGACGGCAACCACCTCGACACGCTCATGATGGAAATGGAAGCAATTAGCAGCCTCTTAACACAATTTGAGGCAGGCGAAGTGTATTTTGCAGACGATGCCCAGCAAAAAGCCGAGCTCTGGAAACTCAGACGGCGCGTAGCTGAAGCCGTGAAAGTGGATGGTTATACCGTGGAGGAAGATACGGTGGTGCCCAGGGCAGAATTACCGGCCCTGGTGCGCGGTGTAAAGGAACTGGGCAGGCAATACGATTTCAAAGCTGTTTGTTATGGACATGCCGGCGACGGCAACCTGCATATCAGGATCAAGAAGGAAGGCATTGCCAACAGTAACGACGATCCCGGATTGATAGCCGGTATCAAAGCGTTGTTCAGGCTGGTGCATCAACTCGGTGGCACTATCAGTGGTGAACATGGCATCGGCCTCCTGCAGAAGAGCTATATCGATATTGTTTTCGATGAACAACAATTGGAATTGATGCGTGGTATCAAAAAAACATTCGATCCCAACAATATCCTGAACGCAGGAAAAATATTCGATCTGTAAAGAAGGCCCGGTCTGTCCGGCCTTTACCTCTATAAATGCAACAGCTATGAAAAAATGTTTACTGGCGGCCTGCCTTGCTTTGTCTTTATTCACTGTCCGTGCACAGGATGAAGAGCCCAAAAAAAGAGGATTCGACAGGGACAAACTTTTCTTCGGTGGTAATTTCGGGTTGGGTTTCGGTAATGTATCGACCCTGGTGAATGTGTCTCCACAGATCGGCTACCGCTTCAATCAATACCTCGCTGCCGGCGCCGGTATCAACTTCATTTATTCAAGCTACCGAACCCGGTATTCGAACAGTTCCTACGACTATAAAGATATTTATGGCGTTACAGGTCTAAATATCTTCGGTCGTGTATACCCGCTTGAATATATCCTGTTGCAGGTGCAGCCTGAAATGAACTATACCTGGGGCAAGGTAAAATTTTATAACGGACAGCCTGATCTCAAGCTCGACGCGAAATTCGTGCCTTCACTGCTCGGTGGTGTTGGCGCGGCCATTCCTGCAGGGCGCGGCTCCTTCATCATTATGGCCCAGTACGATCTGCTGCAGAACGACCGAAGCCCTTATGGCAACAGGGCATTTTACAATTTTGGGTATAATATCGGGGGGATCTGGTAATTATAGCTTGTTGAAGATCTCCACAGGCGTATCGCAGATGATGATCCTGTCTTCCACCCCTTCATAGAGGAAACCTTCTTTTTGCATTTGCTTCAGGTGGCTGAGCAGTGAATTATAAAATCCGTTCGAATTGAGGATATAGATCTTTTTGTCGTGGATCTTCAACTGGTTCCAGGTGATCATCTCGAAAAATTCATCGAGCGTGCCGAAGCCACCGGGGAGCACGATGGCCGCATCACACATATCATACATCATTTTCTTGCGCGTGTGCATATCGGGCACTATGGCCAGCTCCGTGAGGCCGGCGTGTTGTTGTTCCCAATCTACCAGTATCTTCGGCATTACACCCATAGCCTTGCCCTCATTGGCGAGTACGGCATTGGCCACAACGCCCATCAGGCCCCTGTTGCCTCCGCCATATACCAGCTTCAAACCCAGTACTGCTATCAGTTTGCCAAGTTCTGCGGCATGCCTGGCGTACACAGGGTTCTGACCGTTCTTCGATCCGCAAAATACCGCTACAGATTCTATCTTCATAAAGGTTTGGTTTAAACCTGTTGGCCGGATTTGACCATCCGGCCCGCTAAGGTAAGCGGATTGTCTTCATTTTGAATACAATTTTATTACCTTCAACCATTTAAAGTATTTCTATGTCAGCATCCCTGCTCTTCTCATTTGTGATCGGCTATTTTCTCCTGTTGCTGGTGGTGGCGTATTTGACTTCGCGCAACTCCAACAACGATTCCTTTTTTATCGGCAACCGTAATTCCAACTGGATGCTGGTGGCTTTCGGCATGATCGGCACTTCACTCAGCGGCGTTACTTTCATCAGCGTGCCGGGTGCTGTAGGCAAAGAATCTTTCGCCTATTTCCAGATCATGCTGGGATACCTGATCGGCTATCTCGTGATCGCGTATGTATTACTGCCATTGTATTACAGGTTGAACCTGACTTCCATTTACAATTATCTCAGCACCCGACTGGGCTTTGCTTCCTATAAAACGGGAGCGTCGTTCTTTATATTGTCCCGCACGCTGGGCGCCACGGCTCGTTTATACCTGGTCGTTAAGATCCTGCAGGATGCCATCCTCAGGAACTTTGAGATCCCTTTCTGGGTCACCACGCTCGTTATCCTGCTCATGATCCTGTTGTATACCTATGAAGGAGGCGTGAAGACCATCGTGTGGACCGACACCCTCCAAACGACCTGTATGCTGGCCGGATTGATCATCTGCGTGTTTTATATCCTGAAAACGATGAATATCAGCCTGGGTGAAAGTTGGAGCATGATGGAAGAAAAAGGGTACACAAGAATATTTTTCACCGATCCGGAAAGCCGGTTCTTCTTCCTCAAGCAAATAGCGGCCGGCGCTTTCATCACCATCACCATGACGGGGATGGACCAGGAGATGATGCAAAAAAATATTTCGGTGAAGACCCTGAAAGATGCACAGAAAAATGTGATCACGCTTTCCCTGATCATGCTGGCAGTGATCCTGCTGTTCCTTGTGCTGGGCGGCTTATTACATCTCTATGGCGCACAGGTAGGCGTGAACGCCACCGGTGATGCGCTCTTCCCTGCCATAGCACTGAAGCACATGCCGCCGATCATCTCCGTGATCTTCATCATTGCCCTGATCTCGGCGCTCTTCCCCAGTGCCGATGGGGCCATCACAGCCCTCACCTCTTCTTTTTGCATCGATATATTGGGTATGCAAAGGCGGAATGACTGGACGGACATCCAAAAGAAAAAATACCGTCAGCGCGTACACCTCATCGTGGCATTCATCTTCCTGGTATTCGTGCTCATATTCAAATGGGTGAACAACCCCAGCATGATCGGCGTGATACTTAAAATAGCCGGCTATACCTATGGTCCCCTGCTGGGCCTGTTCAGCTTCGGCATTCTCACGAAAAGGACCGTAAACGACAGGCTGGTACCGCTGATCTGCATTCTGGCCCCTGCGATCTGTTTTATTCTGGATAAGTACCAGAAGGTATTTTTCGGTTCCTTCGAGATCGGGCTGGAACTGCTGATCATCAACGGTCTCCTCACCTTCCTGGGCCTCTGGGCCGTTTCAAAAAAAGATGCCCCTGCCGTAAACTAAACAGGCGGGTCGATCGTTACATATTAGAATGCCATCCCTCTATGTTCCCAGCGAACGAAAGGATGGCATTCATTGTCTTCACCCTTAAACAATAAGATAATTGTATGAATGATACGATAAGGATTTCCAAACAACGCAGGTGGTCGGAATCGAAAGCACATTCAAGCTGGCAGATCTTTAAAATAATGGCCGAGTTCGTAGATGGTTTTGAAGCGTTGGCCAAGATCGGCCCCTGTATTTCAGTTTTCGGCTCAGCCCGTACACAACCAGGGCATGAATTTTATGAATTGACCGTCGATATTGCCAAACGCCTGGCGGAAGAAGGCTTCGGGATCATTTCCGGGGGCGGGCCGGGCATCATGGAAGCAGCCAATAAAGGCGCCCAACTGGGAGGCGGCAAATCGGTAGGTCTCAATATCGAGCTGCCTTTCGAGCAGCATGCCAATCCTTTCATCGACCGCGATGCCAATCTTCATTTCGAATACTTCTTCGTACGCAAAGTGATGTTCACCAAATATTCGCAGGGCTTCGTGATGATGCCCGGCGGCTTCGGCACCATGGACGAATTCTTCGAGGTGGCTACATTGATCCAGACGGGAAAGATGTCGCAGGTGCCGCTGATACTGGTGGGCAGGGCCTACTGGGGCGGGCTGGTGGAATGGCTGCAACAAACGATGTTGAAGCAGGCCAATAATATTTCACCGGCTGATCTTGATCTGCTGAAGATCGTAGACACACCGCAGGAAGTGGCCGATCATGTGTTGCAGTTCTATTCGAAAAATGCTTTGCAACCGAATTTCTAGGAGGAACAGGAGGTCAGAGGTCTGAAGTCGGGGGTCTGAGGTCTGAGGTCTGAGGCTCCTCTATTGTTGGAGATACCAATTCGTTTCGGTCTTCAGACTTCTTACTTCTGGCTTCATACCTCAGATTTCGTAATCCCCTGAACAGCCTGAAATAAAATTCCTTGTTGAAGAGCTGCGAATCGTGGAGGGCTTTATAAGTGAGGAACATGCCGATCGGCACCAGCACGATCGTGGCGAGCCACATACCGGCAAATGGCTGCAGTACGTCTTCCTTCACGAACTTCTTACCGAAATTATTGAGGAGAAAAAAGATCACGAAAAAGATGATCGCGAAAACGATCGGGGTACCGACGCCGCCTTTGCGAACGATGGAGCCCAGTGGTGCGCCGATCATGAACAGCACGAGCACGGCCAGTGACATGGTGAATTTTTCATGCCAGGTCATGAGGTGCAGTCTCAGTTCCTTGCGCTTGGAATCATAGTCGATGGAAGTACCTTCCAGTGCGGTTTTGATGGAATTGGCATAGGAGGCGCTTTGTTCCACCACGGTATAGCGGGCGCTGTCGGGCAGCAGTTCGGCGAATGATCTCACTTTTTTGACGGGAGGGATCTTCACGTCCACCCAACCCGTGTCGAGGTACTTCATAAAGTCGAGGTATATCCGAATATCGTTACTGCTTCGCTCCGTGAATTTTTTATTATTGCGTTCGAGGGAATCGATCACTTTGCTCAACTGGCGAACGCTCAGCATCTCGTACCTGTCTTTATACACGGTATCATTGGTGAAATTCATCCTGAGCGCTGAAATATCGAGCACCTTCTTGTATTCCTTGAAACCGAGCCTGATGAATTGGGTATTGGTGGTGCCCCGTGGCCCGTCTTCCTGGTAACGCCATCCATCGACCAGGGTGAACTCGAGGAAACGCTTGTCCCTGCTCACTTTCATGAGACCTTCTTTAGCTGCGATGATATTGTCCTGCAGGCCCCTGTTCTGTTCATAGATGATCACATTGCTCAGCACCGAATCATTTACTTTTTTGGAAACCTTGATGGCGAAATCGGGGATGGTGGTATAGAACACTCCTTCTTTCAGATCGAAGGCAGGTTTCTTATTCACTACATCGTTGTGAAGCGTCTTCATTTTCAGGTTAGCCACCGGGATCACATAATTATTGAAAAGGAAGGCGAGACCGGAGAGAAAGATGGCTGTGATCAGCAGGGGACACATGAAGCGGAGCAGGCCGATGCCGGCCGATTTGATGGCCACCAGTTCGAATGTTTCACCGAGATTGCCGAAGGTCATGATGGAGGAAAGGAGCACGGCGAGTGGAAGGGCCAGTGGCACCAGTGTTGCGCTGAGAAATAAAATGAGCTTCAGCATGATGAAGGTATCGATGCCTTTGCCAACGAAGTCATCGATCCACAACCAGAAGAACTGCAGGATCAGAACAAAGAGGGTGAGAAAAAAAGTGGCGATAAAGGGTCCGATAAAAGCCTTTAATACCAGTATATCTAATTTTTTGGTCACTGTTACTACCTTTAATCCATGAACCCGGCAAAAATACATCTTTCGGAAGAGGAATTGGCAATGGTACAGAATGCTCATTGGCTTTTAACAAAGAATCGTATTATCGACAAAGTGATGGAGCTATTCGGAGAGCTTTCCGGCTCTTTCCGGGAAATGACCGGCGCCCAACCGGCATTATTACCCGCTGAAGTGCTGGCAGTATCGCCCAAGATATCGAAGGGTGAAAAGTATCGAGGATTGCCTTATATGATGCTGGATTACCCGAGGCTGTTCGGGAAGGAACATATCTTCGCCATCCGTACGATGTTCTGGTGGGGGCATTATTTCAGCATTACGCTGCATTTGAAGGGGAATTATAAAACCCGCTACCAGCCTGCATTACAGAAGCACCTGCGAAGGCTAGGAGAGCAGGGATTCCATATCGGTATCATTGATGATGAATGGGAGCATGATCTTTCGGAGACTAATTATACTGCGATCACACAATTGGATGAAGAGGCGATCAGGCGGATACTGTCGCGTAATGATTTCTGTAAGTTGTCCGTGAGGATATCGCTCCTTGAATGGAACCGGGCAAAAATAATAATGACAGATCTATATCATGTAGTCCTTCAGTCAATAACGGATTAATTACCGAGGCGATGGAACAGGTCCTTCACCTGGTAACTCCAAAGCTGGGTTTGATCTTTCACATCGCCTTTATCTGCAAAATCCCTGATCACCAGGATGGTTTGGTTGGTAACTTCCGACTTCTCGATACGAAATTCAAAATATTCTTCTTTGGGAGCATGCAGCCAATGAAATCGAATGAATTTGTCTTCTTCACTCTCCGTCACTTCCGCTTTATCAGTTGCGCCATTCCAGGAAAAACTGAATACATTATCCCGTTCGTCCACTTTATCTGCAAACCATTCCTGCAAGCCGGCAGGAGTGCTCAGGAATTCGAATAAAATGGAAGGAGAACATCTCACCGGATACTCTAACGTAAATTGTTGTTTCTTACTCATCTACTCCTTGTATTGAACTTTTTATAATACCTAGGTTGCAATAATAGAAAATTAATGCTACCCTAAAAATTTTTTTGTTACGGACCCTGCTAAAGATAGGGAAAGATAACGTTGGCCTGAAAAACTTTAAAGCGGCTGACAACCAGTTGTTTACAAATCTTTTTTTTGGAACCTGCGCTATTATTGGTTAAATTGCCTGAACTGGCTTTTAAAAGTTGACGATCAGTAGTATAAGAAAACAGGCATTATTGACGTTTTTGTCTGTGGTAACCATTAAACCTTTAAACCTAAAAACCCTTTAAACGACCTCTACCTATGAGTATGCGTCAACTCAAGATCACGAAATCGATAACGAATCGTGAATCTCAGAGCCTTGAAAAGTACCTGCAGGAAATCGGAAAAGTCGAATTGATCAGCCCTGAAGAAGAAGTGCGTTTAGCCAGGCGTATTAAACAGGGTGACCAGGCTGCTCTCGATAAACTAACCAAAGCAAATCTTCGATTTGTGGTATCAGTCGCCAAGCAGTACCAAAACCAGGGTCTCTCCTTACCCGATCTCATCAACGAAGGTAATCTCGGTCTGATCAAAGCAGCACAACGCTTTGATGAAACCCGCGGCTTCAAATTCATTTCGTATGCCGTATGGTGGATACGCCAGAGCATCCTCCAGGCTTTGGCAGAACAATCACGCATCGTAAGGCTTCCGCTCAACAAAGTAGGCCTGACCAACAAGATCCAGAAAGCATTTTCCCAACTGGAACAGGAATTCGAACGCGAGCCTTCTCCTGAAGAGCTGGCGGAATTGCTGGAGCTGGAAACCGATGAAGTATCGGCCACGCTGGGCATTGCGGCCAGGCACGTGAGTATGGATACGCCTTTGTCGGAAGGGGAAGACAATACCCTCGTCGATGTGCTGGAAAATCCCAATGCAGAACGTGCCGAAACCAATATCGAGCATAAGGAATCGTTGAAGCAGGAGATCGAGCGCTCCATGAAAATGCTTACGGAGCGTCAGAAAGAAGTGATCTGCTACTTCTTCGGCATCGGGGTCGACCATCCTATGAGCCTGGAAGATATCGGCGACAAATTCAACCTTACCCGTGAAAGGGTACGCCAGATCAAAGACAAGGCCATCACCAAATTGAGGACCAATTCGCGCTCCAAGGCCCTTCGCGGGTACCTGGGCGTTTAACCAAAAAAGTAAATACCCGAACAAAACTTTACACTTCACGATCTTACTGTAAATTTGCAACCCCGACGGGTGTTGACAAGTTAACAAGTTGAAAGGTTGACAAGGAGATCTCCGGAACATCGGGGCCTCCTTGTCAACCTTTCAACATTTCAACCTGTCGACTTCCCCGGGATTTTGTGGACAGAGAAAACACGCACTATGTTTCAAAATCTAACCGAACGTTTAGAATCGGCCTTTAAACAGATCAAAGGCGAAGGCAGGATCACCGAGCTCAATATTGCTGCTACGGTGAAGGATATACGCCGCGCCCTTGTCGACGCCGACGTGAACTATAAGATCGCCAAAGAATTTACCGATAAGGTGAAGGATGCCGCCATGGGGCAGAAAGTGCTTACGGCAGTAAGCCCCGGACAACTCATGGTGAAGATCGTGAAGGATGAGCTGGTCGATCTGATGGGCGGCACCGAAAGTGCCTTCAATGCAAAAGGCAATCCGGCCGTGATCCTCATCGCCGGCCTGCAGGGTTCCGGTAAAACCACTTTCAGCGCCAAACTGGCCAATTACCTCAAGACGAGGAAAGGACTATCTCCCATGCTTGTAGCGGCGGATATCTACCGCCCTGCGGCGATCGATCAGTTGAAAGTATTGGGTGAACAGATCGGTGTGGAAGTATACAGCGAGCCCGACAATAAAAATGCCGTGGCCATCGCCGAACAGGCAGTGAAAGAAGCGAGAAGCCGGAATAAGAATGTGCTCATCATAGATACCGCCGGCCGGCTGGCCGTAGATGAAGCGATGATGACGGAGGTGGCCAAGATAAGATCCGCCGTCAATCCGCAGGAGATCCTCTTCGTGGTGGATTCCATGACCGGACAGGATGCCGTCAATACCGCCAAGGCATTCAATGACAGGCTCGACTTCTCAGGCGTGGTGCTTACCAAGCTCGACGGCGATACCCGTGGCGGTGCGGCCCTCTCCATTAAATATACCGTCAACAAGCCCATCAAATTCGTGAGCAGCGGGGAAAAAATGGATACGCTCGATGTATTCTACCCCGAACGTATGGCACAGCGGATACTGGGCATGGGCGATATCACCACCCTGGTAGAAAAGGCGCAGGCCCAATTCGATGAAGATCAGGCACGTAAGCTGGAAAAAAAGATCCGGAAGAACCAGTTCGATTTTGAGGATTTTAAGCAACAACTGGAACAGATCAAGAAAATGGGGAATATCAAAGACCTGCTGGGCATGATCCCCGGTGTGGGTAAAGCCGTGAAAGACATCGACATCAGCGATGATTCCTTCAAAGGCATCGAGGCCCTGATCAATTCCATGACACCCCAGGAACGCGCCAACCCCGACCTCATCGATCCCAAACGCAAGCAGCGGATCGCCAAAGGGGCAGGCAAGGACCTTAACGAATTGAATGCCTTTCTCAAACAATTCGAACAAATGAAACAGATGATGAAAGTGATGAATAAAATGCCCATGGGAAGAATGGGTCTGGGAAGGCGCTAATCCAGACTGGGCCTAATCTTTTTTTAATTGTAAAATTTTTTCCGGCACGGGAATTTTGATGCAAATTGTATTAAATTTGGTAAAATCATTCGGATTGCTACCTTTGCAATCCTTGTTAGTTTTTTAAAATGTAACCCTATTTGTTCACGCATTTAAATGTCTATTTAAAATGCCAGTAAAAATCAGACTGCAACGACATGGGTCTAAAAAAAGACCATTTTATTTCATCGTAGTGGCCGACGCCCGCTCCCCCAGAGATGGAAAATTCATTCAGAAATTAGGTACGTACAACCCGCTCACAGTGCCTGCATCTATTCAGCTCGATCGTCAGAAAGCGCTGGACTGGCTGCATAAAGGTGCTCAACCCACCGATACTGTACGCAGGATCCTTTCTTTCAAAGGTGTGCTGTATCTGAAACACCTTCTTCGTGGCGTGAAGCTCGGTCTGTTCGATGAAGCTGCTGCTATGGAGAAATTCCAGAAATGGCATTCCGAACACGAGGTGCAAGTTAAAAAGCGCCAGGAAGCCAGTGCCAGGGAACGCCGCCCCCGCCGCCCGATCGTTCAGGCAGGAAGGCCCAAAGGGAGCGAATCATAAATAGCGCAGGCTGTGTTTTGCCTTCAACAAATTTTTAAATCCCGGTGATCTTCATCGGGATTTTATTTATCTATAGGATCGTATGATCAATTACTGCAGCATCGGAAAGCTCGTGGCTACCTTCGGGGTGAAAGGTGAACTGGTGATCACCCATCACCTGGGTAAGAAAACTTCCCTGAAAGGGTTGCAGGCCCTTTTCGTAGAGGATAAGAAAGATAGCTTTCTCCCATATTTCATTGAAGATATCCGCATCAAGAACGACCGGGAACTCTTTATCAAACTGGAAGGTATCGATAGCAAGGAAGCAGGGCAGAAGCTCCTGCAAAAAGAGGTATGGCTTCCGGAAGAGACTTTCCACCAGTACGCCGGTAAATCGGCCCCCATCTCCCTGCTCGGTTTCCATATCATCGACAACGGCGAAGACCTCGGCGAGATCCTCGAAGTGATCGAACAACCCCATCAGTTGCTCTGCCGCATCGATCTGAATGGTAAAGATGCGCTCATCCCCATGCACGAAGAATCATTGCTCAAAGTCGATAAGAAGAAGAAACAGGTTTTCGTGGAGCTGCCGGATGGACTGCTGGATGTGTTCAGGTGAGTTGACAGGTTCAAACAGGTAAGGTGACAGGTTCACAAGTTTACAGGTTGACAAGTTAGGCAGCGTGAATGGGCCGGCAGATGCTATTTATTTTTTGAAGCGTGCCGTAACTTCTTCTTTATAATTTACGCTTACCGGTATCGAAACATTGTTCACCATGAGCAGGCTGTCGGGCTTCAATAATTTGATATGCTTCATTCCCACGATATACGATTTATGTGTTCGTGCAAATGAATTCACCGGTAAGGATTCTTCCAGTTTTTTCATGGTAAGATGCACGAGGTGTTGCCGGCCTGCCGTTACGATCTTCATATAATCTCCCGACGCCTCTATATATAATATTTCCTCATAAGGTATCCTGAGCATTCCTTCCCGCTCTTTGATCACCAGGTGACCGCCTTCTACCTGCTCCTGTGCAGGCAGGCCCATTCCCTGGATGGCTGCCCTGGCCTTCTCCACGGCCTTACAGAAACGATCGAACGAAAAAGGCTTCAGGAGATAATCCACCACATTGAGTTCATATCCTTCCAGTGCATATTCCGAATAAGCGGTTGTAAAGATCACTTTCGGTGGGTTCGATAAGGTCTTCAAGAAACTGATCCCATTCACTAACGGCATTTCGATATCGAGAAAGATAAGATCGATACTATGCTGTTCCAATTTGGCAAATGCCTCCATGGCATTCCGGGCTTTGGCCACCAGCACAAGGCCGGGTACCTGCAGGATATATTGTTCGAGGATCTGGTGCGCGATCACTTCATCATCGGCTATCAAACATCTGATCATAAGAATGGATTAAAAGGAAATAATAAGCGTTACTTCAAATGTACTATTCTCTTTGTCGATGCGCAGCTCATGTTGGCCAGGGTAATAGAGCTGCAATCTCTTTTTCACATTCTCTATGCCAACCCCGCCCATCTGCTTCGGCCCCATCTGTGGCGCAGCGAGGTAATCGTTCCGCAGGTGGAACTCCAGCCGGTCGTTCAATATATCGAGTGAGCCATGAATAAAACCCTTTTCCGAAATGCGGTGCGCCCCATGTTTGAAACTGTTCTCCACGAACTGGATGAAGAGCAATGGTGCAATGGTTTTCCCCTCCGGCTCACCACTGATGGTGAAACTGATATCTGCATCGGGATACCGCTTCTTTTCCATTTCTATATAATTCCCAAGGAACGCAATATCCTTTTCCAGTGGCACATGGTTATGCTGACAATCATACAGCACATAGCGCATCATGTCCGAGAGCCGGAGAATGAAAGCCGGCGTGTCCTTGCTCCCGGTAAGGCTCATGCCGTAAATGCTGTTGAGCGTATTGAAGAGGAAATGCGGATGCAACTGGGCTTTGAGCGATTCCAGTTGCAATACCAGGTTGTCCTTTTCGAGCAGGTGTTTCTTTTTTTCATTTTCAAAGGCATACCGCATGAAGGCCACAGCCATGAATGCCAGCAGGTCCGTGAACAGGGTATTGGGCGACCATCCGAAAGGCGTGAACAATCGGTAGCGGGCAATGCTGAATTGTTGATCATAGAAATGGGCGATGGGCCCGTTGTGATGCAGGGAAGAAAATATCCCGGTAACGATCCAGTTATTGATCTTGAGCAGAACACCGAAATGCAGTACCACTGCCAGTACCAGCCACCAGTATTTTTTTGCAAGCAATAAGGTGGGGGCCAGCCAACGGTAAAAGGGGATGGTATATAAGGTCATGCAGATAGCATAGATGATCAGTTGTGGATGCGGGAAATTATCGTGCTGCGGATTGGGCAGGCGCGCCATTTCCAGGAACCAGGAATATTTATACATACATACATAAATGCCCCATACGATCACCTCGAAAAAGAGCGGGAACCTGAAACGTTTTACCAACTGATCATTCGTTGTCATATACATTTTCATTGATCACAAGAGTACTCAATATACGATCCGCCAAAATACCGATTTCGATGTAATCGTCCATTCTTTCGACGAAAACAGCCTGTCCGGATCTTGCAGAGCAATGGCCCCTCCTCACCGAAGCCCGCTTCTGCAGGCAGTTTCATGATAGTAGGTTTGTGTCGTTATCATTCATCACACACAAACGAATAATATGAACAAGCTGATCCAACTGACTGCTCTCTTCCTCTTCTACCTGGCTCCTGCAATGGCCCAGGTCAATCCTAAAAAAGACAGTTTAGGCGATAAGCCACTCCGGGATACCGCCCTTACCCTGCAAACGGTTACCATTACTGCCGCCAAATCCTTCGTAGTGCAAAAGAATGGAAATATCGTGCTGAACGTGGCGGAAAGCCCTATCGCAGCCGGCGGACGGGTATACGATGTACTGAAAAGGGCTCCCGGCGTTACCATTCAAAATGGGGAACTGCAGTTCAGGGGTAAGAAAGTTACGGTATTGCTCGATGGCAGGCATACCAACCTCGATGGCGAACAACTCAATAACCTGCTCACTACCATGGTGGCCAATGGCATTGCTACCATCGAGCTGATCCCAAACCCTTCAGCGCGATACGATGCAAAAGGAGGCGCCGTGATCAATATCATTTCTGCCAAAAACAAAAAATTCGGCATCAATGGTTCTGTCACGGCCGGCATTGGTGGCGGTTTCTATGGAAGATATAACGGCGGGCTTGGCCTGAATTACCGCAATCAACGGATCAATGCTTTTGGGAACTATGACTACCAGCATCAGCAATATTACAGTGATGTATATTCGAACAGATCATTGAATAACCTGGCTTCCATATCGGAGAGTACTTATGCCGTTACCCGCCGTGATAATCACTCCTTCAAAGGAGGTTTCGAATATGCCTTCGATAGTCGACATACGATCGGGGTGCTGGTGAGAGGGGTAGTGGGTATCGGTCATAAATCATCCGGTATTTTGTCTGCCTTGCACAATGGCGGCGATATGGCCGATTCTTTCTCAAGGTCCGGTATGCGGAACTATTCCCGCATCGCCACCCCATCCATAAATATTTACTACAAGGCGATCCTCGATTCAAGTGGTCGTGAATTGAACCTGAACGCTGATTATTTTACCTACAATAAAAACTGGAATGATGATTTCACTACCCGTTATTACGATCCCAAAGGGCAGGAATATACAACAGCGCTGCTCCTGCGCGATCAGTCGCCCGCCAGGAATACAGTGAGAGCCTTTTCGGCGGATTATTCGCACCCTTTCAAAGGAGGTAAGCTGGAGGGTGGATTGAAAACGACTTTCACCACTACCGATAATGATATTCGCTGGGAGCAGCAGGTGGGTGGCGCCTGGGAAACGGATACCGGTAAGACCAACCATTTTATTTACAGGGAAAATATTCTTGCAGCCTACATGAGCCTTGGCAAAACGCTCAACAAATGGGGCTTCCAGGGCGGACTGCGGGTGGAGCAGACCAATACTACAGGCGATCTCGTCACGAAGCAGATCGTGGACCACAGGAATTATTTCAACATCTTCCCGACAGCAGCCGTAACGTATGATCCTTCCGAAAACCATTCCTTCAGCTTCTCATACCGCAAAAGCATTCAGCGTTTCCAGTTCGATGTGGTCAATCCTTTCATCGCCTACCAGAGCCAGTATTCTTACTACCAGGGCAACCCGGCCATCAGGGCCTCCATTGCGCACAATTTCGAGATTTCTCATGCTTTCAAAAATCAGCTCTTTTCTTCTATCGGTTATGCGCATTATACAGACGCATTGGCCGAGGTCTTCAGGAACGGACCGGTGGCCGGCTCCGTGATCAGCTCTTCGGAGAACGTGGGTACGGTGGATGCGGTCAGCGCCAATATCTCCTGGTCCAAAAGCCTGCTCAAAGGAAAATGGTCAACCACCAACTCGGTAAGTACATTCTATGGAAAATACAATACGCCGCAGAAAGAACAGAATGATGCCAGGGTGACTGCCAATATAAGCAGTGAGAACATTGTGCTCCTCCCCAAAGGGTTCAAGGCCGAAGTCTATGCCAGTTATACCTCACCGATGATCATCGGGGTTTTCCGTATCCAGTCCGTTTACTCGGTAGACCTTGGCCTTTCGAAGTCCATCCTGCAAGGCAAAGGAAATATAGCCTTCAATGTAAGCGATGTCTTCAATACCGATCGCTCCAGATATGAGGTCCGCTCATTCGGTATCCAGTCATTCTACAGGGTTAAAAAGGAATCCCGCTTTATCAAACTCGTCTTCACCTGTAAATTCGGGAACAGGAACGTAAAAGTGAACAGCAACCGTAAAACGGGCGTGGAGAACGAAAGCAGGCGGATGGGAAGTTAGTGCCGGCAGATGGGCGGCGGATCACGGTTCCAGCGCTTTCAGCGTATTGGCGATCTGTACGAAATGCCGCTGGTGATGCGCAATGAAAAAACGAAAAGTATCACCCAGCTTCAGGCGGATGATTTTCGCAATGGAAATGGGAACACGCAGCTTGCCGATATCGGTGGTGTGTGCCTTATCGAGCAATGCCAATAACAGGTTTTCCTGTTCGAGAAATTCTTTCAGGGCTGTATAACTATCCACAGATGCCGAAGGGCGATGGCCTTTCGGCGCCTGCATTTTATTGGCGACCACCCCCTGTTTGTTGGGCAGCATGATCCTGGTAAAATAATTGCCCAACGGGCCCGGTTTGAAGGTAGTATTGAAAGGATAACGTGCATGTACCAGCGCTTTATCCATTTGCGGTAAATAATAATGACCATAGCTGTTCAGGTGCTCTACTACCTGGGCCACGCTCCATTTACCGGGAGCAGGTTGCTCTACCAGCAGGGCAGGGTCTTTTTGCAGGAGATAATGGGTTTGCAAGATGATCTGCCGGGTATCGGCCTGTAATTGTTCCAGCAGTTCATCGGAGTTCATTTTTTTCATCTCGATTGATTTGACCACAAAGCTATCGGGGGACTGGCGCCTAAATCTTGGCGCAGGCCAAGATTTTTATCAGATCCTCACGGTGGCAAGCAACTTACTGAAAGTGCTGGCGTCGATGCCCAGGTAGGAGGCCAGGTATTTATGTGGTATCAATTGCAATACATGCGGGCTTCTCTTCAGCAAAGTCCTGAATTTTTCCTCTGCGCTATAGCTCAGTAGTTCGATCTGCCGTTCGAGCACACCCATCAGGGCATAGGAAGCCGCCAGCCTAACCCAACGTTCAATGGAGTGGTGTTTGTCCATCAGTTGCTGCAATTGGTGATGGGTAGTACGGAGCAGGGTGCTGGTGGTGAGCGTTTCCAGGAAATACCTGGAAGGACGCTGGGTAAGAAAGGAATCGGCAACGCCCGAAAAAGAATAGGGGTAGGTGAACACTACTGTCGCCTCAGGATGATCGGCCTCTATATAAAAAGCCCTTTGCACACCTTCCAGTACAAAATACAGATGGCGCTCGGTTTCACCGGCTGCCGTGAGCACAGTCTTCCGTTTGAAGGAAACTTTCTGCCAGATCCCCGAAAGCGCTTCCCAATCCTCAGCCGGAAGCGGATGTAATGCGAAAACGTGCTTTTGCAAAAAGCTCAACTCTTTTTCCAAAGGGATTGTTTATAATGAGTGAAAAGATGCCGGTCAGCAAAAATAAGGATACCCGGCTTTCTTGTACCTTGCAATTATCATGGCCAGTACTCCGCAACGGATCATAGCACATTTCGACCTGGATGCGTTCTTCGTATCGGTGGAATGCCTGGGCGACACCTCACTCAAAGGCAAGCCACTGCTCGTGGGAGGGCGCGAAAGGGGCGTGGTGGCCGCCTGCAGTTACGAAGCGCGCAAATTCGGGATCCATTCGGCCATGCCCATGAAAACCGCTATGCGTCTGTGCCCGCAGGCCATCGTGATCAAGGGGAACCGCGGTGAATACAGTAAGTACTCACGCATCGTGACGGGCATCATTGCCGACAAAGCGCCCCTGTTCGAGAAAGCGTCCATCGATGAATTTTATCTCGACCTCACCGGCATGGATAAATATTTCAACCCGTTCCAGTGGACCATCGACCTCCGGCAGGAGATCATTGACAAAACGCAATTGCCCATCTCATTCGGACTGGCTTCCAACAAAATGATCGCCAAGATCGCCACCGATGCGGCCAAGCCCAATGGATACCTGCATATCCCTTTCGGAAAAGAAAAAGAATTCCTGGCCCCCCTGGCCGTGAATAAGATCCATGGGGTGGGAGCGCATACCTGGAAGGCGCTGCAGGAACTGGGGATCACCACCATCCGCGAGCTAAGCGAAAGGCCCGTGGAATTCCTGGAAAAACGTTTCGGGAAATATGGGGCCGATCTCTGGAATAAATCGCAGGGCCTGCATTTCGGCGAAGTAACGCCCTACTACGAAGCCAAATCCATCTCCACGGAAAGCACTTTCGAAGAGAATATACTGGATACGGCAAGACTGCTCGATGAACTGGTGCACATGACGGAGAGGGTGGCCTATGAGCTGAGGCAGGATAATAAGATGGCAGGTTGTATCGCCGTGAAAATCCGCTACCCCGATTTCGAGACCACTTCCCGGCAATCGGCCATCGACTATACTTTTTATGATGATGAGTTGATCCCGCAGGCTAAAGAGCTGTTCCACAAGCTTTACCGGAAAGGACAGCCTGTGCGGTTGATGGGCGTAAGGCTCAGCGAACTTACCGAGGAGGCTGTTCAGACCAACCTGTTCAGTAATGTGGAGAGGAAAACGGAGCTGTACAAGGCCATCGACGATGTGAAGAACAGGTTCGGCAAATATTCCATCATGAAGGCTACCGGGGCAGGCCAGAATGCCGCCAGGCGCTCAGGCGGTAACCTGCCGGGCAAATCGAGGAAGGAGAAATAAATTTGCCCGGATTTTAACAAATTAGTCTACTCTTTAAGTAGGGAATTAGTATCTTCGTACCCCTTCTGCGGAACACTTTTTTTAACCATAAATGTTTGAATTATGAGTTTACGATTAGGAGACATAGCTCCCAATTTCCAGGCAAAGACTACTGCCGGTGATTTGGATTTTTATGAGTACCTCGGCAATGGCTGGGGCATCCTTTTCTCCCACCCCGCCGACTATACCCCCGTGTGTACAACAGAATTGGGTAAGACCGCTTTATTGCAGGAAGAATTTGCCAAACGTAATGTAAAAGTGCTGGCCGTAAGTGTCGACCCGCTGGATAAACACCTCGGCTGGATCAATGATATAAACGAAACACAACATTGTAGTGTAGGCTTTCCCATTATCGCAGATGAGAACCGTAATGTGGCCGGCCTCTATGATATGATCCATCCCAATGCTTCCGAGACCTTCACAGTCCGCTCGCTCTTCGTGATCGGGCCCGACAAAAAAGTGAAGCTCACCATTACCTATCCCGCTTCAACGGGAAGGAATTTCCACGAAGTATTGCGTGTGGTCGATTCATTGCAACTGACCGCCAATTACAGCGTGGCAACGCCGGCCGATTGGAAGCATGGCGAAAATGTGATCGTGGTTCCGGCCGTTTCTACCGAAGATGCGATCAAGAAATTCCCCAAGGGGGTAGAGGTCGTAAAGCCTTACCTGCGCTATACGCCACAACCCAACCTGGATAAATAGATCATTCCTGGTACGGTACTGAAGATGATCAGTCGATCCCCTGCATTTGGTTGCAGGGGATTTTTAGTATCTTTCTGACACCAAACAAAAATTACTGCTCATGAGAAATCTTTTCTTCCTGCTCCTTATTGGTAGCCCCTTGTTTGTTTTCTCCCAAAGGACCATACTTCACTGTGGTAAGCTGATCGATGTGGTGAACGGAAAGCAGCTCACCGACTATTCCATCATCGTGGAAGGTAATAAGATCTCGGATATACAGGCGGGTTATATCAAGCCTGGCGGTACCGATAAGGTGATCGATCTGAAGAACAATACGGTGATGCCCGGATTGATCGATTGTCATGTGCACCTCGAATCGGAGACCAATCCCAATAAGTACATGGAAACTTTCACCTTCAACCCGGCCGACTATGCGTTCCAGTCGGTCGTCTTTGCCGAGCGCACGCTGATGGCAGGATTTACTACTGTCCGCGATCTCGGAGGCAGCGGGGTGAATATTTCATTGCGCAATGCCATCAACAAACGTCTTATCAAAGGACCACGGGTATTCACGGCCGGTAAATCGATCGCCACCACAGGCGGCCATGCCGATCCTACCAATGGTTACCGCCGCGACTTGATGGGCGATCCCGGCCCGGCGGCAGGCGTGGCCAATGGCCCCGATGAATGCCGCAAAGCTGTTCGCCAGCGGTATAAAGAAGGTTCCGACCTGATCAAGATCACCGCTTCCGGTGGCGTGCTGAGCGTAGCCAGGAGCGGAGAGAACCCCCAGTTCACGGAAGAGGAAATAAAAGCCATCGTGGAAACGGCCAGGGACTATGGCTACAAGGTGGCAGCGCATTGCCATGGTGCAGAGGCGATGAAGCGTGCCGTGAAGGCCGGCGTCAACAGCATCGAGCATGGCACTTATATGGATGATGAAGTGATGAGGTTGATGAAAGAAAGAGGCACCTATTATGTGCCCACCATCACTGCCGGAAAATCCGTTGGTGATTCGGCGAAGAAACCAGGCTATTATCCTGAACTGGTCACTCCCAAGGCTTTGACCATTGGCCCAAAAATACAAGGCACATTCACCAAAGCCTATAAAGCCGGTGTGAAGATCGCATTCGGTACGGACGCAGGTGTATATGCCCACGGCAGGAACTGGCTTGAATTCGTTTATATGAATGAAGGAGGAATGCCGGTGATGGAAGCCATTCAGTCGGCCACGGTAGCAGCGGCCGACCTGTTGGGCGTTACCGATCAATTAGGCAGTATCGAAAAAGGGAAGCTGGCAGACATCATTGCTGTTGCCGGCGATCCTCTTAAAGATGTGCAGCAGATGGGCAAAGTGATCTTTGTGATGAAGGATGGGACCATCTACAAAGAAAAATGATCAAAGATCAACCGGGAGGCATGTTTGATCGCCTGCATTTACCGATCCGTATGCTTCCTTAGTTGTTGCAGCAATGCTCTCATATCTTTTGGAGGATCGGCCTGTAGCGAATAGGCATGACCGTAAGAATCGGTAAATGCAAGCTTTTCGGCATGAAGTCCGAGGCGGGCCAGTATGGGCCGCTCTTCTTCTTCGTATTTGGATAATTTGAAATCACGCTTGAAATCGGACACGCGTATGGGGGAGGCATCACCATACAATTCATCGCACACGATGGGATGGCCGATGTATTGCATGTGCACCCTGATCTGGTGCGTACGGCCGGTGTGGATACGGAACTGCAGCAGAGAAAATTTACCGAACTCTTCCACCACTTCATAATCGGTAACGGAAGGCTTGCCTTTCTTGTGCGGCACCATTACCCCTTTCTTTCCGGGATGTTCCATGATGGGAACATCGATGGTCTTCTTTTTCTCGGGCAGTACGCCTTTCACGAGGCCCAGGTAGTATTTTTCAACGTTCCTTTCTTCAAAGGCGCCCGATAAATATTTATGCGTATCCTCATCTTTGGCAAAAACGATGATGCCGCTGGTATCGCGGTCTAGCCGGTGAACAGTGAAAATCTGCCCGTATTGCCTGATCAGCATTTGCTTCAGGGAGGGCTCTTTCCCTTCGCGGTCTGGAATACTGAGCAACCCGGCAGGTTTATTGACGGCAATAAAATGATCGTTCTCTACGATGATCTCGAATGCAGGTTTAGCCACGGGGTGCGGGTTTATTTTTGGTGTATGATGCATTGAGGTATTTCAGCAGGCGGATCTCCTTTTCAGTGAGCAGGCGCCATTTGCCGCGCTCTACGTTCTTCTTGGTGAGATTGGCATACATCACGCGGTCGAGATTGCGTACATCATAGCCCACTGCTTCGAAGATGCGGCGTACGATGCGGTTGCGGCCGCTGTGGATCTCGATCCCGATGATCCGCTTGTCTTTCGGATCGGCATAGGCCAGCACATCCGGCGCAATAAATCCATCTTCCAGGGTGATGCCTTTGAGGATATGATCGAAATCTTTTTTCAGTAGGGGCCTATCCAATGTTACTTCGTAGATCTTTTTTACTTCATAGCTGGGATGCGATAATTTCTGCGCCAGTTCACCGTCATTGGTGAGGAGCAGTACACCGGTGGTATTCCTGTCGAGCCTGCCTATCGGGTACACACGTTCAGGAGTGGCATTGCGGATGATATCGAGCACTGTTTTCCTTCCCTGCGGATCGTCGGTGGTGGTGATATAGTCCTTGGGTTTATTGAGCAGGATATACACGAGGTTCTTGCGAACGGCTATTTGTTTGCCATTCACTTTGATTTCATCTTTGCTACTCACTTTGAAGCCGGGTTCTGTAATGAGCGTGCCGTTGACGAACACCTTGCCCGATCTCACAATTTCGGCTGCATCGCGCCGTGAGCAGATGCCGGCATGGGCAATAAATTTATTGAGCGGCATGGTGCCGGTATCCGGCCTGGCTTCGGGAGCTTTTTGAGCACTATTTTGTTTGATGATCTTCTTACCGGTGTTGGCAGGGCGTTGTGGCGTTACTGCTGCACGTTGTGCAGATGCGGGCCTGGGCGTTTCCAAACTTTTTTTTCTGGTTTTTTTCTGGTTCTCCGACCCGCCACTGTTCTTTCCGGAGACTGCAGGCTTATGTTCAGGCTTTTTCCATTGGCCGGAGGCAGATTGGCTATTATCCGCATCCCTGTTTTTCCATCGTTCCGCTTTTTTCTTTGCGAAAAATTCCTGCGTTTCTTTACGGGCCTGTTTTTTTTCCTGGCGGATACGCTCTTTCTTTTTGGCGCCGCTCTCTTGCTGGTTGATGAATTTGTGAAATGCTTTGCTCATGGGAGATGATTTGCTGTTTTTCAACAGTAGAATGAATAATTATCGGATAGCCTGTGACGGCTGTCAGACAGTAGTTTCTTTATTGGCCAGTTGTCCGCATGCTGCATCGATGTCCTTCCCGCGGCTGCGGCGCAGGCGTGCATTCACCCGGTTCCTTTCCAGGTATTGCATGAATTCTTCCACCACTTTTTCTTCCGGCTTGCGGAATTTCGCCATATCGATTGGGTTGTACTCGATGATGTTCACGAGATCGGCGGGCACCTGGCGATAGATCTTAATCAGTTCATCGGCATCTTTCAGGCTGTCGTTGAAACCCTGGAAGAGGATGTATTCGAATGTGATCTCGTTCCCTGTCTGTTTGTAGAAATAATTCAGCGCATCGATCAGGGCTTTGAGATTATTCGTTTCATTGATCGGCATGATCTCATTGCGTTTCTTATCGTTCGCGGCATGAAGTGACAGGGCCAGTTTGAACTTTACTTTGTCATCGCCCAGTTGGCGGATCATTTTGGCAACGCCTGCCGTGGATACGGTGATGCGCCGGGGGCTCATGCCCAGTCCATCGGGAGAGGTGATCTTCTCGATAGCTCTCAGTAGATTCTTATAATTGAGCAGGGGCTCACCCATGCCCATGAAAACGATATTACTCAGTTTTTTATCATAGACCCTTTCGCATTGCTGGTTGATCAGCACCACTTCATCATAGATCTCATCGAATTCCAGGTTGCGTTTGCGGTCCATATATCCGGTAGCGCAGAATTTGCAGCTCAGGGAGCAGCCGATCTGGGAGGAAACGCAGGCTGTTTTGCGTTCATCGGTAGGAATGAGCACGCCTTCCACGAGATGGCCTTCATGGGTTTTGAAGCGCGATTTCACGGTGCCGTCGGAAGAGTACTGGGTTGCGTCCACGGTAAGGGCGGGCAGGGAAAAATGCTCGGCCAGTTTGGCGCGAAGCTCCTTGCTGAGGTTGGTCATGGCATCGAAAGAGTGGGCATGTTTCTGCCACAGCCATTCATAAACCTGTTTAGTGCGGAATTTCTTTTCCCCGAGGTCCTCGAAATATTGCTCCAACTCACTCAGGCTCAGTTGCCTTATGTTCTTCTTCCCTTGTTTTGACATGGTGCAAAGATAGGATAGTCCGGCCTCATCACCGCATTGGAAGAAAGGCTGTATCAATTTGTCAAGTAAATGGATTAAAATACTTGACATCTTAAAAAATTGGATTATCTTTGTAAAAGCTTTAACAGGGAGCAAAGATCTGACATGAAGGTGGCCCAAAAAATATCGAAGAGATTAAACGCTTTTCCGCCGGGGGACATATTTACCTATCAGCAACTAGGGATCAGAACAAACGAATATCTGGCGGCAGCAAAAGCCATGGAGAGACTTGTGAAACAAGGGCAGGTGCTCCGGGCCTCCACTGGCTTATTCTATAAGCCGGACCAAACAGCATTTGGTGTTCTGAAGCCCAGGGAGGAAGAATTGCTAAAACCTTATCTGTTTGAAGGCGGCAGGCGTGTCGCTTACATTACAGGGGTTTCCATCTATCGGGAATTTGGTCTGACAACTCAAATTGCCAATACCATAAAAGTCGCCAGCCGTGACAAAAAGATCATAGCCAGGATAGGGAACCTGAAAATCACCCCGATCAAGAGCTATGTAACAGTCACTTCAGATAACTACTATTTGTTACAACTACTGGATGCGATTAAGGATTTTAAAATAATCCCGGACAGCGACCAGGGAGTAATGATCAGGAGACTGACAGCACTCATCAAAGCACTTCGCAAGAATGAGAAGGCAATGCTGCTGAGGCTTGCCCTGAAATATCCACCACGCGTAAGCGCCTTGCTCGGTGCTTTGCTCAGCAATCTTGATCCGGATATGGATTTATCAGTATTGCAAAAAAGACTTAATCCATTTACCACTTACGAATACCGGATCGATAAAGAGTTATTGCCAACTGGCAATGCGTGGAATATCAAATAAACGAAATGACACTTCATCAGAATAAAGCACTATTCGATCAGGCAATCGTTGCTGCCGCTCAATTTTTCAATATTCAGGAAATCTATATCGAGAAGGATTATTGGATCACAGTAGGCCTGTATCAGATATTTCATTCTGAGATCAGATCAGAGGTGGTTTTTAAAGGTGGTACTGCTTTATCAAAAGCTCATCGGTTGATAGAGCGGTTTTCAGAAGATATCGACCTGGTCATCTTAAAAAAAGAACAGGAAACAGGTAATCAACTTCGAAAAAAACTCAGAGCTATTAGCGCAGCAGTAGAGAAGGTCATGCCAGAAGTAGAACTCGAGGGTATTACCAACAAAAAGGGCATGATCCGGAAAACAGCGCATTCTTATAATAAAGGCAACTTTAATGGAACCTACGGCCAGGTAAGGGAATACATTATCCTGGAATCTACCTGGTTGGGGAATTTTGAACCTTATGTCGCCAGGACCATTGATAGTTATGTATCGGCCATGATGGAAGCCACTGGCCGACAGGACCTGATCGGGGAATATACCATGAAACCTTTCGAAGTTCGGGTACTGGGTATGGAGAGAACAGTTTGCGAAAAAATTATGAGCCTCGTGAGATTTTCGCAGACCAATGATCCTATCAGAGACCTTCGAAACAAGATCCGGCATATCTACGATCTCCATAAGACGCTGCAGAATGGGGCAGTTAACGATTTTTTTATCTCACCAGCTTTTGACGATTTACTTATGCAGGTTGCTACAGAGGATATAGTAAGTTTTAGAAACAACAATTCATGGCTGGTGAACCATCCTAAAGATACTTTACTCTTTACACGGACGCGTGAAACATGGGACCAGATATTACCTGCTTACCAGGGAGCTTTCCGTGAATTGGTGCTTGGAGATTTGCCGGATACAACCAATATTCTCAATACCCTAAACATGATCGCTGAAAGGCTTTCTACAATTCAATGGAAAATTGACCCGAAGACAAGTGGAGGTGCATAGATACATAAAAATCCCGCCAGCAAACAAACCGCTATATTTGCCTTCCCAACAAAGCTATATGAAGAAAGCATATATCATCGACGCAATACGAACACCCATAGGCAAATACGGCGGATCGCTCAGCACCATCAGGCCCGATGACCTGCTGGCCCATGTTATCAGAACACTTATACAACGAAACGCTTCCATCGATATCAATGCCATTGAAGATGTGATCGCAGGTGATGCCAATCAGGCCGGTGAAGATAACCGGGATGTGGCGAGGATGGCGGTGCTCCTGGCCGGACTTCCCATCACCGTTGCCGGAAATACCGTGAACCGCCTCTGTGCATCCGGATTACAGGCCATCATGGACGCGGCCCGTGGCATCATGTGCGGGGAAGGAGAGCTTTATATTGCTGGCGGCGTGGAATCCATGACGAGGGCCCCATTTGTAATGGCCAAGTCCTCAGGGGCCTGGAACCGGACGCCGGAAGTGCATGATACCACCATCGGCTGGCGGTTTACCAATAAACGCCTGGCCGCTATGCATCATCCCTATTCCATGGGAGAAACGGCAGAGAATGTAGCCAGGCAATGGAAGATCAGCCGGCAGGCGCAGGATGAATTCGCACTGGAAAGCCAGGAAAAATATTTCACGGCACTTTCCAAAGGGATATGGTCATCCGAAATAACGGGCGTTGAATTACTGGGCGGAAAGGACGAAAAGATCTATTTCGACACAGATGAGCAACCCCGTAAAAGCTCACTGGAAAAACTAGCTACGCTCAAACCGGCCTTCACCAAAGATGGAACGGTTACTGCAGGTAATTCGTCCGGCATCAATGATGGGGCCGCTGCGCTGCTGCTGGCCAGTGAAGAAGCTGTTGCCAGATACAAGTTGAAACCACTGGCTTCCATTGTTTCGATGGCAGTGGCCGGTGTTGATCCTGCCATCATGGGCATCGGGCCTGTACCGGCCACGCAAAAAGCATTACAACGGGCTGGTATAACCGTAAATGATCTTGACCTTATCGAGCTGAATGAGGCATTTGCTTCACAATCCATTGCCTGCATCCAGGACCTCGGACTCGACCGGGAAAAAATAAATGTGAACGGCGGTTCTATCGCTATCGGTCATCCGCTGGGTTGCAGCGGAGTACGTATATCAACTACCCTGTTGCATGAAATGCAGCGCCGGGATGCCCGGTATGGACTGGCCACCATGTGCGTAGGGGTAGGCCAGGGAGCGGCCATCATCTACGAGAAATATAATTAACTTGCAGATCTGCAGTAACATTTTTGATTATCAGGATCGATAACTAAAAATCGACTACCATGCAAGATTCCCTCTTAACACCAGGAGTAGCCACCACCATTACCCGCTTAACTTCCCGTGTGCTGGAATTGCCTGCCAGGTACCGTGACCTGGAACCGGAGACCTGGACCCAAAAGCCTGCCCCGGGCAAATGGTCGAAGCAGGAGATCCTGGGCCACCTGGTAGATTCTGCGATCAATAACCTGAAACGTTTCACCGAATCACAGCACTTGCCGCAGCCCTATACGGTGATACCGTATAAACAGGATGAGCAGGTGCTTGCCAACCAGTACCAGCAACTGCCTCTCGATCACCTGGTACAGTTATGGGCCGCTCTCAATCAACAGATCCTTTACGTGATCACGCATGTGCCCACAGAGAAATTATCCTACACCATCATCACTCCCTCCGGCGAATCCAGGACCCTGGGCTGGCTGATCGGTGACTATGCCGATCATCTCGACCACCACTGGAAACAGATCTTCCCTTCGTAACGCGGTTGAATAAAAAAACCTGGATGAAAATCCAGGTTCGAGAAAATCCAATATCCTATGAAAAACCTCTTACGTGGATATACCAATACAAATTAAAGACCATTATTTTTTTGCCCGGTAATCCCCAGTTTCGACAGGCCGGTATGGTTGGTTTGTGTATTTACATCCTCATTCGATTCCACAGTTTCTCTCATATGAATGAGATCTGTAATTTGTCGCATCCTGTCGCGGATATTTTCCAGGTCACTAACAGTGGCGCCTAGCTCCAGGGCCCAGATGAATTTTTTCGATTCAAGGATCAGTAAAGTCCTCAGCGCCTTAATGGAATGATGTAGAAGATCGGTAGAATACATAGCAGATGTTCATAAAGGTTTTCAACAATAGAGAACCTTTATGCAAACATTGTTCCTGCCGGGTTTCATTATACCTGGTGAAGCCTGTACAATAATTTCTTCACCATGCGGTAGTTGGTGAAAACAGAAAGGAAGATGAGGAGGACCGCCACAGCTCCCACCGACCAATGCAGCCAGTTGGAAAGCTCTGGCCTGTCGAACATGGCGAAATGATGAAAGGCCCAGTGCATGAGCTGGGTAAGCGCCACCGCACATAAAACGACGATCACATATACGGGGATGAATTGCCGCGATACTTTCCGGCTAAGCCATTGGGGTGAATAGCCGAGGAGCAATAACAGTTGAAGGCTGTCGCGGCTCCGCGCGATCATCAACTGGAGGTAGAACGAGAACAGCATCAATGACATGATCACCACCAGCAATCCGAAAATGCCGAGGCCGCTGAAAATGCCCTGCATCACCTGTTTTACCCGTCCGAACTTGGTTTTGTCCTTATTGATCTTATAATCTTTCTGCTGCAGGAAATTGAGGAAATCGGGGTTATTGGCGTCTTTGGTCTTCACGTATAATCTTGAGGCTCGGATGGCGCCGGTGGCGCCGAAGCGTTGATTGGCCCAGCCGAGAAATGATTTGGGAACGATGATGGAATTGATACGGTCGCTCAGGGCCACCACATGCCCCTGGAAAACTTCACGGTTGCCATTCGGATAATACAGGATCAATTGCAGGGCCAGTTGCGTGGCCGTCGCCTCGGAGATCTGTGGAAGTCCATAACCCGGCGCGAACACATTGTATATCTCTAAAAAATCCGAAGAGATGATGATGGGCACGTCCTGTTGTCCTTCCGACCAGTGAAAGGAAGGAGGAAGCGTATCGATAAAATGATCGTCGAGCGATTCAACGAAGAAATCCGACACGAAGGGCACGAGGGAACCGCCGCTGATCTGGAACCTGAAATTATTGGCCATCAGCGGCGACACATCTTCCACGAAAGGTTTTGAAGACAGTTCTTTGATGTCTTCTGCCGTGAATAGATTTTTATCGAGCTGCCCCATCGTTTCATTGGTGATCGTCTTGGAGATGGAGATGAAATCATATCCGTCTTTCCGTGGTGTGCTTCCGCCCAGTAATTGCTGAATGTTCACGTACATCTGTATAGAGCAGAGCAACAACAACACCCCGATACCAAGGCCCAGGTAGGAGAACAGCCGGGAGCTCAGGTGGCTGCCTGTTTGGAGCAAAGGGCGTATCGGATGAAAGGATAATGCCACGATCGGTATTTACAAATGAAACAATCTGGTGAATGGAAAATAATCGATGCGTTCCAGGTCTGCAAAGATGATGGCCGCTCCGCGCGCTTCTGCTTCTTCGAGCATCAGTTGCATGGCTTTTTGCGAATTGTTATCATCGAGGTGACTGAAAGGTTCATCGAGCAGGAGGAAATCGAAGGGCTGCAACAGTGCGCGGATGATGGCTACCCGTTGCTGTTCACCATAGGAACAGATACGGCACCGCGAAGCCAGTTTATTGCCGATGCCCAGCCGCTCTGCAAACTCTACGATCTTTTCCGGCGGGTGAAACGGGTTCAGTTGCCTTTTGATCTCCAGGTTTTCCTGTACTGTCTGCTCCGGAAAAAGGCGGAGGTCCTGTAATACGATACTGATATGGTCTTTGCGATAGCCGGCAAAACCTTCCCTGGTCAATCGACTGGTAACGGAATCATTATAACGGATCGTTCCGTTGTACTCGTGGCGCAGGCCATACAGGAAATGCATCAGGGAAGATTTGCCGCTGCCGGAAGGAGCAACGATCTTGATGTATTCACCTTTATTGAATAGCAGGTCCTTGCCCCAGATCTCGGACCGCTGTTTGCGGCTTTCTTCAAAATAGGTGGGTAGTACCTGCTGCAATGTGATGGTCATCATTAGAAACCTCTCTTGCGGGTGGCTGCCATTCTATCGGCGTACTGGTTCAATTGTTTAAGGCTGTTGGTGTTCTTATCTACCAGGTTCACTTCAAAGTTGCCGAGTATGGCGCCGTCTTTCAGCTCACCGCCGGTAGCTACGACATCTTCCCAGAATCTCAGGGATTCGTTGAGCGCAACTCTTGAGCTGCTGTCGCCGGTGCTGGCTTCAAGTGGTTTCAATACCTTTTGAATATCGAGATAGAAACCGGCCGGATGCCCGGTGAGCCTGGCGATGAATGGTTGTTTGTTGCCAGGGCCTCCTCCATGCACGAACTGTTTCACCTGTTCTTCAGAAGTGCCGGCAGCGAACCATTTATCGTTCAGCTCATAGCTGATCCTGGGTCCCTGCATATCGCCCAATTTGCCTTTGGCAACGCCGATGAGCTTATCGAAAGCAGGTTTATCATTGATCGAAACACCGAACAGTACTTTCATCGAAGGCTCTTTCCTTTCATAGTTGGAAGGCCCTCCGCCTTCGGACGGAACTGGCGCGGTTTGGGGCTTTACTTCAAAGTCCGACACGCTGAACAGCACATCCCCTTTATTGGCTTTCACGAATTCATCCATACTGTAACCGTTCTGGCCGAGGAAGCCATTCACGAAGCCATCTACCCCTATTACTTTCAGGAATTCTTTCAGGCCTTCAGGCGGATAGTTCATGGTGAAAACACCTACTATATTCTGCGAAGGGATGCGTGACAGTGCATCGGCATCGAGGTTCTTCATCCTGTATTTTTCATATACTTTGGCCAGTTCGGAATTATAGTAAGAGCGGGATGAAGCACTGATCTTCCCATTATCGAAGCTTACAGTTGCCGTAGAAATATTGCCCTGAAGCAGTGTACTGAACTTCATCATGGAGAGCGCGCCCGAAAGCATATCACCATACATGGGTTCTGCGTTCATCCAGAAATGCACATCTCCTTTTTCTTTCAGGAGGGATGCATATTTCCTGTCGTTCTCCAGGTTGTTGTCACCCTTCAGCTCGTAGATCTCTTTGGCGAATTTCACCAGGCTATCGGTGGGATATCCGGCAGGAGGTGCATTTTCGTTTTGACCGAGACTGTCACTATCGCTCATCGGCGGAGCATAGTATTTTCCCATTCTCCCAAAGGGAGCATCGGCCAGGAATACAAACCGGTTACCCATCCACGTTGCAACGCCATGGTGGGATGCGACGATATTGATGTCGCCCGATTTGGAAGAAGATGCATTATCGCTTATTTTCTTAGTGAAAGCTTCAAAGGCGGCAGGGTCTTTCAACAGACCTTCGAAGGCTATGTAGCCATTCTGACCATTGCGTTTCATAAAATAGACCAGATCCATATCTGTGTTGATGCCGGAATTGGCCGGGTCATCCATCAGTTTCTTGGCGAGTGAATCATCTGCCTTCTCGTACATTTCTTTGAACCAGTTGGTTTGTTTGATCTCCTGCCAACTGAGTTTGGCGGAAAGAGAAGGGGTATTGAGGTGGACCACGATGGCGGCGTCTTTGGGAACGGCCAGGCCGGATGATTGATCGTTTCTTCCACAGGCTGTAATCAACAGCACTGCCATGGCTAATACAAGGAATAACGGTTTACGTTGCATATCTTTTTGATTTATCAGTCGTAAATAAACAAAATAGTTACGAAATATTCCAGCCCAACATGATAGCTGGTAATAAAATGCGCCGGTACCGTTTCAACCTGGGTTTACCACTGGAAAGGATAGGAAGCGACCGAGGCAAGGGATGTCGTTTCCTGTTTTCCTGACCTGAGGTCTTTGATGATGGCCGAACCGGTTTCCAGTTCCCTGGCGCCGATGATCACCACGTAAGGGATATTCTTTTTCTCCGCGTATTTGAATTGCTTGTCGAATTTCACCGGTTCATGGTAAAGCTCGCAACGAAGGCCATGCCCGCGGAGGGATTGCATGGCCGTGAAAGCTGCACGGGTCTCTGCATCGCCAAGGTTGAAGAATAAGACCTGTGTGCCTGTTTGCACGGCGGCAGGGAAGAGTTGCATCTCTTCCAAAACATCATAGATCCGGTCGACCCCAAAACTGATCCCTACTCCCGGAACACCCGGAACTCCGAATAATCCTGTAAGATCATCATACCGTCCGCCCCCGCCGATACTGCCCATCTTCACTTCAGCAGGCGCTTTGGCTTCGAAGATAATACCCGTATAATAGTTAAGGCCGCGGGCGAGTGTAAAGTCGATGTTAAGGTTCACGCCCGCCATCCAACCCGCAGCGTTCATCACATATTCAATCTCTTCGATCCCTTTCTTTCCGGATTCGAGATGACCGACCAGTTCCCGTATCCTGGAAAGCCTGGAAGGGTTATCGCCATCGATGGAGAGATACTTTTCAATGACCTGAACCTGCTCATGTGTCAATCCTCTTTCCGATAATTCGGCTTTCACTTTTTCCAATCCTATTTTGTCGAGCTTGTCGATGGCGATCGTGATATCGATCATTTTATCGCTGCCCCCGCATAATTCGGCCAGTGCAGTAAGTATCTTCCTGGAATTGATCTTCAGCTCGTATGCTTTCATCCCCAGCCGGGTGAATACGGTATGATAGATATGCACCAGTTCCACTTCATTGATCAGGGAATTACTGCCCACCACGTCTGCATCGCACTGGTAGAATTCACGGTAGCGTCCTTTCTGGGGGCGGTCGGCCCGCCATACGGGCTGGATCTGGTAGCGTTTAAAAGGAAAGGTGAGCTGGCCGTGGTTCATGGCCACATACCTGGCGAACGGAATAGTGAGATCATATTTCAGGGCACGCTCCGTGAGGTCCTTGTCGTTCTTCCCCTGCAATACATTTTCGAATGCAAGTTTGGCTTTATCGATATTCTTCGGATCACTGAGGCCGTTGTTGAGGATCTTGAAGATCAGCTTATCGCCTTCTTCCCCATATTTACCCATGAGGGTCTCCATGTTTTCCATGGCAGGCGTTTCCAATGGCTGGAAGCCATATAATTCAAATACCTGCCGGATCGAATTGAAAATATATTGACGCTTGCGAACGGTTTCCGGGCCGAAATCTCTGGTGCCCTGTGGTAGTGAAGGTTTGCTCATAATGACTTTACGGTATTTGCATATTTCAGAATGATCTGCTCACAGGCTTCATCGATCATGTCGTACACCTGATGGTAGCCGGGCTCAGGCCCATACCAGGGATCTGGCACATCCATATTTTCGCCGGGATGCAGTTCTTCCATCAGTAGTTTCACTTTGGCCGGTGAATGGTCTTTCCCGGCGATCCGCCTGATATCATCGATCACATCGCCTGCCATGGCATAAACAAGATCATAGTGGCGGAGGTCCTCAGCTTTGAAACGGCGGGCCCTTTGATGGCTGATATCGATGCCGTGAAGGAGGGCCACTTTCTGCGAAAGGCGATGTGGCGCCTCGCCCAGATGGTAGCCATTGGTGCCTGCGCTGTCCACTGTCCAGTTCAGGCCGGCCTCCTGTATTTTCCTTTGCAGTACGCCTTCGGCCAGCGGGCTTCTGCAGATATTTCCCAAACAAACCATGAGGATCTTCATGGGCGCAAAGATAGTCTGCGGGCGTCAGTTCACCATTCGTGATCGCCAGGAATCGCATTCTCCGGCCTGCGATCCCGGCCCGAAACAAACGGACCGTTAAATGGTTCAGCTTTATGATCTTATGGATTTAGCCCTGGTAGTGCATCTTAGAGTTGGGCCCTGCAGGACCGGGCAGAAAAGGGCCCATTAAATTTTCAGTAAAATAAGGGAGGCGATTTTCATTTCCCGGTTATTTCTTATCTTGCCCGAACCCATATCAGAGAAGCATGGCAACAGATTTTGAAGATAAAAAAAGGAAGGCTTACGTCAGCAGAAGATCACTAATGGACCTTGGAATGGGGATCATTTATGCGGGTATGGGAGGATTTTTTGTGCTGAAAGATCATTTAGGCATGGAAAATGTATTTCCAGCTCCACCCTTCTCCTATATTTTTGGTGGATTGTGTTTATTGTATGGTGGATTCAGGATCTATAGGGGATTCAGGAAAGACTATTTTCAGCAAGACTGATAAAGGGTCATTTTCAAAAGTCCAATCATCCTGCAACGCTAAACATTTTTACGATGTCGGCATCAGGAAGGATCGATCCAATCCTCCCACACCTGTAAAAGGGTGCCGTTAACTATAATTTTCAAATGGAAAAAAGCAGGTCCTTTCGGACAATACATAGCCTGGTATTGATGTTGAGCGTTCCGGGATTGATGCTGTTGGAGGGTTGCAGCAGCCCTAACGCCAAAGGGGAGGGAGATACTACCACCACCGGTACTATCAATATCAGTGTAGATGAATCCTTTAAACCGGTGATCGACTCGCAGATCCAGGTGTTCGAATCGCAAAGACCGAATGCCAGGATCATCGTGCATTATAAACCTGAAGCCGAATGCCTGCGTGACCTGAACAACGACAGCACAAGGATGGTGATCGTTACGCGTGGGCTGTCGGACGAAGAAGTGACCACCCTTACCAATAAATATTCATTCAAACCCTCATTCGGACCCATAGCCTATGATGCCATTGCCGTAGTGGTGAATGGCAAATCGAAGGACACGCTCTTTACCATGCAGGACATACGCTCCATGGTGAGGGGGATCAGCGGTTTCAAATACAAAGTATTGCTCGATGGCACCACCGCCACCAGCACGGTAAGATTTGTGGTAGATTCTTTGCTTAAAGGAAATCCGATGGGCAGCAATGTAGTGGCAGCCACCAGCAGCGAAGGCGTGATCGACTACGTATCGAAGAACACCGATGCCATAGGGTTGGTGGGCGTTAGCTGGATCGGGAACAAGGACGACAGCACCCAACTGAGCTTCCTGAAAAAGGTAAGGATAGCCCAGGTCGAATGTAGGGGCTGCAATGGCACGTATGTTGATCCTGTTCAATACAATATCGCCGCCCGCCGGTACCCGATGACCAGGCCCCTGTACTATATTTTAAAAGAAAATTATGACGGATTGGGGAACGGATTCGTGAATTTTCTCACCTATGAAAAAGGACAGAAGATCTTTTCAAGGGCATATTTACTACCGGCAAGGATGCAATTTGTGGTCAGGCCAATGCAAATTTCTGAATAATTAAAAAATAAAGGATTCATTACATTTACAAACACTAAAAACAGCAAGTGACAATGATGAAACGTTCATTCAGTTTATTAGTAGCGGTTGTCATGGGGGGCAACATCCTTTTTGCTCAGAGTGTAGAACAGGGTAAAAAGTTTTTTTATTACGAGCGCTGGAAAAGTGCAAAAGATGTGTTTGAGAAAGTGCTGTCCGCGAATCCCAATAACATTGAAGCTGTTTATTGGTTAGGGCAAACCTTGCTGGCACAAAAAGATTCTATCGGGGCAAAAAATCTGTACTCGAAATTATTACAGCAGAATGGCAATGCCCCGCTGGTAATGGCCGGCATTGGACAAATAGAACTGATGGAAGGCAAGACCAACGATGCCCGTCAGCGTTTCGAAACGGCCATCACCCTTACCAAGGGCAAGGATGTGGATGTATTGAACGCCGTAGGTCGCGCCAATGTGAATGCCCGCCTGGGCGATGCCAACTACGCCATCGAAAAACTCAACCTGGCCACCCAGGTAAAAGGATTTAAAGATCCTGAAACATTCCTCATCATGGGTGATGCTTACAGGAAACTGATCGATGGTGGCAGTGCCGTTACTTCTTACAACAAAGCCTTCGCCCTCGATAATAAACTCGCTGCCGCCAAATACAAAATAGGCAGGGTTTATCTCACACAGAACAATGCCGATTATTTTCTCCCGGCTTTCGAAGAAGCCATCCAGATCGATCCTGCATATTCACCTGCGATCTACCAGCTTTTCTACTACTGGTACTATCATGATGTGAACAAAGCGGCCGGTTACCTGGACAAATACATCGCCAATGCCGATGCCGGTGATGAAGTTGAATACCTGAAAACCGATTTCACCTATGCAAAAGGTGATTTCAGCGGGGCCAGAACAAAGGCCCAGCAACTCATCCACCAATATGGCGATAAAGTAGCCCCCCGCATGTATCGTATGGTGGCCTACACTTCCGATACACTGGGCGATCTGACAACTGCCAAACAGGCTATGAACACTTTCCTGACCAAAGCAGACCAGGACGATATCAAACCCGCCGATTATGAAGAACTGGCCTTGATCAACTCCAAGATCCCCGGTAACGAGCAGGAGGCATTTATGAACCTTCAGCAAGCCGTGGCAAAAGATACCGTCATCGATAACAAAGTAAAATATATCAACAAAGCAGCCGCGCTCGCCAAGAAACTGGGCGATCGCAAACAGGAAGCCAACTGGCTGGGTGTTGCCTACAAACTGAAGACCAACCCTTCACAAACTGATCTCTATAACTGGGGTATGGCCAATTACCAGGCAGGCAACTATGTTACCGCCGACAGCCTCTTCTGCGGCGTGTACCAATCCAAATATCCCGACCAGATCTATGGCTATCTCTGGTGCTCCCGCGCCAAAGCTGCCCAGGACGATTCCGTGAATACGAACGGATATGCCGTGGAAGCCTGGAAAACACTGGCTGAAAAAGCAAAGCAGATCGATTCTGTAAAATTCAAATCACAGATCGTCAGCTCCTATTTCTACCTGGTGCAATATTATAATGATATTAAAAAAGACCGGGAAACAGCCCTTAGTTATGTGAACAAGATCCTCGAGACCGACCCCACCAATGCAGATGCTATCCGCGTGAAAGGCATTCTGGAAAAAGCGGGCCAACGTCAGCAGGGCACCCAACCTGCAAGGCCACGCACCAACGGAAATGCAGCCGGTTCGGGCGGAGCAAAATCGTCCGGTGGGAAATGATGGTCCATTCATTGATTTGCTGTTAACGCTACAATAAATTTTTCGTTAAGGAGTTCCCTGCTATGCAAACGGCAGGGAACTTTTTATTTTCCTGATTTTGAAGCAACAAATTGGAAAATGCCTGATGCTGCCTTATTTTTGCCCACAAACAAAACGGGTTATGAACATTTACCTGTTGCAGGCCTCCACCGTTGCCCAAAATCCTGATAACTCCTTCTGGTACTTTCCTGTCGGTGTACAATTAATATTCGCTGTCCTGTTCGTGGCCGCTATGATGGGCGTTACCCATTTGCTGGGCCCCAAACGCACTACTTCGGATAAGCTGGAGAATTTTGCCAGCGGTATCAAAAGCCATGGAGATGCCCGTCAACCAATGGCCATCAAGTATTTCCTGGTGGCGATCCTTTTCGTGCTGTTCGATGTGGAAGTGATCTTTTTCTATCCTTATGCCGTGAATTTCAAACAGCTTGGATGGGATGGATTTTTTGCCGTACTGATGTTCGTAGGTTTCTTCCTTTGCGGGTTTCTCTATATCATCAAAAAAGGAGCGCTGAAATGGGAAGACTGATCGATAATTATGGAAATCTGGTAATTTGATCGCCGGGGATCGTGATCTTTTAGTCCCCGGGTTTGTTATTAAAGTGTACACGACAAATGATCGAATTACTTTTTTTCAAACTCTCAAAATGTAAATATGGCACGTCCGGTTCAATATAATATTTATGGGCAAACAGATGTGAAGCTGGTGCAGGAAGGCCCCGAAGGCTACGGCGGTGAAGGCTTTTTCACGACCAAATTAGACCAGGTCGTTGGCCTTGCCCGGAAGAATTCCATCTGGCCCCTGCCATTTGCCACTTCCTGCTGCGGCATCGAATTCATGGCCACCATGGGCGCTCACTATGATCTCGCCCGCTTCGGCGCAGAACGGGTAGGTTTTTCCCCACGTCAGTGCGACCTGCTGATGGTGATGGGCACCATCGCCAAAAAGATGGGCCCTGTCGTAAAACAGGTATATCTCCAGATGGCTGAGCCCCGTTGGGTACTGGCCATGGGCGCCTGCGCTTCCAGTGGTGGTATCTTCGATACCTACAGTGTATTGCAGGGCATCGACCAGATCATTCCGGTGGATGTGTATATCCCGGGTTGTCCACCCCGCCCCGAAGCTGTGCTCGACGGATTCATGAAAGTACAGGAGCTCGTAGGGAAGGAAAGTCTCCGCAGACGGAACAGCGAGAAATACAAAGCATTAATGGAGAGTTACGGAATACAATAAAAAAATGGCTTTGAACAACGATTATATCAAACAACGGCTCACAGAGAAATTCGGAGAACAGGTACAGCATTTTGAAGAGCCTTATGGCATGCTCACATTCGAAGCACCCAAAGAACTGAACCTGAAAGTGCTTCAGTTCCTGTTCGACGATGAGACCCTTCAATTCCGCTTCCTGACCGATCTGCAGGCCGTTCATTATCCCGATGAGAAAGGCAGGGAACTGGCCATCGTTTATCACCTGCATAATATGGTCGATAATGTGCGCCTCCGTTTCAAAGTGTTTACGTCCATCGGCCAGCCCGACATCTTCAGCGCCACTGCCCTGTACGCAGCCGCCAACTGGATGGAAAGGGAGACCTACGATTTCTTCGGCGTCAATTTCATCGGGCATCCCAATCTCAAACGCATCCTCAATGTGGATGAGATGGATTATTTCCCCATGAGAAAAGAGTACCCGCTCGAAGACCAGACGAGGATCGATAAAGACGACGAGATGTTCGGAAGATGATCAACGCCATGAGCAAATGTGAACAGACCTTTATAAAATTTTATGTCCGACGTTATACAACATAAGAATATCAGGCTGCCGGAAGGCTCCATCGAGAAGCAGACCACCACGTTGAACCTCGGGCCCACACACCCGGCCACGCACGGGGTGTTCCAGAATATCCTGGAACTGGATGGGGAACGCATCATCTCCGCAGAGCAGACCGTTGGCTATATTCACAGGGCCTTCGAAAAACTGGCCGAAAGAAGACCTCTCTACCAGATCACCCCGCTTACCGACAGGTTGAACTATTGCTCAGCTCCCATCAACAACATGGGATGGCATCTCACCTGCGAAAAATTACTGGGCGTTCAGACACCCAAGCGGGTCGACTATCTCCGCGTCATCATCATGGAACTGGCCCGCATTTCCGACCACCTCATCTGCAATTCCATTGTAGGGGTCGATACTGGCGCTTATACCGGTTTCCTCTACGTGATGCAATACCGTGAACTCATCTACGAAATATATGAGGAAGTATGTGGCTCCCGCCTTACTACCAATATTGGGCGCGTGGGCGGTTTTGAAAGGGATTTCACAGCTACAGCATTTGAGAAGATCGAAAAATTCCTGAAAGAATACCCGGCTGTGCTGAAAGAATTCGAAAATCTTTTCTCGCGCAACCGCATTTTCATGGAACGTACCATCGGCGCCGGCCCTATCAGCGCTGAACGCGCACTGAACTACGGGTTCACCGGTCCCAACCTCCGCGCCGCAGGGGTCGACTATGACGTACGCATTCATTCCCCTTACAGCAGCTACGAAGATTTTGAATTCGATATACCGGTAGGCAGTACCGGCGACTGTTACGACCGCTTCCTGGTCCGCAACCAGGAGATGTGGCAATCGCTCCGCATCATCGAACAGGCTTATCGGAAAGTGCAGGAGTTCAAAGGCGCCGAAGCCAGTGTATACCATGCCGATGCTCCCGAATATTATTTGCCGGAGAAGAAAGACGTATACACGAAGATGGAAGCGCTGATCTGGCATTTCAAGATCGTGATGGGCGAGATCGATATCCCGAAAGGTGAATTGTATTTCCCCGTTGAAGGCGCCAATGGAGAGCTGGGCTTTTACCTGATCAGTGACGGCGGCCGTACACCGTACCGCCTCCATTTCCGCAGGCCCTGCTTTATCTATTACCAGGCATTCGAAGAGATCACCAAAGGCGCTATGCTCAGTGACGCCATCATCGTGATGAGCTCACTGAACCTGATCGCCGGTGAAATGGACGCTTAAAAAAATTTGTTATTCAGATCTATATGACCAAGTTTTCAGACGATAAATTAAAGAAGGTGCAGGAGATCATGGCACGGTATCCCGACGGGAAACAGAAAAGCGCTTTGCTCCCTGTTTTGCACCTGGCGCAGGAAGAATTTGGGGGATGGCTGAGCGCCGAAACGATGGACTATGTGGCGGGTCTGCTGAACCTCGAACCGATCGAAGTATATGAAGTCGCGACTTTCTATAGCATGTACAACCTGAAGCCTGTGGGCCGTTACCTGTTCGAAGTTTGCCAGACAGGCCCCTGCATGTTGAAAGGAAGTGACGATATCATAGAATATATCAAAGAAAAACTGGGTATCGCTGTGGGTGAGACCACGCCCGATGGACTGTTCACATTGAAGACAGTAGAATGCCTGGGCGCCTGCGGCTACGCGCCGATGATGCAACTGGGCAAAAATTTCCGTGAACATCTTACCCGTGAAAAAGTAGATAGCATTATTGAAGAATTGCGCGCCAGGGCGGGCAATTAAAAAAATTATAATGGGTAGAAAACTATTATTGAACAAAGCGCATGTAGAAGGTATTCTTACCTACGAAGTATATCGCCGTGAAGGCGGTTATCGCAGTGTGGAGAAAGCGCTGAAGACCATGAGCCCCGACCAGGTCACAGAAGAAGTGAAGAAGAGCGGCCTGCGGGGCAGGGGTGGCGCGGGTTTCCCGGCAGGCATGAAATGGAGCTTCCTGGCCAAACCGGAAGGGGTGCCCCGTTACCTCGTATGCAATGCCGATGAATCGGAGCCCGGTACTTTCAAAGACCGCTACCTGATGGAGTTCATTCCCCATCTGCTCATTGAAGGACTGATCGTTTCTTCCTATGCACTGGGTTCGAACAGAACGTATATCTATATCCGTGGCGAATATGCGTGGATCGTGGATATATTAGAACAGGCTATCGCCGAAGCCAACCAGAACGGATGGCTTGGAAAAAATATCCTTGGCTCGGGCTTCGATTGCCAGGTATATGTTCAGCGTGGCGCCGGCGCTTATATCTGCGGTGAGGAAACAGCATTGCTCGAATCACTGGAAGGCAAGCGTGGTAATCCCCGCATCAAGCCTCCTTTCCCGGCAGTGAAAGGTTTGTGGGATTGTCCAACCGTAGTGAACAACGTGGAAACGCTGGCAGCCGTTGTGCCTATCATCAATGATGGCGGTGAGGAGTATGCGAAGATCGGTATCGGCAAATCTACCGGCACAAAACTCATTTCCGCCTGCGGCAATATCAATAAGCCCGGCGTTTATGAGATCGACATGACGATCTCCGTGGAAGAATTTCTTTACAGCGACGAATACTGCGGTGGCATCGCCAATGGGAAAAGGCTCAAAGCCTGCATCCCCGGCGGTTCTTCCGTTCCCATCCTTCCTGCCAACCTGCTGCTGAAAACGGCAAAAGGAGAAACACGCATGATGACCTATGAAAGCCTTGCCGATGGCGGCTTTGCCACCGGTAGCATGATGGGTAGCGGCGGTTTCATCGTACTCGACGAAGACCAGTGCGTGGTGCGCAACACTCTTACACTGGCGCGGTTCTACCGTCATGAAAGCTGCGGACAGTGTTCTCCCTGCCGCGAAGGCACCGGCTGGATGGAAAAGATCCTGAAGAATATAGAATATGGAAAGGGCAAGAAAAGCGATATCGATCTGCTCTGGGATATCCAGCGCAAGATCGAAGGCAATACCATCTGCCCGCTTGGCGATGCAGCGGCCTGGCCCGTTGCAGCAGCCATCCGCCATTTCCGCGATGAGTTCGAATGGCATGTGGACAACCCGGTAGAAAGCCAGCACCGTAACTTCGGACTGGCGCATTATGCCGATCCGCTGCCCGTGCCGGTTACAGCGTAACACAATAAATAATTTGCGAGAAATATAAATATATGGCTGAGGAAAAGAAATTATTCAAGGTCACCATCGATAATATCACCATTGAAGTGGAGCCAGGCACATCTATCCTGAATGCAGCACGCATGATCGGGGGAGATGTGGCGCCGCCAGCCATGTGTTATTATTCGAAACTGAAAGGTAGTGGCGGAAAATGCCGCACCTGCCTGGTGGAAGTAGCGGCCGGTTCAACCGCCGATCCCCGCCCGATGCCTAAACTGGTGGCCAGTTGCCGTACCAATGTGATGGATGGGATGGTAGTAAAGAATATCACCAGCGAACGTGTGATCGATGCCCGCAATGGTGTAGTGGAGTTCCTGTTGATCAACCACCCGCTCGATTGCCCTATCTGCGACCAGGCCGGTGAATGCCACCTGCAGGACCTGAGCTATGAACACGGAAAAGAAGGCACCCGTTATGAATTCGGTCGCCGTACATTCCATAAGCACGACCTCGGACCCTATATCCAGTTGCACATGACCCGTTGCATCCTTTGCTACCGTTGTGTGTTCACCGCCGACCAGCTCACCAATAAACGTGTACATGGCGTGCTCGACCGCGGAGACCATTCAGAGATCGCTACCTATATCGAGAAATCGCTCGACAATGATTTCATCGGTAACGTGATCGATGTTTGCCCGGTTGGAGCGCTCACCGATAAAACTTTCCGTTTCAAGAACCGCGTATGGTTCCTGAAACCTGTCGACGCTCACCGCGATTGCCCGAAATGCAAAGGGCATGTTACGCTCTGGTATCGCGGCGATGAAGTATTCCGTGTTACAGCGCGCAAAGACCAATGGGGTGAAGTGGAAGATTGGATCTGTAATGAATGCCGTTTCGAGAAAAAGAAGACCAGCGACTGGGTGATCGATGGGCCTACTAACGTGAACCGTCACTCCGTGATCTCACAGGGCCAGTATCTGGGCCTCAAAATGCCTACGGAAGTAATGCCTGAAGTAATGGGAGGCCGCCAGCCGAGGTTGCTGATGGATATCCATAGCGTAAGTGAAGTGAACAGGAAGGATATCGATCTGTCGAAGATCGAGGGACCGGCGCATAGTACGGATTTTGAAAAGCCGAGACCGAACGGACAGCAGGCCATCGACAATAATCAATAAAATATTCGAGGAAGGCGCTCCTGCCGTGAGGGGGGTGCCGGCAATATAAAAATTCATCATGCAGGTAGTTTTATTAGCATTTGATTGGTTTTTTCTCATCGAGAAATTGGTGCTGATCATCGGTATCATCTCCGTATCGTTGGTGATCGCGATGTATGAGACCTATGCCGAACGCAAAGTGGCTGCCGTGATGCAGGACCGCAGAGGCCCCAACAGGGCCGGTCCCTTCGGCATTCTGCAACCCCTGGCAGACGGATTGAAATTGTTCATGAAAGAAGAGATCATTCCGAATACATCGAACAGGATGCTATTCGTACTGGGCCCCTGCCTGGCGATGCTGACAGCCATGATGACCTCTGCCGTGATACCATGGGGAGGGAATATAGAGGTATTCGGACGGCAGGTAAGTCTGCAGATCACAGATATCAACATCGGCATCCTCTATGTGTTCGGCGTCGTGAGCATGGGCGTATACGGCATCATGATCGGAGGATGGGCATCGAACAATAAATTCTCCCTGCTTGCCGCCCTGCGTGGCGCTTCGCAGGTGATCTCCTACGAATTGCCCATGGGCCTTTCGCTGATCGCGTTGCTGATGCTGACAGGTTCTTTGAAGATGAGCGTGATCGTAGGTCAGCAAATGGACGGTTGGTATAATGTATTGTACCAGCCATTGGGCTTTCTGATCTTCCTGATCTGCGCCTTTGCAGAATGTAACCGTACGCCATTCGACCTTCCCGAAGCGGAGAATGAACTGAACTTCGGTTACCACCAGGAATACTCATCCATGAAGCTTGGGTTCTACCTGTTTGCCGAATATATCAATATGTTCATCAGCAGTGTGATCATGGCCACCCTGTTCTGGGGCGGATATGACATTCCTTTCGTGAATGATGCGGCCCTGATGGAAAGGATCGGGCAGAACTGGATGGCCTTGTTACAGGGACTATGCCTGTTTGCGAAGACGGCTATCTTCATATTCCTGTTCATGTGGGTACGGTGGACCATCCCCCGTTTCCGCTATGATCAGCTCATGAACCTGTGCTGGAAAAGATTGATACCTTTGGCGCTGTTCAATATGATCCTGACAGCCGCTGTGGTATTGTGGTTGAAAAAATAATGGTAGCTTCGGCCGCTGAAGCAAATAATAAAAGTCATTCTAATCAATATAGAATATGCAATCTTTAACGAGCAGAGCGAGACCGGTGGAGCGAAAGCCCATGACCTTCGTGGAAAGGCTCTACCTGTGGAATATCTGGAAGGGAATGATGATCACTTTCAGGCATATCTTCAAAAGAAAGGCCACGATCAGTTTTCCTGAACAGAAACGCCCTTTCAGCCCGGTATTCCGCGGTCTGCATATCCTGAACAGGGATGAGGAAGGACGGGAACGCTGCACTGCCTGTGGCCTTTGTGCTGTTGCCTGTCCTGCTGAAGCGATCACCATGGAAGCAGCAGAACGCCTGCCGGGAGAAGAACACCTGTACCGCGAAGAAAAATATGCGGCCAAATACGAGATCAATATGCTGCGTTGTATTTTCTGTGGCCTTTGTGAAGAAGCTTGCCCAAAAGATGCGATCTACCTGAGCGAAACCTTTGCGCCTTCCAATTATCAGCGCAAAGGACTGATCTATGGCAAGCCGGACCTGTTGATCCCGGATCCGAAAGAAAATCCGGAAGAATACCGGAAAGCATTAGGTAACAGGGCAAAAAAGCAAGAGGCGAACTAAATCATCCACAAGCACCATGAGTGTAACTGTATTCTTATTTTATTTTTTAAGTGTGCTGGCAATCGGCAGTGCATTAATGGTCGTCATCAGCCGGAATCCCATCCATAGCATATTGTGGCTGATAGGCACCTTCTTTGCGATCTCAGGTCATTATATCCTGATGAACGCACAATTCCTCGGCATCGTGAACATCATCGTATATGCCGGCGCCATCATGGTACTGTTCCTGTTCGTGGTCATGCTGATGAACCTGAATACGGAGACAGAACCCAAAAAGAACAAATGGCTCAAACTGGCCGGAGTGGTTTCAGGAGGCTGTCTGCTTCTCGTACTGGTAGCTGCCCTCAAAACTGCCGAGAAGCATGGCCAGCTCGTTCAATTGAAAGAGGGGGATATCGGTTTGGTCGGGAACCTGGGCAAAGTCTTGTTCACCGATTATGTAGTTCCATTCGAGATCAGCAGTATCTTATTTCTCAGTGCAATGGTAGGGACCGTAGTGATAGGAAAGAAAGGAGATTGATAAACCAACCAGATTATGAAGATCGAATATTATATAGTACTGTCACTTGCGCTGTTCTGTATCGGGATCGCAGGTGTGCTTACGCGCCGGAATGCCATTATCATCTTCATGTGCATCGAGCTTATGCTGAATGCCGTGAACCTGCTGCTGGTGGCCTTCTCCAAGATGCATCATTTGGCCGGTGCGGCCACGAACCCTACTGCCGGTATCGATGGGCAGTTATTCGTGTTCTTTATCATGGTAGTGGCAGCGGCCGAGGTGAGTGTTGGGTTGGCCATTATCGTGATGATGTACCGGAACGTGCATTCGGTCGACGTAAATTTTTTGAACAGGCTGAAACATTGAGGAATGAGATCGGAGGTCTGAAGTAGGAAGCCTGAGGGGCCTCTGACTTTAAACCTCCAACTTCAGACTTCGGACCTCAGACCTCAGTTTTCAATTCGCTTTATGATGAACAGCATTTTACAATCAGTTTGGTTAGTTCCTGTGCTCCCGTTGATCGGGTTCCTGATCAATGGCCTGTTCCGGAATCAGCTTTCGAAATCCCTGGTGAGCCTGATCGGCTGCGGAACGCTCCTGGCCTCATTTGTAGTGAGTATATTGATCTTCCTCGACGTAAAGAACGGGCATACCCATGTGGCCCATTTCTTCGATTTCATCAGCGTCGGCAAACTTTCCATTCCCTTCGCCTTCCAGGTCGACCAGCTTTCTTCGCTGTTCCTCCTGATAATTACGGGCGTTGGCTTTTTCATACACCTGTATTCCACGGCCTATATGCATGAAGAGGAAGGCCCGCATTACGCACGCTATTTTTCATACCTCAACCTCTTCGTTTTCTCCATGCTGCTCTTGGTGCTCGGCAGCAATTTCGTGATCATGTTCATCGGCTGGGAAGGTGTTGGTCTCTGTTCTTATTTACTGATCGGCTATTGGTTCAAAAACACTGAATATAACAACGCTGCCAAAAAAGCCTTCGTGATGAACCGGATCGGCGACCTGGGCTTCCTGCTCGCCATCTTCTGGCTCATTGCCAAACTCGGCACCGTTACCTATTCAACTCCTGAGCATACCGGTGTGTTCGACCTGTTCAGCAAATTATCTGCTACCGATATTACCGGTATTACGCTGCTCCTTTTCGTAGGGGCTACCGGTAAGAGCGCACAAATACCATTATACACCTGGTTGCCCGATGCCATGGCAGGCCCCACGCCTGTATCTGCGCTGATCCATGCCGCTACCATGGTAACGGCCGGTATTTATATGATCGCGCGGAGCAATATTTTGTACACGATGGCGCCCATCACGCAAACAGTAGTGGCTGTGATCGGGTTGATGACCGCCCTTCTTGCCGCTACCATTGCGCTCAAACAAAACGATATCAAAAAAGTACTGGCCTACTCTACGGTTAGCCAACTGGGTTATATGTTCCTTGGCCTCGGCGTGGGCGCATACACCGGCGCTGTATTCCATGTAATGACCCATGCTTTTTTCAAAGCCCTGCTCTTCCTGGGCGCCGGCTCCGTGATCCATGCCATGCATCATGAGCAGGATATCCGCAAAATGGGCGGACTGAGAAAACATCTTCCCATCACCCATATCACTTTCTTATTGGGTTGTATCGCCATTGCAGGCATCCCGCCGTTCGCCGGCTTCTTCTCCAAAGATGAGATCCTGGCCGCTGCCTGGGAAAGCAATAAACTGTATTGGATTCTCGGCGTTGCCGGTGCCGCCATGACGGCATTCTATATGTTCCGCCTGTATGCCACTACCTTCCTGGGCTCTTTCCGGGGCACTGAAGAACAGCGGCATCACGTGCATGAAAGTCCGGCTGCCATGACCATTCCGCTGGTAGTGCTGGCCATCCTCAGTGTTGTGGGCGGATGGGTCGGTATCCCCGAAGTGCTGATGAAGAATGCCCATTCATTGGAGCACTTCCTGTCGCCCATCTTTGCAGAATCCGCCAAACATGCGCACGAGCATGCGCTCGATCATAATACGGAATACCTCCTGATGGGCGTGTCCGTGGCCATTGCCGCCATCGCCATCTTTATCGCCCTTGGCCGGTTCAGCAGGAACCCTGAATTGGGAGAGCCTGCAGGCTTTGGCAAAGTGCTGGCCAATAAATGGTATGTCGATGAAGCCTACAATGCCATCATCGTGAAGCCCATCAACTGGTTCGGAAAATTCCTGAACTCGTTTATTGAAAGAGACCTGATAGACTGGGTAGTGAATGGCGTAGGCAAACTGGTGAATTATACCAGCCGCCAGGTGAGGCTCATACAAAGCGGACAGGTAGGCAGCTATGTGCTGCTGATGGTGCTGAGCATCCTGCTTTTCTTTGTGATCCAGTTCTTTCTGAAGAAATAAATATTAGAAATCTAGCGTAATACAATGATACCTGTTCTACTGATAGTTATTCCGTTGCTGAGTGGATTGGCCGCTTTTTTTATCAAACAGGAAAAGAGCGCCAAATCATGGGCCCTGTTCTCCGTGATGGTGACACTCGTGGTCTCCATCCTGGGGCTAACGGTCATGAAAAGTAACAGTGACCTCCATGCGAATGCCGAATGGCTCCCGATGCTGGGAAGCAGCTTCGCCGTTGGCCTGGACGGAATGGGACAATTACTGGGGCTTCTAACCGCAGTTGCCTTTCCCATGATCTTTATAGCTACCTGGAACAATTCCTACAGGAATGCCCATAATTTTTATGCGCTGATGTTGCTCTCGCAGGCCGGTCTCATGGGCGTATTCCTCGCGTATGACGCATTGCTTTTCTATTTCTTCTGGGAACTGGCCCTGATCCCTGCTTATTTCCTCTGCTCGCAGTGGGGTGGGGAGAGAAGGATACCTGTCACCTTTAAATTCTTTATCTATACATTCATCGGCTCTTTGCTGATGCTGATCGGGATCATCTATGTATACTTCCATACACCCGGTCAGTCCTTTGCGATGGAGGAGTTCTATAAAGCACAGATCGCTCCGCGCGACCAGGACTGGCTGTTCTGGCTATTCTTTATTGCTTTTGCCATCAAGATGCCCATCTTCCCTTTCCATACCTGGCAGCCCGATACCTATGAACAGTCGCCCACGGCCACTACCATGGTGCTGAGCGGCGTAATGGTGAAAATGGGCCTGTTCGGTGTGATCCGCTGGCTGGCGCCTGTACTGCCGATGGCTACCTGGGCACAGGGAGATACGGTGGGCCTGCTTTGTGTGATCGGAATGATCTATGCCTCGCTCATCGCCATGCAACAAGATGATCTCAAAAGACTGGTGGCCTACTCTTCGATCGCCCACATGGGCCTCATGTGCCTGGCCATCTTCGTCAGCTCCGACAAAAGCATGCAGGGCGTCATGATCCAGATGTTCAACCACGGCATCAATATCATTGGCTTGTGGATCGTGGTGGAACTGATCGAAAGACAATTGCATACCAGGAAAATATCGGAATTGGGCGGACTGGCGCAGAAAGCGCCGGGATTAGCCATCCTGCTGGTAATTGTGGCACTGGCCAATGTGGCCCTGCCGCTCACCAATGCGTTCATCGGTGAGTTCCTGCTCTTCACCGGCATCTTCACTTCCACAGTTTCGAAACATAGTTATGTGTTTGCCGCAGTGGCAGGGGTGAGCATCATCCTGTCGGCCGTATACACGCTGAATATGATCCAACGGGTGTTCTATGGCAATACCAATAACCTCACGGCCGGCGTCCGTGATATCCGTTTCAATGAGAAACTGGTGTTGGGCATCCTGGTGATCGCGATCCTGGTGGTGGGCGTATATCCGCGTCCGTTACTGGAGCTGACACAGGGAACGGTCGATGCTATCCTGTCGAAAATGTTAATTAAACATCCATTATAAGCGAAAGCATAGAATAAGTTATGAACGCAATTATAATATCGGCTATCTGGGGTGTGGTGATGATGTTTAGCGGTGTATTCAGTAAAAGCAATGCAGTGGTGCGTATCATGGCATTGACCGGGATCGCATTGCTGCTGTTCGTGAACGTGCTGGAATGGAACGGGGTCCAACTCTTCCATGTGAATGTGCGGAACATGCTCTCTTTCGATAGCTTCGGGTTGTTCTTCAATACCATCGCTTTCGGCAGCACTGCCCTGTATTTTTTATTGTCGGGCCGCGACATGGAGAAAGTGGGATTGCATGTAGCTGAATATTATGCCCTGATCTTTTTCATCCTCTGCGGTATCAGCATCGCTTCTTCCTTCAATACACTGCTGATGCTCTTTCTTGGTATCGAGATCATTTCCATCCCCCTATATATTATTACGGGAACGGACAAACGAAACCTCAAAAGCAATGAAGCTTCCCTGAAATATTTCCTCATGGGTGCTTTCTCCACCGGCCTCATGCTGATGGGCATCACCCTGATCTATGGCGCCAAAGGCAGCTTCAATATGGACGATATCAGCCTGGGTACTTATGCCATGACGCCTATGCTGGGCGCGGGCCTTCTCCTGTTGCTCTTTTCCATGGCTTTCAAAGTATCGGCAGCTCCCTTTCATTTCTGGACGCCCGACGTATACGATGGCGCCCCCACCGTATTCACTTCCTTCATGGCAACCATCGTGAAAGCCGGGGCATTTATCGCTTTCCTGCGCCTGTTTGAAGGTAGTTTCGAGGGCATGCATCCGCAATGGCAAACCCTGGTGGCGATCATTACAGCGGCCACCCTCTTCATCGGAAATATCACCGCCGTATTCCAGCAAAGTGTGAAAAGGATGCTGGCCTACTCCAGTATTGCACAGGCAGGCTTCATGATGCTCGCGCTGGTGGCCATGAACGGAATGGCCAAGGAAGGGTTGGTGTACTATACGCTGGCCTATAGTCTTGCCACCATCGGCGTATTTGCCATTCTTATAAAGATGAAAGATTATACGTTCGAAGGGTTCAACGGACTGGCCAAACATCAACCGGTACTCGCCGCCACCAATACGATCTTTCTCCTGTCACTGGCCGGCATACCCGCCACAGCAGGGTTCATGGCGAAATTCTACATGCTGTCCGCAGCCGTGAGCAACGGGCATGTCATGTGGCTGGTGATCCTCGGTGTGCTTTGCGCTGCCATCAGCGTATACTATTATTTCCGCGTCATCCAGGCCATGTATTTCAAGGATGGAGATACCCAGCAAATGGATACCACGCCCGGTTTCAAGGGATTGCTGGTGCTGATGGCCGCATTCGTGGTGCTGATCGGCATCTTCCCCCAGTGGATCATCGATAAGCTCTACAATATCTTTTAATTCCATCCGTGTATCTTCCCGGAGCTTTACAGTAATATTTCTTACATTAGTAAGACATATAGATATATGACATTTCGGGATACATTTTCCTTAGCCTTCAGAACGGTGCGCGGCAACAGGCTGCGGACCGGCATCACGGTAGCTATTATCGCATTTGGCATCATGGCCCTGGTAGGGATCAAGACGGCGATCGTGGCCATGGAACAGAAATTCACTGAAAGCTTCTCCTCCATGGGGGCCACCGGCTTCACCATCCGGTATAAGGAACCCAGATTCCGGTTCGGTAACAACTCCGACCTAAAAAAAGAAAAAAAGGGACAGAAAAAGGAGAAGAAATCCAATATCGGAAAGCCGATCACCAAACTACAGGCTGAAACCTTCAAATCCAGTTTTACCTTCCCATCAAAAGTTTCCATCAATATTTTCGGATTGAGGGATGCCGTAATATCCATGGGCAGTAAAAAATCGAATCCTACCACCCGTGTATATGGGGGTGATGAGAATTTCATCGAGCAGAATGGCTTCAACCTGGCATTTGGCCGTAATCTCAATACCCTCGATATTACTACCGGCCGCAATGTTTGTATCCTCGGGAAAGATGTGGCCGTTAGATTTTTTGGCGAAAACCTCGAACGTCCGGTCGACAAAGTGATCAAGATCAACAACATTCCCTTCCGGGTGGTAGGCACTTTGAAATCAAAGGGATCTACCCTGGGCATGAGCTGGGACAATGTAGTGATCACCTCTTATAATAATGTACGCCGTTTCTTCAATTCCAATCCCAATGCCTCTTTCAACATCCAGGTGAAAGTACCGGAGGTAAAACTGATAGAGGCTGCTACGGGTGAGGCTACGGCCATCTTCCGCCCGATCCGCAAACTTACTACTACCGAAGACGATAATTTCGCAATAGACAAGAGTGACAGTTTCGTGGAAATGTTATTGCGACAATTGGATATGCTCACAATCTCCGCCCTCGTTATCGGTTTCATCACCCTGTTGGGGGCCGCGATCGGACTGATGAACATCATGCTGGTATCGGTCACTGAGCGCACCAAGGAGATCGGGCTGGTAAAAGCCATTGGCGGCAAGCAGGCCGCGGTGCGGAAGCAGTTCCTCTATGAATCGATCATCATCAGCCTCATGGGTGCTTTATTCGGCATAATACTCGGTGTGTTGGTAGGAAATGTTTTTTCCATGATCCTCAACACGGGGTTTGTGGTGCCCTGGAACTGGACGGTGATCGGGATCATCATTTGTTCACTGGTAGGATTGCTGGCCGGTTTATATCCGGCACTCAAAGCCTCCCGGCTGAACCCGATCGAGGCGCTGAGGTATGAATAATATCCATCAAAGAAGAAAATAAAAAAAGCCCCGCAGGATTGCGGGGCTTTTTTATGGTAGTACTATAAGGTACTGTTGATCATTTAGGGTTGAGGATACGGTCGATCCTTTCATTGAGGTCCTGCAGGTGATAGCGGGTAACCTTGTCTGAATAGGCCGGCGCCGCGGCGGCGATCTCGGCTTTCAGGGATTTCAGTGTTCCTTTTACAATAGAATTGATGTCTGATTTCTTGACATCAACAGAAGGACCGCCGAAGTTAATCACCATTCCGCCGCCAGGTGCAGCAGCAGGCGCCGGGGTTAGGAATCCACCCAGTCTTTCAACATAGGCTTTTTGGAGATTACGGCGATAGTTGTCGATCGGTTTCCGTGAAGCCAGGTCGCTCCATACAGCTTTCTTGATATCGTCCATATATTCATCGAGGCGGTATGTACCGTTCTCACGGTTGGCCGCAGAGATCAGGCGTTGCATACGGTTGGTATTGAGCAGGGCGCCCAGTACCTGGTCCTGGAGGGAGCTGATCTTGTCGCTGGTGGGAGACACCACTTTATCCAGGATCGATTTATCGAGCAGCCAGGTAGGAGTTTCCAGGATATTCTTTTGAAGGAATGCCAGGGCTTCTTTCTGGGTGGCTTTGGGTACAATGGTATACACGTTGCCGGGCTGATCGGTAGTTTTCAGATCGGTGTAAACACCGCCGATATAAGTAATGGCATGTCCCATATAACGGCTGAACTGGCCCAACAACTGGTCATACACTTCATTCAGGGTCTCATAATTCTCCCCTTTCTCATTCAACCAGCCCTGTAACTTGGGAACGATCCATTTCAGGTTCTTGATGCCATATTCATTGGCCTTCATATTATTATCGCCAAGGCATTCTGTCTGGGCCCTGGGATCGACACCGTCCTGATGAATGAAACGCAGGCTGGGCGTGTTATAGCGGGCTTTTACCCACTCGTTCAGTTCGGCCTTCTCTTCATCTTCTGTTTTGCCGAAGACGGGTTTGTAGCCCCATTCGATCGACCAGAGATCATAAGCTCCGATGCGGGGATACAGACCGGCGGGCCCGATATTATCTTCCGGTTGAGCTACATAGTTGAAGCGGGCATAGTCCATGATGGAGGAAGTATGGCCATTGGCTTCCACCCAGGCTTTGTCGCGCAGCTTTTCAACAGGGGTAGCGGAAGAAGCGCCCATATTGTGCGGGAGGCCGAGTGTATGACCTACTTCATGGCTCGATACGAAGCGGATCAATTGTCCCATCAGTTCGTCGTCGAAATTTGCCTTGCGTGCTTTCGGATCGCTGGGTGATGCCTGGATCAGGTACCAGTCGCGCAGCAGGCGCATCACATTATGGTACCAATTGATATGCGATTCGATGATCTCACCGCTACGGGGATCATGTACGTGGGGGCCCATAGCATTGGGAATATCGGAAGGTTTGTATACGATGGCCGAATAGCGGGCATCTTCGAGGCTCCAGGTGCTGTCCTGTTCTTTGGTAGGGGCCACTTTGGCGATGATGGCATTCCTGAAGCCGGCTTTTTCGAAGGCTTTCTGCCAGTCGTTCACACCCTGGATGAGGTAGGGAACCCATTTGGCGGGAGTGGTTGGATCTATATAATAAATGATAGGCTTCTTGGGCTCTACCAGTTCGCCGCGTTTCATCTTCTCGATATCCTCTTCTTTTGGTTCCAGTCTCCAGCGAGTTACCATGCTGATATCTTTAACGCCTTGCGGATCGGCGTCGAAATCGGTGTATTCGGTGGTGAAATAGGCCACGCGATCATCATAATAGCGGGGGCGCATGGGCACTTTGGGGAGGATCACGATAGACGTGTTCAGCTCGAAAGTGGCATTACCACCGGGGGCTGCAGGGGGCATGCCCGGGAACATGGATGGGGCGGGCGTTTTGGAATAGGTCTTCACGGTCTTGATCTCCGTGTTGATCGGGAAGGTCTTGATATCTACGATATAAGATTTATCGGGTTGCAGTCCTCCAAGGCGGAGTGCGGTCTTCATGGAAGGGGCGAAGAAGAAAATATCGTTATCGCTGTTCACGAAATCGGTTACATCGATCACGGCGCCGGCACTGTCTTTCGAATAGGCTTTCACATCGAAAGCGGCAGCGATGGGCTGGATATTCGAATTCTGTACGGATTTGTACATGGGTTTGGTGGAATCCTTGGAATAAACGCTGAAGGAGATATTGCGCAGGAACACCTTGCTATTGGGGCCTCTTTCGAAGCGGATCACATTCTCGTTGATCTCGTCGCCGGCGAATCCTACGAAGCCGGCGCGGGTATCTGCGGGTGCTTTGGAGATCCTGTTCACTACCAGGATATCCCTGCCCATGAGTGAATCACCCAGTTCGAAGAACCATTTGTCCTCAACTTTATGAACGGCGAACAGACCTTTACGGCTAACTGCCTTATCGGTGATGATCTCCTTGTAAGGTTTTGGTCCGGGTTTGGGTGGAGCAGGGGGTGGAGTGGCCGGGGGCTGGGCCGTTGCTCCGGGAGGTGCAGGCTTCTTGTCCTGCGCTGTAACAGCGGCCGACAGGCAGCTTGCCGTTAGCAGCAGTAAGAGTGTTTTTTTGAGACAGTGGTTTTTCTCCATGTTAATTTTATTTTAATGGATGAAGATAAGGAAAACGGATTCACACGAAAGAGGGCGTTTACACTAATGGTCAAAATCAAATGACCAACCCGTTTTGTTTTTAAATTAAGTTATTAGCCTAAGCGGTTTTATTCGACCAAATCCCCTATTTTTAGCACCTCTTTTAATAAATTCCTTATCTTGTGAAACTTGTCAAAAAATTTTTCCTGATCAAAATGATCGGTAGAAAAGAGTTTTTCATTAGAATTGTGAGCCGAATTTTAACTACAGATAGACTTAATTTTTTCAAACACTAAAAAAACAAACAATCATGGCTGAGACAAAACCAACTGCCACTCCCGTGAAGAGTAGTACATCGGTTCAACCAAAAAAGAAGAGTAATTCGATTTCGTGGCTTGCCCCGCTCATTTGTGTCATTGCAGGGTTCGTGATCTGGAGGTTTCTTCTGGGTGCGGAATCTAACTTCACCAACCCGGATCACTCTGGTGGTTTTTATCCCAGGCATAAAGGTCCGAAAAGTGGCCTGGTGAGAATGTACGAGGGTGGCGTTATCGTACCTATTCTGATTGCTACATTATTAACTGCTATAACTTTCATCATTGAGCGGGCATTGACCATTGCCAAAGCTACCGGTACCGGCAATATTGCCGAGTTCATCCGTAAAGTTCAATACCACCTGGCCAACAAGAATGTAGACCAGGCCATCTCCGAGTGCGACAAACAAAAAGGCAGTGTTGGTAATGTGATGAAAGCCGGTTTGCGCAAATACAAAGAAATGATCTCCAACACCGAGCTCGATACAGAACAAAAAGTACTGGCTATCCAGAAAGAAGTGGAAGAAGCTACTGCCCTGGAATTACCGATGCTGGAAAAAAACCTGGTATTCCTTTCTACCATCGCTTCCGTAGCAACCCTGTTGGGTCTGTTGGGAACAGTATTGGGTATGATCACCTCATTCGCTGCATTGGGTGAAGAAGGTGGTGGCCAGGCTGCCCAGGAGCTGTCGAGAGGTATCTCCGAAGCCTTGTATAACACAGCCCTCGGTATCGGTACTTCTGCATTCGCCATCATTTTCTACAACATCTTTACAACCAAGATCGACTCTATCACTTACGGTATCGACGAATCCGGCTTTACTTTAACTCAAAGCTTTGCTTCATTGTATAAATAAGCAGGGCCGGGGCCATGTCCGCCTTCGCCGGGGTTATTTGTAAGAGATTGAGATCCATGAGGGCTACGGCGGATGGTATGGAAATTGGCTGAATGTGCATCTTTTAGTAACTGAAATTTTTAAATCATGCCAAAAGTTAAAGTACCGCGGAAGAGTACAAACGTAGACATGACCGCTATGTGCGATGTGGCTTTTCTTTTGCTGTCATTCTTCATCCTTACCACTAAATTCAAGCCTACCGAAGCGTTGCAGGTGACCACACCTAAATCAGTATCAACCAAGGCGGTGGACGCGAAGAATGTGGTATTGGTGACACTCGATAAGGAAGGGAAGGTTTATTTCTCCGTGTCGGATGAAAATAAGGGCGAGAAAGAACAGGTGATCGACCTGGTAGACCAGTTGAAAAGCCTGGGCCTGAGCGCGCAGGAAAAAGCTGCTTTCGCAAAAGTTGGTACCTATATCGGGGTTCCTTTTTCGCAGTTAAAATCGTATCTTCAGTTGAATCCGGAGCAGATGAAAGCTTTTAAAGCGCCCGGTATCCCTGTAACTGATACGCTTAATAATGAAATGCAGATATGGATTCGCGCTGCGGCCACTGCATTCCAGGGTAAGAAAATGAATTTGCTCGTGAAGGGTGATAATGATGCGAAATATCCTTCTTTCAAAGGCGTGATCGATGCGCTGAAAAAGAACGAGATATTCAAATTCTCCATGATCACGGACCCGGAAGGCGTTCCGCCCGGCACTGACCTCTATAAGAAGAATCAGGCTTCTGGTGGAAGGGCTACTGATGAGTAAAACTATTATTAATTTAAAATTTTTGCGATATGGCAGAAATGGATACCTCGTCGAAAGGTGGGGGACATAAAAAAGGGCCTGGCGTTAAAAAGGGTAAGAAGCTTTCTACCAGGGTGGACCTGACACCAATGGTGGACCTGGGCTTTCTGCTGATCACGTTCTTCATCTTTACGACCACCATGAGCCAGCCTACGGCTATGCGGCTTTTCCTTCCGAAGGATACGGATAAGCCCGAAGAGCAGAATAAGGTTAAGGCCTCTGGTGCACTGACTATTATGCTCGGCAAATCGAATGGCGTATATTATTATGAAGGGGAACTGGCGCCCGATGGCTCCAATTTCAAATCCAGCAACTTCAAGGATATTCGCCAGGAGATCATCAGTAAGAAGAAGAACACTAACCCGGATGATTTCGTGGTGGTGATCAAACCCGGACCGGAAGCCACGTATAAGAATACGGTGGACATCCTGGACGAAATGACCATCAATGAAGTAAAACGTTATGCTATGGTGGATATTTTCGATGTAGAGCTTCAGTTGATGAAAAGAACTGAGGAATCTGCAGGAATCAAATAGTTCCCATAGCTGGTATGGAATATTACATTCATTGCATCTTATAACAAAGAACTTATATGGAAATCAACAAAATATTAAGTGCCGACATCCTTGATATCGTCTTCGAAGGACGGAACAAGGAATATGGCGCTTATGAACTGCGCAAAACCTATAATAAGCGCCTGATGATCGCGCTTATTATCACAGCGTCGGTCTGTATCCTGTTATTTGCAGGATATATCCTGGCCAACACGCTGGGTAAGGGTGATAATAAGAAGGACGTGGTGGTCCAGGATGTGCAGTTAGAGGAGATCAAACAGGAAGAAAAGAGGGAAGAACCTCCTCCTCCGCCTCCTCCGAAGCCACCGGAACCACCCAAAGTTGAAATGGCCAAATTTACTCCTCCCAAGATCGTAAAGGATGAGGAAGTAAAAGAGGAAGAAAAACCACCGGAAGTAGAGAAACTGGAAGAGACCAAGATCGGTACTGTAAACCAGGAAGGGGTGAAAGATGAAGGTATCGTGGCTCCCCCCGTTGAAGATGCCGGTAAAGGCGTAGTGGAAGCACCGAAAAAAGTGGAAGAAGACTATGATAAGACCTTTACCAAAGTGGAGATCGAATCTGAATACCCAGGTGGTACTGCAGCCTGGCAGCGTTACCTGAATAAGACCCTGCGTTACCCGCAGGAGGCTATCGATAACGAGATCCAGGGTACTGTGGTGATCCAGTTCATCGTGGACAGAGAAGGTGTGGTAAGTGATGTGGAAGCGATCAGCGGTCCTAATGAGCTGCGTGATGAAGCGGTCCGCGTGATCAAGAAAAGTGGTAAATGGGAGCCCGCAGTACAGAACGGCCGTAAGGTAAAATCTTACAAAAAACAGCCGATCGTATTCCGCCTCGAAACAGAAGGTTAATTCCAACAGATAGAAATGTATTCAAATCCTTCCGCACAAGCGGAAGGATTTTTTTTGTGGTTATATGAATGGGGAATCAATTGACCTTAGGGGATGGTAGTTCAATTATATTTCGATTATATATTTACGTTATATTTTTTTGGATTGAAACCTGTATCGACAAGGTACTGCTACATTGTGGAAACCGCTTCCGTTTGCATCTCATTAGCAAACGTATAGCCATGGAAATCTCTACCATCCTCACTGCCGATATCCTCGACATCATCTTCGAGGGAAAGAATAAATCATACGGTGCTTATGAGCTTCGAAAGACCTACCGGCGAAGGCTTACGATAGCCATTACTGTTATGCTCTCTCTTGTTTTATTGCTGATAGCCGGGTATCTCCTGGCCAAAAACAAAAAAGAATACAATGCCACAACGGTCGTCCTGCCGCCTGACACCAAACTGGAGAATGTCAAGCCCCCCAAAGAAGAAGTATTACCCCCGCCTCCCCCCAAGCAGCTCGATCCTCCCAAACAATTGGAGACAAAAATATTCACCAAACCCATAATTGCCCAAGAGGTGCCGGAAGATGAACGTCCACCGGAAATAAAAGAACTGGAAGACGTAAAGATCGGTACCGCCAATATAAAGGGCGACAAGGACATCGGCCTGACACCCCCTCCGGTAGATGATGCTGCCGGCAAAGGAATTGTGGAAGCTCCGCCCAAAAAGCTGGATGAATGGGGCGACAGGTTTCTGCCGGTGGAGATCGAAGCTATGTATCCCGGCGGCACCCCTGCCTGGCAGCGGTTCCTCAACAAGAATCTGAGCAATAATTACCCCCAGGAGGCCATCGATAACGTGATCCAGGGTACTGTGGTGATCCAGTTCATTGTAGACACGGTGGGCTATGTGAGCAACGTAGAAGCCATCAGCGGACCTGACGAGTTGAAAGATGCGGCAGTCAGGGTGATCCAAAAAAGCGGTAAATGGGACCCTGCCATTCAAAACCACCGGAAAGTAAAATCCTATAAACGTCAGCCTATTGTATTCAAGCTGCTCGATTAGCAGTGGTATAGCCATGTGAATAGTAGTTCCTTCATCCTTCCAGGGAATAAAACCGGGGAGGATGTTTTATTTTTGCTCCGCCCGGAACGGGCTTTCATTCATAAAAAGGTATTGTATGCTGGGAAAACTGACAGGATGGGACGATACGATCGTGGCGCTGGCCACACCGGCCGGGATTGGTGCTATCGGTGTGGTGCGACTGAGCGGCACCCAGGCATTTGCTATTGCCAATGCGCTTTTTCCTTCGAAAGATCTGCTTCAGCAGCCTTCCCATACCCTGCATGTAGGCTTCCTCAAAGAGAACGATATGGTATTGGATGAAGTGGTCATCTCCCTTTTCAGAGGCCCCCGATCCTACACAGGTGAAGATGTGGTGGAGATATCCTGCCATGGCTCCCCCTACGTACAACAACAGGTGATCCAGGCCTGCACCAATAAAGGCTCCAGGCTGGCCAAACCGGGCGAATTCACCCAACGTGCCTTCCTTCATGGCAAGCTCGACCTGACACAGGCAGAGGCCGTGGCCGATCTTATCGCCAGCAATACCGAAGCATCCCGTAAAGCCGCCCTGCATAATATCCGTGGCGGCTTCTCCGATGTGCTTAAACTCCTTCGTGAGCGGCTCCTGCAATTCTCTGCACTGATCGAACTGGAACTGGACTTCTCCCAGGAAGACGTGGAATTTGCAGACCGCACACAGTTCTATCAACTGATCAATGAAGCCAGTGATACGGTACGCCACTTATTGCAATCCTTCCAGTTGGGCAATGTGATCAAGAATGGTGTACAGGTAGCGATCATCGGTAAACCCAATGCCGGTAAATCTACCCTGCTCAATACCCTCCTCAATGAGAACCGTGCCATCGTGAGCGATATTGCCGGCACCACCCGCGACACCATCGAAGAAACCCTGAACATCGACGGCATTCTTTTCCGGCTAATCGATACCGCGGGTATCCGCGAACATACCAGCGATATCATCGAAAGTATCGGTGTAGAAAAAAGCCTGGAGAAAATGCGCCAGGCCGATGTGGTGATCTATCTGTTCGATGTGAACGATATAACAGTACCCGAACTCATGAAAATAAGTAATGACTTGCGTGTGCAGAGTCTTCAATACCTGTTGGTGGGCAATAAGGCTGATGTGCAACGTGAAGCGGCATTGCAGGAACGATATCAGGGGTTTGATCACCTGATCTTCATCGCTGCCAAAACAGGTTGGAAGGTTGATCTGTTGAAAGAAAAGCTGGTGGATAGTGTGATGCATGGGCTGGTGCAAACTGAAAGCACTGTCGTAACCAATGCCAGGCACTACCAGGCATTGCATCAGGTGAATGCTTCATTAGCGGATATACATAAGGGTTTGGCTGAAAAGATCCCAGGCGATTTATTGGCGCTTGATATAAGGAGGTGTTTGCATTATTTGGGAGAGATAACGGGGGAGATAACGAATGAGGATCAGTTGGGGTATATATTTAGTAAGTTTTGTATAGGGAAATAATAGAAAATAACAATATATTAGTTACTGTAATACTGTGATTTATAGCTTATTTTATTCTGCCTTAGTTGTTTTTGTACCTCCGCCTTTTTAAGTAATTGCTTATCAATAGTATGTAAATTCTGGAGTCTAAATTATTAATTATATACATATTTTTATCATTTAGAGTCAATATTTTACAATTTACTTATTTTTTCAAAACATGATTTACTAGCGTGCATTTTGGCCTGTTTTGTACCTCTATTGGTCCTCAATTGTACCTTTTTGCATAAAATAGCGGAGGTACAATAAATCGGCATTTTTAGGTGAAATAATTGCAGTTTTATTTAGTTCAGTGCAGTTCACTACGCCAATATTCAGTTATGGGCATACGTCTTTTAATCTAACTTTTGTAATGAGCAGTAATCTTGAATTAAAACGGGTTTGCCAGCATTGTGGAGTAACATTCATAGCGAAGAAAACGACGACAAAGTTTTGTTCATTACAATGTGGCCAACGGAATTACAAAGTGCGGGAAAGAATGAATAAAATTTCAAACCGGAATGTCGAAGCCAAGGCAATAACCAATCACGTTGATCACCAATCTCTAGTATCTTACTCGGAACAGGAACTTATCGATATCAAGATGCTTGCCTTTGTTACCAGTATGTCGGAAAGGACAATATTTAACTTGATTAAAGACCCTGAATTTCCGAAGTTGAAGATAGGCAGGCGGTTATTGTTTAATAAGAAGGCGGTGATGGAGTATTTAGTTAAGAAGTATGGAAATTGGTAAGTAAAATTATAGCTTATTGTGTCAGCTGAATAGACAGACAGACTGCCATTTTTCAATTTCCCCTGTCAATTTTCCGGTCATATATGTCAGTTTCAAACACGTAGGATCATGTGGACAACCTGTGAATGTGTATGTTTTGACCGTTATAATGCAGTACTGGACCGCGTTTCAGCCAAATTTAGTGTTTCGGTAACCGGTGACTGCCATGTGCAAGTTTTTCTCAGATGGCATACTATATGCGAAGCTAAACGGTGCCTTTGCAGGGCACCGTTGTTTATCAATCTCTTGGGAGAGATGGTTTAGTCGCCGCAAACATACGGACATTTTGTATTCGATACACACCCGTTATTGTTTTTTCTCTACTCCAGGCTGTTGGTTGCAACACCAGAACTAATTTTTAACCTCAAAAACAATCACAGCCAATGGCCCAATCATTTGTATCCCACGGGGATATAGCGTCCTATGCCGAAGAAAAAGTGAACATCCGGCGGGAGGATTTGACTGATTACCGCGCCCAGGTTAATCGGCTTAAAGATAACCTGGCAATCTACATCACAGAGCATCCGCATTATGACCTTATAAAAATGCTCGGGTCGGGGAGTGTTGCCAAAGCCACCGCCCTCAAAGATTTGAATGATATGGACGTTGCCGTCTATATCCGTAAGACAGCCAACAACCCAAGTGAGGCTGAACTTATTAACTGGCTCGTAGAAAGACTCCGGGAAGCATATAAAAGTAAAGGTGTTAAACCCGAACAAGTTCAGCCGGGCACGCACTGTGCAACTATCACTTTCAGTGGTACGCAACTGAGCGTTGATGTATCCCCTGTAATATATGATGGCGGTGATGATGACCGTGGCTATCTTATCAATAAGGATACAGGAAAACGAGTATTAACCAGTATCCCACTGCATCTGAAATTTATCCGAAAACGTAAAGAAAAATGGCCGCATCATTTCCGGCAGGTAATACGCCTGGTGAAATGGTGGATTAAGGAACAGAAACGGCAGCACGAAAATACCAGCAAAGGGGATTTCCGTTTCAAGTCCTTTATGGCAGAGATGGTATGTGCCCACCTGTGTGATACCGGCGTTGATTTTACTGATTATATTAAAGCGCTCGAAGCGTTCTTCGTGTATATCATCAATACCGGTCTGAAAGAGCGGATCAGCTTTATCGACAACTATGGCCGGGAAAAGTTGCCGGCTGCTACGGGTGCTGCTATTGAAATATTCGACCCTGTAAACCCGGAAAATAATGTGGCTGCGCTATACTCGGTTGCTGACAGGGAGCGGATTGTGGAAGCCGCAAAGGACGCACTGGATGCAATTACCGGGTCTCAATTTGCTACGACCCAGGGTCGTGCGATTGACTGCTGGAAACGAATTTTTGGACCAACTTTCAATCTGTAAACTATGTCGAATACTTATACATCTACTTTTACGATAACCCACGCCCAATATCTGGCTTCAAAAGTCGCCGCCGATTTAAAACAGATGCAATTGTTCTATGGTGAACCCAAAGATGACCACATACAGGAACTGGTGGAAGAGTTGACCCTCTTTTTGAAAAACGGATATTTACAGTCCATCGATTATGGCTTCAAGAGCGGTGGAACCTGGGTGATTGCTGTATCATATGAAGTTAATCCCGTTACAGGCTTGTTTATTGATAACAATCCGGGTAGAATAGCGCCTGGCAAAAACATCAATGGCGCCACATTTTCATCCCATCGACGCCCTTCCAGGAAATACGATCTTCTGTCGCCTGCTGAACGTGAGACGTTCGATAATTTGAATCCCATAAAGTGGACGGGAGCTCCCGATCCACAGACAGGACTTCTGGGTGCATACGATAAAACATATTCGGCTGGCAATCAGCAATTAAATAGAAAAATTCTTGGCTAATATGGCAAGCGAAACATTTGATGAAATAACATCTTTCCCGAATCCTGACCAACGTCGCAGGTATGAGCAGCTGGTCGGGCTCGACAAAGAAAAGCAATGGTTAATAAAAGAGGGCAGGTTGCTGATCAATCCGGGTTTGCTGGATACATGGAGTGAACAGCATTACAAAGGCAAACTTCGGCTGCTTGAGATATTTAAACAAAAACCGCCCTTATTTATCTTTTCCGGCGATGTCGGCACCGGGAAAAGCACCTTGGCAGAAACTTTCGGGGATATATTGGCGAAGGATGAGAAAATGACAATGTTACTGTACCAGCTGAGCCTTAAAAGTCGTGGTAACGGGATGGTAGGCGATATGACCAACCTTATTACCGCCGCATTTCAGGAGGTTTATACTGAAGCAAGAAAGGCAGGGACCGGTTCTAAGAAACCAGGCACGGGTTATATCCTGTTGATAGATGAAGCGGACGCTTTGGCACAATCCCGTGAACTGAACCAGATGCACCACGAGGACAAGGCTGGTGTAAACGCACTTATCAGGGGTATAGACAGGATCGCCACGGCGAAGTTGCCTGTCATTATTGTTATGTGTACTAACCGGCTATCTGCGCTTGATCCTGCTGTAAGGCGACGGGCAGCGTCAATCTTCGAGTTTAGCCGGCCTGGCGATGAGCAGCGTAAGAAAATCTTGGCGGGTGCCTTTGATGGGACAGGAATAAACGATAAGGAATTGCAAGACCTGGTAAACGCAACCGGCCCCAGCGCTGGCAGGGATTATGGGTTTACATACTCAGACATCATGCAGCGCCTGCTACCGGGAATAGTGCTGGAAGCATTTCCAGATGACCCTATAGATTTTGGCAAAGCACTGTCATTTACAAAACAAATGTTACCAACTCCTCCTTTTAAAGAAAACTAAATGGCGAACCAAACTTCTGCGAGAATAAAAGGCGACGATTACCAGTTTTTATACTGCTGGTTTCACGTCCTTTCATTAAAAAAGAAAAATAGTGGCGTTGTTAAAGTACGTATCGAAGACCGTGATGCAATGCATGTTGATGATGTAACTGTGTATTACAAAACGGGTACACCGCCGGATTTTTACCAGGTAAAGTATCATGTAGATCACCGGGATGAATACAGCATCGATTTACTACTGGATAGCAGTAAAGGTTCCAGCCTACTGGAAAAATTTTATAAAACCTACCGGAAGCATCTTGACGAAAACCCTGGCCTGGCGGCTAAACTGCACCTGGTTACTAATTGGAATATTGCCACAACAGATGAGATCCTTTCAAAAGTCAGCAACGAAGACATGAGGCTGCCTGAAGAGATCTATTTAAGTACAGGATCCGCTAAGCAGGTGGCGCAATTTAAGCGCATGAGCGAATCGCTTAAAATTAATTCTGACGAACTGTTCGCATTTTTAAAAACCATGTGCTTTTTGGTTGGTAAAGACTGCACAGAAGATTTTAAGCGACAGGTTGCAGAGAGGATGGAACTTGTTGGCCTGAAGCACGATGAAAATGCACTGGCGGTGGCAAGTCAGATAGTCAGGGACTGGGTGAAAGCAAAGCGGCAGGATATCGATTTACCACTTCTTGAAAAAGTACTTGAAGAAAAAAAATTATTTGAGCCGCCATCGGGCCCCAAAGCTGCCACAGTATACCTTACTACCGTAAAGAAACATACTTTCGATTTGCCGCCCGACTACAGCATCGACCTGCGTAAATTTTACGCAGAACAGGGTGCTGTAAAGGGTCATGAATTGCTTCCGGCGTTTGGCTATGAAAAGGACTTGTTTCCAAAAATTATTGCCACACAGAAAAAAGTGAATGCAGAAACCGGCGCAACATTAATCCGGGCACGCGGTTTTTCCCGTCTTAGTCCCTGGTTTGCCTTTGGCCATGTTTTTTCCGGCGTTAGTAGCTATACGATTGAGGTAAATCAAAATGAAAATATCTGGCGAACCAATCAGGAGGCCAGCGCCGGCTTTAAACTGGTCAGTGATAATAGTGGTGGTGAGTCTTTTGGTTCAAACACCAAAACCGTAGCCGTCGGGCTTAGTGTAACTGGTAACCTGGCCGCAGACGTTCGAAATTACATTACTACTAATCGCGCTGCTGACGCCTTACTATTGTTGAAACCAGAAGGTAATATGGGGCCTGATGCATTGAAAAATGGTGGGGATGTAGTGGCATTAGCGCAACAATTCAAACAGCAGGTCAGGGATTTTGTAAAAGCGCATACAGCCGAAAAATTACTCATTTTTTATTATGGCCCCATGAGTGGGGCATGCTTTATCGGGCATCAGCTAAACGCAATTTGTAATGAAATTCAAATAATGGAGAACCTGGGGCAGAGCTATGTGCCAGCTTTTATATTAAAATAAGTAAATGAAACTGACTTTTACTGTTAACAAGCCTGAGATGTTCTCAAAAGAAGATCTGGATACTTTTCTGGTGCTTTTGAAAGAGCAGGGGGAAGTCGAAGATCCCAATATGATAAAAATAAAAAGGTGTAACCTTATTTGTATGGTACACACCGACAATCAGGCTATAGGCATCGGCGCTATTAAACATAACGCAAAGTCTGCATTTGCTAAAGCGGGTATACAAAAGCTGGCGGCGAATTTTGATGCAGAACTTGGGTATCTTTATGTAAAGCCTGTTAATGACTACAGAGGACTTGGAATAGGGAAAACTATTTCCAGATTGTTGCTTAAAGAACTGGGGGACTGCAATGTTTTTGCTACCACTGCTGTAGGCGCTAATGCAAACAGCATGCTGTACATTTTGACCCATTTGGGTTTTATTAAAGAAGGTAACACATACTTTGGTGCAAAAACAAATAAACCTTTAGGGCTATTTCTTAAATACAAAAAAGTATAATTCGATAACCAAATAAACCAATATGACTGCTATGAATAAAAAAGAGAAATATGCTATCACAGGCGCTGTGGGTGTCGGTATAATCGCCGGAGTAAAAAATGCCTTTGACCAGTTAGATAATAGAGCACCAGGCCAAAAATTTGATTGGTGGCAATTAATTCGTAAAACCCTTTATGGGAGTGCCGTTGGAGCCGTTGGTGGGTTTGCTGTGGGAGCAATATGTGACTATAACAACTCTCTCGAAAAGCCGCTCAATACGGATGAATTCTTAACTGACCTGGCTGCAATGATGGCGATGCATAAAAATGATCCGCTTTATGTTTCCCTTGAAAAAAAGGCTGCACTGCTTATCAGGTTATTAAAAAGTAGGTTTCCGGATGAAATAAAAAACGTTCCTTATAAATATGGTTCAACGGAAGCTGGCAGTGCTTTAAAGGATGAAGCTGACATCGATTTGTGCATGGAGTGTTATCCAGGTTCATTTCGTTCAACAGAAGAAATGTACGCTGAGGTGGAGGAATATTTAAAAGACTTAGTGGGATTATATGGTATAGTTAAAGTAAGATCTCAACGTGTATCCATAGGGGTATATTTCTCAGTCCGGGGTGAAAAACGTAAAATCGATGTGACACCTAAAAAGCTAACTTACGGTACAAATCAGGATACTTCTGGCTATCTTTTTGTAAATCGTCAAGGTATTTTTGAGACACACGGGCGAACAAAAACCGATGTTCAATTACTAAAAAGTATAAAGTTAACTGACACGCAAAGGCATATCTTAATTGTACTTAAACACTTAAGAAATGTAAAGGAGATGCCAATATCTTCACCGCTTTTGCAGATGTTAATTCGTTATACTTATGAAGCGTACCGTGGTGAAATGCCAAAAAGATTTACTAAAAAGGTTTTATTGGTGTTGCAATATATTGCCGACAATATAGAGTCGATAGTGGTAAAGAGCCCTGAAAACACCAATAATATTCTGACAAAAGATATCAGCAGTTCCGATAAAGCGCTTATCCGTAGAATATGTTTGGAAGTAATTAATGACTTTCAATATCAACCGAACTCGATTATAGATCATTTTGACGAATAATGCCATGCTTTAAACAAAATCAGTTTCAACTTATAGATGAAATAATTAGTATCGGTTACCGGTTACGCATACGCTGGCGTATGGTGGACTGATAGCCCAGAACGAAAGCGCATTTCAGCTTGAATATGTTTATTAAATAGAAGAAATATGAACAAGTTCACCATATCCATATATGTATACCCTGCGCTCAACGGTGACAGCATACTCATTGATGTGCTGGAAACCTATTTATTGATAGACGGAGGGTACGTTAATACCTTTAATACACATCTTAGACCAGCTTTGGCCGAATTGAACGCCAAAGGGAAATCGATATCTCATCTGATAGTGACCCATATTGACGGCGACCATATTTCTGGTATTAACCGCTTAATAAAAGATAATACCGCTTCCGCTATTATACCAATTGATAACATCTGGCATAATGCTTACCGACATATACAGCCGCATGCCGTAGCTGGTTCAGTATTAGCTACATTCAATGGTAAATCATTGGACGCTTTTGACCGAAAACCATCAGTAAAAGAAATAGTGCTCGGGGAAAAGGAAATTGGCGCGGAACAAGGATCTGCACTTGCCACCTACATTGCTAGGGATGGCTATGCCTGGAATACGGCCTTTGATAGTAAAGCTGTGTGCATAGAAAATGCAGCCGTCATCAATATTTCCCCAGAGATAATATTACGATTATTGTCTCCCACTAAAGAAAAGTTGACACGGCTACACAAAATATGGCAAAAAGAGTTGTATCTGTTAGGATACGCGGTAAAAGGTGATGACACAAGATTTGACGACGCCTTTGAGTTCGTCCTGGCGCAGGAGAAGGAAGCCAAAATAGCAGTTGAAAAAAATGTCAGCCATGGTATTGTGGATTTGGAAGAACTTGCAGCCGCCGAGTTCCCAGAAGATAATACTGCCACCAATGGAAGTTCCATCGCATTTGTATTGGAAGCCGGCGAAAAGAAAATATTAATGTTAGGGGATGCACACCCGTCTTTGATTGTAGAGCAGTTGAAAAAGCAATATCCCCAAGGGCCATTCCCTATTAGGTTCAATCTGATCAAGTTATCCCATCATGGCAGCGTACTTAATACGAGCAGAGAACTCCTTGAAATCATTGATTCTACCGCCTATGTTTTTTCGACCAACGGGAAAATACATAATCATCCTGATTTGGAAACAATTGCCAGGATTGTTACACGACCTACTAATAACCAAAGGACGTTATATTTTAATTATCCTATAGCTATTATACCTGCCATAGACAACGTAGAATGGAAGACGAAATATAATTATAACATTGTCATCTCAGATGGCGACAAACCACTGAAAATTGACCTTTGATATGAAGCAAATTTTAACTCCAACCCTGGTACAGCAAGCAACAGTTAGAATAAATTGCGGCGACCAAGAAGGGACAGCTTTTTATGTAAAAAGTAACAGGCTGCTAACTGCTTTTCATGTTATTGCCGATAACGTGGATGAAGGAAAGCCGATTGAGATTGTGGCCGGTGCCAGAAGAATAACCTGTACAATTCATAACTACGATTTAGACTTGGATATATGCCTACTTGCATGCGAAGAAGCGTCAGAAAATTTCCTTCCTTTAGAAGCTTCTCCTACGAAAGTAAAAGAGGATTGCCAGTTATTCGGCTATCCTTACCAAAACAACGCTTCGAGCTTGTCTTTGTCAGGAAAGATAGCGCAAGTTATTATTGGAGAGATAAGTGATTTTATTGTTGGGGAACTTAATATAGCAAAGCAATATGACTACAGCGGCCTCTCCGGATCTCCGCTTGTAACAGGCGGCCATGTATCCGGTGTTGTGCTCCGTCAAAGCGATGACCGTATCACTTGCATCAGCGTTAAGAAACTACAGGGATTCCTTGAACAAAATGTGGTAGCTGTTAAGGAGGCGGATGTCTTTTCCAATATACCGCAGGAGTTTAGTGAAGATGTGAAAACATCCACGCCTAACTACGCTGTTATCGCGGCTATTAATGACGCCATAGAAAGGGAGGGCAGCTATATATTAACCTATGGAGCGCCCGGATCGGGAAAATCAACACTGATGGCCACTTTTAAACCATCAAAGGACGAAGTCGTTTTGTGCGGTCATTATTTCATTAAAGTGCCGAATAGTACCCTGCCGGTTAGCACGAGAATTTCGCCACCGTTTTTTTTGGAAACTATGGAGCAACTTCTCAGCACAACACTCACAGGGGAACTGCTTCCCAAAGAGGAAATGACTTGGGAAAAGCGTGTAATCCGGTTGACAGGTATGTTAAATGAGCTTGGGCGCTATTATGAACAACAGGACAAGACAGGCATAATCATTATCGATGGGCTGGACGACGTTACCAACACCGAAACTTTCCTTGGCATCCTTCCCACGACTCTGCATGAGCATGTTAAAATTATACTCTCCTGTACCTCAGAAGCGATTCTGCCGGGTGCGATCCGATCTGTTATAAGGCAAGAACAGAAAGTTGAAGTCACACCACTTGACCTTGGACAATGCGAGGCGTTTATTATGGATCAGGTTGATGAGCCAAGGCTTCCAGTCTCTGTGGGTGCAGCAGATAGCACAAAAGTCCGAGGGACATCCCCTTTACCTGCGGTATCTAGTTAATTACGTGCTTACCCAGAAAATCAATGAGCGGGCAGAGGAGCTCGAAGTGTGGGTAGAAAGTATCCCTGTCATCAGCGGCGATATCACAAAATACTATGACGCTATCTGGGACAAAATATCGCAACAACCTGACAGGCTTTGGCCTGTGCTAATCCTGGCACAACTGCGGCAGACAGTTTTGCCAAGGGATTTATTTGAGATGTTGCCTGAGCCCTACAAACTGTCGTTTCAGACTTTCTTCCCTATCATACGGTATCTTTTTGGGCAACAGGAGCAGATAGAAATATATCACAGTTCTTTTAAAGAATATGTTGACCAGAAAGCAGAAATTAATATAGCGCAAGCAAATGATTATATCGTAGCCTACTGTGATAGACGACCAGACGAACTGTTTACTATTACCAATAGATTATACCACCTTACAAAAAGTAATTCGGCTGCACTTGCCATCAGCAACTGCGACCAGAACTGGGCGGATAAATGTGCTTTGGCCGATGTGTCACCGGATCTCGTCTTATCAGACATACAACGAATAATAGACCTGTCTGTGGATGGTCTTCAAACAACCGCGTTAATACGGCTGTTATTACTACTTGAACGAATCAAGTTTCGCTATGATAGTGTTTTTGCGGAGAATGCGAGCCGTATTGCGCTTGCACTTATTAGCCTAAAGAAGTTTGGCCCATCACTCAATTACATCGTTCGGGATAAGACATTATTGGTGTCGGACAACGATGCATTGCTTTTTCTTCAACTGTATTATGAAAATGGAGCCACCAATGAGGGTGACGCATTATTCGAATCGATAGATGCAAAATTTAGACGCCAGTTTCGAGAAGCGACCGAAACGGGCAAGGGAATACCCATGTCTATTTTTAGTTTTAAGTTGGATGCTTTAGCTATCGCAACAGTTAAGGATGAGGAGTGGCCAAAGTATGAATTTATGAGGTTGCAGCAGCTTTTGTTGAGTTGGAAAACCGGTGCCGAAGAAGAAGGGATGACTGAAGATAGCCAAGCCATTGAGCACATACGGGAGGGATCTACTGCGACCCTGTATGCCTGCCAACTGCGGCAATTTGACTATTATGCGAGTGCTAAGGCTGTATCGAAATTTAGTAATCATACGGTCGATTCTGCGTGGACTATGTTTTATGGACGGGCACTTTTCCAGTTTAACCAGTTTAATTTATATAATGTACCTGTTAAAGAAAAGAGCGAGAGATATTTAGAAATGTTGAAGGACGTGGAGGATATGATGGAGGCGAATGGTTATAAAGAGAGTTCCGCTAATGCTGCGATAATGGTTGAGTCGCTTATGGGTGACAGTAAACGTCCGGAATTACTTATTAAGTTGATAGGCGACTATTTAAAAAATCCACCTCCTTCCTATTCTTTGAAGATGCCAAATGGGGTTGACACAGATATTAGTGGGATAGGAGAAATGATGTTTAGGTACAAATGCCTCGGATATATTGATGAAAAGAATGTGTTTCCTTCGATTGACACACGGTCTGCTCGACATGAACATTGGGAGGATTACATTTTATCTATGTTGCAACGTATATCTTTTCTAGAAGGGAAACTGTATCGATTAAAGGCCGAAGACGCTGATTACAGCGAGACGGCCCAAATGGTTTCTGATTTGACGACTGCTATCAATTTTTCTCTTGATGAGAGGCGATATTGGAAGAGCGGCTATGGAGTGCCTGAAGTAGTTCTCCCGATAATATATCAAAAGATAGTGGAAGTACAACAGGTGTTCGACGCGTCAGCAGTTGATAAAACAATTGCTAAGATTCAGGGAAGAGCAGGCGATCAATGGGGATTATATACTGAAGGGTATAGGGAATGCCTGTATGTTGTAGTTAAGCAAATGATCCTTGGTGAAGTACACAAAAATAAGATTTTGCCAATTGTTGAAATATGGAAAAACCATATTCTCATTGGTGTTCAGAACAGATGGGAGCGAACACCTGAGTTGTTGAAAATTATAGAAATCTATGGCCTGCTCCAGGAGTACGGCCTTGCCTCTGCACTGTTTAAAGAGATGTTACAAACCTCTATGGGGCCAGGATGGTATAAGGAAGGCCAGTTTGACCTGTTAAATACCTTGCTTTCTGTAAAAAAAGTACCGGCAAATGTAAATAGTTATTTTGCGCGTTTTGCAAGCATTCTGGATTTTGCGTCAGGGGAGATGACCTTTCAACAGTACATCCGGAATGATAAGGGCAGGTTTATTGGACACATAATTGAGCAGGGAGCCTTGGACAAGGGTATCGACTACTTTAAGTTTGAAATAGTGCCGCCTGCAAGCGTAACTATTTTTAATGCGGAGAATTTCACAACAGATATGCCGTTACTGGGCGATGGTTATAACTGGGGTGCAAATAATATAAATCAGGAGTATAGTGTATTGCAGGTATTAAATGCTAAAATGCATCCACTATTGCGTTGGGCGCTTGCGCGGATATTTATCGTAAATGATGATATTGACCGTTATCTGCCGGAGTATTCCACTAACTTAAGTACCGCGATTAATCAGATAGCCGAGAACAGCGGTGTTCAGCCGGAAGCGTTACTTGAGGATGCGGCAAATATCGCGGTTTCTGAAGAAATGAAAGAGGATTCCACCCGTTTTGTGAATAGGTTTGGATCTAAGTTGACTGGCGCGTCCGAAACGGGATTTCAGGGTTACTTGCTTGCCAGAGGTATCGAATGGCAAATAGAAATAGAGCAGGGAGATGACGATAAAGTTGAATCGCACACAGGTCAGCACAAGGAAAGCAATCGCTTTGACCTGTTCAATGATGCTTGTACAGAGGGCAGAGTAGGTGTTGCGGAATTGCTGCGTAGTGGATGTCAAGCATTCTTAGACGAGCATATCAGCATTTGGTGGAATAACTACTCACATTCCAGCAAACTTGCGCAGGATAATATTAAGGCACTTTTGCAATCCGATAAGGATATTTTACCTTACATTAAAGAACACATCAGGCAGGCAGAGAGTAGCGGCTGGTCAATAGTAAACCATTTGCTATGGTACTTTGAGCATATATTGACCGAGCAGCAAGCTGCCGAAGTTTATGAAATTGTGGCGGAGCATTTTTCACTTATAGTCAGGCCGCATCAAAAATATTTGGATAAGTATCAATGGCTGAATGTTACTCAACCCACAGCGTTAAATGATGAGGTGATGAGTAAATTCCTTATTTGGTTACTCAATCATCCGGTCACTTTTGTAAGAGAGCAAGCGTACTCCTGTATTCAAATTATTTTGACGCAGGAGCCTGTTTTACTGGTTAGGCTTTTAATAGAAGAGGCTGTATCAGATGCGCCGCTTGCTTCTACAGAACAGGCTGCCATTTTGCTAAGTGAACTGGCAAATACGAATGCAACTGTGATAACAGAAGTAATAGACAATGACGCAGCCCTATATGACTCCATTCTGGCGGTTAAACATTTCTGCATTCGTAAACGATTTTTAGATGTTTCGATTAAGTTAAATGGTAGTGCGCCACACCGATTGTATGGAGCTTTAAGAGAGCATATTCCAAAGGCGATTATCCTAGTTGGTGAGGTTGCCTTGGACGAACCTCATCTACACTCCATTGACTATGAAATCGATTCACTTAATGAGCTAGGCATATTGAACCGGCAATTTTGTGAGACACTGTTAAGCAGTATTGTACAATTTGTTTCGCCGCTGACTGTTAAGGAGTTTATAAAATCTGACAAATATTTACAGAGAAGTTTTCAGCATAATAGCGGGATACGTGCGCGTTTTCCTGAGTTGGTAAAACATGCCCTTAACATAGCCATCACACCAAGAGTGGATGAAAATAATCTGGATAATGTCTTTGAAATAATTAATGACTAATTATGTTTCAGCACGATAATGAGTATCTTCCTTCAAGATCTCTATTTGAACGTAACTTTAATTTTTTAGGACAACACCTGAAGGAGGATAAGGTACAGTTTTCTTCTGTTGGTGCGCGACTTACTATTTTAAGCCTAAAGCGGATCCGTTTTTTGCCCAACAGGAGAATTGATCTCAACACCATAAACGAACTTGCAAGGTCGGCTGCTAATACAATTGTCCAGATGCAATATTATCAAAATATTGAGCAACATGAAGAAGAGTAAATACGGTATGCCTGTCCCACAGGATAGAGCTGAATTTGAGCACAATATTTATTTGGCTTTGGCCGATTTTAAAAGGAAGATGGATAGTGGCAACCGTAATCTGATGCAAAATGCATATTGGGCTACGTATCCTCATATAAAGCGATTGCGCTTTTTGCCAAATGGGCGCCTTGATTTAACGACTGTCAATGAGTCCCTGCGCCTTCAGAGTAATATGATGAATTGGATGCAACACCTCCCCCGTCCTGACGCTCCACCTGCTCAGGACACAGAGTCTTTTAGTGAATAAAGATATCAATCAATATCTGTTATGAGGCAAATTAACTGTATGTAGGTTTTTTATTTTTGTCTACTTTGACAAGATCCGCAACTGTGGCTACAGGTGAATTTCTTTACATGAGAGGTAAACCGGTGAAACTATGAGTGATTTGCCTACCTCAGTTTTCTGATTTATTCTTAGTTTCATCAGATTTTTTGAAGAGCGGATATCTTTTATTGACCTTGTTTATGTGATAAAAGATATAAATATGCGAGCATATATACGTGGATGAAAAACCGAAGTGTCTTGAGGTAAGAATGTACCTTAATTGTACCTCCGATGTTGCAAGGTTGTGAAAATGAGCAGAATGCAAAAAAGATCATGATGTTTATTCACTTTTTCTTTGCCTTGGGTAACGCAGGGAGCTGAACAATTTTCAGGTCGAATCCCATACTCCTTATCTGCCGATAGAGTTCTATGAGAGAATACTTGGCAATATTAGATCGGAAATCTTCAATATTATCTTTCAGTGTACGCGAGCTGCTGGCCTTATCCACGAACGCCAGGCAAAAAACGATTTGTATGTCTTTGCGGTTTTGAAGTAAGGATTTTATCCCACCTGTGGGAAATGTTTGCTTCGCCAATGATTTTTTTGCTGGGCTATCGCTAAAAAGACCTTCTTCGGTTTGGGATTGCAAGCTATCTAAATAGCGAAAGCCGGATTTTTTATCAGCCTGTATAGTTTTTGCGGCGATCATTATTTGCGAGGCTAGGTCCCTTATTGAATTATCAAACCCCTTTTTTACATGGATGAACCAGGTATTGTGGTCATCGCTTTTTAGAATGTCACACGCTTCTATATTATCGGGTGTTATGGTATCGAATACATAAGTACCGGGCTTGCCAATGAACTGCTGGTTAAATACTGATTCATCTTTGTTTAGGTCAAACGGAGCATCCAGTAAGCTTTCCTGCCATGTCTGCTGCAGGACATCACGGCAACCCTCATTAAGATCTTTAATAAACTCGGGGTCTATGCGATACCACTGCCCATCGATCAGGAAATAGGTATTGCCTTCGTAAGTAACCTCTCCGTGCAGATGTTGCAGGACGGTGCCCATGGTTAAAAGGGTGCCCTCACTGTCGTAGGATTTGATTTCATTATCGAGTACTGAAATTCTAAAGGTCGCAGCGTCATCCATTACCAAGAAGTCGCGAGCCCTAACTTCCCGAATAATTACATCAAGGGAAAGCTCTTCATCCTCGATTTCGATAGTGGTTTCCCTGTCAAGGGCAATCACGAAGCGTTCAGCGGTCCGGTAATCTTCAAAGTCGGGATGGCAAAAATCAAGATCGGAACTGGTGTTGTTTCTACAGTCAATGTATAACTGCTCAACGAGTCCGTCTCTCAAGTCCTGTATTAATTTTTGACCTGCCGGGGTTTTCTTATTAACGGGTACCACTTTGTTGAGCGTGAAGTTGCCCTCTTTAATATCGAGCAGGTCCACGTAAGTTTTTATATTGTCGAGTAAATCTTCCGTGTCAACTGATTTACCGAGCTGGAAGGAGTCTTTTGCTGTACAACCTGAACCTTTTGCCTTCACCTCGTCCGGATGAAAGCCGAAGATTTCTGTTAGTTGTCGTTTTTTTACCTGCGCTTGAAATTTTTTATACACTTTTCCAAACTCGTTTTCGTCAGAAAAACGCTGGTCGCCCCGGTAGTATCGCATTTGCCCAAGCACGATTCCTGAAACGCCGCGTTCCTGGGTAGACTTCACTACCCGGTCATGTTTTTCAAATAACCTAACCAATACCTGCATGCCGAAGTCATGCACCACAAACTGCCTGATTGCAGCTACGCCCACACCGCCGCAAACAGCAAAAACAGATTCTTTGTAATGGATGAACAGCAGGAAAGAGTGCGTTTTATTCTTGGCGTTTGCTAGGACGGAATCGTCTGGCAGGATACCTTTTAAAAAGCCGCGCCACTGCGGAGGTTTATTTTTTACCTGGTAAAACACTCTAAAAGAAAATTCGTCTATAGAGTGCCTGGCCAGTTTATCAGGTTGAAAATTGAAGCCGGCCAATCCGGCCCTGCTGATAATTTGCCGGGTGATGTAATTAAAGTCGTCGTCAACAAAAAGGGATGTATCTACCTGGTATAGGGTTACGGGCATTGTCTCTTTTTCACTACTGCCAGCCATTGGTTAGTGGTTTTATGGAATGATTAGTATATAAAGTAATGGTGTCTGATTATCAGGGCAACCGTTTTTTCGCGGTGTTTTATAAGATATAACAATTAATCGGCGAAAACAACTATGCGGTGGTGGCTGGTGCCAGCGCCCCGGATAAGTTTGAAAAGTTGGGGGATTTACAGGAATGTAGTTGCTTTGCATCCTCCAGGAGGGTTAGGTAGAGGTAAGGAATTAATGATTTTTTACAATGTATTGATAATCAAATATTTATAATTTTATTTAACTTTTTAGTGATTATGGAAAAAAATATTGAATTTAAAATTGCCCAGAGCGGCGAATATGTGACGGTACGGACATCAACGCACGATGAATTTATACCCTGCGTAGAGGATATGCCTTCACCATTTAAGCATAGCAAGACGGCATTGCCTTCTGAAATTGACCCCAGTAAGTATAAAAGCATCGTAATTAAATGCATCATTGAAGGAGACGAAAAGACTAAAGTTGCGAAAGTACCAGGCCTTAGTGGTGAATCAATTTGTCATGAGGTAGTAGAGCTGTTTATAAAAGATAATTACAAATCTAACAAGTTAGTACAAACGGAAACTGTGTTGTGCAATCATTACGAAATGCAGTATAAATACATAATACTCGCTTGGTGTAAGGCGTCGGCAGTGTTGGTGTAAGACTATACATGAAGAGGATTTCGCATACCCTTCTTTGACCACATCGGTGTGATAAAAAATGTCAAAAAGTGAGCATATGAACGTGGATGAAAAACCGAAGTATCTTGAGGTATAAGTGTACCTTAATTGTACCTCCGGTATTGCAAGGTTGTGAAAATGAGCAAAATGTAAATTATGTATAGGGAAATGAGAGGTCAATTAATATTCGCCCACAGTTATAAAATAAAATTGCCATGATTTCTTTGCCTACGTTTTTTGTTCTTACGTCTGAGGGCGAATCTATTTTACCAGATTCGATACAGCAGGAAATAGCTTGTAGTAGAGGGAAAGAGACAGTCTTGTATCTGGATGCAAATATGTGTTTTGATGTCTTAAGTTATTTTAATGGCTCAGGCTTGAGGGATGAAAAAATAGCTAATGTAGAAACGCTTATTTTCTTTTGCCAGCACAACAAAATAAGTGTAGTGCCAAAATTTGGGGCCATGGAATTGAGCTCAAGCAGGGAATTGAAGACGCTTGACCTGAGCAAATATCAAGATATTGTTAACAAAATTACGTATGCTTTTGATAAGCCCTTAGGTCATTCTGTAAACCTAAAAGAATGGAATCCTCCTTATACTGTAGAGGTCAATGAAATGGACATCCTAACCTTTAATGCATTCTACCCCTTAATACTTATCAGCTATGTCACCCTTTTGAAGCTCTATATAATTTGTAAAGAAAATAATCCTCGGGAATCTAACATCCGTCAGAATTTAATCCGCTTTTGTGATTGGTGCGAGTATGAACTTAATGCTTCGATGGCCTCAGAGATTTTGCTTGCAACAAAAATAGTTGGTGGTGTTTCAGAGCTTAGAAGAATGGTGGATCTTGATAAAAAATCAACTTCTGCTAAAGATGTGTTGCAGACTATTTGGGGTACCGCTTGGGATTTCTTTCATATGAGGATGTTACATTTATCAGATATCAGTCCTGATATTGATCACAAGACTTATTTTATCACACAGGATAAGAACATTTTTTCATTATTTAAATCCTGCAATCTTGAAGGTGCGGTTACATTATCTGGTACTCCTTCCAGGTCTTTCGTTAGTAGCGAATTAAAGATTCATTTTAAGAATGATCTTACTTTTAGTATTATTGAAGATGTTTTAGGAGATTTTTTTGTTAAACGAATAGTAAAAAAACTACAGGATAGCGAGTTTAATATCGAGCGTTTATATGATATGAAAAATGATATGGAAGGTTATATTCATCGATTAATCAAAAATGACCAGATAATCTGACTACTTGTTGATCCTATAAAGTTTAATTTAGTTAATGCCCAATTTATTTATTATAGCAGGATGCAATGGAGCCGATAAAACTACTGCTAGCTTAACCATATTGCCTGATATTACTTAACTGTAACGAGTTCGTCAATGCCGATAGCATTGCAGCAGGCCTTTCCCCTTTTAACCCTGAACGTGTGGCTTTTCCAAAATAGCCCTCTAGAGAGATAGTACTTTCTGTTATTGTCTTCTCCTTTCCTCAAAAATGTTCTTATTTTGTTACTCAGTCCTGCGAAACTAAAGCTACACGAGCGTCGCTGGTTTCTGTATCGGAAAATAATGTTTATTAATAACCGATAATAAACTCATTATTACGGAAACTAAAAGACTACGTTATTAAAAATTCCCTTTCCCTTGATATTTTTCTATGCATTCAAAAGCAGCGGAGTCTCCATAAACTAGGACCATTCTCCTATACTAATTTACATCGATTTCCTCTCAAGGTTCAATTTCACAAATTCAAAAGTTTTTTTATAAGAATCCATCTGTTCAATGGACTCTTTATCCCCCTTTTCTCTTAATATTTTTTCCATTTTGTTCAAATAAACCATAGCCTGCCCGGCGTTGCCGCTGTACAAACAAGCTTCAGCCATTTCAAAATAAAGCATTGGGTGATAAGTTTCATCATACGTTTTCAAACAGTGGTCAAATATTTCAAAGCAGAAATCGAAATCAGGTTTTTCCACGTATTTTGGATAGCCATGGCCACTGCGGTAAATGCTGGTTACAAAGTATGTCAGGCTAAGGCCATTATCACTATTAGGTGTGCCGAACAATCTCCTGATAACGTCCCGGACATAATTGGCTGCAGTCTGCGGGTCTGATTTAGCCATCAATTTATACTTCATACCGTAAAAGTCCAGCTCTGAGGCCGGCTTCGTGGCAATGAAACTGTCGACGATTTGCAATGCCAGTGGTACATTCCTGTCATTGCCTATTGCATCACCGATTATCGTCATTCTTTCCCTGAACCCGTTTTGCTTTCGCACTATAAAATCAGCTTTGAACGTGCCATTCACCAATTCAGCGACTGCATCTTCTATATACTGATGACCACCCTTGTACCGAAGGATACCGTTTTGGTCTACGAGAAAGAATGTAGGAAAAGAAGGATTCGATCCTGACCGTAACATCCAGTCTGTCCATAATTTACCTGTATAAATATTCCCACTGCCACGCCGGGGATTTGCGAATCCTATCGAGTAGTTTATCTTGTTACCCATTTTATCCAGGAACTTATGAATGTATGGCAGGGCTGGCTTGTCGTCATTGAATATTGAAATAAAAACGGCTTTGCCCTTGTATTGCTTTGCCAGTTGTGATAAATGGGGCATCATTGCTTTGCAGGGTCCACAACCATTCGACATGAAGTCAAGGATATATACCTTTCCTTTCTCAAATTGGGTCACAGGTTTTCCTTTCAGCCATTGATCTATCGTCAGGGATGGCGCCCGGTCGCCTGTCCGTAACGTATCATGATTTTCATTTCCGGCAAGAATATCCTGTGTAGACAGGGAACATATAACCGCGACCAATATCCCATATATTTTCATTTCAATCTATTTAATGGTGAGTTGTTAAAAAGACATCCATCATCCGGGAGCCGGATTACGTGGACCCTGCAGCAAATTTTAATTATATCCAGGGTTCTGCTGATTGGCCATTGCCGGATCATTGAGTATCTGATTCTGAGGAATAGGATACAACTTCCATTCTTTTCTCCAACCGGGCTTTAATGGCTGCAGGACTTCATCTGCCCGTTTTATCGTAACATCTCCTGGATTATTTATGCCTGGCCATCTCTTCAGATCAAACCATCTGTGCCCCCATTCAGTGAACAATTCGAAACGCCGTTCCTGCTCTATCGCATTGAGCATCCCTGCCTTGTCAGTAGCAGTAGTTTCACTTATGCCTGCTCTCATGCGAAGCGCATTCAGGTCGCTTGCTGCACTGTTTTGGCCAACGATTTTGCCTTGCATAAGTCTAGCCTCCGCACGGACCAGGTATTGTTCCGCCAGTCTCATCACCATCGTATATTCCGTTATCGGTGAAAGAGCGGTATTCTTATATTTTGTCGGATAGAAGTAAGTGCCGGAGGTGGATACGAGACTGGCGATCCAGGCAGCTTTCCTTTTGTCTGATGGGTCGAACGAATGTACCCAATTGGCAGGTAAAGCTGAGTTGGGCGGAACGACTGCTGTGGGTGGGATGAGGAAGGTTAATGCATCGTTTGCATTGCCGGCATCGCGGATCAACTGCCAGATCGCTTCACCGCTGTTCTTTAGAAATACATCACCCGGAGATGAAAGTGTATATAGATCTGTCTTATTAATTACTGCAGAAGCTTCTGCTTCCGCGTCCTGCCAGTTCCCTATATACAGGTAGACCCTGGCCAACAGCGCGGAAGCAGCAAATTTATTTACTCTCGTACGTTCATTTTTGGAAATGGAATAGTCTGCCGGCAATTTATCTTTGGCATCTTTCAAATCGTCAATTATTTGTCTGTACACCAGGCTTGTCGATGTACGAGGCATGCTTGCGTTGATCCTATAATCCGTTGTGAGCGCTAAGGGAACATCACCAAACAGATTTACGAGATAAAAATGGGCAAACGCTCTTATGAACTTAGCCTCTCCCTGCAATTGAAGATTAAGTGAAGGGGTAACACCCGACGATTGGGATAACCCTTCTAATATGCTATTTGCCTGAAAAATGCTTTCATAAGGAGAGGACCACAGTCTGCCCATATTGGAATTCAAAGCGGTAAGGTTGTTATTGGAAAAAGCTACAAAATCGGCTGAGGGATTATAGTTTTGCAGCTCATCGGAAGACAATCCGGCCAGGTAAGTAACACTCCCTGCGGTGCCGGAAGCATACGAGCTGACCAATTGGGCATATAAAGAGGCCATTGCAGCTTTCGCCGTTCCATCCCCTTCAAAAACTGTTGTTTTGGTCAAATCAGTTTTAGGTGGCCCTACTTCCAGGAACTTCTTACAGGAAGAGGTAAATATCCCTACCAGGAAAACCGGTAATAAATAATATCTGGAATAATATCGTAACATAAAATGACTTTTTAAATAATGAATCTTTTTGCTTAGAGGCTCAATTGCAGTCCACAGGTCAGTATCCTTAACGGTGGTAGTGCAGCGCCTTGCGTTTCAGGGTCCAGGCCTTTGTAATTGGTAATTGTGATCAGGTTCTGACCTTGCACATATACCCGTAGATCCTTAACTCCTATCCGGTTGATGACAGGACCGGGAAACCGGTACGATATCGATATATTTTTTAGCCGTATAAAAGATGCGTCCGAAACATTGGCATCACTTGTAGAAAATAAAGAATAGGAGGGTAGATATAACGTTGAGAATTTCTGGATAGGAGCAAGATCTCCCACTTTCCGCCATCTGTTCAATACCTCAGCCGGCTGATTATTCAGTGTACCCGGTGCGTTGAGGAAACTGGTCAAATAATTTCTGGCCTGCTGCTTTACGAATTGGAAAAGAAAATCGATGGTGAATTGCTTAATCTCCAAAGTGTTCTGAAAGCCACCATAATACCTTTGCCCTGTAAAAGAATTAACGACATAATCAGCAATATCATAACGGTTATCCTTATTCACATCTTCTACGGTATACAATCCGGTTTTAGGATCAACCCCGAGATATCTAAACCTCCGGGCTATTGTAAGGGGTTGTCCGATTACATAGATCGAGGCATAGGATGACCCATCGAGGTTAGGATAATCAACGAGTTTATTTCGCGGTACCGATATATTGAAAGAGCTGGACCAGCTAAAGGTCTTCCCATTAAAGATCCTTCCATGCAATTCGATCTCCAGGCCCGTATTCTGTACGGTTGCCGGTAAATTATATTGAATGCTTCCAAAACCGGCTGTTGGAGGGAGCGAATATCCTACCAACTGATCAGAGGAACGATTGCGGAAATAAGCGGTGGTCAGGTGCAATCGATCCTGCAGGAAGCCAAGCTCCAGGGCAATCTCGAACTTCTTATTGGTTTCCCACCTAAAATCCGGATTAAACAATCTTGCAGGAGCGAGCCCGCCGACACCCTGGTACTGACCAGCTCTATTAGTAGTGTAAGTATCCAGGAAGCCATAGTTAGGTATTTGATCATTGCCGGTGATCCCATAACTGCTTCTAAGCTTTCCATAGTCTAAAAATTTAAGTGCATTTCTGACAAAGGCTTCTTCGGAAAATATCCAGGCAGCACCTACTGAGCCGAAATTGGAAAATTGTTTTCCAGGGCCAAACCGGCTTGACCCATCGCGCCTTCCTGTCATATTCAACACATATTTATCGTCGTAAGTGTAGTTCAACCTTCCAAAAACCGCATTATACCTGTATTTATAATAGTTGTATGTGTTAATTACATTTGCATTAGGCACTGCTGAAATATTGTCCATGAGCGCCTCTGAGCTGAATCCGCTTGCGGATTGATATAATTGATCACGTTCCTCATGTTGGAAAGTGGTCCCTAATAACACATTGAACTTATGTTTGTCGAACTGCTTTGAATAGCTTAATTGAGGCTCAATGATCCAACTATTGGACGTGCTGTTGCCAAAATTTGAAGTGTTGGTAAAAAAAGATTGAAACAGAGGCGCCAGGGTTGATAGTGGGGTTTTCTGAAGCTCCTTCAATGTTGTAGTGGTATAACCTAAGTTGGCTTTCACGGAAAAACCATTAAATAGTTCATAGCTTAGGGTGAGGTTACCTATGAAGTTTGAAGATCTGGATTTGTACGGCTGTTTCGTCGATGCGTATGGGTTACTATACACTCCTGTTCCCCACAAGAGATTTCCTTCCTTATCTATCATATCAGGCATATTCGGCGCCATGTCTAAAGCCATGCTCGTAAGGTCCTGGGCCAGCATATCGGTTAGCCCTACAGAGTAGTTGACTGATATTTGACTTTTGAATTTGTTATTGGGTGAACTATTGGTCAGGCTTATATGACCACTTCCCCTTTGATCTGAAAAGTCGCCGGGAAAAACACTTGTTTCCCGATGATATCCTCCTCCAAAACGATATTGACTAAGATTATTCCCTCCTGAAACCGACAACTGGGCATCGGTGGTTCTTGCGGTGCCGCCCAGTAATTCACGCTGCCAATCATGATCCTTATTTTCATCCCATGTTCCATTAACGTCATAGTCAAAAGCAGAATAAGTTGTTATACCGTCATTTTTAAAGGCTTCTTTGCGCATTTCCAAATACTGTTGGGTATTCAACAACTTCATTTTTCGGGTTACTTTTCCGGCCCCTGTGTAAAAATTGGCATCGATTTTCATCGTGCCGGCTTTCTCTTTTTTCGTGGTTATCAAAATAACTCCGTTCGCTCCTCTGCTGCCATAGATGGCCGTTGCGTCCGCATCCTTCAATATTTCAATGGCTTCAATGTCGGCAGGGTTCAGGCTGTTAAATGGGCTGGCGCCCCTTGCATAAGCTCCCTGTGGGTATAAGGTTATTCCGGCATTGGTGGTTAGCGGGGTCGCGAAATAAGGAACGCCGTCAATTATATAAAGCGGGTAATTACCGTTGTCCTCCATCGTGTTTCGCAGGCTATTTTGCCCCCTGATCTGAATATTGATATTCCCTCCGGGCATACCACTTTGCTGGGTGATCATGACACCGGGGATCTTTGCATAAATAGCCTGGAGGGGATTACTAACTGGTTGTTTGCTGATATCAGCCGAACTGATCCGTCCAACGGAGCCCGTTGAAACCCTTCTGCTTTCTGTGTAATAGCCTTTATTTACTACCACTTCCTGCAATGCTGTTTGTGAAACTTTCAATACTATATTAATATTGGCGCCATCTTCTACCTTAATTTCCACCGGCTCATATCCTATGTATGATATTCTCAGCACTTGTCCTTTTTCAGCATTAATGGTAAAGGCCCCTGTGGCGTCGGTTTGAGTACCGGTTGAAGTTCCTTTTATTGTGATAGATACACCGCTTAAAGGGGTACCATCCGGCCCTCTGACAATACCGGCGACAGGAAGTAAGCCATTGGTTAATGAAGAGGCAGGGCTTTGTTCCCGATCACTGGCTTTGCGTGTTAAAAGAATAGTCTTCGATGCGATCTTGAATGAAAGTGGTTGTTCTTTTAATACCATTTGCAGGAAGTCGGCCAGCGGTTTGTTTGCTGCATCTATCGTTACCGGTTTTGTTCCAGCCAGGATAGCATTATTATAAATGATCCGGTAACCGGTTTGTTTCTTGATCTCAGTAAAGACCTTCTCCAGTGGTACGTTCTTACCGGAAAAAGTAATATTTTGAGAGAACCCTGTGGCACTTACATTTAAAAAAGCGACCGTAAGCAGAAATAGTGTTAGTTTCATAGAGAGATTAATTTTTCTACTGTTGGTGCGATGGGATCTCACTTTGTCCGATCTCGAGGCTAACAGTGTTTTGGTTAAGTAAGAGGTAATAGCATGGACAGACCATTCACTAAAAGCATCTTTTGTCATACTTTTGCGTTGTTTGGGTCAGCCGCCGCAAAAGCTTTGGCAGACGCGGTGAAAAAATAAGCAGTCTTGTGAGGACTTTTGTTTTTGGGTTACCCGAACGCCTGGCCAGAAATGTTATCAGCATTTCTGGCTTTTTGTTGGAGTAATGGTTTCATAGTTTCGAACCAGGTTGTTATGCTTTGCACAGCAAAACAACTATGGATAATAATTGGTGGGATAAGATTCTATTCGTTTGAATTGTTATTCTATGATCAATTTCCTGCCTTCAATCCGGGCCTTGAGCCCCCAGTCCTTGAAAAGACCAATGATATCTGATAAACTTACTCCTCTATCCATATCTCCCTTAAATTGGATATCCGGCACTTTAGCTTCGTAGACCACTTCTATACTGTACCATCTTTCCAATTGCCGTGCGACTTCAGGGAAACTCAAATCCTGGAAATTAAAGTACCCATTTTTCCAGGCTAATACCTGTTCAAGATCAGGATGATTGACGATCCGGAATGGTTGCCCTGTCCCCTGTGAAATCGCCTGCTGACCTGGGTTGAGAACCGCTTTTTGTCCATCCCCGCTTACGCGCACGCTTCCTTCGATCAGTGTTGTTTTGATCCCGGCCTCATCCGGGTAACTGTTTATATTGAAGATCGTTCCTAGTACTTCAATGGAAGACCTGCCATCGACATCAACTATGAATGGCTTGCCCGTGTTCTTTTTTACTTCCAGGTATACTTCTCCTTTTATTTTGACTTTCCGTTGCCCCTCCACGAAGACATTGGGATAAGTGATCGAAGACGCTGCATTCAACCAAACTTTGGTCCCATCCGGTAGTGTAAGTTGGTACTGGCCGCCTCGTGGCGTACTCATGGTGTTCATCAATACTTCACCTGCATTTGACTCTACCGGGCGGTAAACTATCTGTCCATCGGCCAATTTTTCGATAGACATATTGCCTTGTTGGGCGAGCGATCCGTTAGCAGCACTATCCAATACAATTGTGGTTCCATCAGCTAGTGTCAATATTGCTTTATCACCTCCGGGCAAAATATCGTTACCGGCCGGAACTTGTTTCACCAGGACCTGTTCCTTTTGTGTGGCAGGTTTGAACCAGAGGTAAGCAGCAGTTATAACCAATAGAATGGAAGCTGCCGCCCACCACCAAACCATTTTTACAGGAGGTCTCGTTTCTGCCTCCAATTCGTAAATACGCTTTCGGATACGTTCATAAAGCCCGCTATCAGGTTGCCGGTATTCCCCGCTTTGCAATACCGTAAGCTGATATTGCTCCATTAATTTTATAAAAATGGGCTCATCAACCGATTGCAGGCGGTCAGCTAATTCCTTTTGCTCGCCTTCCGTAATACTACCGGATGCATATTTTTCGAGTAATGATGATATAACGATTTGCTGGTCCATAACCATTGTTATTAAAAAGACTCATGGAAAACCCAAAAGAACACCTTGGGTTGAAAATTTTTTATAAATAGATGTAAATCAGTACAAGTATGGGAATATTCAGATCAGCGTTATTCTTCAGATAATCTTTAATTGATTTGATCGCTTCGTATAATTGTTTCTTCACGGCAAACTTGGTGATATCCAATTTTTCAGCAATTTCATCGAGGGAAAGGCCGTCTTCATTTCTGAGCAGGAATACCCTGCGTTTTTGAGGTGGCAAACGATCAATGGCAATGCGGGCCACGGCGTGGTATTCGTCGAGTTGGATTTTCTCCTCTACATCCGTGTGGCTTCCGGGTTGGAGATGTTGTAGAAGATGTTCCTTTCTTCGGGTCCTGATATCACTGAGGCGGTTCTTGGCCATGGTAAAAAGATAGGCCTGTATAGAGTTGATACCGGGGAGCGTTTCCTTACGAAGCCAGATCTTAATGAAAATGTCCTGGATCACTTCTTCGGTATCTGCCCTGGAAAAGCCTGTCAATGGGAAAAGAAATAAGTGAAGTTTTGGTTGATAGTATTCATACAACCAGACAAAGGCATTTTCATCGCCTTTAGAGATGCGGGAAAGCAATTCTTTTTCATTATGTAATTCAGTGTTCCCCAATTATTGGTTTGAATGAATTGAGATTGTAAATTAACGACCAGGAGGATAAGTGGTAAATCAGGAAAGGTATATTAAGGACATATATTGGACCGAATAAGGCTGCAAGGGCAAAAAAACGTCAATCGAGATGGCTTTTCAACTGTTCAATATTACAAATTAGTTTTTAAACAACGGGTACGGGGATGGGATTGGGGAAGGAAGTCTTCGTTCAAAATGTGCTGACACAACTGATGTCACTCAAAATATCATCGAATACCGGCGCCTTTTGTATTGATAAATGGCCGGACATTACAAAGATCCTAACCGCTTATTGTTATAATATGGATCGCTTGCAACGGCAGCCAATTTCTGAAAAAATTATACGCCTAATCTGTCTAAAACAATATTTTTGCCTGTAGAGGCCTTTTCCATTCCAACCTATCCTGCCTATAACTTTTAATGATTATTCAGTGATAAACCTATCAATTGTCGGCCAACCTACATTTTGATGATAAGGAATTATGCAGACTAATTGCAAAAGGCGATGAAATTGCGTTTCGGACCCTGTTTCATCGTTATAACAGGATACTATTGCCTTTTATCGTTAAGCTGGTCCAATCATCACGGGAACCTGAAGAAGTGCTGCAGGAAGTGTTCATGAAAATATGGATGCACAGGGAAAGATTGGCAGATGTTGATAACCCTAAAGCGTATATTGTGCGGATTGTTTCGAATGAAGCAACGAATTATCTGCAAAAACTGGCGCGGCAAAACCAGTTATTTCTCAGGGCACAACAACTGGCCCAACAAGAGCCGATAACCCCGGAGCAGAATTTTGCATTAAAGGAAACGGCGAAGCTGATGAGGGATGCGATCGGGGAGTTGACCCCTGCGTGCCGGCAGGTATATCTCCTCAGCAGAGAAGAGCAACTTTCTATACCAGAAATTGCCAACCGCCTGGACCTTAGCGAAAACACGGTCAAAAACCAATTGATAAAAGCATTGAAGGATATCAGGCAGTATATCCGTAAAAACGGACTATCCACATTTTTAACTTTCCCCTTTTTTATTTAAAAAAAACCTGGTACCGGCATAGCCCTAAATTCAAAATCTCCTGTCTTGAAAGTAATATGATCTTATTCTTAAATCATTATGAGGAGATTGTTAATACTCATAATGCAATGCCGGCCAATGGAAAGAAATAGAATTACCTATTTATTGAAGGGTTACCTTAACAACGAACTTACTGATATCGAGACTGATGAGTTGCAGCAGGTACTGCTTGAGGAATCGAATACGTCAATGATCAGGGAATCGTTTTTCGATATCATTGAAATGACCGGCCCGGCCGGGAATTATCGAACAGACCAGTGGGAGATGATGGTGGACCGGATCCTCGTTGCTGATCGTGCCGCTTCAGGTAATAATACTTTCTCAGGACGTACACATAGGGTCCACTTTCTTAAAACTGCCTGGTTCCGCTATGCGGCGGCCATCATCATATTCAGTGCCGGAATTTTCTTCTGGACACTCAATAAAAAAAATACTCAACCAGAACCTATAGCCATCAATAAGGTGATAGAACCTGGTAAGGAGGGAGCGGTCCTTACTTTATCTGATGGTACCCGGATGGTGCTGGACAGCATTGGCAATGGGATCGTAGCCAATGAGGGGGGAAGTGCGGTCAGGATCGACAAAGGGGTGCTACAATACGATGGAAAAGGAAGTGACATTTTATACAATACCATGTCTACCCCCAGGGGAAGACAATTCCAGCTTACATTGCCGGATGGTTCCAGGGTGTGGTTGAATTGTGCTTCATCCATCAAATATCCTACAATCTTTAAAGGTGACCGTATCGTTGAAGTAAAGGGTGAAGCTTACTTTGAAGTGGTAAAGAATACAAGAGCTCCTTTTATTGTGAAGCTGCCTAATAAAGCTTCTATCCAGGTCTTGGGGACCAGCTTCAATGTCAATTCTTACGACGACGAACCGGCATTGACGACAACCTTACTGGAAGGAGCTATTCGTTACAAACGTGATGCTGCTGAAGCAGGACAGGCAGTTGACCTTACACCTGGCCAACAGATACAGGACCAGTTCAACTCAGCATTGGGGGTGAAGAATATTGCTGCCGGACCAATGGAAGATGTAGTTGCCTGGAAGAATGGGCTGTTCAGTATTTCAGGGAGTAATTACACGACTTTATTGAGGCAGCTTGCCCGATGGTATGATGTGGAAATTGAAACAAGAGGGAAGCTGCCTGTAAGATCATTCAGTGTATCAGTAAGCAGAAAAATTCCATTTCCAGACATGTTGAAGGCGATGGGAGTGTATGGCCTGAAATGGAAGATGGAGGAAGGTAAAGTGATCGTAATGCCCTGAGCAGGTATTTTGAAATCATAAACACAAACCGATACTTACATATCTGACCGGCTGACAAAAAGCCGCTTCATTTGCGTCATGAAGCGGCCGGTGTTTGGCTGAGCAACATGCTTTTGACTGTCATTTTCAACCAAAACTGAACGAAGTTATGCTTTTTAAAGATCACTTTGTCCGGGCCGTTTATTTCCCTCCCGGATGCTTAACCAAAACTTTGCGGATCATGAGAATTACCGCTTTTTTCCTCTTTGTGGCATGTTTGCATGTAAGTGCCGAAAGTTTTTCACAGAATGTAAGTATAACAGTGAAAAATTCCTCCCTGGAAAAAGTGATCCTGGAGGTTAAAAAACAAACAGGCATTTATTTTATCCTGGATGAGGGACTTCTCAGAAAGGCAAACCCGGTCGATCTTCAGGTGAAAAATGCTCCGCTGGAAGAAGTCCTGACCCTGCTGTTCAGGGACCAGCCGCTAGGCTACCGGATAGTGAGTGGCATGATCGTGATCTATGAAAAGGCGCCATTGGTTGGTAATTCGGCATCTTCGCCACCTTCCGACCCACCGATCTTGATCACCGGTACAGTGCTGGATGTAAGAACACAAGAGCCTATTTCGGGGGCAAGCATTGTTGTGAAGGGTTCCGGAAAAGGTGTAACCTCTGATCAGAATGGAAAATTCAGCATTCATGCAAACCGGGGAGATATCCTCGTTATTTCTTCCATTGGGTTTGTAGCCCAGGAGGCGAAGATCGGCGCCCGAACGAACTTGCAGATCTTAATGCAGGTATCAGATGTTTCCATGAAGGATATTGTTGTAACCGGGATGTTCACCAGGAAAGCCTCGAGCTTCACGGGATCTACCATCAGTTTCAGTCAGGAAGAATTGTTGAAAGTAGGTAGCGTCAATGTTCTTCAGAGCCTGAGAAACCTGGACCCCTCTTTCCAGATCATCGATAATATGGAATTTGGATCAGATCCCAATGCATTGCCCAATATCCAGTTGCGGGGGCAGACAGGACTGCCCGACCTGAAAGGGGAATATACTTCTAACCCTAATCTGCCATTGTTCATACTGGATGGCTTTGAAACTACTATTCAAAAAGTTGTCGATCTGGATATTTACAGGGTTAAGAGCATAAACGTTTTAAAAGATGCCGCTTCGAAAGCTATATACGGTTCAAGGGCCGCCAACGGGGTGGTGGTCATTGAAACGATCCGCCCACAGGCAGGTAAGCTTCGGCTTTCCTATAATAGCAACATTACCTTGCAGGCGCCTGATCTTTCCAGCTATAATCTCACCAACGCTGCCGAGAAACTGGAAGTGGAAGTAGCTGCAGGGATCTATTCCAATTCTACTTCCGGAAGTGGTCAATACATCCTGAAGCAACGCTATAATGAAAATCTGGCGCTGGTATTGAGCGGGGTTAATACCGACTGGTTATCCAAGCCCGTAAGGAATGGCTGGGGGCAACGTCATTCTTTAAGAGTTGAAGGAGGTGACGAGAGTTTCAGGTATGGCATTGACCTGATGTACAACAATGTTACGGGCGTTATGAAGGGAAGTGGCCGGAAAACCACTACGGCAGCGATCGATCTCACCTACCGCGTTAAAAAATTCTCCTTCAATAATATACTAACTATTACCAACAACCGGGCCGACAATTCTCCCTGGGGAGATTTCTCGGCGTATGCTGCCATGAATCCATACCTGCCCTACCAGGATGCGAACGGGCAAATACTCAAGATCATCAATACTATTACACGGCCGCAGGGAGGCGGTGCGCCGGGCGCTGTGGTCAATGAGGCCGTTTACAATCCGGCTTATAATTCAACCCTCAAGGTAGCAGACTATTCACGGTATACAGATATCACCAATAACTTTAATCTCGATTGGAGGATACTTTCCGGCCTGAGGGCAGTAGGCAGTTTCAGCGTTACCAAACAATTGAATGAAAGCGATCAATTCTTTCCTGCGGAACATACCATGTTCACCACTTCCGAATTCTCCGGTGATAATGCCTCCAGGAAAGGGCGGTACACTAAAGGGAACGGCAGCATAGATTTTTATTCGGGAAGAATGATCCTGAACTACAGCAAAAACATCGGACTTCATTATTTTGCTGTGAATGGTGGCGGCGACTTCAGCAGCAATAAAACCGTGAGCCTCTCCAATGTTATGGAGGGTTTCCCCAACGCCAGGCTCGATTTCATGTCGCTTGGGTTACAATACCTGCTCAATTCAAGACCGATTGGCGCTGAGAGTACCATCAGGGATATGAGTGGTATTGTATCAGGTAACTATTCCTACGACGACCGTTTCCTGCTGGACCTATCCTACCGTGCAACACAATCATCGCTCTATGGAAAAGACAACAGGTGGGGGCAATTTTATTCTACCGGTATCGGATGGAATCTTCACAAAGAAAAATTCATGTCGAAATTCCGGTTCATAGATCAGTTCCGTCTGCGGGCTACCAATGGTTATACCGGCTCTCAAAACTTCAACTCCGCTATTAGTAAATCAACGTATTCCTATTATCTGCAGAATGCATATTCCACTTTTGGAAACGGCGCTACGTTGATCGGGCTGGCCAATCCGGCGCTTAAATGGCAAAGGAGACAGGATATGAATTTCGGCACAGACCTTTCCCTCTTCGGTAAACTCAATATCAGGGCCGACTATTATATCAGCACCACAGATGGCCTTGTTACAGATATTACACTACCTCCCTCTTCCGGGTTCAACACCTATAAAGCCAATCTGGGAAAGGCTGAGAACAGGGGAATAGATATTCGGCTGGATTATAAGGTTTTTTCCAATCCGTCGAAAAGGAGCGCTCTCAATTTCTTTGTTTTTGCATCACACAATAAAAATACGATCAAGGAGATATCCAATTCCCTGGCGGCGTGGAATAAACGGCAGGATTCTGTTAGCAGCAACAACGCCTCCACAAACAAGGATGCGACAAAACCCCGCGTAAGATTTGAAGAAGGACAATCCATGAATGCTATCTGGGCAGTACAATCTTTAGGTATTGATCCTGCAACAGGCCGTGAAGTATACAGAAGGAAAGACGGAAGTACAACCTATACCTGGGATGCGAATGACCAGATCGTGGCAGGCGATCTGCTACCTAAGATCTCCGGCAATTTCGGGATCAATTTTCAGCACTCAGGGTTTCAGGTAAATACTTCTTTTCGTTTCCAGTTTGGCGGTCAGATGTACAATTCAACACTGGTAAGCAAGGTTGAAAACGCAAATGTTTACCAGAACGTTGATCGCAGGGTGCTGACCTCCAGGTGGAGAAAACCTGGTGATATCAGCTTCTTTAAGGATGTGGCAAGTACTACAGTCACTCAGCTCAGCACGAGGTTTGTGGAAGACAACAACCAGTTGAGCTTTGCTTCACTCAATATTACCTACGACCTGGAAAGGATCAGGAAGATCAGGTCCCTCGGATTTTCAAGGTTGAGGGTAGGATTCAACATGAACGAAGTTTTTGTTCTTTCTTCCGTGGAAATTGAGCGTGGTACTTCTTACCCGTTTGCCCGCAGTTTCCAGTTTACGTTACAGGCATCATTCTAAAAGTCTACATCATGAAAATAATACGATATCTGAATATACTTTATGCGGCATGTATGATACTTGCGCTGGCCTCCTGCAAGAAATGGATAGAGGTTTCACCGAAAACACAAATTGAGGACAAGGATTTTTTTGGAAATGAACAGGGGTTCAAGGAAGCATTGAATGGTATTTATCTGCTAATGGCAGACCCCGCCCAATATGGAAAAGAACTTACATTCGGCCTGACCGATGTAATGGGTGGTATGTACGTTCTTAGCAGCTCCAATGGTTCACAGGCTTATCGGGATGCTTTCGCCGGACTATATGCGAATTCGGCCACTCAGGCCATTATCAACAGTGTTTGGGCCGGCCAGTACAATACCATCGCCAATGCCAACAAGCTGATAGAGGAGCTGGAAAAAGCTGATTCAACGAAGTTTAAAAGACTTAACTATCACGTAATTAAAGGAGAAGCCTATGGGCTCCGTGCATATCTTCATTTTGACCTGCTCCGGTTATTCGGCACCAGTTACATAGCTGGTGGCGCTAATCTTCCGGCAATTCCATACTTAAAGCAATATGCAACCAGCGTAACCGGAAAATCCAGTTCCGCCGAAGTAATGACCTATATTCTGTCGGATATTGACAAAGCGCTGAAGGAGCTTCGGGTAGATCCTCTTTTAACAAAGGAAGTTATTACCTCCGATATCGATAACGGATACCTGATGGACAGACCCTTCCGGTTTAATTATTATGCTGTGAAGGCCCTGGAAGCGAGAGCGCATATATGGGCTGGTTCACCCCAAAAGGCATTGCCGGCGGCAGAAGCGATCATTGGCGTGGCGCCGGAAAAATTCCCGTGGATCAACCAGGCAAACATTGCCATCAGTGATGAAGCAGCCAGGGACAGGGTGTTTACTACCGAACATATTTTCAGGCTGTATACGAATAATATGGCCAAAAACTATGTGGACCTCCTCGATTCCAGCAGATTCAACTCAACGCTGGTAGTTACCTCATCAAGGCTCACACAACAATTCGAAGGAATGGTGACTGATTACAGGCGTGCCTACCTGATACGTGACCTTTCCAACCTGCCCACCCCAAAAATATTTTATGGTAAGTTATATCAGCCGAATGGGATGACAGCCGCATACGCAAAAAGGATGCCCCTGATGCGGATTTCTGAAATGTATTACATAGCCGCAGAATGTCTGAAAACAAGTAACCCCAATAAGGCCATCATGTACCTTAATACAGTCAGATCAGGCAGGGGCATTAGCGCTCAATTACCTTCCAGCATGACTGCCGATCAAATACAGGATGAAATACGGAAGGAATTCTGGAAGGAGTTTACCTGCGAAGGGCAAATGTTCTTTTACTACAAGCGAATGGGCAGTACGAGCGTTCCGGGGGCAACGGGTACTTACCCCGCAGCGCGTTATGTGTTACCGTTGCCTCCCGCTGAGATCGAATTTGGATTCTGAAATACGAAAATTAGCATTCAATGAAAACACTACATATTCTATTCTTCATAATTGTTTTTTTTGCTGCTACCATTGCCTGCAGAAAAAATAAGCTTGATCCCGCTTTCAGATCTGAGGCCAGGATATCACTTACAGCCAATGAAGCTGATGGCGCCCGGGCCGATTCCATTGTCTTTACATTCGCTATCTGGCCTTCTTCCCTGGTTGATACCCAGATCAATCTTTATGCACAGGTAATGGGCAATCTTGTTGATAGGGAAAGAGCTTTTAAAGTGGAAGTAGATACTTCCAGCACAGCTAAAACCGACGAATACGAGTATCCGAAAAATCTTGTCGTTCCACCTGGAAATTACCGGGTTGCGATACCGGTCAAAATAAAACGTAGCGCCCGGTTGGTAAATGCCCAGGCAAAATTGAAACTCAATATAGTCCCCAATGACAATTTTCTTCCCGGCCCCCGTGTTTCAACAGGCCTGGTTAACTCAGGGCCTTCCTATTCCATTATCTGGTCAGATCAACTTACCAAACCTGCGTTCTGGGACCAGGTAGGTGTAGGAATGCTCTGGACAGTTGGTAAGTGGAGTAAAGTAAAGCACCAACTGATCATAGATGCAACCGGTATCAGGAATTTCCAGGACCTGACCACCGCCGACAAGTACTATATAGCCTCAAAGTCACTGGAATACCTGAACGCTTATAATGCAGGGCATCCAGGCAATCCTATGAAAAATGAGAACGGCCTGGTCATAGATATATGCAGTCAATGCGATTGATCTGTTGTGTATGGGAGAAGAAATTCTTTACAGAGAAAAAATAAAACAATGAAAATTACCAATATATTCTTTTTTCTTATTGCCGTTCTGTTTGCCGGTTCCTGCCTTAAAGACAAAGGGAACTACAATTATAAGGTCCTGCCGGATTTTTTGGTCGACACTTCAGGGACACAAACCCGCTTTGAAGTTTACCAAAGCAAGGACAAAATTACCATCCGACCTTCAATAGTTTATAAAGGCAACCAGGATGAATTGAAAGGATTGTGGCGATTATATGTTTCTGCGGGAGTATTTGACACACTTTCCAGGAAAACCGCTATTGATACGATTATTTCGAGGCCACCGGGAACGTATACACTCGAATTCGAAGCTCTTGCACCATCCGGGCTTAAGGCGTTGATGCAATATACCGTTGTTGTATTGTCGCCCATTTCTTCAGGCTGGATGGTGGCCTATGAAAAGGGAGGAAACACGGATGTCGATATTATCAGGGCACCCGAATTCATCCCAGGGGTTAGAGACACTGTATACAGGGCGGCCTATTCAGTTATCAATGGACCGATGCCTGGAAAGCCGGTATCCATTTTTTATACAAGTGCAAACCTGGCACATATTTTCACATCCGCTACTGGTGTTACCGTTCAAAACACTGATTTCCGCAGGGCTCAGAGCTGGTCACAACTTTTTTTTGGAACAGGCCCTGAATCAGTGAAACCAGAGGGCTTCTATCCCGGAAGCTTCAATAGTGCAATTCTTATCAACAAAGGGGAAGTGTACTGGTCCGATAATAATCTATTCGTAGGAAAAATAACAGCCGACGTGAATGGTTACGAAGCTGCTCCGTTTATTTATCCTCAATATGGAAAACAGGGAGGCTTTTACGATCAAAAAAATATGCGCTTCCTGACTATCGAGCAGCAATCCAGTAAAGCAGGGTTTTACCCAAATGCCGATGCATCTGCTAAGTTTAATCTGAACAACGTAGGTAAAAACCTGTTGTGGATCGAAAGAGGTTTCGGTCAGAATGCAAACCCGGTCGATGTTTACAAGTATGCTTTTTTCAAAGACGTATCGGGCCCCGGAAGATATCTGTACGTTATCAATACGCAAACGCCGGCAAGACCTGATATAGCCGCCATAGATATAAGTGCGATCCCTGAAATTATCGATGCAAGATTTTTCGAAGTTGGAAATCTCGGGCCCGCCGGATTTTATTCTACCTCCGCTTCCGTATACTTTTTCCAGATCGATGCTACAGGCAATAAAATTTCTACACCGATGAAAGGGTTCCAGGCTCCTGCCGGTGAGGAAATAACCAGTATGAGGCTGTTGAAGGGTATCGGTACTTTCGGTGTCAATGCTGTGCTGACAGATGATAGCAAGTATATGTTTGTCGCTACCTGGAACGAACAGTCGCAGTCAGGTAAAGTGTATCTGATGAGTGTAAATGTGACGAGTGGAGCCATCAATCCTGCCCCGCTGAGGATTTGGACAGTTGCAGGCAAGATCGGGGATATGCAATATAAAAGGAGTTAATAAAAACCTCAACCATTATAATATGGAGAAGAAGATTGACTTACCGGTAAAGGTAATACTGGCCGTCGTAATGGTCATTTCCTTTGGAAGAATGAATATTGCGACCGGACAAACGGTTGATACCAGACCAACTATCAATATAGGCGATCCAGTCCCCGCCCTGAAGATTCAGAAATGGCTGAAAGGGAAGGGCATATCACGGTTCGAAACAGGCCAGATCTATGTTGTGGAGTTCTGGGCTACCTGGTGCAAGCCATGCATTGCAGGGATGCCTCACCTTTCGGAGCTTGCCCGTAAGTACATAAAGGATATTTCAGTAGTGGGCATAAGCATCCTGGAACGGGCGGGCACACCACTTTCAAAAATTGATTCGTTTGTTGCCTCTATGGGAAACAAAATGGACTACACTGTCGGAATGGAAGAAGACAAACTGATGGCTGAGCATTGGCTGCGTGCCAGCGGAGAACAGGGAATTCCCAAAGCATACATTGTAGACAGGCAGGGACGTATCGCCTGGATCGGACTGCCAAGAAGCCTGGATAGGGTCCTGCCCCTGGTGATTTCCGGGAAGTGGGATATAGAAACGGCCAGCCGTCAACGAAAGGAAATGCAAAAACTTTCCGTAATCGATAACAATATGGTAGTAACTACGCTCAATCCATTCATGGGAAATCCAGGAAGGCCGCGAGAAGCCCTGGATGAAATAGCAAAGATAGTGTCGGAAAACCCTGGTATTGAATATTATCCCAAGATCGGGCATTTCACTTTCTGGTCTTTGGTAAAAACAGACCCTAAAGCCGCCGTAACTTTTGGCAAGGCATGGATAGCTGCAAACGAAGATCCGAGATATTCCACCATTACTGATGCAGTAACTGCTTTAGCAAATACCAAAAAGGAATTGCCGAAGGAATTGTACCTACTCGCTGCCGATTGTTTTCAGGCGCAACTCGATCTTTATCCGTGGAGCATGGGTTTTCCGGCAACGTATACAAAAATGGCAGCACTATATGAATTGGCCGGTGATAAGGAAAAAGCGGTGGAAATGATAAGGAGATCTCAGAAATAAAAAATTTATTAAAGGATCGCCGGGAAATTTTTCTCCGGCAAATAAAGCTTTGTTTTATGAAATATATATCATTTTTTGTGTTCGTCTTTTTTGCAATAATATCCGACGCTGTAGCACAACGGCCACCGGCCAATCCGCGTCTTACGGCAATGCTTGGCCAGAAGGACGAATCACTTTTGCAGGATACAATAAAAATGCTTAATAACAGTTCCAGTGAAGACGATCTTCAACTGCTCATCAATTACTATAATGCTACAAAAAATCCGGAGAAAAGTACATCAGTGGCTGAATTGCTGAAACAGAAATTCCCCAACGGCAAAACAGCATTCAATGAATTGGGAGAACGTATCTATAACGAGCGTGATCCGGAACAAAATGAAAAAAATTACAGAGAGCTTATAGCCAGGTTTGGATCGCAGCCCGCATTTGTAAACCGGCTCGATGGATCAAGGTATTTTGTTGCGGTTACCTTCCTGGGTAAAAATAAACCCGGAAAAGTAATGGAATACTTGAACATGATCCGGGATACCGTGTATAAAACGAGCGCGTTTTCTTATGCTGCCCGTGAATCCATCGGTACAAAAGATTACAAGCTGGGAGAGACCCTGATCAGAAAGACCTTTGCGGACCTGAAGGGCGATACCACACACAAAGGTTATGACGAATTCTGCCGGATCTTCAGTGAACTGCTTTATCAAAACGGCAAATATGAGGAAGGCTACCCGTACGCAAAAACGGTTTACGACAAACAGTCAAAAACAACCTCCGTTTCATTTCCTCAGTTGAAAAATACATACCTCAACTACCTGGTGGCTTTGAATAAGTACAGGGATGCCTATCCACTGATGGAAGAACAACTGAGAAGTGGCGCAGCTAGCCAGTTGGTAAAGGATAAATTCAAGACGGCTTATGTAACGATACATAACACCGATAACGGTTATTCCGCACTGATCGCAAGTATCAGTGAAGAAATGAAAGAAAAAACAAGTGCAGCAGTGGCAAAGAAAATGATCAATGAGCCGGCCTACAATTTTGAACTGAAGGACCTCAAAGGAAAAACGGTTAAACTGGATGACTTCAAAGGGAAAGTAGTTATCCTTGACTTCTGGGCTACGTGGTGCGGTCCCTGCAAAGCGTCTTTCCCGATGATGCAGGAAGCAGTGAACAAGTACAAGAACGATAAAAATGTAGTATTCCTGTTTATCCATACAATGGAAACTGCACCTGATGCTACCAAGGCCGCCGGTGATTACATCCGTGACAAAAAATACACTTTCAACGTACTGATGGACCTTAAAGATCCGGTAACCAAAAATAATCTTGCGGCAACAGGCTATAAGGTGCGTGGAATACCTGCCAAGTTCGTCATAGACGGATCAGGCAATATCCGTTTCAGCACAATTGGTCATACTGCAGCCGGTACAGATGCCTTCCTGGAAGAGATGAATGCTATGATCGAATTGGCCAGAAAAGGATGATTGAATGCCAGCATTAGTGAAAACAAATTCTTAAATCAGTGAACAGAATATTTCGACTGTGCATTTTTATTGGCGGCGCACTATTGCTATGTCCTGCTATTTATTCGTTTGGGCAGCATGTAGTAACTAACTCCTTTGATGGAAATTTGAATGAGTGTATCCGGCGGGTGTATCCTGCGTGTATAAGAGCTTACGGTATCGATACTGTAAGAAATATGCAAACCAGTTCGCAATTCAGTGCAGTGGTGGTAAGTGCTGAAGGGCATATTCTGACTGTTGCACATGCAGTTATGCCCGGTAGGACCTATAAGGTAAGCTTTCCGGATGGAAGAGTGGCCTATGCAGCAGGCATGGGAAGGATTGTTACGGATGCCGGAAGAACGCTGCCTGATGTGGCGATGATGAAGTTGCTTGGACGTGGGCCGTGGCCATTTGCAGAAATGGGTTTTTCAGATTCATTGCATAATGAAGATCCCTGCTTTGGCATATCATACCCGGAAAGCCTGGCCCAGCTAAAGCCAATGGTGAGGAAGGGCCGTATCCTTGCTGTGAAGGATGAGTGGGGGTTTCTGGAATCGACCTGCATCATGGAAACAGGCGATTCCGGAGGACCGCTGTTCGACCTTAATGGCCGCGTTATCGGACTTCACAGCCGGATAGACCAGCCTGAAGCAGCGAACTATGAAGTACCGGTTGATATTTACCGTAAGTATTGGAATGCATTGAACGTTCAGAAAAATTACGATCAATGGCCTCCAACAGAGGGGCCAAAGATCGATCAGGACCCACCTGCCGGTCAAACTAATCATTCGATAGCTGTCGAAAAAGAGGATAAGCAGGCAGTGGAGAAAATTCAGCCTGAAAATTGCGTAATATTATTGTCAAGTAAGATCAACGATACACTGCAAAGCATTCAGGCGACAGTAGTAACTATGGATGATAAGGCGCAGAACCTTAAAGGTAACCATATTGCTTTAGTGAGTAAATGTTCAATGGTAGGCCAGGAACCGTATATGATCACTACGGATGGAAAGAAACTGAAGTGCGATATTATCAGGAGAGATGAAGATAAGGATATTATACTGCTGGTGGCAAATGGCCTGATCGCAGAAGGGATCGGGCCCACTGAATTTTCATCCGACACGTTTTCGCATAAAGATCTCGGCAGGTCCCTTTATTCCCCGTTGAGTGGCCAGCGTGCAAAAAATAGTGTGATAGGTAGTTTGTTCTTTGATTTGCCTCCCTCATTTCGTTCTGGTTATTCCGGGATGATGCTACCCAGGGACGGACAATTGTTCCTTCGAAGGGTTGCGCCAGGTAGCCCGGCAGAAAAAGCAGGATTAAAAGCTAACGACAAGTTGGTTGCCATGAATGGCGTGCCCTTAAACGGTCCGGACGATTTTGGTAAGGAGGCCTTGAAATATTTGCCCGGCAACAGCGTCAGGATGGATATTAAACGTGGTGACAGTATGCTTTCGATACGGGTGTTACTGACGAACCGTCCTTTGGTTACCGCCAACCATCCCATGGATAAATTCACCGGGGGGAAAAGTATAAGACGAGATGGCTTCCGCGGCATTTTTGTGCATGATGCAAGGATACGATCCTATGAATGCGGAGGGCCTGTCTTTGATGCTGCCAACCGTTTTGTGGGAATTAATATAGCCCGATTCAGCCATGTTTCAACTGTTGTAATACCTGCTGCCCAGGTTTGGGAATTTATCAGGAAGACTGGACCTTCGGTGGACCAGGGTAGAAAATCTATCGGGCCATCATGACCAGTATTTCCGGGCGAAAATGACAGTCAGCAACCAAAAGAACAATGCTACCACAATGTTCGAATGGTCGGGAGAATAGTTCAGCGGCATCATATCATTCAGCTCGCTGTTATGGAATACTTGCAGACGGTCGTTGGGCCGTAGTTTTTCAAAATCTGATTTTTCAATGGGGATTACTTTTTGCTGGTTGCCGGATTGTACCCTTGCTTCGTACCTGAACCACCAGTTGCTCTTTCTCGAGCGGGCATGGTAATCGGTACTGATGATGGTAACCGTTTCTTCGCGGCTATCCGACTTTATTTTTTGATAGTACCGGTAATATTGCCAGGCGCTGTAGGTGATATATAGTGACCCTGCCAGCAGCAGGCCAACAAAAATGAATCGTTGCAACGGCTTCAACCAGGGGAGGTGTACCAGGGCCCCCAATACGACACTCAATAACAGTAAGGAAAAAACAGTGAACCCTATGGCCAGCAACTGCCACTTGCGTTCATCGCTCCACATCCCGGCCACGGTGAAGTTGATCAAACGTGAGCAGTCCCCGAAACTATCGAAGCTGATCTGTTTGCCCGGCTGCCGGAAGGCGTCCATTTTGGAGTGGTACAGTAAGGTAAGCCTGTCTCCTTCAGCGATCCAGCCTGAATCCTGAACGAAGCGGGTTGTATAAGTATGTCCCTGGTGATTGAATGTAAGATACACAGGGTTGGTGAACTGATCGTACCAGGAATGAGCTTGCCGGTCGGCGTCTGTTACTTCCACTTCCACAGGTATGCCCTCCTTGAAGAATTGTTGCGACAGTTTTTCGTTTTCATATAGCTGCCAACTACCCCAGGCTACGAACCCGGTCAGTGCTGCCAGGAGCAGGAGGGTGATCAGTCCGACAAATGCCTTGACGGAGTTGAAAAACGGTTTCAGCATCGGTTGCCAGGTTTGGGTTAAAGGTAATATGTTTTCCGTCCTTCAAAATCTGCTTCACCCTGCGGCTGCACTGCCAACAGACAAAGTCCTCTTTGTAAAATTATTTTTTTAGATATTTGTTTCCAAAGGAGCGCCTGGTAACCCATGTCGACCCGTAACATTACCCTGATAAAAAAGTAGCAGCTACGAAAACAAATAAGAAAAATACTTTACTGCTTATAACGGTCCTTCTTCTTGCAGCCGTTGCTGCTTTAGTTTTACTACTGCGCAATAATCCTGTATATATTTCCGCGAATACGGACCTGCATTCCAGGGATACAATGGTGATGCCTGCTCCTCCAGAGGACACTTTACCATATCTCATCCGCCCGATTGAACAGATCACGCTTCCCGACAGTACACATATCATAATGGTCAAAGGATCTGTTATTACACCTGCCGGCAATTTTCACAATCCCAGGCAGGTGGTGGCCGATGGGGACATTTTCTTCGACATACCTGCCGGCCGGCAGCCATTTATTGTTCGAACCAATTTGCTGGCGCTCACTGCTGCAGGACATTGCACCTTCAGAGTTATTGCATACTCAAAGGAAGGGGGTGAAGAGGTGCAGGTGCTTCATGGAATGGTGAAAGTGCAAAAGTCCTACCGATCAGATTTTCCTGAACCGGATACATTGCGTACCGACCAGATGCTGATGATCAATAAGTCGATCGATCTGATGGAAAAAGAGAACTATAAAGCCGGGCAGTTACGTGCATGGTGGGAACGAATAGCTCCCCGGTGAAACCGCTTAATGGCGGCGGGTTGGTTCTACCTGATCAGCTCGACGATACCCTTCTTCATATCCTTTTTCCTGGAGGCCGGGTCTTCATACTCGATGAACCATATATAAGTACCAGCCGGTAAAAGATGGCCATTCATACTGCCATCCCATCCTTGTTTGCTGTCGGTGGTCGTGAAAACAAGTCCGCCCCATCGGTTATAAACGGAGAATCGGAAAACCTTCACGGGTACGGAGGGTGGAATGCGAAACAGATCATTCTTTCCATCACCGTTTGGTGTGAAACCATTGGGCAGTAACAGGTCGTAATAAACATATACGATCTCCTGTGCCGTTACATTGCAGCCGTACTGATTTTCTAGATACAAATGGTATGTGGTCGTTGTACGCGGTGAAGCGACCGGGTAGATGGTATTGGGATTATCGAGGCCCGTGGCCGGGCTCCATTGCCAGGAGGAAATTGCTCCTGTTATGATAGGATGCAGGCGGATGCTGGTGTTTGCCACGATAAGGGTATCGGAAGGCAACAGGATAGAGGGCATTGGGTTTACGGTCATCCTGATCGTATTTGATTCAACCGGAAGAGCGCAATACAGGCTGCTCGTCATGATCACTTTGATCTCATCATGGTCCTGCAGGGTTTGAGAAGAATAGGCCGGACCATTGGTGCTGGCCGGCATGTTATTGAGCATCCACCCGTACGATGGATTATTGCCTCCATTGAATGGGATAGCTGTAAAAGTAACCATGCTGCCGCTGCAGATGGTAGTTGCGGAAGCTGTTATTTGCACGGAAGTAGTTGGATTGTCCGTAACGGAAATGCTAATAGCATTGGAAATAGCGGTATGGTTGGTTACACAGGGAGCATTGCTGGTCAGCCGGCAGGAGACAGCATCGCCGTTCCGAAATGTATTGCTTGTGTAGGAATTATTACTATTGGGAGGCCCGGATACCACCACACCGTTAACCATCCATTCATACAAAGGAGCATCTCCTCCATCCGCAGGCGTTGCAGTGAAAGTTACCGGTGTATTGGCACAAATGCCGGTTGCAGAAGCGGTGACGGAAACAGCCGGCGTGACCAATGGCAACACTACGATCGTTGCCTGTGCAGAGGCCACTCCACAGGAAGCAATATTCATATTATCTTTTTCGGATACCCGTATACGATATAAATAAGTGCCCGGGCTTGTTGGCAATGCGGAATAAGTGAGTTGGACGGCCCCTGGTATATCCTTCCATCCCGAGCCGGTGTTTTCCTGCCATTGAAATACTGGCGTGTTGTAGCAGCTTTCCACGGTAGCTGCTAATTGTTGTGCCTGGTTGTTTCCTTCGCAGATCTTTGAAGTGCTGGCAGCGGCCCCATTCAGACTGATATCGATCCTGGGGCCTGCAGGCCGGAAAGTAATATCATCCAGGGCCAGGTCATTTCCTGTTCCGCCGGGAGAATTATTGGTCATCCGCAAAATGAGCGAGTTGATGCCGGGCGGTATAGTGAAATACGTACTGTACTGCGTCCAGGTGGCAGGGTTGATCCGCGGTACATCCCCTGTTTGAAAGCTGGCCAATACCGTGCCGTCCGTTTGCTCGATCCTGAAAGTGATATTGGGATGGATGCCATCGGTTTTGGACATCATATTGATCACCCATACTGCGAACTGGTAGGTGGTCCCGGGGCATAAGCCGGTCACCTGTTGCACATAGAAATCACTTGGCTGATAGGAAGCATTGATCAGCATGAAATAGCCATTTGGATCACCGGTATGGTCACCGGTCAGGGTATGCCAGGTACCAAAGCATCCGCTTGTATTATTGGTGATGGTGTATTGACCGTCGCTCGGACATTGTGTGGTTACGTATTGGAGATTGGTAATACCAGCCCCTAGCGGTGGACCGAATCCGGTACCGCTTCCGAAGGTAACGTTGACCATGGGATCGCCTAACCCACCCGTACAATTTTGCGCCTGGAGGTACTGGCACAATAGGACCCATAAAAGACCTGTTGCAAGCAATGGTTTCACATGCATCTCCCGACCGAATTGAAAATTGATTTGATAGGGCAATATACACTTAACGGGACAATTCTTAATTAGAAGGTTAAAATTGTAAACCTTTTGCCCGAACGGTTTGCAGTGTAGAATTAAAGTGAGTATTCAGGTTTGGGTTATAATAACGACAGGAATTTGGAATAGTTCGCTGCGCAGCATGATGAAACCATGATAGCCATGGTATCTAAAAGACACTACTGGTCAACGGGAATCCGTGCATTCTCACAGGAGAGCGGGGGGATTGTGCAGTATCTTTACCGTCCGTTCGACCTGAGAACGGTGATATCCTTCTTCACCCTGTCCTCATAGGTTTTCCTGATGATATAATGCCATTGTTTCTCCGGAACATCTACAAAGAATATCTCGTCTTTCTTATGATTCGCGACAGCGTCCTGGAATTCTTTCGGAAGCATCATTTCCCCGAAAAACCAATCGGTGTCGCCATGGGTTGTATTGCCATCCATGGTGTATTGATCGGAGAGCTTGTCCCAGGATTCTCTTGCATTGATCTTTTGCACGATCAGTTTCTTGAGGCTATCGACTTCTGATTTCGATAAGGAGGACCCGTCGAGGAAGATATAGCTGGCCCTGTAGGCAACGGATTCCGATGATTCCATGATCCTGTAGGTGACATAACCAACGGAGAAGACATCCCCTTGTTTTTGACGCAATAACCGCTTATCGATGACGGAACTGTCTTTTCCGGCAGAAAGGCGGAGTATGGCCGGCTTCAGGTCCGGGTTGGCATCTACATATTGTTGTGCCTGTTGCATGGTCGTGATCTTCTGAAATTTCTCGTAGACCGTCTGCTGCGCAAAAACCGATAGGGAGAGGAACAGTAATGAGATCGAAAAACTATATTTCATATTTTTATTTTTGCCCTTTGATTGGAAAAAAAGACTACCACCATTTTACCAGGCAGAGATATTCGAAACAGATTTTGAAGGTACTATTTTTTTCATAATCCACCTGTTGGGCCGGCAACCGGAGTTGGTGCAATAATTTGTTAATTATGAACACGATGCCGGTTTTTCGAGTGGTGTTTTATTCTAAAAGCTTTCTTCGATCAACTCTTTATTCAGAGATGCACCGGCCATAGTGCCGGCTGCAACGGCCATCGATACGGACCTGGCTGGCGATGAATTATCACCGCATGCATATACGCTTTTTATAGTGGTGCGCTGGAAGATATCGATTTTCAATAATCCCATTTCTGTCAATTCACATCCAAGCTCTTCAGGCAGCGGGCAATGTTGGGTGAATGCAGGCCGGGCATAGAGGGCCGATAAGCTGTGCCTGGACCCATCTGCAAGAACGATGTTTTCGATCCTGCCGCCAGCATGTTCAATACTATCTATAGCCGTTTCAATAACGGGGACCCGGTGCTCATTCAATTTTTCGAATTGTTCCTTTGAAAGACCGGCCTTGCCATTGGTAAAAAGTATGAGTTGACTGGTCCAGTTGCTGATAAGCCTGGCGAATTCAAAACCCATATCTCCGTTCGCAATGATCCCGGTCTTCTCATGCTTCACTTCATAGCCATGGCAATATGGACAATGCAGCACTGACTTGCCCCAGCAGGCAGCGAATCCTTTAATATCGGGTATGATATCTTTCAGACCGGTGGCGAATACAATTTTCCTGGTGTGGAAGACATCGCCTGACGAAACCCCGACTACAAAGCCCAGATCCGTTTTTTGGACAGCGGTTGCGAGGGCAGACAGGAATTGTACTGTTTCGTATTGCAGTACCTGTAGTTTGGCCTTATTGGCAATCACCAGTGGAACTTCCCCGTCGTGCGTAATGAAATTATGGGAATGAGGTGTTGGCGCATTGCAGGGAAGACCGCTATCGATGACCAGTACATGACGGAGAGATCTGCCTAAAGACATTGCAGCGGAAAGCCCGGCATAACTGCCGCCGATAATGATCACATCAAAATCTTTTCCATGAATCATAATACGAACAGTTTTATTGTGAAAGGAATAATGATCACGAGAGCGCAAAAATAAGAGAAAATTTCAAAATGCAACAATGTTGCAAAAGTAAAAAACCATTCCTGCTGCCATTAATAAGGTAGGAGGTTACGGTAATAATGCAGTAAAAAAAGTACGAAATGAATCTATTTCAGGTTGAAATAGCCACTAAAAAAAGTATAAAAGGGCCAAAGCTCCATTACATCACTATCTAATGCTTTTCTTTGGTTATGGTCAGGGACCGGAGATATAAAGCAGTGAAAGCGCTCATCGATAATGGGGAGATAACCTGTTTCAATGAAATATTTGAATACATCCCAAAGACCAGGGTGTTGACAGATCTCGGAACACAACACAAGCGATTCAACAGGCTGATGAATCAGTCGGAACAATTCGTACTTGCAGAACTGTTCATGTTGGCCAGGATACTGGAAGTGGACGACAGAAAGATGTTTGAGCTTGTGTATAACCAATACCTTCAGCAGAAAGAGAGAAGAAGGAGGAGAGGTAAACCGACAGTATAAAATACATCCGGATCGTTGCCGACCATTAGCCCTATCCTTTGCTCATTGCATACTTACGGCAAACGTGTGCAAAAATGATTAGTAGTAAAAATCCAGCAAGCTGCCTTATCCAAAATGGGGCAGCTTTTTTTATTGGAGGGTCTTAAAATTTTCATTTTTCCATTGGCTTCCGCCCCGATTCTCTTTTTGTTCCTATATTTAGTATTGTCCGGCTAATATCTCCGTTTCCTTACAGGCAAACAATCTCAACTTTCACAACAATGAGATCAATCGGCAATACTCCATTAATAAAACTGGAACGCCTGAGCGAACCAGGTTGCGCTGAGATTTATGTAAAGTATGAAGGCGCCAATCCTAGCGGCAGCATGAAAGACAGGATGGCCCTCTCGATGGTGGAAGGTGCAGAACGAAGAGGTGAGTTGAAGCCCGGCGGAACGGTCCTCGAATACACGGGAGGAAGCACCGGCAGCTCGCTGGCAATGGTCTGCGCCTATAAAGGGTACAAGGGATATTTTGTGTCGTCCGATGCATTCGCTGAAGAAAAACTTCAGACGATGCGTGCATTCGGCGCACAGCTCGAGATCATCCCCAGTGGAGACGGTAAGATAACCGCAAAGCTGATCGAATCGCTGATCGCAAGAGCGAGGGAGCTAAGTAAGGGAGCCAATATTTTCTGGACCGACCAGTTCAATAATCCGGATAACAGGAATGCCTATCATAAAATGGCCTATGAGATCATCGGGGTACTCGGGAAAACGATCGATGAATTCATAACGGGGGTGGGGACCGGCGGAAGTTTTTCCGGTAATGCCGAAACATTCAAGCAGGAAATACCCGGTATCCGTTGTATCGCCATAGAACCATTGCATGTGCGGGCACTTTCCGGAGGCGACATATCGGGAAAGCACAAACTGGAAGGTATCGGGTCCGGGTTTGTACCATCTATCTGCAGGTTGGACCTGGCCGATGAAATAATCGCCGTATCGGATGAAGATGCCTATGAAACGGCCAGGAGGCTGACGAGAAGGGAAGGCATTTTCAGTGGAATAACCGCCGGGGCAAACGTTTGGGCCGCCATCCAGCGGGCCAGGATCATCGGTCCCGGAAAAAAGATCGTGACCATTATTCCTGATTCGGGGTTGAAATACCTCAATGGAGATCTGTATAAATAAACCCTACCTACATCACTCACGCTGGTTTGAAATCGTCCCGCAGGGCGATCGGTTGCCCAAAATAATATGCTTTTTTGTGCGTTTTCGGATTCTAAAACTTTAAAAAACGCATATACACAGATTCTTGATAAGCAATGGTCTCTGGATTGTATCCCCGCTGATCCAGGCCATTACAGCCGAATCGCATTCTTCACTGGCTTTTTTATATCATTATCCATTGAATGGTGGACTGGTGGATGGGCCTGTGTATGGAAGCATCTACAAGAGATTGAGGGGATTGAAATTATTGCAAGAAGATAAATATGCTGCCTTCCAGTCGGACCTGGTGGTCTATCATGATGATGCGGGCGATTACAGCACCAATGAGCCAACCATGGATGGAACTGCATCGCTGATATACCTGATGGCCGCCAAAGAGGCCGAAGCAAGAAAACATCTTTGAATGGATAGCATGGATTACCAGCGCCACTGTAATGATGGTTAGAGGATCTGCATATTTTTCTTGTAAGGATCGAGGCGTTTATCGGTAGGTTTCAGCTCAGTGATCAAATAATCGATATTACGCGGGCTGCAGAGTTTCATCGGTAATGATGTATTCAATTTTTCCGCAATGGTAAGGATGGCCAGTTTGTCGGAGGAAGCGATCATTGCTTTTTTTACCTGTGCTACTTTCCAGTCTGCTTCGGTGAGCCCGGTTTTGGAATCGATGGCATTCACGCCGAGAAAGCAAAGATCGACCCTGATGGAGGCAAGTTCCATCACCGGTTTTTCACCCAGTGTGATCTGGGAAGACATATCCATCTGTCCACCCAGCAAAATGACCGTCAGCAACGGACGTTCTGCCAGTTCCAGCGCCATCAGCGGGCTTACTGTAAAAAAAGTGGCTTCAATATTATCGGGGATCATCCGGATCATTTCCAGCATGGTGGTCCCTGCTTCAGTGAGGATGGTCATGCCAGACCTGATCAGGCCGACAGCTTTTTTGGCAATGAGCTTTTTTTCTTCCTGTGCATAAACGGTGTTCTGTTGTACCGGGTAATGATATGATTTGGATAGGGCGCCGCCATGTACCTTGATGATCTCACCGGCATCGGCCAGCTCTGCAAGGTCCCTGCGGATCGTGTCTTCCGATACCTGCAATTGTACGCTGAGGGTGGAAGACAAAACCTTATGGTGTAAATTTATCTGGCGTAGAATAAATACGTGCCGTTCATTTTTGAACTTTACTGTATTGTGTGTTTCCATTTTCTTGAAGAAGGGATAAGAAAATAATATTCTCAAAAATACAACAATCGAAGATCATAAATTTCTTTCGAAGGCAGGACAGATATCATATTCAAATGCTGTAAAATAATTTTCGTTTGTGCCCCGAAAAAATTTGCATGAATCTGCGTATTTAATTAATTTGGTAATTAAAACCGCTAATTCCTGCAAGAATTTGCCGGCACCTAAAAATCCAGAAAAGTTATGGTATTACTGGGAATGGACCTTGGTGGCACCAAACTGGCTGCAGCCGTCTTCAATGAAGAAGGAACCATCTTGCATAAGGAGCATATCATGCTGGGCAAAGCCTCAGGAAAAGCAGCAGGTCAACTGATCGGAAGTTGCCTGCAGCGGATGCTCTACTCAACGAAGTATGGGACCGTAGATGCAGTGGGCATAGCAGTTCCCGGTATTTTTCATCAGTCGACCGGAACGGTCTGGGCGCCGAATATAGCAGGCTGGACAGACTACCCTTTATTGGAAGAAGCCAGGAATATTTGTAAGGAAATACCTGTCACCATCGATAGCGACAGGGCTTGCTATATCCTGGGTGAATCCTGGCAGGGTAATGCAAAACAGCAGAAACATGCAATTTTTCTGTCGGTTGGCACCGGGATCGGTGCAGGCATCCTGGTCGATGGCCAGGTACTGCGCGGCGCACAGGATATTGCAGGGGCCATCGGGTGGATGGCATTACAACCTCCTTTCAGTGATGAATACCTGCATTGTGGTTGTTTTGAAAATTATGCATCGGGTGAAGGGATCGCCAATACTGCCAGAAAAATGCTGATGGCTATGCCCGGCGGAACGGGGCCTCTGTATACCAGGCAACCGGCACAGCTCACGGCACTAGATGTATTCGAGGCATACAAGCATCATGATCCGGTAGCCATGAAAGTGATCGGTGGATGCATAGAGTTCTGGGGAATGGCCACCGCGAACCTGGTGAGCTTATTCAATCCCGAAAAGATCATATTCGGGGGAGGGGTCTTTGGGCCTGCCATCCCACTTATTCCGGGGATCGAAGAAGAAGCCCGCAAATGGGCACAACCCGTGAGCATGAAGCAGGTGGTATTCGAGCCTTCCGCATTGGGAAATGATGCAGGAGTATATGGGGCCGGCTGGCTGGCGAGAAAAAGCCTGATCAATAAACAACCAGTAGGTATAAACGATGTACAATAAAAAGATCATTTTTGCGGGTGCCTGCATCGGGCTGCTTTTTTTCGGCATGGGACTTATCACACTGGGGTCCATTGTGCAGGAACTGAAACAAAAATACCAGCTCGACGAAGTATCGTCCGGTACCTTATTCTCCATTTTGCCTTTTGGCATCCTGGTAGGCTCATTGCTGTTCGGGCCTTTTTGCGATAAATACGGATATAAGCAATTGCTGTCCCTGGCTTGTTGCTGCATGTTCATCGGTTTCGAAGGGATCGCCTTTGCACCGACCAACATCATTTTGCAGATCTCGATATTCCTGGTCGGGGTGGGTGGCGGAGCTATCAACGGAGGCACCAGTGCGTTGGTTTCGGATATCAGTGACAAAGATAAAGGGGCCGACCTGAATTTATTGGGTGTATCGTTCGGGATAGGTGCTTTAGGAATGCCTTTCATGCTGGGTATTCTTAAGCACCGGCTCGATTTCGAATCTATTGTTTCCATCGTCGGGTTCTTCACGTTGGCTATCGGGATTTTTTATACACTGATAAAATTCCCTCCCCCAAAGCAAAGCGGCAAGGTCCCTCTTTTCAAAAACCTGTCGTTCTTAAAAGACCCGCTGATCATCCTGATCGCTTTTTTTCTCTTTTGTCAGAGCAGTTTCGAGGCGATCGTCAATAATTGGACCACCACCTATCTCTCGGACCAGTTCATAGTGGAACCCAGCAAAGTACTCTATGCGCTCTCACTGTTCGTTGCAGGGATGACCATCATGCGTTTCCTGCTCGGGACCATTTTCAGGAACACACCTGTAGGCAGGATATGGGTAGCCACTTTTGCGATGATCCTGCTGGGAGTACTGCTGCTGGCAAGCGGCATTTCATTTTATTCTTCAGTAGCAGGATTGATATTATTGGGCGCCGGCCTGGGGGGTGGGTTCCCTATCATGCTCGGGTTCGTGGGGCATCGTTACAAAGCGCAATCCGGTACGGCTTTCAGCTTTGTGCTGGTGATTGCGCTGGTCGGGAATATGGGTGTCAACTACGGCATGGGGATCATTGCAAAGACCTATGGGATACATCATCTCATCACTGTGATGATAGCAGAGCTATCGGTAATGATCATGCTATGCCTCGGCGTTCTATATAGATTGAAAAAACAATAATAAAGCAATAAAATCAACATTATGTTAGCGACACAATGGCTTAACAATGCAAGAGGGATCATGTCCCGGATCGAGGAAACTCAAATGGAGAACATCAGGCAATCCGCGGAACTGATGGCCAATACCATTGAAGCGGGGAGGTGGGTACATACTTTCGGGTGCGGGCATGCTACGCTGCCCATTGAAGAAATGTATCCAAGGATCGGAGGCTTTGTAGGTTTTCATCCGATCGTAGAATTGCCGCTCACTTATTTCACCAATATCACCGGGCAGATGGGAGTGCACCAGTTCATATTCCTCGAAAGGGTAGAAGGGTATGGGGTGGAGATCATGAAGGGCTATCATTTCGATCCGCGTGATACCATGTGGCTTTTTTCTCATACCGGTATCAACAATGTAAATATCGATATCGCCCTGGAAGCCAGGAAGAAAGGCATGAAGGTCATAGTATTCGGTTCAGCGGCAGCAGCAAAAGGAAAGAAGACAAGGCATTCCAGTGAGAAAAATATTTTCGAGCTGGCAGATGTGGTGGTGGATACCTGCGCTCCCATCGAAGATGCTTCGGTCCCTTTGAAGAATCATGTAGACAAGATCGGCCCGGTGTCTACGATGGCATTCATCACCTGTGTATGGATGACGATCACCACTGTGGCGGAGATCCTGGCGGAAAGAGGGGTCAAATTATTTATCCATCCATCGCATAATGCACCAGGGGCCGGCGATTCAAAAGCCCGCCTGGATGAAGCCCTGGCGGAATACAAGAAAAGAGTGGCAGGCGTTTGATCATTCAGTGTGGAGCCCCGCCGGTATTCCCGAAGGCCGGGAGCTACAAGAAGTATTCATGCAGAATTATTTTTTTCCAGGCTTTCCTTAAATAGCGCCGGCGTAGTATCCTTTATTTTTTTGAAAGTGGCGAAGAAGGTCGATTTCGAATTGTAGCCCACTTCATACCCGATGGCTTCGAATGTGAGCCTGTCGTTGGTAGTGATCAGCTTGCAGGCTTCCTTGATCCTGTATTCATTGATATAGGTGGAAAAGCTTTTGCCCAGGTTATCGTTCAGCAACTGCGATAATTGATGGGCCGATATATTGATCTTTTGGGCCAGGTGGCCCAGTTTGAGATTGGGATCTTTGAAGAGTTCCTGCTCTACAATGATCTTTTCCAGTTTTTCACTCCATAACAGGGCATCGTTTACAGCGATCTTTCTTCTTTCCGCCTTACCGGACCTCCCCGTTTCAGGTGGGGCCGATGAACTTTCAAGCCTGACACCGTACAGGTAGAAGAAAATAGTAAGGTATAGGATCAGAGAGAATGAGACAGGTCCGGCGATATATGTTCCCGGCACAATATCGAACAGCGCCAATAAATAAAAAAGGAAAATAATGCAGTTGCCGGAGTACATGAGTAACCGGAATTTTTGTGTGGTGGTCAGACTGGAAGCAGCTATGAAAAATGTTTTCCAGACATTTCTCAATAAGTATCCTGCAGCCACCAGGTAGGCCAGCCATTGCAGATAGATAAGATAGACCACCAGATGGTTCCAGGCCCAGGGATATATTTGATAAGGAAGGAGTATGCCACCCACTACCAGTATCCCCAGCAGGATAGCCCAACTCCGTTTCCAGGAAGGAGGGATACTGTTGACCTGCCCAGGCGCCGATCTTAAAAAATAATACAATGAAGGACCAATGAGGAAGCAGGCGGAAAGCCCTATCTGCAAATAAATTTTTGGTAACTGGGGATTGAAATACAGGAAAACGGATTTCGCCACCCGGATACTGATGGTCAATAACAGTATACTCAAAAAGAAGGCCGCTGCTGATCGGCCTTTTTTGTTCAGGAGAAGATAAACACCAAGCACTATGCCGTTGAAAGCTCCCAATGCACTGACGCCAAACAAAATTTGCAGACCTATATTCATGGGCAGGTAAATTAAGGTAGTTTTACCGGAAAGGCTCTCTTTTTTTCATTTCCTTTCTGCTGCTTTTTGTCTCCATGCCAAAGCCGGATGTCACCAGGCTCGTAATATCATTGCCTGTTGATCATATTACGGACCTCTGTACTATCTATCTTCGCAATAGCTTCTCCCTTGCAGTTGGTGAAGTACACATAATAACCCCTGTCGGAAAATCTGTACACTTTACATCCTTCGTGTTCAAACAGGTATTCCACCTTATACGTGGAGTTGTTATGGGAAGGCTCGGTCGTTAGTGGCTGCTCAACTGTGCAGGCTGTTGCAAAAGGCAGCAGGAGGATGGGGAAAATTCTTTTCATACAATCCAGTTTCTTTCAAATTAGAGACTGGCATGATAACAAAGCGTTAAAGTGGACATTTTTTGCTATTTTTTATCCTTCATTAGAAAGAAGAAAAATATTTGGATTACTGAACACTGTTCAGTATCTTTGACCTGAATTTGCCAATATGAGTATTGTAGAGAGAAAACAGCGGGAAAAAGAAGAAATGCGCAGCCTGATCCTGGAAGCTGCCAAGGAGATCTTTTTGAAGAAAGGCTATTTCGAGACCAGCATGCGGAACATTGCAGAACGCATCGAATATAGTCCGGGTACCCTTTACCTCTACTTCAAGGATAAGAACGAGATCTTCCATGCCCTGCATGAAGGAGCTTTCCAGAAACTTTTTGAACAGATGGCGCCCCTGGAATTCGTGAGCGATCCCTTCGAACGGCTCAAGGCCATGGGTAAGGTATATATGGAGTTCGCGAGGAAAAATAAAGACCTGTACGATCTCATGTTCATAGAAAAAGCTCCGCTCGATATTAAAGGTGACAAGGAAAAAATGGAGATGACCTGCCGCTCTTTCCATTACCTGCAGCAGGTTATCAGCGAATGCCAGGCAAAAGGCAGGTTCAAAGGCAAAGACCTTGACTACCTCTCTTTCCTGATCTGGGCAGCTATGCATGGTATGTGCGCGCTGTACAGCAGGGAGCGAATGGATGTGATCACAGATAAAGACCCTGAAAATATCATGAAACATAGTTACCAGTATTTCGTGAACATATTGGAGACCGTTTAATGATCATTGAACATACCAGTACGGCCCTGGAACTTATCTGCTCATCTGGCCATTATGTCGAAGGATTTGGTGAGATCGGCTCTTTCATTTGAATAGCCTTTCAGCAATGCAGAATTTTGGACCGGATCGATAAGGACGTACCCTATCATTGGTTCCATCAAATCGTTGGGCCAATTTCGGGCAGGATGATCTTTACATAGCAGAGAGGAATTTTTTTTGACCTGATAATGAACAGTGTTCAATTTATTTACATTAATTATTTAATAGCCGGATTATGAAATACGAATTGAAAAAATGGCTCATGGCAGGATGGCCATTATTCGTTGCCGTTGGGTTGCAGGCACAAGATGTGTTGAGGGATTATATCGACGAAGGATTGAATAATAATATTGTTCTGAAAGAGAAGCAGGTCGCTCTCGATAAAAGCCTGCTGGCACTGAAGGAAGCTAAAAGCCTGTTCCTGCCATCAACCAATTTTGAAACGGTCTATAATCTCGCCGGGGGCGGAAGATCGATCGATATCCCGGTAGGTGACCTGATGAACCCCGTCTATCAAACGCTGAACAGCCTTACCAACTCCAATAAATTTCCCATGGTGAGCAATACTTCGGAGAAACTCCTGCCGAATAATTTTTATGATGCCCGTGTCAAGACCACCATGCCATTGCTCAACCCCGAAATACGGATCAACCAGCAGATAAAATATCAGCAAACACAGTTGCAGCAAAATGAGATCGATATTTATAAAAGAGAGTTGGTAAAAGAGATCAGGCTTGCCTACTATAATTTCCTGCTGGCCACTGAAGCGATCGGCATTTTTGAGAGCGCATTGGATGTGGTTAGCCAGAATGTGAAACAGAATCGATCACTCCTTGCCAATGGCAAAGGTCTGCCTGCTTATGTAGCCCGCGCAGAGAGCGAAGTAAAGGCCGTCGAGAGCCAGTTGGAATCGGCCAGGAACGAACAGAAGAATGCACAAGCCTATTTCAATTTTTTACTCAACCAGCCACTTGGCAGGTCCATCACAACGGCCTATTCCATTCACCCCGACAGTTTATACAATGGCCTCCTAAAAACAGAAGACAATATTGCCAACAGGGAGGAATTGAAAAGCCTGCAGGTGGCAGCCGGTATCAATGACAACATCGTAAAAATGAACCGCTCCTTCCGCGTCCCCAAACTGAATGCATTTCTCGACCTGGGCTCGCAGGGATTCGATTTTAAAGTGAACGATAAAACCCTTTTCTACCTGGCCGGCATCCAGGGCACCATCCCCATCTTCCAGGGACGGCGTAACCTGTATAAGATAGGGCAGGCAAAACTCGATGGGAAAAATCTATCGCTCCAAACAGAACAAACAAAACAGCAATTGCAACTGGCGGCCTATACCTCCCGCAATAATGCATTGAGCACTTATAGTAATTACCAGGCTTCGCTGCAACGGCTGGAAGCCGCCAGGCAATATTTCAAACTGATCGACAGGGGCTACAGGGAAGGGGTAAATTCTTTTATCGAGTTCCTCGACGCCAGGAACCAGTTGACAGGTTCTCAACTCCAGGTAAACATCAATAAATATAAACTGGCCGGTGCTGTGGCCGAATATGAAAGGCAAACCAGCAGCTATACCATTCACCAGTAAATTCTCTTTTTATGCGTAATCTTATTTTTCCCGCATTGACAGTTATGGCTCTTGTTGCATGCAGGAGCGCAGCTAAGGATAAAGCAGTGTTGAAGACCGACACTATTCCCGTGAAGATCGTGAGTATCAGCACTGACACGGGCAGTGCCAGCATACATGCAAGCGGCCTGTTATCGACAGAAGATGAAGCCCGTCTCTCATTCAAGATCGGTGGCATCATCGAGAAATTATATGTGAAAGAAGGCCAGTTCGTGAAGAAAGGCCAATTGCTGGCTTCCCTGAAATCGACCGAGATAGAAGCACAGGTAAGCCAGGTGCAACTGGCGCTGGAAAAAGCACAACGTGATTACCAGCGGGCTTCCAACCTGTACAAAGACAGTGTGGCAACCCTGGAGCAATTGCAAAATGCGAAAACAGGTGTGGAGATCGCGCAGAAGAACCTGCAACAGGTTGCGTTCAACCAGCAGTATTCCAGGATCTATGCAGTCTCCGATGGCTTTATCGTGCGGGAACTGCTGCATGAAGGAGAATTCGCCGGCTCAGGCAATGCTGTTCTCTACATGCGTTCGGTTTCCCCTTCCAGTAAGTGGATCTTGAAGATCGGGGTGTCGGACAGGGAATGGGCATCCATCGAAAAAGGCAATAACGCTTCCATAACGGTGGATGCATTTCCCGGCAAACAGTTCAAAGGCATCGTCAGTAAGAAAGCATTGGCAGCAGATGCGGTGAGCGGTTCCTTCCAGATCGAGCTGGAAGTGGAATTCGGTAAGGACCAGCCAGCCATCGGCATGTTCGGCAATGCCTCCATCACCCCATCCAAAAAAAGGATCGGTTTCAGCATCCCTTACGACGCCCTGCTCGAAGCGAACGGCAAGAACGGTTTCGTGTTCGTGACCGACGACCAGAAAACTGTAAAACGTATACCTGTAACTATTCTCGCTATCGACAACCAGCAGGTATATATAGCCAGTGGGCTCGAAGGCCATCAGTACGTAGTGGTCAGTGGCAGCGCTTATCTCGATGAGCAATCGGCCATTACGATCAAGAATTAAAAATTCAGACGCTTTAATCAACAGGTTATGAAAGTCGTTTCTTTCTTCGTTAAAAATTCACAGCTTACACTGGTTTTATTCCTGATGATAGCTGTAGTGGGCCTCACTACACTTCTCAATATGCCCAGAGCGGAAGACCCGGATATCCACCCGCCGCAATATCCCATCGTGATCCTGTATCCGGGCACCAGTCCAAAGGATATGGAAGAACTGGTGGTAAAGCCCCTTGAAAAAAAGATCAGTGAGCTGGAAGATCTCAAAAAGATGACTACCCGCATCGACGATGGTGTGGCAGTGATCACCGTGGAGTATAAATACAGCAGCGATGTGGAAGCCAAATACCAGGAACTGGTGCGTGAGGTAAATGCCCTGCGGTCCGATCTGCCGAATGATATTCATAGTATCGAAGTACGTAAGGTGATGCCCAGCGATGTGAACGTGCTCCAGGTGGCGCTGATCTCGGAGAACGCTTCCAATGCCGTTTTGCGCCAAACGGCCGATCATTTGAAAGAAGAACTGGAGAAGGTCAAGAGCCTGAAAAAAGTAGAATACTGGGGTGTGCCGGAACAGATCGTGCGGATCGATTTGCAGCTCGACAAGATCGCTCAACTGAATATTCCGTTGAACGTAGTGATCGGCGCCATCCAAAGCGAAGCGGCCAATATTCCCGGCGGCAGTATCCATGCGGGCACCAAAACTTTCAATGTCAAAACCAGTGGCAAATACAAGAATATCGAAGAGATCGGGAATACGGTGGTATATACAGCAAACGGCCAGATCATTTACCTGAAAGATATCGCCACCGTTGCCTTCAATTATGAAGAAGTAAAACATATTACGCGGCTGAATGGCCATCGTGCAGTTTTGGTAACGGCTGCCCAAAAGCCCGGATTGAATATTGCCAAAACACAGAAAGAGTACCAACCTGTGCTCGACGCTTTCGAAAAAAGACTGCCTGCCAATATCGAGATGATCAAACATTTCGACCAGGCTGAGAATGTGGACAGGCGGTTGAGCGGACTGGGCGTCGATTTCCTGATCGCCATCGGTCTCGTGCTGATCACCCTGTTGCCGCTTGGTTATCGTGCTTCCCTGATCGTGATGGTGGCCATCCCGCTTTCGTTGGCACTGGGGTTGATCGCCCTGAATGCAATGGGCTATTCATTGAACCAGTTGAGTATTGTGGGGCTGGTAGTAGCGCTGGGCCTGCTTGTCGATGACAGCATCGTGGTTGTCGAAAATATAGAGCGGTGGCTAAGGGAAGGATATTCCAAAACACAGGCGGCCATAGAGGCGACAAAGCAGATAGGTCTTGCCGTTATAGGATGTACGGCTACGCTCATCATTGCTTTTTTACCGATCGTTTTTATGCCTGAAGCGGCCGGAGAATTCATCCGGGGTTTACCATTGGCAGTGATCAGCTCCGTGCTGGCCTCCATGTTGGTATCACTGACCATCGTTCCTTTTCTCGCCAGCCGCATCCTGAAAACGCATCATGACCACCAGGGAAATATTTTCCTGAGAGGACTGCAAAAGCTCATCAGCGGAAGTTATTCCCGTTTGCTCGATAAGGCATTGAAACGCCCTGTGCTCACACTGGTGATCGCCTTTGCCTTATTTGGCGCATCACTCGTTCTATTCCCTGTCATCGGGTTTCGCCTGTTCCCTGCTTCCGAAAAACCGCAGTTCCTCATCAACATCAATATGCCTTTGCAATCCAATATAGAAGCAACCGATAAGATGGCCAGGTTTGTTGAATCGGAATTGAAGAAAGAACCGCTGATAGAATATTTTACCACCAATGTTGGCAAGGGCAATCCCCGCATCTATTATAATGTGATCCAGGAAAATGAAAAAGGGGATTTTGCACAGGTATTCGTGCAGTTGAAAAAGGATGTTAGTCCAACCCGGAAGAAGGCCCTGATCGAGACCTTGCGTGAAAAATTTTTACCCGTGGCCGGAACAAAGATCGAAGTGAAAGATTTTGAACAGGGACCACCGATCGAAGCGCCAGTTGCCATCCGCGTTACGGGCGATAACCTCGATACTTTGCGCCGTATTGCCAATGATGTGGAATCGATCCTGAAATCGACACCGGGCACCATCTATGTGAACAATGAAGTGGAAGTGTTGAAGTCCGATCTGAAAGTGGCGATCAATACAGACAAGTCACGAACACTTGGGATACAGACAGCAGATATCGACCGCACCGTTCGCCTGGCAGTGGCCGGTTTCGGGATAGGCAAGTATACGGATGATAAAGGAGACGACTACGATATCCTGCTGAGCGCACCCAAAGAAAATTTTGCCACCCTCAATACTTTCAATAATCTTTTCATCAATAACGCCACTGGTACGCCGGTACCTTTGAACCAGGTGGCCCGGTTGGAATTTGAAACATCGCCGGTTACCGTAAAGCACCTCGATAAAAAAAGATTTGTGGTGGTCACCGCTTTTGCGGATAAAGGAGTGTTGACCGAAAAGATCAATAAGGAGTTTTTGGATAAATCGGCGAAACTGAACCTGCCTCCGGGTTATGAAGTACAATTGGCGGGAGAGGCAGAAAGTGAGAAAGAGACTTTCGGGGGAGGGTTCATGACGATCGTGATAGCAACGGTATTTCTCTTCATCATGGTGTTGATCCTCGAATTCAAGACATTCAAGAGCACATTGATCGTTTTGTCGGTGATACCATTGGGCGTTATCGGGGGCGTTGCCATGTTATGGATGACGGGTAATCCATTATCATTTGTCGCCATCTTAGGCTTTATCGGGCTGGCTGGTATTGAAGTGAAAAATTCTATCCTGCTGGTTGATTTTACCAACCAGTTGCGTGAACAGGGAAAAACGGTCGAGGAGGCGATCCGGGAAGCTGGCGAGATCAGGTTCTTACCGATCGTGCTCACCTCACTTACTGCTACCGGTGGGTTGCTCCCCATCGCTATCAGCAGCAACCCGCTTATATCCCCGCTGGCGCTGGTATTGATCGGAGGATTGATCTCATCAACCATCCTGTCGAGGATCGTAACGCCGGTGATCTATAAATTGATACCACCCAAGGTCCAGGAAGTATCGTTGGCAGGTTAATACATCGAGAAGTGGATAAGAAAGGAGGTTCGTCTTCTTCTGAGAGAAATAATTCTACATACGTTTCCGCTCTTCCCGCTTCAGCACAATATATTCTGAAGGGGAGATGCCGAACTGTTTGAGAAAGCTTCTTCCGAAATGTGTCTGCGAGCTGAAGCCCGTCATTTCAGACACTTCATAGATCTTGTAATCGTTCGATGCCAGCAGCTCTGCCGCCTTTTTCAATCGCGCCAGGTTGATCAGTTCATTGGGGGTCAGATCGGTGATCGCTTTGATTTTCCGGTACAGTGTGGCCCGGCTCATGTTCATGGTATCTGCCAGGTGCTCTACGTGCAGCTCTGTATTGTCGAGCTTTTTATAGATAATATCGTTGAGCTTTTCCAGGAACTGTTCATCTGCCCTGGAGTAGGCCATGGTGCGGATATGGGCCAGTGGCGTGCTGGCGAAATATTCCCTGATCTTGTTGCGGTTGGAGAGGAGGTTGGCGATCTGTACCTGTAAGTGTTCCGGAGAAAATGGTTTTTCGATATAGGCATCTGCCCCCAGTTCCAATCCCTCTATCTTCGATTGCAGTGAATTCTTGGCAGTCAGGAGTATGACTGGAATATGGCTGTATTCAAAATTGGATTTGATATTGCTGCATAATTCGAAGCCGTCCATGACCGGCATCATTACATCACTGACCACCAGTTGCACGGATTCTTCTGCGAGGACCGACAATGCCTGCCTGCCGTTCAGTGCTTTAAGAACGGTATATTTTTCACTCAGATCATCTGAAATGAAATCGAGTATTTCTTCATTATCATCCACCAATAAGATCACCGGGTTCATACTATATTTTTGAATGCAGTTTGTAGCTTTTATTTTCCCAGGTTGAATTCAATTTCCTGGTGAACGGGCAATACCAATGCAAAAATGTTCATCTCGTTTTCCGGGTTTTTCAGATACAATGCCCCTTTATGTAATTCAACCAGGGAGCGGGCCAGCGCAAGCCCGATCCCCGTGCCTGATTGTTTTTCCGTTTCCTTCATACGGAAAAAGGTCTCGAAGATCTTCTCTTTCATTTCAGGGGGGATGAGACGCCCGTCATTTTTTATTTCTATGGTAAAGGTCCTGTCTCCTTCTGCAACAGGCAATACACAAATGAGGACCTTGCTCTTTGCATATTTGATGGCATTGTTCAGGAGGTTGCTGATTATTTTATTCAGCGCTTCTACGTCGACATAGGCATATAGCTGATCAGGTGCATCGAATCTGAAACGCAATCCTTTTTGTTCTGCTGCGAGCCTGAAGCGCGAATAATTATCCTTCAGTACCGCAACAATATCGGCTTTCACGAAATTCAGGCTAAAGCCTTTGATCTCTGTTTTGCGGAAGTCGAGCAATTGGCTGGTCAGATCGAGGAGGCGGTCGGTATTACGCTGCATGATCTGGAGGTTGTTCTTCATGGACGGGACCTCATCCGCCTGCCTGATGATCTTTTCCATAGGTCCTTTGATCAGTGTGAGCGGAGTGCGTATCTCATGCGCCACATTGGTAAAGAATTCGATCTTGGCCTGGTAGATCTCTTTTTCCTTTTCATGTTCGAGCAGGTCGAGGTTCCTTTTGTTTTTTTCTTCCGTTCTCCGATGGTAATTACGTACGATCAGCCAGATGGCGCCGGCCAGTAATGCTATATATAATATGTATGCCCAGGTGCTGGCCCAGAATGGCGGCAGTATCCTGATCGTAAGCCTGGCTGCCTGGCTGTTCCAGATACCGCTGCTATTGGCAGCTTTTACATTGAAGACATAAGAGCCGGGCGACAACTCTGTAAAATAGGCTTTACGGTTGGTGGTGAGATAGGTCCAGTCCTTGTCGAGCCCGTCCATTTTATAAGCATATTCGGTCATCTGTGGAGCTGTATAGCTCAGGGCCGCAAAATCGATGCTGAAGGAAGACTGGTCATGGTCGAGTGTGATAGCCTCCGTATAAGTGATCGATCTTTTCAGCGGCGACCCTTTTTTATTGATGCCTAATTCTTTGTCGTACACCTGGAAGCCGGTGATATAGACCGGCGGCAGAAATGTATTCCGGATGAATTCATCCGGGTGAAAGCTGATCATCCCTTTTACACTGCCGAAATACATGCGGCCATCTGCATCTTTCCAGGCGGAATTATAGTTGAACTGATCACTGAGCAATCCGTTTGCTTTTGTATATACTTTGATAGCTCCTGTTACCGGGGAGAAAGAGGCGAGCCCTTTCGATGTACTGACCCAGAAATTTTTTTGTGCATCTTCCAGCACGGCAAACAGGATATTGCTGGGGAACCCATCTTTGGTGGTATATCTTTTGAATGCATTCTTATCGCGTTCCAGTTTACACAGCCCGCCTTCCACCGCGATCCAAAGCTCTTTCCGGCTGTCTTCGAAGATCCAGTTCACGCGGTTACCGGCCAGGCTGGCCCTGTTGTCCAGGTCATATTTATAGTTTCCGCTCTGCCGGGTATGAGGATTGAAAAACCAAACCCCTTCACTATACGTACCAGCCCAGATCGTGCCGAACCTGTCTTCATACATGATGGTATAGAACCCAGGAGGGATCTCTGTGATGGCGGTAAAATCATCTTTCTGCCGGTCATAGTAGAACAGCCCACGGTCGGTGCCTGCAATGATCCTGCCGGAGCGGGTCCTGAACAAACAATAAACGAAGTCGCTTTTCAAGGCATGTGTTGCTGCTGAATAATGCCGCACCACCTTACCTGTTTTCACATCGAGCACATCGAGACCATGATGGAAGGTGCCGATCCATAGCTTATCTCCATCGATCAGCAGTCCATGGATATTGGAATGCGATACGGTATGTTTGGGATCATCCGAATGGAAATGGGTAAAGAGGCCGGTGTTTACGTCCATCTTGTTGAGCCCTGCATCTTCGGTGCCAATCCACATATTGCCCTGCCGGTCGCGGCAGATCTCCCGCACGGCATTACCACTGATAGAGTTGATACCATATTCAGGAAAGAATTTCTTGAAGCTCGTGTATTGTTTAGGGTAATAATTGAGCCCGCCAAAATATGTGCCGGCCCAGATCCCACCTTCTTTGTCCTTGCAAAAAGTGTATACGGCGTTGTCTGAAATGGAATACGGATCATTGTAATTCTTTTTCAGGTTCAACACATGTCCGTCATTCATGGTATAAATGAAAATGCCCGATTCTGTGGCTATCCAGTATTCATCGTCCGTATGATGAATGAATCCTCTCACGAAAATATCCGAATGATCGGCATTATAGGTGAGCACATTTTTGACGGCGCCTGTCGTCATGTCGAAGAGCCTGGCTCCCTGTTTGGCTGTGCCTACCAGCAATGACCCTCTCTGCGTATCATAGAGTTTTTCGATCCATCTCGATATGGTAGTATTCGTTCCGGCAAACAGATCATAGCATTTGAAGGAGTTGGCGGCCGGGTCGAACCTGTTCACCGTGCCCTCTGTAGTGGCTGCCCAGAATGTTCCATCGGTCGTGATGCAGATGGAGGTTACACCGGAATTTCCCGGAACACTACAGGTATTCACTGCTCCTGTTTTTTCATTATACCTGTACAGGACCGTTCTGCAAACGAACCAGCAATTGCCATTGTCATCCACCTGGAGCGACATCACTTCCTGCGTGGGCGTTTTTTCTACTCGGCGAAAGGTCTCGGTATTGGCATCATAAGTAAAAAGCCCGCGATCACATCCCACCCAAAGGATACCTTTCCTGTCCTCAAATAAAGAATAGATAAAATTGCTGCCGATACTCTGCGGATCATCCGGGTCATTCCGGAAGACCTTGAATGAATATCCGTCGAACCGGTTGAGCCCATCCTTGGTGCCGAACCATAAGAAGCCCTGATGGTCCTGCAGACTACAGATCACCGCATTGTTCGAAAGACCGTTCTCCACCTGGTAATGTGTGAAATAATAGGATTGAGCCATCACTGGCTGCAAGCCCATCACCAATAAGGATAATATGATCAGACTTTTTTTCTTCATACAGCAAGCGAAATACAGATTGAGACAAAATGAAGAAAGAATGATACAATTCCGTTCGACAATGAAAAGATAAATAGTTTCCTTTGGAATAAACTATCCTGCCCTGGAATGATTAAAAATAAATAAAACATTCTAACAACCACTAACGCTTTGCCATTATGAGACGAACTTATCACGGTTACGGCTTCGATCGCGCCATCCGCAATTTCGTACGAAACCGTCTATCGCCGGCCTTGCCGGTTTGCTGCTTTCTCTTCTGCTGTCTTTTCACGATCGCTTCGGGAACCATGGCCCAGTCCGCACATACCGTTCAGGGGAAGGTAACGGACAACAAGGGAAATCCCATTGAAGGAGTGAGCGTGCAGAACAGGAATACTTCATCCGGCACAAAGACAGATGCCAACGGTCACTACTCGATCACCGTGCCCGATAAGAGCGGCACACTTGTTTTCACCTTCGTTGGATGTATCACCCAGGAGCTGCCCATCAGAGGGCAGTCTGCCATCAACTGCCAGATGATGCCTGCCGATGCTTCATTGAGTGAGGTAGTAGTGATCGGGTATGGTACTCAACAGAAAAGAGACCTTACCGGCGCCATCTCCGTAGTGCCGGTAGCAGACCTGCAGAAAAGACAGGCTACCACCGTGGCGGAAGCCATGCAGGGATTGGTAGCAGGAGTATACATCCGGGGAGGCGGACAACCGGGATCAGAGGCGAAGATCGAGATCCGTGGACTGAAAAATTTTCAAAGCTCCGCTCCATTATATGTGATCGATGGAATGATCGCAGTGGCTAACCGCGACTTCAATCCCAACGACATTGAATCTATCCAGGTCCTGAAAGATGTGTCGGCTGCCGCTATCTATGGGTCACGCGCTGCCAATGGTGTGATCATCATTACCACCCGTAAAGGAAGGAAAGGCCCGATGAGGGTGGAGTTCTCCGGGAAGAGCAGTCTGCAGGTCACACCCCGATATAAACTGGCAGGCACCGAAGAATTTGCAAGGCTGAACTATATGGCTTATGACAATGCCGGTGCCCCACGGCAAAACCTCGACATGAATGTACATACCGACTGGCAGAACGAAGCATTCAAGACAGGAACGATGCAGAATTATAACGCCAGCTTTTCAGGCGGAAGCGATAATGGAAGCTATTTCGTATCGGCCAATTATTTCGGGAATGAAGGGACCGTGATCAGTACAGGTTTCAAAAGACTGGGACTGCGTGTCAATACACAGGGCACGAAAGGCATCTTCAGTATTGGGGAAAACGTATCGATCACCAATGCAAAAGCAGATGAGATGTCCGGTAATCCTTATTTGGATGTTGTTCGCCTGCTGCCCACGATCCCTGTTAAAGACCCTGCCAATCCCGGTGGGTATGGCTATGGCAATGAATCGAAAGCCCGTACATTCGGCACCAACCCCGTCGCCATTGCCGACCTGGAAGACCGCACCAATGAGAACTTCCGCATCCTTGGTAATTTATGGGCAGAGCTGAAATTACTTCGGTCCCTGAAATACAGGTTCAATCTCGGATACGAGACCAGCAACGATCATTATACCTATCTGCGCAAGGAAGGCAACTGGACACTGAACCAGGCCTACGACCCCGCGATCGCCAATGAGAACCGCGCCCGGTGGCAATCCGCACTGATCGAGAACACACTCACGTTCAGTGAGAATTTCGGAAAGCATTCCGTTACCGTTATAGCCGGACAAACCTATCAGCGTGATACTTACTCGCAGATTTGGGGCACCAAACGTAATCTCCTGCAAAATTCTTCCGGGTATTATTACAGTGTATTGGACCAGGGCAGTGAGCCGCAAACAGGAGGGTTCGAACAGAAGGCAGTTTTACTTTCTTACCTGGGGCGACTGGAATACAAATTCAATGATAAGTATTTGCTGAATGCAGTGGTGCGCCGTGATGGTTCCTCCCGGTTAAGCAACAGTAACAAATGGGGCAACTTCCCTTCGGTGTCTGCTGCGTGGCGTATCAGCCGCGAAGATTTTTTCCGGGTGAAATGGATCGATGACCTGAAACTACGTGCAAGCCACGGAACCCTCGGTAGCAGCAATATCGGCTATTGGGATTACCTGGCAACGATCAATACCTTTTCAACGATCGCGGTGGGGCGCGACCAGCATACCGAGCCCGGCGCAACACAGGTGCGGCTCGTGAACCCCGATCTCCGCGTGGAGACGTTGACCCAAACCAACTTCGGTATCGATGCCACCATGCTCAACCACCGTTTATCCATAACCGCAGAATATTTTATCGCCAAAACAAAAGATGTATTGACCGGTATGCCCATCGCCATTACAACCGGTAATGACGGTGGCAATCCTGTGGTCAATGCAGCCAGCCTGAAGAACACAGGTTTCGAACTATCGGCTGTATGGCGGTCGAAAGCAGGCGCTGTCGATTATTATGCAGGCGCTAATCTGACCACCCTGAAGAATAGAGTGCTTGCCCTGGGCTATGGCCGCAAAAATATTTTCTCGGGGAATACCGTCACCGAGGTCGGCGCTCCAACGGGTATGTGGTATGTATTGCAGACAGATGGTATATTCCAGACCATGGATGAGGTAAATAATTATAAGAACAAGGATGGAAAAGTGATCCAGCCGAATGCAAAGCCGGGTGATATACGGTTTAAGGACAATAACGGGGATGGGCAAATTACCAACGACGATAAAGTAGTGGTAGGAAGCCCCTGGCCCGATTTCGAACTGGGCCTGAATATGGGAGCATCATACAAAAGCTTCGAGCTCACGATGAACTGGTTCGGTTCGTTCGGCGCTACGGTGTATAATGGATACCGTAGCGTGGTCGACCGTTTCGATGACAATTCAAACTACAGGGCCGGGATAAAGCCCTGGACACCCGATGCGCCTAACACGAATGTGCCGAGAGCCTATTATGCGTCTACACTGAATTCGCGCGGAGATACGGACAGGTGGCTGGAAAAAGGAGATTTCATGCGCCTGAAGTATATCGGGATCACTTACACGATACCACCCTCCTTACTGAAGAGGATCGGATTCTCCAACGCACAGGTAACACTGGCGGGGCAGAACCTGATCACCATTACAAAATTCGGTGGGCTCGATCCCGAGTTCAATAACAACAACATTTTTGAAAGAGGGTACAACAATTTCAATTACCCCAACCTGAAAATGTACTCCCTCGGTTTGCAATTCGGATTTTAATAATACCGTCAATCATGAAGAAGCTATTTTATATTATACTGCCTGTTGCCATTACTTTTATCGTTTTTCCTTCCTGCAGTAAAAGTCTGCTGGAGGTCGACAATCCCAATACATTGACCGAAGACCAGTTCTGGAAATCGGAAACCGATGCTGCAAAAGGCATCAACGCCGCCTATGCCATGTTCTATAAACCTGGCGGATGGGCCCGCTGGATGTATTTCCGGCTCGACCTCACATCCGATGAAGGTTTCAGCAAAAGCCCCTGGGTGGAACTGGGCGACTGGACCCGTTTTCAATACATCAATTACAATTTCTGGGAAGGAAATGTGAACACCTGGCGCGATACTTATAAAGCCATTTTCCGCTGCAACCAGGTATTGAAGCATGTTCCCGATATCAAATTTGCGGATGCCACTAAAAAAGACCAGATCATAGCACAGGCCAAATTCCTGAGAGGGCTGCATTATTACTATGCCGCCATATTATGGGAAAATATTCCATTGGTATTGGAACCATCCAAACCGGACGACCTTCCCAAACAAAATACGCTCGCGGAAGTTTGGGCACAGGTAGAAAAAGATTTCACCGAAGCATCGGCCGTTCTTCCGGTACAATGGGATGATCCCAGTGTAGGCCGTGCCACCAAAGGCGCCGCCATGGCTTTTCTCGGCAGGACCTATATGCAACAACGGAAATGGCAGGAAGCGAAAACAGCATTGGACTATTTCTTTACAGGTCCCGGAGCAGGCAAATACGAACTGACGACCAATTACCGTGATAATTTTTTACATACCACCGAGAACAACAAGGAATCCGTATTCGAGATCCAGTTCTCCGATGCGAACAAAGGCGGAGATGGCGATGATCCCAATCAGAACATGGGCACCCATCGTCCGCAATTCTTTGCGCCGAGAGGCATCGGCTGGTCCGACGGGCAGGCCCGGTACTGGATGGTCAATGAGTTCAAGAAAGAGAAGACATTGGCCAACACGCTCGACCCACGCCTTCGCTACACACTGTTCTATCCCGCACTGGAAGGGGATTTCGGGGATAAGGTCTATGGCCGTAGCTGGGAATGGGGCAGCGATGAAGCCTGGTTCAGAAAATACCAGCGGGATTATTACCGCAACAATGAAGATTATTTCTGCCAGAATAATTTCAGGATGGTCCGCTATGCTGATGTATTGCTGATGTATGCCGAAGTATTGAATGAGTTGAACCAGACAGGCAATGCAGTACCTTATGTGAATGCGGTGAGAACGAGGGTCAATATGGCCCCGCTTGCCACTGCCCATCCTGAAGCGCTTGTCAGCAAGGACGCATTCAGGGACCGATTGAAGATGGAGCGTGAGCTGGAGCTTTGCGGAGAAAGTGTACGCTGGGCCGATCTGAAGCGCTGGGGCGATCTCGATACACAGGCCGGGGTCGATAAAGTAGCGCAACGCGATCCTGATTTCAATAACTTCAAAGTCGGAAAACATATCAGGTTGCCGATCCCGCAAATTGAAGTGCTGAACAATACCAACCTCAAACAGAATGCCCAATATTGATGATGAACCCCGTGAAAAAACGCATGAACAATAAAGTGATGATAACGATACCTTATCTGCTGGTAGCACTGCTCACACTGATGTGTGGCAAAAGCAAAGACAATGAACAGCCACCGCCAGTCCCACCGCCGGTGAAACGGCCGCTCACACTGGCTGATCCATTCGTATTGAAGCACGAAGGCATGTATTATATATATGGAACATCAGGCACCAGTCCCGATGAAGGGATACCTGTTTACCGGTCTGCCGATATGGTCAACTGGGAAGGTCCCGTGGGAAAGGCTGGTAACGGCAATGCTTTGATGAAAGGGCAGAGCTATGGAACTGCAGGCTTCTGGGCGCCGAACCTGGTATATTCCAATAACAGGTTCTATATGTTCTATACTGCCAACGAACATATTGCCGTGGCCAGCAGTGATTCTCCACTGGGGCCATTCACCCAAACCGATCAGAAGCCCTTGCATGAATCAGTCAAAGAGATCGATCCGCATGTATTCGTCGATGATGATGGTAAAAAATATTTGTATTTCGTTCGCCTGATCAATGGCAACAGAACTTATGGGGCGGAGCTGAACGATGACTGGCAATCGGTGAAAGAGAATACGGTGCAGGTCTGCATTACGCAGAGCCAGGACTGGGAGATAGTCTCAGGCGCACAATGGCCGGTAACGGAAGCGCCCGCCATGATCAAGCATCGTGGCCTGTACTATTTGTTTTACACAGCCAATGATTTCAGGAGCCCCGATTATAATGTGGGATATGCTACGGCCTCTTCCCCGTTAGGACCGTGGACGAAATTCACCGGTAATCCTTTATTCAAAAAAACGGACAGCACACAGGGTACGGGCAGTTGTGAATTCCTTCCTGCAGGTGCAGGCAAATGGTTCATGTTCTTACATGCCCATTATAGCCAGCAGTCAGTCGGCCCCAGGAGAACGATGTATAGCAAATGTGTATTCGAACCATCAACAGGTAATGCACCCGACCTGTTCAAGCCAGGGCCTATCAATAAATTATTCATCAAATAGAAATCGAATAAAAAGCAAACAGATGAAAAAACTCAGCACCGTCGTACTACTGTTATTCGTGGGAATGCTCTTTGAAAACTGTGCCCAGGTAGCGCCGAAATCATCGCACGGCAGAGAGGTTTGGACGGCGCAACGCGCCAATGACTGGTATAAAAAGCAAGGCTGGCTGGTTGGCTGTAACTATATTCCTGCTTCAGCGATCAATGAACTGGAAATGTGGCAGGCTGAGACTTTCGATACGGCCGCCATCAGCCGTGAGCTGGGTTGGGCAGCCGGGATCGGGATGAACACGGTACGGGTTTATCTGCATGATCTTCTATGGCAGCAGGATTCTACAGGATTTATGAAAAGGGTGGAAATATTTTTGGAGATCGCCCATCGCTACCATATCAAACCGCTATTCGTATTATTCGATTCCTGCTGGGACCCGTATCCGAAGACCGGTAAGCAGCGCGACCCGAAACCCTTCGTTCACAACTCAGGCTGGGTGCAAAGTCCCGGCCATGATGCGCTGAAAGATCCGGCGCAATATCCCCGCCTGGAGAGGTATGTGAAAGGATTGTTGTCGAAGTTCATGGATGATGAGCGCATACTCGGATGGGATATCTGGAATGAGCCTGATAATACCAACAATTCAGCTTATGGATCGGTGGAGCTGCCTGATAAAGCCTCTTACGTGATGCCCTTGCTGATCAAGGCATTTGAATGGGCAAGATCGGTGAACCCATCGCAGCCGCTTACTTCCGCAGTATGGGCGGGCGACTGGTCGTCTCCGGAAAAGCTCAAACCTATGGAACGCATACAGATCGAGCAATCGGATATCATCACCTTCCATAATTATGAGAATGCGGAAGAATTTGAAAAAAGGATCAAATGGTTACAACCTTACGGAAGACCGGTCATCTGTACGGAATATATGGCAAGAGGCAATGGCAGTTATTTTGAAGGTTCACTGCCAGTGGCGAAAAAATACAATGTAGGGGCATACAACTGGGGACTGGTAGATGGAAAAACGCAGACCAAGTACGCATGGGATAGCTGGAAGAAACAATATACTGCGGCTCCTGAACTTTGGTTCCATGAAATATTCGAGAATGATGGCCGGCCCTATCGTATGGAAGAGACCGAACTGATCAAAAAGCTTACCGGCCGTTAGGTGGATGACCAGATGATCTCTTACATATTATGTAGAACCTTTAAAACCGGTGCAATGAAACGACTGGCCGTTACATTATTATTTAGTAGCTGCTTCCTCTATTCCTTTGCGCAGAAAAAAATCATCAATCCTGTGCTTGACCAGGACTTTCCCGATCCCACCGTGATCAGGGCGGAGGGCAAATATTATGCTTACGCCACCAATACAGTTATAAATGGTCAGTGGGTGCATATCCAGGTGGCTTCTTCCACTGATCTGCAGCACTGGAAGATCGAAGGCGATGCCCTGCCGCAAAAACCTTCCTGGGCCAGCAGGGATTTTTGGGCCCCGCATGTATTGTACGATCCTTCACTGAAAAAGTATGTGCTCTTTTATTCGGGTGAATCGAATGATGAACAAACGGGCAAATGCCTGGGTGTGGCTTTTGCCGACAAGCCGGATGGGCCGTTCACAGATAAAGGCAGTCCACTGATATGCGGCAACAGTTTCATCAATATCGATCCGATGGCGATCATCGATCCGAAGAGCGGGCGGAAATTACTGTATTGGGGATCAGGGCATCAGCCTATAAAGGTGCAGGAATTGACGGACGACTGGAAGGCATTCAAACCCGGTACATCTCCTGTGCCGGTAATGTATCCCAACAAAGAAAAAAAATATGATAAGCTGGTAGAGGGCGCCTGGGTAAGTTATCATGATGGGAAATATTATCTCTACTATTCAGGCGACAATTGTTGCGGGCCGGAGGCCAGCTATGCCGTATTGATAGCGAGGGCCGACAATCCATTCGGTCCGTTTCAAAGCCTGGGAGAGCAGAATGGAACGGGCAGCAGCATCTTACTGGAAAAGAATGAGGATTGGTATGCGCCAGGGCATAATTCGATCTTTAATGATGAGGCCGGCCAGGAGTATATTGCCTATCATGCCATTCATGCCACTAAAAATGCGAAAGAACGGAAAGGGCTCACGCGTGTATTTTGTATCGCTCCGATCGGATATAAAAATGGCTGGCCTGTAGTATTGGGGCCGAAATAAGAAATTCATCGAATAATACCCCAAAAAATTTGGTTCGTGCAATAGAATAATATAACTTGAACGACAAGAATGCTTAAACGTTTAAGCAACACTCTCTTCCTCATTTTATAAAAGGGATCAACCCATGAAGAAGGATAAGGACCGTCGTTCATTTCTCAGGAATCTTACATTAGGTGGGCTAAGCGTTACTGCTTTTCCATCCGGGTTGATGGCCGGTGAGGAGCAAGGTAAGGCCATAGAGAAAGAAAGAGAGAATACAAATAATAACGGTGTTGACTATACGAGAAAGTTCAATGATGTTTACAAAGGAAAGTATAACAACCGGATAGCATTCCCGGTGGGAGGTATTGGCGCCGGCATGTTCGCATTGGAAGGATCAGGCGCTATCTCTCACATGTCTGTACGGCATAACCCGGAAATTTTCTTCGAGCCCGCCATGTTCGCCGCCATCAGCATTAAAGGAATGCCGGGCGGCGCCAGAGTGCTGGAGAAGAATATCCCGGATTGGAAGAAGTTCGGCATGCGCGATGCCGGTCTGGGCGGCACCGGCGGCGCTACCTGGGGCCTGCCGCGATTCGAAGAAGCCGAATGCCTGGTTCGTTTTCCATTTTCGGAGATCCGGCTATCGGACAGGTCCATACCCTTGCAGGTACTCATCAAAGGATGGAGCCCTTTCACGCCGGGCGATGAAGACAATTCATCATTGCCGGTTGGCGCACTCGAATATCATTTCACCAATACCGGCACCCGCACAGCAGAGTATATGTTCTCTTATAATGCCCGCAATTTCATGCGGCAGGATGGCGCTACCAATTCCATCCGTTCAATCCCCAATGGGTTCATATTATCACAGGAAGGAACAACCGAACATCCGGAAAAGCAAGGCCATTTCACCATTTATACTTCCGATGCCGGCACTATTGTGGACCATTGCTGGTTCCGCGGCGGTTGGTTCGATCCGCTGACCATGATCTGGAATACGATCAGGGATGGGGCCACACCATCGAACCCTCCAGTGGAGAAAGATGCGCCCGGCGGATCATTATTCGTTCCTTTTCGATTGCAGCCGGGACAGAAAAAAACGATACGCCTCCTGATGGCCTGGTATGTCCCTGATTCAAGATTGCGGATCGGTGATGTGTTGGGGCCCCGATCTGCCGATGCGCCTGCATTCCATAAACCCTGGTACAGTAGCCGTTTCAAAAGTGCAGAGGAAGTGGCTACTTACTGGAGTGCTCATTATGATGAGCTATATAAAAGGTCGATGCTCTTTAAAGAGGCATTCTATAAAAGTACGCTGCCGCCGGAAGTTCTGGAAGCAGTGGCTGCCAACCTTACTATTCTCAAATCCCCGACAGTGATGCGGCAATACGATGGCCGGTTCTGGTGCTGGGAGGGCAGTGGCGACAGTTGGGGAAGCTGTCATGGTTCCTGCACACATGTTTGGAATTATGCGCAGGCCGTTCCGCATCTCTTTCCCTCACTGGAGAGAAGTTTGCGGAATACGGAGTTCAACGAAAACCAGGATAAAGAAGGCCACCAGGGATTCAGGGCCAATATTCCCATCAGCCCGCTGGTGCATAATTTTCATGCTGCAGCGGATGGCCAGTTGGGTGGCATCATGAAAGTATACCGGGAGTGGAGGACCAGCGGCGACAGGGAGTGGTTGCAAAAGATATTCCCGGCCGTGAAAAAAAGCATGGACTATTGCGTCCGCACCTGGGACCCCGGCAGGAAAGGGGTTGTGGAAGAGCCTCATCACAATACGTATGATATCGAATTCTGGGGCCCCACCAGCATGTGCACCAGTTTTTACCTGGGCGCATTGAAAGCGTTCACCCTGATGGGTAAATATCTCGGCCAGGAGGTAACGGAATACGGATCGCTTTATGAGAAAGGGAAACAATACCTGGAAACAGTACTTTATAATGGAGAATATTTCTTTCAGCAGATCCGGTGGACGGACCTGAAAGCGCCCGACCCGGTGAAGGCTCAATCGTTTGCTACTCAATATTCAGAAGAAGCACTACGCATCCTGCAAAAAGAAGGACCGAAATATCAATATGGAACCGGTTGTCTTTCCGATGGGATCCTCGGTAGCTGGATAGCCAGCGTATGCGGGCTGGATGATATCATCGACCGTACCAAAGCAAAAAGTCATTTGCTGGCGGTGTACCAATACAACCTGAAGAAAGACCTGAGCGCGCATGTCAACCCGCAGCGCCCTACTTTCGCATTGGGAAAAGAAGGTGGGCTCCTCTTATGCTCATGGCCCCGTGGCGGTATGTTGTCACTTCCATTCGTTTATAGTAATGAAGTGTGGACAGGCATCGAATACCAGGTGGCCTCACACCTGATGCTGATGGGAGAAGTGAGCAAGGGCCTCGACATTGTGCGCACCTGCCGTAACCGCTACGACGGATCGGTACGGAACCCGTTCAATGAATATGAATGCGGGCACTGGTATGCAAGGGCCATGTCGAGCTACGGACTGATACAGGGACTTACCGGCCTGCGTTATGATGCTGTGGATAAAACGCTGCACATCGATTCGAAAGTAGGAGACTTCACCAGTTTTATCGCTACAGCTACCGGTTTTGGAACAGTAAGCCTGCGCCAGGGAAAACCTTACCTGCAGGTGGTGCATGGATCGATACCTGTTGAACAGGCCATCGTTTCCGGGAAGAAGTGGGAAGGCAAAGTGTAGGGAAAGCAAACGATGTCCTGGAGTGATATTCATGACAATGATGTCGTGAGAAGGGCTTTTTATGACCCAAATGCTTAAACGATTAAGCTATCGTATTTTTCTCAAACCAAAATAGTTGCTTTTATGAAAGATTGCCTGCCGAATGAAAAGTCAAAGGCTCCCCGCAACGATCATGCAAGGCCGGTACACGGCATTGCATCATTCATCACGAACCCGAAAAGGAAAGTCACATGGCTCCTTCTGCTCTGTTTCAGTATCCATTTTCTCCATGCCGAAAAACCTCCGGGCATACCGGAATTTCAACAAAAGTCCAGGACCATTTCCGGCATTGTGAAAGATGAGGCGGGCAATCCGCTTTCCGGTGTGAGCGTGGTAGCTAAAAATTCCACTGCCCATGCAGTTACCGATGAGCAGGGAAAGTACCAGATCACAATTCCGGACGACGCCCGCATACTGGTATTTTCCTATGTGGGAAAGCAAACACAGGAACTGCGTATCGGGAATGCTACCGTTTATGATATTATCCTGGCGGGTAAGAATGGTGAGCTGGATTCAGTGATCGTGATCTCCACCGGTTACATGACACAGAAGAAGGCCGACCTTACCGGCGCCATCAGCATTATCACCAGGAATGATTTTGCAAAGAACCCGAGTGCGAATGTGATGCGCTCACTCCAGGGAAAGATCCCCGGTGTCTTCATCACTACAGATGGAAACCCGGCGGAATGGGCCAATCTACAAATGCGGGGGATCACCTCCATCAATTCCTCTCCGCCATTGATCGTACTCGATGGGCAACCGGTGAATATCAATTTCCGGGATATCAACCCTAACGACATCGAATCGATCCAGGTATTGAAAGATGCTGCATCGGCTTCCATCTACGGATCGCGGGCAGCAGGAGGCGTGATCCTGGTCACTACCCGGAAAGGCAGGCAGGGCGAGAACAAAGTTACCTATGAAGGGTATGTAGGCTTTTCGAAGATCCGGGGCGTTCCGGATATGCTCGATGCCGAAGGATATGGCAGGGGCTTATGGCAGGCTACCGTCAATGATGGGGACGATCCTGCTGCCGCCATACGTATTTATAATTACGACTGGAGCCGCGATGCCAATGGCGTTCCGGTGCTCCGTTCGGTGAAGCCGGTCGACTGGCTGAATGCCGATAAGACCATGCCTTCCTCCAATACCAACTGGTTCGATGCCGGAACCCGCACAGGTATTCAGCACAATCATCAACTTACCATTACCGGTGGAAAGGAAAGATTGTCGAGCCTGTTCTCCGTGAATTATTATGAGAACCAGGGAACGCAGATCACTTCTTTCTTCCGTCGCTATTCCGCACGCTTCAACAATGAATACGAACTGATAAAGGGACGGCTCACCATAGGGGAGAACCTCAATCTCACTGCCCTAAAAATGCGCGATGTGAACAGTACCTACGGGTTCCTGGTGATGCCACCCAATATTCCCGTGTATGATAATAAAGGTGGATGGGGAGGAGTGGCCATGCCACTCGGTATGGACGACTTCAACAATCCTGTACGCGATCTCCGGATCAATAAAGACAATACCGGAAATTTCCTGAAGATGCTGGGAACCGCCTATGCCAGTTTGAAGGTCCTGGATAATCTCACGTTGAAAACCCAGTTCGGACTGGATTACAGCATGTGGTACGACCGTACCGTCCAGCACAAATGGAAAGAAGCAGGAGGCAAGAGCAGTGATATCAATGGCGTAACCCAAAACAACTGGCATAATATCGGCCGCACCTGGACGAACACCTTATTATATAATCTCCATCTCGGCCAACACCACATCGATGTATTGGGCGGGATCGAAACCTACCAGTTCGTGGCCGAGAGTGTGAACGCTTACCGCAGGCAATTGCTGTTGGAAGAAAGGGATTATGCATATCTCTCTGCCGCTACCGGAGATAACAGATCGGAGAATGGCGGCGGAGATGAAAGGACCATGCTTTCCTATTTCGGTAAGATCAATTACTCCCTGGCTTCCAGGTACCTGCTCTCGGTTACCCTCCGGCGTGATGGATCTTCCGTTTTCGGTGTCAACAATCGCTATGCTACCTTCCCTGCTTTCTCGGCCGGTTGGAGGATCAGCGAAGAACCATTCATGAAAAGGTTTGGTTTTATCAACGATCTGAAATTGAGGGCCAGTTGGGGACAGAATGGGAACTCTGCCCCGCTCTCGGCAGGAAGCCTGGTAAATATCTACGTAACCGATGTCAATGGCACTTCTTATGCTATCGCCGGCAATCAAACCGGCAGCATCCCTTCGGGATACCGGAGGAATAGCCTTGGCAACCCTGATCTGAAATGGGAAACCACCACGCAGACCAATATCGGTATCGATTTCAGCTTTTTGCAAAACCGCCTTTCGGGCTCATTCGATTGGTTCAATAAGAAAACGACCGATATGTTATTCCAGCCTCCTTATATCGGGGCCCTTGGAGAAGGAGGATACCGCTGGATCAATGCAGCCGACATGACCAACAAAGGTTTCGAGCTTTTACTGAGCTGGGGCGAACAGAACAGATCGTTTTTCTACAGGATCACCACCAATTTCTCCGCATACAGGAACAAGATCAATTCCGTCCCTGAAAATGTGAAATATACTTATGGTGGCAACGGCTTGCTCGATAATATCATCGGCAGGCCGTTGAACTCCTTTTACGGACTGGTGGCAGATGGGATATTCAAAACCCAGGAAGAGGTCGATAACTCTGCGATCCAGCAGGGAAAAGGGCTTGGAAGGATCCGCTACAAAGACCTCGACGGCGATGGTGTGATCAATGAAACATTCGACCGTACCTGGATCGGTTCGAGAGATCCCAAACTGATGGCAGGATTGAACCTGGAAGCAGGGTATAAGAATTTCGATATTACCCTCTTCTTCCAGGGTGTTTTTGGCAACAGCGTTTACAATTCCTGGAAAGAGCTCAGTGATTTCTGGAATATCGGCGTACAGAATGATCGCAACCACCCATCGCGGGTACTGAGTGCCTGGTCGCCCCTGAATCCCAATTCGGATATACCGGCACTTTCAAGAAGGGATGCCAATGGAGAGAAACGATTGTCTACCTACTTCATCGAGAACGGCTCTTACATAAAACTGCGGACATTGGATATCGGTTATACATTTCCGGGAAAAATGATCCAGAAATGGAAGATGAACAGGCTGAGGGTCTATGTAACGGCAACGAACCTGCTGAACCTGAAGAAGACCTGGGGCAAAGACAAATTCACCGGTGGCGATCCTGAAAATCCGGGGACCGGCTATCCCATGCCCAGCACGTATTTCCTGGGATTAAATGTTTCCTTTTAAAAACAATCTTTATGAAACGCAGCAAGATAAGGCTTTTGAAAATTTTCAACATAATGGCAATGGTGTTCTTCGCAGTTGCTGTTCTGATTACCGGGTGCAAGAAATTTCTCGATGTGAAGCCAAAGGGTGTATTGTCGGAAGAACAGGTACAGGGCCCTGACCAGATCGAGAATTTTGTAACGGCCGCCTATGCGTTCATGCCATCTTTATGGTATTGGGACACACATAATCCCTGGATACAGAGCGTACGCTCCGATGATTCTTACAAGGGTGGAGGTGGATTGAGCGATCAGACACCCTGGTACGAGATGGAAATATTTACCGCAGTGACCTCCAATGTAGGCAATAATGACGGGCCCTGGTATCGCGGGTATTGCGGTGTCAGCAGGGCAAATACCGCGTTGCGATTATTGAAGAAAGTAGATGGCGCTGCCTTTACTTCAAAAGACCAACGGATAGCAGAGATGAAATACCTGAGAGGATGGATCTATCTCGGTATGAAGCTCCGCTGGAAATATGTACCCTGGATCGATGATGAGGTGCCGAATGATGCCATCATCGTGGAAGGGATATCGAACCGGCCAAAGGATATGGCGAATGACCTGTCATTGTGGGACAGGATCATCAAAGACCTCGAAGAAGCTGCTGCTGTATTGCCGGAAACGCAGGCCGATAAGGGCCGGCCCACGAAATATGCAGCCCATGCCCTTGCCGCAAAAGCCCTCCTGTTCAGGGCCTATGAACAGAACGATGCACATAAGGTAGCTACCATCAACACGGAAACGCTCAACAAATCATTGGCGCATATCGATGCCATCATGGCCAAAGATGGCTCCCTGTTCGACCTCACGCCCGATTTTGCCCAGAATTTCATGATCGAGTTCGATAACAACACCAAGGAATCCTTGTGGGAGATACAATATTCCATCAATGACGGCACCACCGATGGCCGGGTGGATTGGGGCGATCAGTTGAACGCACCCTGGTGGACACCCTATTTCAGTTGCTGCGATTTTCATAAAGTGTCGCATTCGATGGTCAACGCATTCAAAACAGATGGGACCGGCCTTCCCGATTTCAACAACTTTAATAATACGGAAATGACGGGCCAGGCCTATAAACAATTCTTCAAAGATCATTCGTTCGACCCCCGCATCGGGCATACCGTGGCCATTCCCGGTTATCCCTGGAAATACGATAACAATCTCCTGTTCGAAGAAGCAGGCTCACGCGCACCCTTCCAGTATGGCTATTTCAATTCGCTGAAAGAACAGGTGCATCCGAATTGCGGCTGTATGTTCAAGCCTTTCTATGTTCAAAACAGCATGAACAAAAGAGAGATCAGGTATGCAGAAGTCTTGTTGTGGAAAGCGGAGATACTGATCCAACTGGGCCGTATAAACGAAGCATTGCCATTGATCAACAGGATCAGGGCCAGGGCGGCCAACAGTACAGGCAAGCTGAAGAAAAATGATGGAACTCCCTGGATGGATTACAAGATCGAGCAGTACAAGCCCGGCGTCAATTGTAACTGGACGAGAGATTTCGCCTGGCAGGCTTTGATGTGGGAAGACAGGCTCGAACTGGCCTGCGAAGGTCGCCGCTTTTTCGACCTCATGCGCTGGGGTCAGTTGGAGCCGGTGATGAACGCTTATTTCGAAAAGGAGAAGAACCGTTTCGATTGGTTCAGGCTTGCTCATTTCACTACCGGGAGGGATGAGTTCCTGCCTATTCCCCAGGCGCAGATGAACTGGTCGAAAGGAGGATACAGGCAGAACCCTGGATATTGATCATTTCAAATAAAAAAACATTCGGATGAAAAAGTTATTATTTATATATGGTATGGCGCTATGCCTGCTTGGCAGTGGTTGCATTAAATCGGTAGATGGTACCAAGCCGGGCGTGAGCCTGCCCACTGTGACCAATCTCAGTTTACAAAAGCTCGATGCAGGGAAGGTGAAGATCACCTGGCAGTTCCCTGGCAATATCCCTTCAGAGATCCAGCAGCCGCTGAGTGTAGTGGTGCAGGTGAATGAACTGGTGACCGTCATGAAGGCTATTACCATCACCACTGCAACATTGCCCAATGCACCTACTGAATATAATTTCACTTTGCCTCACCCCGAATCGGTCTATCATTTTACCGTGAAGCTGTTTGGCGTGACGAAAACAACCGACAAGAATTATTCTTCCAATATTTATTCACCCGGACAAACAGTGGAATATAAAAAGTGAGTATGCTCAAACCATTCCTTGCCATCAATACCATTGCTCTCCTGTTACTGACGGGCAATATTCAAGCCCAGGAAACACAAGCAGTCGTACCATGGATAAGGCCTGATCATGCAGGCAGCCCGGCTGTATGGGGGATCCGCAATGGTATTGTGGTAGGAATTTGGCCTTCTGCCATTGAGGGGAACAAACAGTCTTCCGATGGAGGGCCGAGAGGATTGCTGCGGATAGGTTATGAGTGGCTGGGCATGGTTTATCATATCAATTACCTGGCGATAGAACCGGTGGCGAATGGTAAAATGGAATTCAGTGAGGTCTCTCCCTCTCAGGCGGATGCCCGGTGGGGCAAGCTGATCTGGGCTGCCGGTGACAGTTCAAAGCCAGGCAGTTTTTATCCATCGGCTTCCACCAGGGGAATAATATCACACCCTGATCCAAACAACCTGGCAATAGAAGAGCTAAGCCTTTACCTTTTCATGGAAAAATTCATGAATGGTGCGCACCCTTATCTCAGGCTAAGCATCAGAAGCGATCGCCCGGAAGAATTGTGTATAGAGATCTTCCACCAAGATGACAGCGCACCGATGGAGCGTTGCGCCATCACTGCAACGATGGGTAATTATGCAAGATTACGATGGCTTTATCTGCAAGACAGGAAGATCGATTCCCGGCAATTGTTCGCCGGGTATCGTGAGACCGGATTCATAGAAAAAGAGACCTATCCTGCCGGGCAGATGCTTCGCACTGCGAAAGGCTATCTCATGGCCATTGCTGAAACAAATGAAAGCTTTGCGGAGCTTGCCTCCTGGCCCCAGGAACCAGCCTATTGGTCGAAGTGGAGCTGGCGATACCGGCCTTTCTATAAACTGACGCAGTACTGGCGTAAAGAACAAAGTCGTTTCGATCCTTCATTGCAAATAAGGGTCAACGGTAGAGCGAAATACTGGAGCGGGGGGAGTAGTAATCCCAATAACTATGTCGATATTCCGGGTGGCCCGGCCTTCGAGAATTTCGAGCTGCGTGAAAAATATTATCCCGGTCAGAAATTCTATTTCGGCATCAGCCGTAAAACAGTTCAGCAACTGTTGCATGATCTATAACTTCGCAGAGATCTCCTTTGCGGTTTCCTCTTCCGGTAGAGCATGCCTCCATGAATAATACCATACAACCCCGAAGCAGATCAGCGGAACGACGTAAGCCAATTGCACATTGTAATAAAACGCGATGGCGCCCAACCCAAGCGGGACCAGGGCCCCGCCAACGATCGACATCACCAGGAATGCAGAGCCTGATTTCGTTTCATTCCCCAGGTTTTTGATGGCCAGTGAAAAAATGGTGGGGAACATGATCGACATGAAGAACTCCACCACGAGCAGGAGGTAAATGCTTTCCCTTCCTCCTTTCAATACGCAATAGCACAACAACAAAACACTGCCGGCACTATAGAACATCAGCAATACGCGTGGCGCTATCGTCTTCATCAGGAAAGTACCAGCATACCTGCCGATCATGAAACATAGAAGCAGCATGCCCAGGAATGTGGTGGCCTCCATCTCCGGCATGCCGCCACTGTATTTTGCAAACCTTATGAAGAAACTGGAAACACAAACCTGTGCGCCCACATACGCAAACTGCGCAATAACGCCCCATCGGAAATGCTTATGCCTGAATACACGGAGGTTGATGCTCAATCCACCATGTTCTTCCTGTACCGACGGGAACCGGACCATGCGGAACAGGAACGCCACGAACACCAGCACACCGGCAATGGTAAGATAGGGTACCTGCACAGACCGCGCTTCGGATAGCAGGTAAGTATTGAGCGCATCGGGCGACATGGCATTCAGTTGTTCCGCGCTATATTCCTTGCCTGAGAGAATTACTTTGCTCAGGAAAAAAGCAGATACGAAAGCGCCCAGGCCATTGAATGCCTGTGCAAAGTTGAGCCGCTGTACGGCTGTGTCTTCCGGGCCAAGGATAGTGATATACGGATTGGCGGCGGTTTCGAGAAAGGTCATACCTCCCGCCACCAGAAACAAGGCGAACAGGAAAAGCCCGAAGGAGCGTATTTCTGCTGCCGGGAAGAAAAGAACGGCGCCGGTAGCAGCAATGAGCAGCCCGGTGATGATGCCTGTTTTATAGCTCCATCTTCGCATCACCCAGGCAGCAGGCAATGCCACAAAGAAATAACCGATCCAGTAGGCGGAATCGATGAAGGCCGATTGAAAATCGTTCAACTGGCAGGCTTTCTTCAAATGCGGGATCAGCACCGGAATGAGGTTGGAAGTAAGAGCCCATAAAAAGAACAGGCTGATCACAAGTATGAAGGCTATCCGTGCATAACCCATACGGGGCACCGGCGCGGATTCCGGGGATGTTGTCTTCAAGACGGGATCCATAGATTGGGCAGTTTATCGTTAGTGTGATAAGGTCCGGCGAACAGGTGATGCTAGAGCCTTAATTTTTGAATGTCATTGACCAGTACACCGATATGATCGATACTGATCTCTACCCTGTCATTTTCATGCAGGGTAAAATCGTTGCCAGGTACGAGACAGGTGCCTGTCATCAGGTAAGCGCCTTCAGGAAAGGAACAACTTCTGTACAGGAACCCGACGAGTTCCTGGTGCCCGCGTTTCATCTGGCTGATGGGAACGTTGTCGGTGTATTGTACCTGTTCGTTGCGATAGATGGTCAAACGGATATTGGTATCCGGAGGAATGGGCGCATCAGGCACTGCCAGGCAGGGCCCAAGCCCGGCGCACTTTTCATAGATCTTTGCCTGTGGCAGGTATAGCGGGTTCTCTCCTTCGATGCTGCGCGAGCTCATGTCGTTGCCGATCGTATATCCTTCTATCGTCCCTTCACTGCTGATGAAAAGTGTAAGCTCCGGTTCCGGCACATCCCAGGTTGAATCGGTACGGATATAAACAGGTTGTCCATGTCCGGAAACACGGCGGGCAGTAGCCTTGAAGAACAGCTCGGGCCTTTCGGCAACATACACCTTATCATAAAATGTGGCGCCGCCCGATTGCTCCGATTCTTCCATGCGGGCAGTGCGGCTCCGGTAATAAGTAACGCCTGCCGCCCACACTTCCTGTGCATCGATCGGGGCCTGCAATTCGGTCAACAATAATTTTTCGGCTGCGGCCGGCTCCAGCGCTGGTTTGCCTTTCAGGGCAGCTACAACATGATCGAATAAACCCTTCCTGTTCACAAAGCTGCTCCAGGTTGCATCGATGGAATAGTGCTGCCCTTTGTATGCTACGAGCAAGGCATTGGACAATTTATAAATGTGGATGACCTCCATAAAGCTGTATTAATGGTTGAGGAATTTTTGTACATCATCGAATGACAGTTTCCACCATTGCATGGCCAGAGCCTGGAGAGCGTTTTTGTCGCCGCTGAAATGAAGGGTGGTTTGCCTGTAAGTAAGGGATTGCCCGGGTTTCAACGTACGTACATCTGAAGATGATTCCACTTCATAGAAAGGCCCCATTTGTGAGCCATCTGCCAGTGGCCCATCGTTGTAACAATTTACGGCGTCTCCCTTGAAGGGCTCTTTTTGCTGCTCCCATTTGGAATTGACATAGCGGCCCTGTGGCACTACATCGTACAGGAGGATGGTCAGGACATTATTTTCCAGGTCGATACTACCGGCCCCTGTTTTGGCGATCAGTGGCGCCAGCCCGATCTTGCCGCGGGCTTTGCCATCGGCCCTGAACAATAGGAGACTGTCTTTGATCAGGAGGTCCCTGGCTGTTATCTTACCAAAATAATCATCGGTGATAAGTTGCTTCGAATTGGATATATTCCTGAAAGGCGCTACCACAGCGGTTTTGGCAGATGGTTTGAACATGCCAAGCAGCCAGATGCTGACCAATCCTTTCTGTTCCTGCCAGGCGCTGTCGCCTGCGTTGGTAATTACGTTTTCAGTTTCGTAGGCAACGGGGGTAAGACCGGCAGGTAGGGCAAAACCAAGTTTGCCGGCAATGCTATGCTCATCGAGCAGCCTGATCGTTCTCGTGATATCGAGTTGGAAGCGTGTGCCTTTGTAATTCTGCAGGGAGCCTTTTTGCCGATAAGTAACGGATGTATCGGTTTGAGTTGTTACTGCGTATTGTACCGTATCGATGAGGGCAGGCGTTTGCCAGTGCTGAAATTCAAATGCCGATCCGGGTGGAAAGAACAAGGCATATTGTCCGCCCTCGGGACCAAGCCAGAAACGTTCTTCACCGCCGAAAGCATTGATATGTGGCGCATATTTCTGTGATGCCATCAATCCATAGTTGATCCAGCCATAACTTTTTCCCTGGCTGCCGCCGGTAGTGCTGGTCATTACGCGGGCCTGGTAATCGCCGGTCACCACTACGCGACTACTATCATGGCTACGATTCAGCACGACTACATTCTTCAAATATTTTTGCAGGAAGGCCACGTCTTCGCTGAAATTGGAAGGCTTGCTGGTAACAGGTGTTGGTGTTGTTGCCTGTTGTTTCGGTTGGGCAGGATCGTTACAGGAGATAGCGCCTGCCAGCATACCGATAATGATCAGGTTGGATCTCATAATTTAAAGTTGATGATTGATCTATAATGATACTCCCCGTTTCCAGGGAATAAAATCGTCTTGCTCCAGCAACTGTGCCTTTGCGGTATAATCGCCGCTGGCCGTGCTGATCACCAGTTCCAGGATACGGTCGGCCACTTCATGGATCGTTTCTTCTCCGCTGATGATGGTGCCTGTATCCAGGTCGATGATATCCTGCATTTTGCCGGCGAGCCTGCTGTTGGTCGATAGTTTGATCACAGGCGCTACCGGATTGCCGGTAGGCGTGCCCAGTCCTGTCGTGAACAATACAATATTGGCGCCCGCACCCACTTCTGCCGTGGTAGATTCCACGTCACTGCCGGGTGTGCACAACAGGTTCAGTCCTGGCTTTTGTACCCAGGCGGGATAATCGAGCACATCGGTCACAGGTGAGGAGCCGCCTTTTTTGGCAGCGCCTGCCGATTTGATGGCATCGGTGATCAGGCCGTCGCGGATATTGCCGGCAGAAGGGTTGGAATCGAACCCCGATCCAACAGCTTCCGCACTTTTGATATAATCGCGCATCAGTTGTACGAAACGGGCGGCGAGATCGGCGGTTACACAGCGGTCGCTGAGTTCCTGTTCAACGCCGCAGAGCTCCGGGAATTCGGACAAGATCACCGATCCTCCCAATGCTACCAGCAGGTCTGAAACGCGCCCCACGGCAGGGTTTGCGGAGATACCCGAAAACCCGTCCGACCCTCCGCATTCCATACCGATACATAATTTACCGAGTGGGGCCGGCCTGCGTTCCTGTTCATTCGCTTTGACAAGTCCTTCAAAAGTTTGTCGCATCGCCTGCGCCATCAATTCTTTTTCAGGTCCGATCTTTTGTTGTTCGAGGTAGATGACGGTCCTGTCGAAACCGGGTGAACGCTTTTCTATTTCTTCTTTCAGCATCTCCACCTGGGCATTCTGGCATCCCAGGCTCAATACCGTGGCCCCGGCCACATTGGGATGTGTGATATACCCGGCCAGTATTCCGCACAATGCGCGGGCATCCTGTTTTGTGCCACCGCAGCCCAATGTATGGGTCAGCAGCTTGATACCGTCGATATTGGTGAATTCCCGGTTTATCGATGATCTGTTTTTCGGTTGTACTATACCGTTACTGTATGTTCCACTCCTGACACCGGATAAGACATGTTGCAGCATCTCCTCATACGTATCCCGTTTGCGGTAGCCCAGTTCTTTTACCAGTACTTCATGAAGTAGTTGAACATTCCTGTTCTCACAGAATACGAGTGGCACCAGCACCCAGTAGTTGGCAGTGCCTACGCGGCCATCACTGCGGTGATATCCCAGGAATGTGCGCTGCTGCCAATGGGAGGTATCCGGAACTTCCCAACTGGTATGGCGTTCTGTGCCGACGGCAAACTGCCCGGAAGCATGCCTGATATTTTTGGTGGTGATCAGCTCGCCGGCAGGGATATCTTCATTGGCAATGCCCACGAGCACACCGTACATGATCACCGGTGATCCGCTGGGGATGGGGCTTCCGGCCATTTTATGTTTGGCATGGATAGTTCTGAGCGGAGTGATCTGCTGTCCGCTGCAATCCACGCCGGCGCCTGCGGGAAGGTCCTGCAAGGCTACCCACACATTATCTTTCGGGTTTATTTTAAGAACGGATTGTTTCATACTGTGATCATTGATAAAAATTCAAAAATCATTGGATTATGGGATGGCCCTGTCGAGGTGCACATAACCTCCATCTACATGGACCAGTTGGCCGGTGGTATGGCTCGATCTGTCGGACAACAGGAAAGCCGCCGTGTGCGCGATCTCCAGGGGAGTGGTCATGCGTTTTTCCAATGGGATGCGGGCCACGATCCCTGCCAGTTTCGTTTGTGGGTCGGGGAAAGTGCTGATCCAGCTCTGGTAGAGATCTGTCCAGGCTTCCGATACTACGATGGCATTTACGCGGATGCTATAAGGCAATAATTCCACGGCCCATTCGCGGGTGAGGGCATTGCGGCCGCCATTGGCGGCCGCATAGGCGGAAGTGCCACCCTGCCCGGTTTCTGCTGTCTTGGAACTGATATTGACGATACTCCCTTTACTTGTTTTCAGCCAGGGCAGCGCATAGTGGGCCACGAGATAATAGTGCACGAGATTGGCATGGAGGGACTGCATGAATTTTTCATAAGAGCCGCTGGCCAGTCCAACCCCATCATTGATCCCTGCATTATTCACCAGCCCATCGATCCTCCCGAACCTTTCCGTAACCTCCTTTACTGACCGGCTACAGGCTTCCGGGTCCGTCAGCTCTGCCACCACCTGCCAGCCTTTACCGCCTGCCTGTTCGATGTAGGACAACTGTTCTTTGTTATCCTGCTCACTTCTTCCAATGATCACCGGGAATGCTCCTTCCTGCGCCAGCACAGTAGTAATAGCGGCCCCGATACCTTTAGCGCCTCCTGTTACGATAATGATCTTATCTGTTAAGCCCAACTCCATAGTATATATTGTGTGTTAAAGATTATGGATATCCGGGAAATATGGCCCATCGTTCGGCAGCTACAGCGTCTTCGAGAAATTTCCATTCACCATTCGCCAGATGCCAAGCGGGTTCCTGTCCTGCAGTTCCGGCGGCAACAGCCAGGCAGGAAAATCCTGGAAGCATACCGGCCGCACGAAGCGCCCGATCGCCGCAGTGCCCACGGAAGTGCCGGCAGCGGGAGTGGTAGCAGGCCAGGGCCCTCCATGCACCATGGCATGGTTAACGGCAACGCCTGTGGGAAATCCGTTGATGATCAGCCTGCCTGCTTTTTCACGAAGGATATCTACCAACTCTATATGCTCGCGGAGATCTTCTTCGGTACCATGGATGGTTGCTGTCAGTTGTCCTTCCAATGTGTTGGCGAGTTGATAGAGCTCTTGTTTGTTCCCTGCGCTGATATGTAAAGTGGATGGCCCGAATACTTCATGCATGATAGATGGACCGGCCAATACTTTTTGCGCGCTTATCTGTAACAGGGCTGCACTGGCCTGGGACAGTGATGCGGCCGTGTTGGCAAGCAGTTCCGCCCCTTGTTCCTGTAACCCTGCTATACCATTATTGTAAGCATCGAGGATTCCCGGTGTAAGCATAAAACCGGCAGGTATTGTTGAAATATGTTTTTGTAATGATTCGATGAAATGATGTGGAAGATCGGGGCCATTCGTAATGAAAATACCGGGGTTCGTGCAGAATTGTCCTACCCCGAGCGTAACAGACTGAATGAACTGCCCCGCCAGTGCTTCGCCTTTCTGCTGCAGGATACGGGGGAGAAAGAAAACAGGATTAACGCTTCCCATCTCTGCATACACCGGGATGGGTGTGGGCCTGCGCGTGGCGGTCTCATACAATGCCTTGCCTCCACGGAATGAACCTGTGAATGCGATGGCTGCCAGTAAAGGGTGTATGGCCAACTGCTGGCCTGTTTCATGGGTGGCGCCCTGTATCAATGAAAACACGCCATCAGGCATTCCGGTACTGATGGCGGACTGCCGGATGGCGGTAGCCACCATTTCGGAAGTATTCGGGTGGGCGGGATGTGCTTTACAAACAACGGTACAGCCGGCTGCCAGTGCTGCTGCCGTATCACCACCAGCTACAGAAAAGGCCAGTGGAAAATTGCTGGCGCCGAATACGCATATAACGCCGATAGGTATGCGCATTTGGCGCACATCCGGTGTACCTGTATCGATCCGTGCGTTCACCCAGGAGCCTTCTGTGATAAGAGCGGCAAACAGGCATAACTGGTTGGTGGTACGATCGCGCTCATTCCGGAGGCGGGCCAGTGGAAGACCTGTTTCATCGGAGGCAATATGGAGTAGAGCATCGCCCAGTAAAATAATATTGTCGGCAATGGCCTGCAGGAAGGCGGCACGTTGTGCAGCCGGCATTTTTCTATACCTGATGAATGCGGCTGCGGCCAATGTCACTGCGGCATCGATCTCCTCAGGGGTGGCTTCTTTGAACTCACGGGGGATCCATTCCTGTTTCAGCGGATTGAAGGCGCGGAAAGATCGATGGACTTCCGGGGAAAAATGATGGCCGCTCATCTGTGATCCGGTACTGGCTGTCTGGCTCATGCTCATATCATTGAAATTATTGGATGGAACAGGCTAGTTCACTTCAAGCTCATCCTTCGATGGTAATTTGGGGAAGGGGGCATGGGGTTCGCGCTGGTACCAGAAGACCACGCTGCTGATATCCGACTGTTGCGGCAGGTAGCGGCCTCCGCTTTTCCAGCCAAGGTCCTGGATAGTCACTTTCAGGTCTTTCTCGAACCGGATGGGGTCCATGATATGCCAGCGGTAGAGACCGAACCGTTGTTGTGACCTGTAAAGACCATCGGGGCGTTGTACCTGTACGAGACCCGAATACGGAGAGCAGAATTCCTGGTAGCGTCCCTTGGTGTCGAAATTATAGGAACCGCAAAAATAATCTTCTGTGCCGGTGCCGCAGATAGTGGGGAACTGTTTATCGCCGTCCATAAAAAACTTGATCTCGCCTTCGCCCCACCAGCCGTTGTTATTGACGCCCCATGCGAGGTAAGTGCCTACGTACTGGCCTTTTCCTTTCAGGCCGTCGATCAGTGTGAACTCGGCGCCGCGTACCGGGTTATTGCGGCGGAACTGTGCATGGAAATAAGCAGCGTCATCGGGAACGGTGGTCAGCGTATAATCGACCTGGTAATACAGGGTCATGCGTTCGGTGTTGATATTTTCCATGGTGATCCTGCATTTCTTGCGGAAGGGCATCGTCCAATAGCAATTGAAGGCGCTGCCAGGGTTAACGGCAACGGGCAGGGAGCTGAGTGGTGCGAACTCTCCCCATCCCATGCCGAAGAAATCGCCGACCGGTACTTCTACGGATGGAGTGGTCTCATCGTCCCAATAGAAACGGAGAATGGAAAAGCGCCAGTTGCCGGTTGGTGTCATCCAGATATGCTGGATGGCTCCGGGGCCTGTGATCTCGGCGAGTGTAAAAGTCTTGCCGGGCTCGATATGAATAAATGGATTCACCTTCCATCCCTGTCCGAGGTCGCGGGCCGCGTTGCGGGCATTCCCCTGTTCAAGAGTGGCTATACCGCCTTTGCCGGGTTCGCCGGTAAAATTTTCAGGGCTGATGGAGCGGGTTTTGGCATCGGACAGCCGGAAGAGATTGCCCAGGTTCATGTCGAGACCGTTGAATGGTTGCTGTGAAAAAGCTGTGCAACTGAGGACGGCAGCTATTGCCAGCAGATAATATTTCTTCATATAGCATGATGGTTTGATTCCAAAAACTGTATCCTGAAAAGGTTTCAAAGGGTACGGATTTGCTTTATCGTTTAAGCACCGAAAACCCACTTTATCTCTTTCATTTCTTTTCTCTTAACGCTCTTAATTCTTTTGCCGGCTGCCGCAGGATTTCCGCACCACCAGTTTCGTATCTATAAAAAGGTGGTCGACCGCTTTTTTAGGATCATTGATCTGTTCGAGCAATACTCTCACGGATTCCTTGCCCATATCCAGGATGGGTTGCTGCACATAGGTAACGGGTGAATAGAACAGGTCGAATGCTTCGGCTTCGTCGAAGCTCACGATGGCCATTTCTTCGGGAATGCGGATACCCAACTGATTCATATATTTCAGTCCTTCCAGTGCAAGGCTGTTGGTAGCGAAGAAGATGGCGTCGGCCGGTTTGCGGCCGCTGCGCAATTCATCGATAGCCTTATGCACATCTTCCCTGATATTCGAGTACCGGGCCAGTTTCAGCAGGTTATGCTTCTCCGGTAGTTTATGATCCCGCAGCGCTTCCAGGTAGCCGCGTTTACGTTCATTGATATGATGGAGGGCCGTTTTGTACATGATCATACCGATCCGTTGCCTTCCTTTTTTGGCGAGATGCGTGACGGCATGGTAGGCCGATTCGAAATTATTGATGGAAATATTATTGGTAGGGATGCCCGGAAAGTAGCGGTCGATCAGCACGAATGGCATATTCCTTTCCTTCAGTTGCTTGATCTGCTGCTCCGATCCTTCTGTGGGTGTCATGATCAGCCCGTCTACCTGGCGGTTCAGCAAAACATTGATGAGGTCCCAGGATTTATCGGCATTCTCATCGGAGCTGCCGAAGATCACCGTATAATTATTGCGTTTGGCCTCATCTTCGATAGTGCGGGCAATATTGGCGAAAAAGGGGTTGGAAATATCTGCCACTACCAGGCCGATCGTATAGGAGCGGCCGCTCTTCAGGCTTCTTGCGATATGGTTGGGCTGATAGTTGAGCTTCCTGGCAATTTCGCGGATCTTCCCGGCGATCTCTTTTCCTACCCTTGCTTCTTTTTCCTTGTTCGTGAGCACATAGGATACCAGGGCCGTGGAAACGCCCGCAGCTTTGGCGATATCTTTCAGCGACACCTTTTTCTTCATTGATTAAAAATATGCTTAAACGATTAAGTAGCCAAATTTCCCGGAAAAATTATTTTAGGTCCTTGATCTTTCCATGAACGGATATGCAACATTCTTCCGTTTTCACTATCTTTTCTTATTGTGGTCAGGGCATCCTTCACAACCGGTCAAAGAGAAAATTAAGTTCAATTCGCAAATCCAAACAAATGCTGAAAACATTTTTCAAGATCGCCTACCGGAATTTCATCCGCAACAAGGCTTTTTCATTTATCAATATGGCTGGCCTTACGGTAGGCATAGCGAGTGTGCTGCTCATTTTCCTGTGGATACAGAATGAATTGGGCTACGACCAGTTCCACGAAAAGAAAGACCGCATTTATGTAGCCTGGAACCGCGCCACTTTCGACGGCAAGCTGATGTGCTGGCAAACCACCCCCAAGATACTGGCCAGCACCATGGAGCGCGACCTGCCCGAAGTAGAGAGAGCAGTGCGGGTGAACTGGAGCAATAAATTCCTGTTCAGCATTGGAGATAAGCGGATCACCAGGCCGGGCAATATGGTAGATACCGGTTTCCTGCAAGTCTTCAGCTTTCCCCTGCTAAAAGGTGATCCTGCTACTGCATTGAACGATATGCATTCCATCATACTTACCGAGAAACTGGCCAAAGCGCTATTCGGTAAGGAGGAAGCCATGGGAAAAGTGATCAAGGTCGATAACAAGGATAATTTTACCGTAACAGGTATTGCAAAAGACCTCCCCAATAATACGAGATTCGATTTTGAATACTTGCTACCCTGGTCTTACCTGGTCTACCGAAAAGAAAATGATTCCAGTTGGTTAAATAATAGCACGAGGACCTACGTGCTCCTGAAAGCCAATGCCACACTGGCTTCCGTGGCCCCAAAGATGAAAGTGCTCAAACAAAAATACAACCAGGAAGCACGCGAATCGAATTGGGAGATGTTCCTGTATCCCATCAGCCGGTGGCGTTTGTATTCTTCTTTTACAAATGGTGCGGAAGATGGACAAGGCATTATCCAATATGTAAGGATATTCGGGATCATAGCAGGGTTCATCCTGCTGATCGCCTGTATCAATTTCATGAACCTGAGCACAGCAAGAAGTGAGAAACGCGCCAGGGAAGTAGGCATCCGAAAAGTAGTGGGTGCAAGAAAAGGTTCCCTGATCGGTCAGTTCATTGGCGAATCCATTCTGCTCGCCTTCCTTGCCTCCCTGATAGCACTGATCATTGTGCAGTTGTGCCTGCCCGCGTACAACCGGCTTACCCATAAAGAACTTTCACTGAATTTTACCAGTGCCGGCACCTGGCTGGCCATGATAGGGTTCATTATTTTAACCGGTTTGCTGGCCGGCAGCTATCCTGCCTTCTTCCTTTCTTCTTTTCAACCTGTGAAAGTATTGAAAGGTACGTTCAAGAAAGCCCATGCGCTCGTAACACCACGCAAAGTGCTGGTGGTATTGCAGTTTACATTCGCCATCATCCTGATCATTTGCACCATCATCGTGAAGCAGCAGCTCGATTATGCCCGTAACAGGGAAACAGGTTATAACAAAGCCAATCTCGTATACCATTTCTTCACCAATGATATCGAGAAGAATTATAAACTTATCAAGGATGAACTGCTTTCCTCCGGCGCGGCCACTTCCGTAGTGAAAACCAATTCACCGCTTACAGAAGTGTGGAGCGACGGATGGGGGCAGGAATGGGAAGGCAAAGACCCGAATGACAAGACCGATTTCCAGCGCTATATACAGGACGAAGGACTGGGAGCCGCGGCCGGTCTGCAATTCGTGCAGGGCCGTGATTTCAACCTGCAACAATTCCCCACCGATTCAACCGCCATGATCATCAACGAATCTTCATTGAAAGTGATGAAGTTTAAAGACCCTATCGGTAAGACCGTAAAAGACAACGGCATCGAATGGCATATTGTGGGCGTGATAAAAGATTTTATCATCAGCTCTCCCTATGAGCCGATTAAACCGATGCTGATCTTCGGCGCCAAAACCAACTGGTTCCAGACCTTGCTCATCAAGCTCAATGGCAACAATAGCAGAGGCACTGCCGCCAACCTGAAGACAGTAGAGGGCATCTTCAAAAAGTACAACCCGGAATATCCATTCGAGTACAGATTCGTGGATGAGGAATACGCTGCGAAATTTATGGAGGAGAAACGCATCGGTATCCTTGCTTCCTTATTTGCCGGGTTGACCATTTTTATTTCCTGCCTCGGGCTGTTCGGCCTTGCCACTTATATGGCAGAGAACAGGATCAAGGAGATCGGCGTTCGAAAAGTGCTGGGCGCATCGGTAACAGGTATCACCGCCTTATTGTCCAAAGATTTCCTGAAGCTCGTGCTCATTTCATTTGTCGTTGCTGCCCCGATCGCCTGGTGGGCCATGCATAACTGGCTCCAGGATTACACCTACCGGGTGAGCATACAGTGGTGGATCTTTTTGGCGGCGGGAGCTATTTCCATGATCATTGCATTGTTGACCGTGAGCTTCCAGGCCATCAAAGCGGCTATGGCGAACCCGGTAGTCAGCCTGAGAAGTGAGTGATGCGATCCCGGCGCCGGGTGATGATCAGGACATACCTTGAAAGATTTTTATTCTATGATAAGGACATTCCTCAAAATGAGCTGGCGGAACGCCATCAGGAACCGCAGCTTCACCCTGATCACCCTTTGTAGCCTGATACTGGGCATCACCCTGTTCTTCCTGATCAGCATCTGGGTCAGGGATGAGTTATCTTACGACACCCATTTCAAATCGCCCGAACGGATCTGCCGGGTCGAGACAAAAATGCAAAATACCGATGGCACATCGGGCAATATGCCAACAGTAGGATGGCCGGTGGGCCGGCATTTGCTCGCAAAGTACCCGGAGGTGGAAGCCGTCACCTATATGCGTAACTGGTGGCCGATCATTAAATTCAAAGGGAACTATTTATATGAGGACGCCATGCTGGCGGATAAAAGCTTTTTCGATGTGTTCGGGTACGAGTTGCTGGAAGGCGATCCTGCCACCGCCCTGGAAGCTCCCTATAGCCTCGTGATCAGTTCGGCGTTGAAGGAAAAGTATTTCGGTAAAGAGGCGGCTATCGGAAAAGTATTGATGATCAGTGATACCGTACCGTATACGATTACCGGTATTTTTAAAGACCTGCCTGCTGCATCACACCTGAGATTCGATATGCTCGGGTCATTTGCCACTGTCTGTGCCATGTACCCGAAAGACTGTGAAAAACAATTTGTGTCCGGCTGGTTCGATCTCAATGTATACAATTATGTAAAGCTGCGCAACACAGCCACTGTAGGCATCGTTGAATCGAAGATCAGGGACCTCGTATTGGAAGCAGGTAAGGAAACCGTGAAAGCTACCGGGTTCAAAGCCACACTGGGCCTTCGGCCGGTGGGAGATATTTACCTGTATTCGGGTATGCCTACCGGTAAGGGTACTGTAGGTAGTATCACCTCTATCAAACTTCTCCTGGCTATCGGTATTTTCATTTTACTGATCGCCTGTCTCAATTTTATCAACCTCAGCACTGCCAAGTCGGTGGAGCGCGCCAAAGAGATCGGCGTGCAGAAAGTACTGGGCAATAACCGCCGCAGGCTGATCCTCCAATTCCTGACAGAAGCCGCCTGCCTATGTGTTCTGGCAGCCATCGTCAGTGCGGGGTTGATGGTCTTGCTGCTGCCATTGTTCAATGAGTTTACCGGCAAAGCTTTTACCATTGCATCGGTGTTTTCCGTGAGGAATTCAATCATGCTGACCGGTATCGTTGTGGTGCTCGTTCCACTGGCAGGTTTTTATCCGGCCTGGGTAATGTCTTCCTTCAGGCCCATCATTGTATTGAAAGGTAATTTCCAACATAGCTCCTCCGGCACTTTTTTGAGAAAGGCGTTGGTGGTGACACAGTTCGTTATTTCAGCAGGTTTTATCATGAGCACTATCATCATGTGGCAGCAGGTGACTTTCATGCAGAAGCAGGAGCTGGGGTTCGATAAGGACAATATCCTCCTGGTGAACCTCGATAAATTGCCCTGGAAATTGAGGCATAATGGATCGGACGTTTTCAAAAGCAGTATGCTGGGCGATGCAGGGGTTAAATATGTAACAGCCTGCGGCGCAGTGCCGGGAAGAACGGGATGGGATGGACAGTTTGCCTATCCGGAAGGCAGATCGAAGGATGAATCGTTGTCGGTGGAATATATTTCTGTCGATGCGGATTATCTGAGAACGATCGGGCTGGAATTGAAGGCCGGGCGTGATTTCCTGGCAGGCAGCAAGGCAGATGAAGAGGAAGCCTTTATCATCAATGAAACAGCCGTTCAATACTTCGGATGGGGCGATGCCAATAAAGCGCTTGGTAAAAAATTATCCACTTCCGGGAAAGATGGGAAGGTTGTAGGTGTGGTGAAAGATTATCATCAGCACGGTTTGCAGGAACAGATCAGGGCTGTGGTACTAAGCCCCCTCCATAGTATCAGCTTTTTTGCCATCCGCTATGATGGCATTGCACCGCGGCAGGTGATCGCCCATGCACAGGCCGCCTGGGATAAAGTGTATAAAGGATTTCCTATTGAATACAGGTTCCTCGATGAAGATTATCAACGGCAATATATGAGGGAAGAAAAGCATAGGGGCTTTATTGGATTGGCAGCTATCCTTTCCGTAGTGATCGGTTGTCTTGGCTTGCTGGGCCTGGTGATCTACACGGCGCAAAAAAGAGTAAAGGAAATAGGTGTCAGAAAAGTATTGGGCGCCAGTGTGTCCAGTATCGTTACCTTATTGTCTATTGACCTTTTGAAATTAGTTACATTGGCAGTGATGCTCGCCATACCGGTCGCTTTCTGGGCTATGCACAACTGGTTGCAGAATTTCGCTTATCGCATTACGATCAGTTGGTGGGTCTTTGCGGTATCGGGGATAGCGGCTTTACTGATCGCTTTGTTGACCATCAGCTTTCAGGCGATCAGGGCAGCGATGGCAAACCCGGTGAAGAGCCTGAGAGCTGAATGAAGGTTGAATAAAGGTTGAAAGGTTAACAGGTTGATAAGTTGACAAGGGTGTCTCTGAAATGCGGAGACACCCTTGTCAACTTATCAACACCTATCAACCTGTTAACTTACCAACGAGAATCCGTCCCTGTAATTCCTCTTCACGAACTGGTTGGCTTCATCGAAGTTGGTGACACGCATCTCGTCTCCATCCCACAATAATTTGATATAGCGGCCGGGATATTCCCATTTGTCAGGATTGGTGCTGCTTTTCCTGCGCAGATCGAAACTGCGGATGGCGAGATTGCCCATCAACACCGTTTCAGTGAGTGGGCCCGCTATGTCGAAGTTGGCGCTTAGCTCCTTTGCCTCTTTGCTGCCATAGCCTGCCATGGCCGCTTCTACCCAACGTGTATAATGCCCTGCTTCGGCATCCTTTACACGGGGGATGGTCTTCTCCAGTTTCACTTCATTCGTTCTGCTGGTGGGCAGCAATTGCGGGTTGCGGCCATAAGTGCCGCACATCATTTTACCTTTCGTGCCGATGAACAAGGCAGCATTACCACCTTCGCCGAGCAATTCTTTGGGGCCGAGTTCGTCTGGCCGTTCAGGTTGGATGCCGCCATCCATCCAATGCAATTTTATATCGGGCTTGCCATTGGAACCTTTGAACTTCAAAATAACGTGCGAAGATGGAGGAATGCTTTCAGGGAAATAGCCGCGCTTGAATTCATCTACATACACGGAGCCCACGCTGCATTCTGCTTCGGTAGGATAACCCAACCCAAGTACAGTGAAAGGCGGTGCAATGATATGACAACCCATATCGCCGAGGGCGCCTGCGCCGTACTCCCACCAGCCGCGCCAATTGAAGGGCACCAGCTTGTCTATATATTCAGTATAAGGGGCCGTGCCGAGCCAGAGGTTCCAGTCGAGCGTGGCAGGTACAGCAGCCCTGGTTGCTGGCCAACTGATGCCTTGCGGCCACACGGGCCTGTCGGTAAAACAGTATACGGTATGTACATCGCCGATGAGGCCCGCATTGTACCATTCCTGTAACTGACGTACACCATCACCCGAAGCACCCTGGTTGCCCATCTGGGTCACTACTTTGTATTTATGCGCGGCCTTCGTGAGCATGCGTGCTTCATATATATCGTGGGTGAGTGGTTTTTGTACATAAACATGCTTGCCCAGTTGCATGGCCGCCAGGGCCTGCACGGCATGGTTATGGTCGGGGGTCGACACAGACACAGCATCGATATGTTTGTGCTCTTTGTCGAGCATCTCCCGGTAGTCTTTGTAGAATTGGGCTTTTGAATATTGTGTCCGGGTCTGTGCGCCGCGCACTTCATCCACATCGCATAGAAAAGCGATCTCACACTTGCCGCCGCTATAAAAGCTTTTGATATCACCGGCGCCTTTACCGCCGATACCGATGGCAGCGATCTGCAATTTATCGCTTGGCGCAATAAAACCCCTGCCACCCAATACATGCCTGGGCACAATGATAATACCGGAAGCGGCTATGGCCGCGTTCTTCAGAAAGCGCCGCCTTGAATTGCCGGATTGGACTGATTGCTTGTCCTTGCCTGTCATAGTGTTGTTTTTTGTTGAGGATAATTCGTGTTGAGCCTTCTGATATAGATGGTTGTTGAAGGATCGGATAAATATAAACATTTCTTTTTGACACTATACAGGTGAGAACGAAATTACAGAGTGGCATGGCAGATAAGAAGAAGGAGGTAGTACCTTACCATCCCGGATTCTGCTGCAATGTCGGATCTTTTCCCAGCTCATCCTGTGAGATCGGGAAGAAATAATGCGTGGGCGATACGAATACCCAGGTGGCTACATAAAACCGTTGCATCATATAATTCTTGCCGGCGATCACTATTTTCCCGGTGGGCGATTCAACAGGCCGCATCCCATTCACCATCCGCTGACAGCGGGGATAAGGCCAGTATCGCTGCGACCTTGTATCATTATCGCCACCGGCTCCCATCCATGCCTGTTCTTTTGCCAGTTCGGTGGTACTGCTGGGCTCCAGGTATAGCCTGGAAGTGAACCAGCGTTTGTTCTCATAAAAGAATTCCACCCGGCGCTCGCGTTGGATATATTCATTCGTCTTTGCTTTATCTCCTTTGATAGATGGAGGCACTGGCGCCATGAACGACCTGTCGCGGATAGTATTGAGCATGGAAACGATCTCATCCGGAGAGCCACCTGTCTCGTTCAGGGCTTCTGCATAGATGAGCATGATCTCCGGCAGGCGGATCAGTGGGTAATGGATCTGGAAGGTGACCCCATTGCCCGGCCTGTAATCTTCCCGGTAGAACTTCCGGAGAAAATAACCGGTGGTGGTTGAATTAGTGGCCCCGATCTTATCTGCGCCAGTGGCCGTATTTCTTACTGCGTTCCGGAAAGTAGATCCGTGATATATGACGTCCCTGTAAAAGCGTGGGTCGCGCCTGATGCCTTCATAAGGATTGGCATCATCGTACCCGTCGGCAACGGCACGCGGAGTATAGATAGGATATCCATATCCGTCAGGAGCTATATATTCATATTCATCTACCTGCTCCTGTATCGGCTGTTGCCGCGAGCCGCCACCTTCAGAGGGTGGATAATTATCTCCCTGCCAGGCTTCGAACTTATCGTTAATGTTCATGAATATCGCTTCTGTTTTGAAGGCGCTGGGATCGTAGAACATCTGGTAAAGCCGTGTATATACTTTATTGTTGCTGTTTTGTACAAAGCTGGTTGGCCCATAGGTGGTATAGAGGGAATAGCGGGGCTGGCCTCCTTCCGATTTCAGGTCTAGCACTGCTTTGGCCGCATCCCGGACTGCTTCCCATCGTTTGTTATCACGGGCGGTGTATTCGTTCTTGCCGATGCGTGTATCGTTCGGCAATGTGCCGCCATTGTAAAGCGGCGTGGCGGCCATCCATTTCACGATCACTTTCAATGCCATGGCGGCCCCTTTTTCTGCTCTCGCGAATTGTGCGTCCGATTGGTTCACCGGCAGCCTGTCGATAGCCGAATCGCAGTCATTGCTGATCTTCGCCGCGATAGTGTGGAAGCTGGATTGTTTGATATTCATATCGCCATTGGGATCCACGAGATAATCGAGATAAGGTATCTCACCATAAAGCCGGGCTGCCAGGTAATGATAGTAGGCGCGCATGAAAAAGGTTTCACCCAGCCGGATATTCAGATCGCCTTTATTGAGGGGATTATCGGGCGTCTTGTATTTTCTTACACCGGTAAGGATCAGGTTGGCCACCCTGATGGAGGAATAGATATCCGACCATTTATAACCGCTGCCTGGTATGGAGCTGGGGTTCCAGCCGCCGGTATTGAATGTTCTCGAATGGCCATTTTCCACAGTAGAGCCACGGCACTCGTCGGTAATGGCGCTGAGGGAAAAATGTTGCAGGAATGCCAGTCCTCTCGAACGGGAGTGGAGATCACTATAGAGATCGGTGACCATCTTGTTCACCTTTTCATAATCCGTAAAGACCTGTTCCTCGGTCAATTTATCATCGGGTTTCCTGTCGAGGAAATCTTTTTTACAGGCAGCAAGGGTAAGGGCTAATACACCGATCAGAAAACTATAGAATGGAATAGAGCTTTTTTTCATGATAGTAACGTTTAAAGTGTGATATCGATACCGAAATTGATCACTTTCATGATCGGGTACCAGTTACCGTTGGCATCATTGGTTTCGGGGTCTACATCTACGTCTTTCAGTCTGTCCAATGTGAACAGATTCATACCCTGTATATAGAACCGTGAGCGTTGCAATCCTATCCGCTTCATCCACTTCTGGGGAAGGTAATAGCCTACCTCAAAGTTTTTCAGTCGCAGGTATTGTGCATTGTACAGGAAAAGGCTGCTGTAGTATTGTTTATTATTATCGTATTTGCCATAATGCAATGCCGGGTATTTGGCAGTGGAAGCGGTGGCCGGTGTCCAGCGGTTGAGGTGCATGGGTTTCACCTTCCCTGTTTCGTCATTCAGATAGAGTGGGAAATCGTAAGTGGCAGGCCCGCCCAGGAGCAAGGAGGTATTGGTAGCTCCCTGGAAAAGGATGCTCAGGTCGAATGATTTGAACCGGCAACTTAAAGGAATACCGAATTGTATCTCGGGGATGCGGGGATAGCCTCTGGCAACACGGTCGTTCAGGTCGGTGATCTGTCCATCACCATCGATATCCTTGTATTTCACATCACCGGGCACCAGGATGCCCCATTTCTGGAAGCCTGTACCATTATTCCTCGCGTTCAGGTCATCCGCTTCTTTCTGGCTGCCCACGAAGCCATCGAAAATAAATACGAAGGGCTGGCCAACCGGCCGGCCGGTGCGTGATTGCCATGCATATTGGCGAAGCACTTCACGCTGGTAAACGATCTTGTTGCGTGCGAATGAGAAATTGGGCCTGATAGAATAGGTGAAATCCTTTCCGATCTTATCGGACCAGGCAATTTCCAGATCGAATCCTTTATTGTCGACAATGCCCAGGTTCAGCAATGGAGCGTTGGCGCCAACGAGGGTGGGGAAGCCCTGTCTGTCTGATGGGCTCACATCGGTGATGATATCGTAGCGATGTTCGAGGAAGAAATCGATCGTAAAGGAAAGTCTTCGCCTGAAGAATTCCATATCCAATCCTACATTGATCTTCCTGGCTTTTTCCCATGTCAGCAGCGGATTGGCCAGTTTGCCTTCCCGGATACCTTCGATACGGGTATTATTCTGCGATCCGAAATTATACCAGTCTCCCGATGAGTTATTATAAAATTGCAGGTATCCGAAACGGTTATCGCTGGGATTGGTGCCTGCCTGGTCATTACCTACCAGACCAATGGAAGCCCTCACCTTTAAAAGATTCAACCACCCTTGCGTACGGCTCATGAACTTTTCATTGGTAGCGATCCACCCGATCGCTGCAGCGGGAAATGTTCCATATCGTCTGCCTGGCGCAAAATTTTCCGAACCGTTGTATCCCAGGTTGAACTCCGCGAGGTAGCGCTGATCATAATTGTAGGTAGCTCTTGCGGAGATGCCCTGGTAAGAAAAAGGGACCTCTCCATTTTTTATCCTGATGGAACGGTTGCCCAGGACCAGCCCGGATACGGCATGTTGACCGAAGGACCGGTTATAATCCAGTTTGATTTGATAGAAAGTGCGTCCCAGGTCATCATTGCGGTCGTATTTATTGCCCATCGTATTATCTGTTGTCCTTCTGGGGCTGTTGTATGCACCTGTATAATGCCCACCACGCATATATACATCAACCCCCTCTGCCGGGAAAAAGGTGGCATAACCGGAATAGGTCCTGTAGCCATCGGATTCGGTGGGCACTGACCGCGTGATCCAGTACCCGCCCTGCCTGTCGTACGAGAAAGAGCCTTCGATCTTTAATCCCTTGGTAAGGGCATCGAGCCTGTAACCCATCGTGAAAGTTCCGTCGAGATAATTATTACGTTCATTGAGATATCCGGTCTTCGACAATTCACCCAGCATATTGAAACGGTAGGTTTGAGTACCGAACAACATACCGTCCGGGAATTTCACATTGTAGGGGAGGTTGGCCGGGTTGTCGTTCTTCTCGACCATGATGGGGTAAATAGGTGGTTGTGTATTGGCGATCTCGATGACCCTGCCTGCGGTAGTGCCAGGTGCATTGCGGTCGGTGATGCGTGCGCCGAGATCCAAACGCGCATACAATGCATTGGTGATATCTACATCTATATTCGATCTGAAATTATAGCGTTTGAAAATGGCCTGGGTCTTATAGTCACCATTGACGGTATGATTGTAATTGCCATTCTGTTGGAAATAATTGCCCATGATAAAATACCGGGCCTTGTTGCTGCCGCCCTGGATGCTGAGGCTGTAATCCTGCTGGATGCCGGGTTTGAAGGCATAATCGAAATAATTGAGATTGTACCCCAACCCGTCGGAATTATCGCCCTTCGCCTTTCTGAAGTTCTCGATCTGTTGGTTGGAAAACAGGACCAGGTTGGATGGGTTAACGCCTGGGTTATCGTTGATGGTTGCCTCATTGTAGAGCATGGCATAATCGGCAGAGCCCAGGTATTCGGGAAAATGGATAGGCTTATTGATGCCGGTCGATGCTTTGAAATTGAGGCTGGCCTTTTCGGATGCCTTTCCTCTTTTGGTAGTGATGATGATCACACCATTGGCGCCGCGTACGCCAAATACTGCTGTTGAAGAAGCATCTTTCAGGATGGTGAAGCTCTCGATCTCGTCGGCGCTCAGGTAATTCAGTGAGCGCTCCACGCCATCAACGATAACGATCGGTCTGGCATTGCCATAAGTGCCGATACCCCGTATATAGATATCGCTGATATCCACACCGGGCTCACCGCCGGCGAACTGGTTCACATTCAGACCAGGAAGCCGGCCTGCCAGCGCATTCGTTAAATTGGCGGTGGGGCTTTGCTGAAGGTCTCTCGATGAGATGGCGGAGATAGCCCCTGTGACCGTTACTTTCTTTTGAGTGCCATAACCCACTACCACAACATCTTTCAGGTTTTGGGCATCTTCCTTTAAAGTGATGGTAAGTGAGGTCTTTCCCTGGAGGGGGATTTCCTGCGATTGATAGCCGATGAAAGAAAAGACCACCGTAGCATCGGCATAGGGGGCATCGACGTTGAACCTGCCTGCATCGTCGGTCATGGTGCTTACGCCGGCTCCCCGTACTACGACGGTCACGCCGCCCATCGGAATGCCTTTATCGTTCATGACAATACCGGTCACTCTCACGGGTGGCGCAGGCACATAGCTATTGGTAACTTCGGTTGTTTTTTTGCTGGTCCCCGGAGCATTGATCAGCAGGATCTGTTTCTCATCGATCACACTGTACAAAATGCCCAGTGGAGTTAAAACAGTGGAGAAGAAATCGGCCAGCTTCTTATTGATCAGCCTACAGGAAACTTTTTTATTCGCATTGATGACATCACTGCTGTAAATGAATTCCACACCTGTCTGCCGTTGAATTTCACGCAGCAATTTTTTTACTTCCACCTGTTCGGTGCTGATCGTTATTTTTTTCTCCAATACATTCTGTGCATTGGCATGGGCTGCGCCGGTGAAGCTGAGTATGACCGCAAATTGCCATACCAGCAAACGGGCAGTTACAGAAAAAAGCAATCGTCTTTTTCTCATAAAACAGTTGTTTGATTTTGATAATAGTATACCGCATCAGTAGCATCGGCCACTGTTGAGCAGGCACACCGATAGTGGGCCCGGTTATTTTTGTTTTACAGGGCATTCAGGTGATGATACAGAAATGAGCGGATCACCTGTTCTCCTTTAGAATGATTTGCGTGTCTTTGATCTCGAAAACAGATTGGGTCGATTGACAAATAATATCCAATTGTTTATACAGGTCATACTTCGAAATATTGCCGGTGAAATGGTATTGGCCCAGCTTTTCATCGTCGGTGGTAATGCTGATCCCATAAGCCTTGCTCAATTCCTGCAATACCACCTGCAGCGGCTCATCTTCGAAAATGAATTGACGACTGGCGTTTTCATCATCGACAGGGCCTGTTACTCCTGTTTTCAGCAGCGGTTGAGGATTAGCGACGAGGCCCGTTGTGAACTGTCTGGTAGCTGTATTGAATATGGCTTTTTTGTTGGGTGTAAGGATAATGCTGTCGCTCTCTTTCCCCTCCTGGCTGAACACCCATACTTTCCCGGTCACTACAGCCACTTCTATGCGCGAAGAAGTTTTATGCTGAACAATATTGAAGGTGGTGCCTAACACTTCCGTCGTCAATGCACCGCTCAATACCCTGAAACGTTTTTTCGGATCATGATGAACCTGGAAAAAGGCGCTTCCGGCGAGATAGACCTCCCTTGAATCGCCGGTGAATACAGGAGGATAGTCAACAGAAGCACCGGGCTGCAAGATGATCATCGTACCATCCGACAAAACCAGTTTTTTTTCCGCAGCCGTTTCATTGATCATCCTGGTATAACTGGCTTTCTTGTCTATCACAGCCGTTGGATGAGGGCCGGCGGGCCTGTTCCGGAATAATACAATGCCGGCCACAGTAAGGGCCAGGATGCAGGCAGCAGCGGCAATACGAAGCCAGGTACGGGTTTTCAGCGGAATAACGGAGCCCTTTCCGCGGGCAGACACTACCTCATCCTGTACATTCTTTTGAATGGCCTGCCACAGCCTCGATTCAATCTGCGACTTTTCCGTTTCCGGCAGGTGGAGCTCGCTCTTGCTGATGAGCTTTTCATACCATTCCAGTACGATCTTCTCTTCCTCTTCCGTGCATTCGCCCGAAAGATATTTCTGCAACAGGATGTCGATGCTCGATTGGTTCAAGGAGTGGTTTTATATAATAGACGAATGAGTGAAACCGATCCCTAAAGGAAATGAAGAAAAATCGAGAGATGCTCGCGGAGATAATGGCGGAGCAACTTGATGGATTTGGTGATATGGTACTCCACGGCTTTTTCGGTAAGCTGCATGCTGCCGGCTATCTCCTTGACAGACTTATGCTCGAAGCGGCTGAGTTTGAAGATGTCCTGGGTTTTCTGGGGCAATTCCTGCAAATGCGTTTCGATGATCTCCTGTAATTGTTCCTGTTGCAGTTCATCTTCCGGCATGCCCGTAACAGGGGATGAGCGGTATTGTTGAAGAAATTTCTTTTGGACAGCCTGGCGGCGTTGAAAATCAATGATCAGGTTCCTTAAAGAGATGGCGAGGAAAGGCCCCCAGCTTTTGACGGTTAGGCTGGCCCTGTTCTTCCAGATCTTTTCAAACAGGGCTTGTACCAGTTCTTCTGCGTCCTGTGGGGAGGAGGTTTGCCTGCGGGCCACGCAATATAATCTGTACCAATATGTTTTATACAATTCTTCAAAAGCGGCTGCCTCATCCTTCTGCAAGGATAAAAATGATTCCCTGTTAGGTGAAGAATTGGCAAACATGGCGCCTGGCAATGGTTGAAAAAAGATGTTAAGGAACAGGTCCCGCCTGGCGGGAAGATCAAAGTGCTCCTACCAAAAATAGCTGTTTTTCCCAGTAAAAAAACGATTTTGCAAAAAATTAAATTTGAATGGGAAAAGATAATGTGCGGATTAAAATTATCCCCATGCCCTGCTTTTTCAGGATGCCCGTTCGACCAAAATAGCAGTAGTGAATAAGGTTAAATAAAGCGGTTATTGTATACAGTTAGTAATTGGAGACTTTGCCAGCTACAGCCAGGAAGTTTATTGCGAACCATGCAAATTTCGTAATTTGTAAAGACTAATCCTTTGCAAATGAAAAAGCGATCTGCCTGCTTTCACGGAATACTATTCGCGGTTGTTTTACCGGTTAGCGCTCTTACTCAAACGATCGACCCCTGGATCATCCGGGCAGATACCATCGATCCTTCACATTATTATGGCGTTACCGTAGCCAATGGTATGATCGGTATCGTTTCATCACCCGAACCTTTCGAAGTAAAAGAAGTAGTGCTGGCAGGGGCTTACGACCTGTACGGCCGTGGAAGGGTGAGCAATTTCCTACGTTCCTTCAACCTGCTCAATATGTACCTCGAGATCGATGGACGAAGGACCAGCCGGCAGAATATCCGGAACATGAAGCAGGAACTGGATATGCGAAAAGCGCAGTTCACCTGCTCTTTCGATATCGGCGATAAGGCAAGTGTGTCATATACCTATTACTCCCTGCGCCATCTCCCATTTACCGTATTGATGGACGTTAGCATCCGGGCAAAGAAAGACCTTATGATGACCGGCAGCTCCGTGATGCAGGCCCCCGATGCCCTGAAAGATGTGCAGAACTATTACAATGAGATCGACCGGCCGCATGTGGTGATCTCCCTCCTTAGCTCGCAGGCGAAAAGTCCCACCGGCAAATTATCGATGTGCGCCTCCAATACTTTCCTCTTTCCCGAAACCCACGGAAAAGAACCGAGGGTGATCCATGAGATGTGGGACAACAATATGCACCTCATGAAATTTTCGCGGACCATCAGGGCCGGTGAAACATATACCTATTCAGTGGCAGGATCTTCCATTACTTCGGCCCATCACGACGATCCGCTGAATGAAGCCGAACGGCTCACCATCTATGCAAAGCTCGAAGGTCGTGAGCGCCTGCTGCAATTTCATCAACAGGCATGGAATGAATTATGGAAAAGCGATATCCAGGTGGAAGGCGATGAACAGTCGCAACAGGATATACATAGTATGCTCTATCATTTATATTCTTTCGTGCGCGAAGGGACCGCCTTCTCCCCATCACCTATGGGATTGAGCGGCCTTGGCTATAACGGCCATGTATTCTGGGATGCAGAGCTATGGATGTATCCCGCCCTGCTGGTGATGCGGCCCGAACTGGCAAAAAGCATGATCGAATACCGCTACCTGCGACTGAATGCAGCCAGGAGAAATGCTTTTTCCAAAGGTTTCAAAGGCGCCATGTTCCCCTGGGAAAGTGCGGAGACAGGCGTGGAAGAAACGCCGGTATGGGCCTTGAGCGGTCCTTTCGAACATCATATCACGGCCGACGTAGCGCTGGCAGCGTGGAATTATTACCTGGTAACGCAAGACAAATCATGGCTGCGCGAAAAGGGATGGCCCATCCTGAAAGAGACGGCCGATTTCTGGGCCAGCCGTGTAGAGCGAAACGGGCCTGGGAGTTACGATATTAAAAATGTAGTGGCTGCCGATGAATGGGCGGAGAATGTAGATAACAATGCCTTTACCAACGCTGCCGCCAAAGCGAACCTGCAATATGCCACGCAGGCGGCAAAGGTATTGGGCATGGCAGCCGATCCTGATTGGATGCAGGTTGCCAACAATATCCCAATACTGAAAATGGAGAATGGAGTAACGAAAGAACATGCCACCTATAAAGGAGAAGGCATCAAACAGGCCGATGTGAACCTGCTCGCCTATCCGTTGAAAGAGATCACCAGCCCCGATCAGGTCCGCAAAGACCTGGAATATTATGGGATGAGGGTCCCCGATGAAGGCACACCCGCCATGACGCAGGCCGTTTTCGCTTTATTGTATGCCCGTTTGGGAGACGGTGAGAAAGCCTGGCATTGGTTCAAAGATGCCTACCTTCCCAACCTCAATCCTCCTTTCCGGGTGATCGCTGAAACGAAAGGAGGCGCCAATCCGTATTTCGCCACAGGAGCAGGAGGGATCCTGCAATCCGTGATCATGGGTTTCGGCGGACTCGATATAACTCCTACAGGAATACAACAATTGAAGTCTGTATTGCCTCCAGGCTGGAAGAAACTGACGATCACGGGAGTAGGGCCGGGCAGGAAAACATATAGTGTGAACGCTTTAAAATAGATAGCATAACATTAATGTATAACCGATAAAAGTTTTACGTAATCGGTATCACCAATGGTAAATGCCTGATCCTTTTGCCGCATGCCCGGTATACAGCATTGGCAATAGCCGCAGCAGCAGGGCCCTGGGCCGCTTCACCGGCGCCCAATGCTTCTTCTTTAGGGCGGTCGATGATGGTTACCTCCACTTCAGGTACTTGCTGGAACCGGAAGATGGGATATGAATCCCAGTTGCGGCTGGTAATATGCAGCTGATCGAATTTGACTTCTTCCAGGATGGTCCAACTGGCCGACTGGACCATCCCGCCCTCCGTTTGATTTTTCAGCCCATCGGTATTGATCGTTTCCCCTGCATCGATCACGGCCCACATTTTTTCTACCTGCACCGATCTTTTCTTCATATCTACCCTTACCCTCGCGGCCACCGCACAATAGGAAGCTGCATTCTTATACCTCGAGAAAGCTATGCCGGCGCCTGTTCCGGGAAGTTCCTGTACCATTCCGCGCAACCGGCTGATCACTTCCCGCGCCCGTTCATCTTCGAGGTGTTCTATCCTGAACTGGTAAGGATCTTTACCGGCTTTCTCTGCCAGCTCATCCATAAAGGATTCGATGGCGAAGATATTGGCGTAAGCGCCCAATCCACGGAGGGAAGACACTCTCAGCGGGCCATTGAAAAAATGTACCTGTACATCCTGGTTGGGTATTTTATAATACGGTTGTGCATTCCTGTAAGCTCCGCCACTAAAACCTGAAACCTTTCCCGGGAACGGTTTTTCCAGAAAATGCGCAGGCAGGAGATTGGCCACATTGCCTCCCGGCCTGGTGCCATGTGTGTCGGACCAAAGTTCATATTTCCAATCGGTGATCTTTCCGTTGCTGTCGAGCCTTGCACTTGTATCCATGATCATGGCGCTGCCATAAGGCTCCCAGCAATGCTCATCTTCCCTCGACCATTGGAGCCTGATATGTTTTCCGGGATATGCCCTGGCGAGCAAGGCTGCTTCTGCCGCCACATCATCTGCCCCGTTATGTCCATAACATCCGGAGCCGGGAACTCCGGTCACATGAACATTATCGGCCGGCAATCCAACGAGTGTGGCCAACACATCACGGAGCGGATATACGCCCTGGCTGTGCGACCACACGTGCAGTGTATCCTTGTCATATAACGCCACTGCGCAGGATGGGCCGATGGAGCCATGCATGATATACGGTTTGAAATAGCGTGCCTGCAGGGTCATGCCTGCATTGCCATCGATCGTTCCCTTTTTGTGCACCTGCTCGGTTTTTGTTGGCAGGCTAATGATATGATCGATCAGTGAAGGCCCATTGAGTGAAAGCAGCTTATCCGGCGCCGACCACCTGGCATTTTGCTGTAGCGCCTGCTGTGCCTGCATAGTCTTGTATTCATCGGCAGCGATCACACCGAGGAAACTTCCATTCACCACTATTTTCAGCAAACCGGGAAATCTTTTCCTGATCGATGCTTCATCGAATTGCAAAAGTTTTGCCTGGTAATTGGGAGGATGCACGATGCGTGCATGCACCATGCCTGGAAAACGAAGGTCCTGCACATAGACAGGTTCACCGAGCACCATCCTGCCGATATCATCGCGGGGAATGGCTTTGCCAACGAGACGGTATTGATCTTTTGGTTTGAGAGGAACGGGCTGCCGCACTTCATCCGTCAATTGTTGGCCATTCAGCAGCTCTGCAAAATTCACGCTCCGGCCACCGGCCAGCGGGCTGATGACGCCGTGCATCATCTGGAGTTGTGCCGGAGGAATGCCCAGTTTTTGTGATGCCATTTCCATCAGTTTTTGCCGGGCAGCGGCAGCGGCATATCGTACCGACATGGCGCTGTTCTCGATGGATGCGCTGCCGGCAGTATATCCTTCATTGGGAGTGATGCCTGTCTCCACGAGTTTCACTTCTACCTGTTGCATCTCGAGATCGAGCTCTTCAGCGGCTACCTGTGCAATGGCAGTACGGATACCTTGTCCGAGTTCCAGCTTGCCTGTGAAGACCCGCACGCGGCCATCGGCCAGCACTTCCAGCCAGGCATTGATCCTGTCGTTCATCCGAAGGCCGGAAGGTAACTCCTGTGCAAAGGGAACTGATTCGGCAAGGGACCACTTGCCCAGACAGAAACCGATGGTGAGGCATCCGGTAGATCTGATAAAATCTCTTCTTGAAGTGTGCATATAAATAATGTTACATGACGTGCAGCAGCATGCATCGTTCTATTTCATCTTAGCGGCAGCGAGTTTAACAGCCTTCATGATCCTCGACTGGGTACCGCAACGGCAAAGGCATCGTTGAAGGCCGGCGCGAATGGTGGCATCATCGGGATTGGGATGTTGGTCCAGTAATGAAACGGCTGAGATCACCATTCCATTAAGGCAGTATCCGCACTGGGCTGCCTGTTCCTGTACAAATGCTTCCTGTACCGGGTGTAAATGGTTGTTGCTATTCGCCAGTCCTTCCAGGGTTACGATCTTTTTATTTTTTACAGCCTGCACAGGCAGCATACAACCTGGCTCGGCCCTGCCATCGATCAGCACCATGCAGGCCCCACATTGCTGTAGGCCGCACCCATACCTGGGCCCGTTCAATGCCAGTTGGTTCCTCAACACATATAATAAAGGAGTGGCGGGATCTGTGTCGATATGAAAGACTCTCCCATTCACGTGGAGATCGATCAGTACCATGGCGATAAATTGAATGTAGAATAGTACACACACTAATTTACCGATTTTTGCAGAGTTCGCTGGTAGGATAGGTAATTATTCGACGGTTAATTATTCATGATCTGAAAATTTGTACAATAAAAAAGCCCCGCAATCCTGCGGGGCTTTTTTGTTTAGAACCTGAACCCTATCGTGGCCGATACTCTCCGGAGCATCTGTGGTTCCATGGTGGTCCAGCCTTTATAATATCTCTTGTCCGTTAAATTATCCACTTTCACTGCGATGCGAAAGGTTTTTGCATTGTAGAAAAGGGTTGCATTCAGTACCGTGTAAGAAGGGAGCGTGAATTGACCATTCACGGCATTATTGGTGATCAGGTTCCCGGAGGCGTAATTACCACCGATCCCGATGCCTGCACCTTTCAATAAACCCTGTACGGCAGTGTAACTGATCCAGGCATTCACCAGTTGTTCGGGGCCGGAACTTACGGGCCTGCGTTTATTGATGGTGCTGTCGGTCTTGTCGTTCCGGCTCGTATTGTAACTGTACCCTGCAATGATATTGAGCCCGGGTATCGGATTGGCGATGACATCTGCTTCGAACCCTTTGCTGGAAATATTTCCATCCTGAACGGTGAAGCCTGCTTTCTCAGGATCGGGACGGGTAACGTTCGTTACATAGATATCATAATAGCTGAGCGTGCCGGTGAGCTTTCCATCGAGCAGGTCGGCCTTGATACCGCCTTCCCACTGGTTGGCCTGTTGTGGTTTGAAATTGCTCACGGTCTGATCAGGTTGTGTAACGGCGGCCACGTTGCGGAAACCGTTCATATAATTGCCGAACACCGAGAGCCTGTCTTTCACCAACTGGTAGATCAGCCCGAATTTCGGGGAGAAAGAAGTTTGTGCAAAAGCCCCGGTGGTCTTCATGGTCTGGAGGTTGTAGGTGCCTTTGTTGTCGAAGCGGTCTACCCGCAGGCTGAGCATCGCCATCAATTCGTCGGTGAGATTCAGCACATCGGAAACATAGGCGCTATAAGTAGAGGAAGTGGAATTTGTTTTTGCCGGAGTGCCGGACTGGGCGAAACGCGCGTCCAGTGCGGAACGTGTAAGGCGTGTATATTTCGGGTCTTCTTTGGCGGAACGAACGGTATCGAAAAGAACGTAGGGTAAGCTATTATTGATGGTCTTCACCTGGTAATAATCGATACCTGCCACGATCCTGTTGCGCAGGGTGCCGATCCTGAAATCACCGATGAAATTCTGCTGGATATCCGTGGCAAGGGTAGTGGAATGCTGATCGCTCACATAGCGGTTCAACAACGAATCGCCGGGAAGGTTGAACATCACGTATTGATAATATCCATCCGACTTGCGGTTGCTATGGGAGAAATTGGTTTGGGAGGTCCAGCTATCGGATATCTTATAATTGGCCTGGGCATAGATATTCACCGTGGGTGTTTTCATGGTTACATCATTGCTCGTAAATGATCTTTTGTAATCCATTCCCAGTTCGGCAGGATTGGTGGCTACCAGCTTGCGGGTCCTGTTGATGAACACCATCAGGGCGCTGGTGGATTCGCCATTATAAAATTCCGAATTGAGTTGAAAGTTGAGTTTGTCATTCACTTTATAGGTGAGGGAAGGGGCGAGGAAAAAACTCTTTTTGAAACCTGCATCCTGGAAGCTGTTCTCATAATGATAGGCGCCGTTTACACGGAGCAGTACGTTCCTGTCTTTATCGACCGGTGTATTGAGATCGAATGCCAGCCGGTTCAGTCCGAAGCCGCCTCCGGTATAGGTAATCTCTCCACCTAAAGAATCATAAGGTTTTTTGGTAACGATATTGGTGAGGCCGCCGAATGAAACGAGGCTGCTGCCGAACAAGGTACCGGATGGCCCTTTGATCACTTCGAGCCGCTCGATATTGGCGGGGTCCAGTCCGCCATTGGTTTGTCCTGAAATACCATTGATCATGGAAGGCTGTACACTGAAGCCACGGATGGAATAATAAGCGGCCCCGTCACCACCGCGGCCTGTGGAAGACCAGAGCTTATCGATGCCAGGGGCATTCTTGATGGCATCATCGAAATTGACGATGGATTGTTCTTTCAGGAGTTCGGCGCTGATCGTATTGTAGACCTGTGGATTTTCCAGGTTCTTCAGCGGAAGCCTGGCCACATAATCGCTGGAGCGGCGGATGAATTTTCTTTTACCGCCGGTGAAAACCACTTCCTTCAACTGGCTTTCCGAGAGCTGGAGAGTGATGGCGATATTCACTGTTTCATTATCCTGGATGGTCACCGACTGGATAGCAGTGGCATAGCCTACCAGTGAAATTTCCACTTCATGGCTGCCACTGCCGATGCCTTTGAGAACGAAGATGCCATCTTCACCGGTAACGGTACTTTTCCTGGAGCCTTTGATCTGAACGGTCACGAAGGCCGCAGGCTTGCCATCGGCCGTTCTTACTTTGCCTTTGATGATGCCGCTGCCTTCATTGGCGAAGGTGAGCAGGGCGCAGACTAACAGGAGGGTCGTAAGCAGTAATGTCTTTTTCATGGGCGCAAAGCTACAGCCCATCTAAACCAGTGATTTTCAAAATACGGAATTGCAGTTACGAGAACAGGAAACAGAAAAAAGTTAATAAGTTGAAAGGTTAACAGGTTGATAAGGGGACCTTCATAGTTCAGGGTTCCCTTATCAACATGCCAACTTGTTAACCTTTCAACTCCCAGGCCGGCCCGTTGTTTGAATTTTGTAAGTAATCGTTTGAATACTGCAAAGGAGTTGCTGCAATTAGGCGTACATTTGGAACAGGGATCAAACAATAGGTTATGACGAAGACGGAAACACTCGAGGATTTTTACAAAAAGAAATTCAACTGGATGCCCGATAATCTCAAAAAGGATATTGGGCATTTCAATGTATTCAGGACAGAAGATTGTGTAGGGCCCGGCAAAGCGCCCGTACAATACAGCCGGCGCGATTTCTATAAGATCTCCATGTTCAGGGGAAGGAATATTTATCATTATGCCGACAAGAGCCTCGAAGTATCGGGCACCACGCTTATCTTTTTCAATCCCAGTGTACCTTATACGGTTGAATCATTGACCGAACAGCCCACCGGCTATTTTTGCATCTTCAAGGAAGGGTTCCTCACGGAAAGGCTGCGCAGCAATATCAGGGAACTGCCGATGTTTGCCATCGGCAACACGCCGAGCTATGTTCTGAATGAAGCCAATGATAAATATATCAGTGGCATTTTTGAAAAAATGCTGGAAGAGATCAGCTCTGACTATATGTACAAATACGATCTGCTCCGGAACTATACCATGGAGATGATCCTGTACGCGATGAAGATCCAACCTACGGAAACATTATACCAGCATTCAGATGCCAATGCAAGGATCACTACGGTATTCACGGAATTGCTGGAGCGACAATTCCCCATCGAATCCCCGTCGCAGCGGTTCACCCTGCGGTCGGCCAGGGATTTTGCCGAGCAGTTGTCCGTGCACGTGAACCATCTCAACCGTGCCATCCGCCTCACTACAGGCAAAAGCACTACGGATCATATCGGTGAAAGGCTGGCGAGCGAGGCCAAGGCCCTGCTGAAACATACCAACTGGAACATAGCTGAGATCAGCTACTGCCTGGGCTTTGAAGAGCCTTCGCATTTCAGCAATTTTTTCAAAAAGCAAACAAATCTCACGCCCTCAGCCTTCAGGTCCTGAGCCGCCGGGCAGGTGAAACAAAATGGCTGCTGCCAGCCGCCATTGCTTCAAGCTCACCAGCAATGATCATCCTGTCTACGATACAGAATCTTTACCTGATCAGTTATTTCCCGCACCAGCCGGTAGCACCCTGCCTTTATTTATTTCATAAGGACTTTCTCCCCAGGCGCTCCCTACGGCATATCCGGTCATTGTCGATCTTCAACGATGCCCGCAACAGCGTGTATATGCTGGATGATGACCAGGACAGCCATGTAATGCAGATCTTCCGGAAGATGTATGATGAAAAAGGATCAGGCTATGCGTTCTCAGATCATCTCCAGCGGATCTATTTACAGGAGCTCATTCATACCATCACCAAGATCCACCAATTGGGAGGTGTATCGCGCTGATCGCCCACCATAATTTTCCCTTGTTTGAATTATATAAGTAACTGTTTGAACCGCGTAACAATGCCTGCTGTTGCCGTACCTACCTTTGAAAGGTTACCCGGCCGGATAACATCGATGAAATTCTATTCAGGCACAACAATCAATCAGCAATGAAACAACAAGTCTGGCTAATTACAGGAGCTTCCAAAGGACTGGGGCTCTCACTGGTGAAATCGTTATTGAAAGCGGGCCATCGTGTGGCCGCCACTTCCAGGAATGTGAATGAACTGCAAAAGGTGGCAGGAGCGGCCCCCGGCGATTTTTTTCCTTTGACCATGAATTTAAAGGATGAGCGCAATGTGGAAAGAGGCATACGTTCGGTGATCGATCATTTCGGACGCATCGATGTGGTGGTGAACAATGCCGGTTACGGACTGAGCGGCGCCATCGAAGAACTGAGCGATGCGGAAACAAGGGCCAACTTCGACATCAATGTTTTCGGGGCATTGAATGTGATCAGGAAAGTATTGCCCTATATGCGCCTTCAGCGATCGGGCCATATCTTCAATATCTCATCGATCGGAGGGTTTACGGGATCATTCCCCGGATTTGGGATCTATTGCGCTACCAAATTTGCCATGCAGGGCTTTTCCGAATCGCTGGCGGCGGAAGTAAAGCAATTCGGCATCAAGGTAACGATCGTTTCTCCAGGATATTTCCGGACCAATTTCCTGGACTCTTCACTGGGCGTACCGCAGAACCCTATCAGTGAGTATACGGATGTGCGCGAAATACAACTGCTTCACCAGATCGATATCAATGGCAACCAGCCTGGCGACCCGGACAAAGCTTCAGCCGTGATGATCGAGATGGCTTCACGCGAATCGGCTCCTTTACATCTTTTTTTGGGGCAGGATGCCTATGAGCTGGCTGCCAAAAAGATCTCGGCCGTGCAACAGGACATGGTAGCTGTGAAAGAACTGGCCACTGCTACGAACTTTGAAGGCGAAAGTGTGACATCCTAAACCGGTGGCCGGAATTGGCAGGAGGTATTCAAAAAGCAATAATAAAACCGGTGTAAATCGCGCACACCGGTTTCTGAATTCCTCGTCATTTCGTAGAAAACGAAACAACGGTACTAATCTTTTGCCGTAACCACTAAACCTTATCCTATGAAAGTATGAATATAATTAATTTGCCTTAAAATACTTCTGATTTTGCAGTAAAATAATGTATTTTTAGAAGTTATTTACTTATTAGTATGTAGTAGCACCCATTTCACTTGTCCTTTAATCATTTCTTTGGATAATGGCAAAGGACAAGCGGTACAATACGGTAAAAATTCTAATCGAAGGCGGTCATGTACCGATGTTCAGAGATATTTTCGAACATATTGCCAAAACTCAGGTAGCCGCGGATATGGGTATCCATTTCAATAAAATGAACAGGATCATCGATAATGCCGACCTTCTCACCTGTAAAGAGATCTTCATCCTGAGCGGGTTGATCGGTATAGATGCGAAGACTTTATTTGAGCTTGTCTATAATCAGCATAACGCTTCCCGGAAGGTCCCTCGTAGAAAATAAACTATTTTCTGTTCTTCCAGTTCAATTTTTCGTCCTCACCTTTCTGTCGGCCGCGCCGCCACTCCTTCCATGATCGAAGCCCTGCGCCCTTTCCAGCTCGATCATATCGGCCGGTCTGAAATTGATGATATAGGCCCTCCTGTGTGAACCGGTACTGTTTCCCCGGCTGTAGTGCAGGGTTTGACCATGATGAAGAATGCAACTGCCTGCGGCGATCCCGATCCCGATACCCTCCGACTCACTGGCTTCGCAGCGCAGTGCTCCGCCTTTTCCGCCGGCGCTTGTATGTGGCCGTAAAGGTAACAGGTGCGATCCTGGAACATACCACATGCAACCGTTGTCGATCGTGGCATCATCGAGGGCAAGCCAGCAACTGACGGCCCTTTTATCCGGCATATTGATCCAGTAGGCCGCATCCTGATGCCAGGGCGTTGGGGTGTTGGTATGCGGAGCTTTGTCGATCAGCATATCGAAATCCATGCTCATATCATCGCCCTGGAGCTGACGTGCTATGCCCAGAGCCCGCTGATGATATGCTTTGTCGAGGATGCCCGGCACAAAATCACTGGGCCACATGATCTGCGTGATGTTTTCTACGGATTTGTTATCGCCCAATCCAATCCCCAGGTCGGAACGATTGGCGCCGGCATCGATCTCCCCTTGCAGAAAAGCATTGTAGATCTTCCTGTATGCCTCCGTTTCTTCATGGTCTATGAGTTGTTCCACCACCAGGTAACCCTGCCGGTTGAAAAGATCGATCTGCTCGGGTGTGAGTATGACGGGCTTCATATTAAATATTTGAAGAATAAAATAACGCTATTTCAAAATAAGGATAGTATAATTTTATACGATAGTACTTTTTTATAAAAATCACTATCGATAACTTTGGTACATGCGACTGGATGTTCGTTCAACACGCAACCGTACTATCATCGATTTCCGGGGAATGGGCTTTGGTCCGCTCTGCGTGCTGGGCCATTATCGGTACCGGAAAGCGGAGAAAGACCTGCAGGCCCATCGACACTCCAAAATGATCGAGATATGCTATTATGATAAAGGCAGCCAGGTCTTTGCCGTGAATGATGAAAAATACCTCGTGAAAGGGGGTGACCTTTTTATCCACTTCCCCAACGAATCGCATGGATCGGGTGGTTATCCTGAAGAGAAAGGGAGCCTGTATTGGTTTATCCTGAACCTGGATACCGGCAAGAAGGCTTCCGGCAGTAACGACCTTGATTACCTGTTACGGGCTTTGGTGAAAAATGGAAAAAGACATTTCAGCGGCGGGGCCGGGATCAAAAAGTTCCTCGAAGAGATATTTGCCACCATGCGTTCGAAAGAACCGGCAGCGTTCATTCGCATCCGGGTCAGGTTGCTGACACAGTTATTCCTGCTGAAGGTTTGGGAGAAAAGCCGGTCTGCCGAACGATTGCCCGATCATACAAGGCTCCACCAGGTTTACCGGTTCATAGAAGACCACCTCGAAGATGACCTGAACATTGCCCGGCTGGCAAGGGAAGCGAATTTTTCCGAATCGAGGTTCAAGGGATGGTTTAGGGAGTTGTCGGGATTTACACCGATGGACTATGTACAACGCCGCCGCGTAGCATTTGCTGTGAAGGAACTGCAGCGATCGCCCGGCCTTTCCCTGAAAGACCTGGCATACTCATTGAACTTTTCTTCCCAGCAATATTTTTCTACCGTGATCAAAAAGTTCACAGGAAAAACGCCCGGCATGTTAAAAAAAGAATAGTCTTAAGGCCGCTGCTCCTTCACCAGTTTTTTCGTGATCGTTTTACCGTTCATGGTCACCCGGAGAAAATAGATACCGGCGGATAGCTGCGTTGTATTCGGGACCGGGACCACCAGGGAGCCGTTCAGTACACTGGCCTGTTTGCTATAGATCAGTTGTCCCGTTACATCCACCAGGTCCACTCTTACGGAAGTCCGGTCCGTTGTTCTCACGCGAACAGTAAGCTGATCATAGAATGGATTGGGTGTGGATACAATACTTTCATCCTGGTCCGGGAGTTTGATCGTGATCACATTGCTGTAAGTGGGCCGTCCATCCTTATCGATCTGCTTCAGTCGATAATACAGGATAGAGCCGGTATAACCGGCATCATCGTACTGATAGGCGGAGCCATTGGAATTATCGGTAGCAGGTACTGATCCGATCCTGCTGAAATGAGTTCCATCGTTGGAACGTTCTATTTCAAAAACGTCTGCATTTTGTTCAAAGGCTGTTTTCCAGGAAAGCCGTACGGATTTATTGAGCGGGCTTCCTTTAAAATATTCCAGTAATACCGGCAACGGAGCGGCCGTGATGATCACAGGATAATCCTCTGCCTGACCATAGGTTGGGTTGTAGCAGGCGCCGGTGATATTATACCCTGCACCATAAACGGTGGATATTTCTTCAATGATGCGCATCCGCAATATCGTGTTTTGTGTGGCACCGGCAGGAACAGTGAAAGGAGTGGAAAGTGAGTTATAACTGTTGGTCAATATACCGATGTTGGTATTATGAACAAGCTGCTCGGTGGCATTGTCGAACACCCCGTCATTATTATAATCTATCCAGGCCCTGATCTGTTCGTTGTTGACACCAAGCATGGTGGTTGTTAAAACATAGTTGCCATTCACGACAAGTGGCATCAGGTATAAACATTTATTGGCGTTATTCAGGTAACCTGTATCTACGGGTGTAGGGCCTGAACCAAATGTTTTATTATCGACGGATACTTTCAGCAGTCCAGCAAACCCACCACCAAGGCCAGTGCTGCTGGTTACTGAAGGACAAGCGGCAACAGGCGGAGTAAAAGTGGGCAATGGATATGAGGTATAGAATGCCGGAGAAACCGGTAATGCAACACGATCGTACAGGTTCATGGCTGCCAGCATCCGGGTCTTCTGCCCATTGGTAAACAGATAACCTGCGGCGCCGGTATTCGTATAGTTCATGAAGTTCCGTTCCGTATTGTCCGTATATGGTAAACCGTTACAGGAATTAGTACCGGTGCGTGGCGTGAAATTGACGACACCGCCACTTTGGTTGTAGCTGATGGGATCAGTATCACATACCTTGTCACCATCTACGTTACAATCTGCATTCGGAGGGCATTGCGTTACATCGTTCGAGCCCTGGAAGGGATGATACAATTGCAGGGCATGACCAATCTCGTGCGGTAATGTTTTCGCTCCGACATTCATTTGGGTGGCCAGCATCACTATCCCATCCATCACAGGAGAGGCTCCGGGGAAAAGAGCATAACCGGCGATGAACTGCCCAACAGTGCCATCAGCTCCGTCGATCTTATTGACCACATAAACATTGTAGTAAAGTCTGGGGTTCCATCCCACTGCATATTTCAGATCGGCATCTGCTACACCGGCCGTATTTGCCTTTACTCCATTCGCTACATATCCGGCCAGGAAGGAGCCGTCAACTCTGTCGATACCGGTGGTGGCCTGGCAGTTCGGGCCACGGGTTGCCAGTTGGAACTGGACCTGGATATCGCCAGCGCCTGGTGTAGTGCCGGGATAAGTACCGTTGTAACAGGCGTTCAGGTAATTGAGGGTATTGATGATGCGGGTGTCGTCGGGATTGTAGATAGTCCCAACCGCGCCACCTGTATTTACCACATGCACCACTACAGGAATGGTGTACAATGTTGCCAGTGGACTGGCGGGAGGATTGGCCCCTTCCGTGCTAAGTGACCGTGAGATATCCTGCTCCTGGATGATCCGTTGGATCTGCTTCTCATTTTCGAGCACATTCCTTCGATATGCCGGGTTCAGGTTCATTTCCCGCTGATGTATGATATCGAAGCCGCAAATAGGTTGAGAAAAAGAATTGTATGCAAGAAGGCATACAATAGCAGTTAGTAATAAATGAGGGTTTTTCATGTATGAGATGGTTAAAGGATAAAATCTATAACGGAAATTATTCCTTTTTATGTTATATCATCTCAACAATGCCCATGGAGTATTTCGATCATTACAAATTCTGGAATAACAGGTATCCGGGGTTAACACCGGTTATCCTTGGCAAATATCGACTGCTATTGGATTTCCGGGAATATGACCATAAGAGGCCACCGCTTTTTCCAGGAGCTTTTTTGACTGTTTCCGGGTATTTTGAAAGAAACTGATCCCCTTTTCGATCTTTTATTTTCACTGATCTTATCAACTATCTCTTTATTTGAAATCCTCTTTCCTCGGCCGGATGATCAGCCGCAGGGTAGGGTTATTCGTCATGAATGACCAGAACCAGTTGAAGGCCAGTTTCAGCCTGTTCCTGAATCCAACGAGTGGTATGATATGTGCGAACAGCCAGATGCACCAGGCTATGAACCCTTTGAAGAAAACTTTTGGCAGATCGGCCACTGCCTTGTACTTGGAGATGATGGCCAGCGAACCTTTATTATAATAGGAGAAAGCCTTCATCGGCTCCCCATCCAGCGAACGGGTAAGGTTCTTCGCCAGCGTTTTTCCCTGCTGTATGGCTACCTGCGCCAGTTGCGGATGCCCGTTCGGGTAATTGGGGTCGGTTGTTTGAAAACTGAGATCACCCAGGGCATAGATATTGGTGGTGTCGTTGACCTTATTATAGGCATCGACCAGTAATCTCCTCCCTTTGCCTACGGCTGTTGCCGGAATACCGGGCACTTCACGCGCAATGATACCGGAAGCCCAGATGAGCGCTTTCGTTTCGATCGTTCTTCCGTCGGCCAGGACCACCTTTCCATCCACATAATCCTTGACAGGGGTATTCTGGATGATCTGTACACCGAGCTTACTGAGCACTTTCTTTGCTTCCTCCTGCGATCCCTTGCTCATGGGGCCCAGCAATACCGGGCTCGCATCCACCAGGTAAATATGGGATTGCAGGTCTTTGATCTCGGGATATTCCTTGGCGGCAATATACCGGCCCAGTTCTGCCAGCATGCCGGCCACTTCCACACCGGTCGGCCCGCCACCGGCGATGACGATATTGAGCCTTCTTACTTTTTCTGCCGGGTCGTTCGACTGAACAGCTTTCTCCAGGTTCAGCAAAAGATGGTTGCGCAGGTTCAGGGCATCGTCGATGGTCTTCATCGGTAAGGCGTTCTGCTTCACGCTTTCAATGCCGAAATAATTCGTCTCGGCGCCTATGGCCAATACGAGATAGTCGTAATCGAGTATGCCTGTGTCGGTCTCTACCGTATTGTTCTGCGGGTCTACTTTTACCAGCGATCCCATGTGGAAGCGAAGATTGCTTTTGTCCTGGAACATTCTCCGGAAGGGGTAACTGATATTGGAAGGTTCGATGAAGGCCGTGGCTACCTGGTAGAGCAGGGGAGGGAAGAAATGGTAATTATTCCTGTCGACCAATGTTATCTGGAACCTTTTGTCTTTACATAGTTGTTTTGCGAAATTGATCCCTGCAAATCCTCCGCCGATCACTACAACTTTTTTGGTATTCGTTTCCATATCTGAAAGGTTTTGATTCCTGCCATGAAGCCGGCCAGGCGGTGTAATTTACTTTATCCGCTCTTATGGCCGGATTATTTTTGTTGCTTAAACGCAGCCATTGATTGTTTGTTCGATAATAAGGACAAACCAGGGCCCTGTAATGTGACCGGACCAGTAAAAAGTACCATACTGCCCATAAATAGTGTCATCGATACTCCAGTGTACCGTGCTACCTTTGTGTCATAAACAGAGAGGGCAATGCGTACCGGAAAAATTCCCGTCCATAGTAGTTGCAGCATCCCGGACGGGTCACAGGCCAACGGTGAAATACTGATCGATAAAAATTATAGAAAGTATGAGAAGCTGACACCCGATGAATTCAAAAAAAACTATTCAACAATAAACCTAATGGTTATGCGCGATCAACAGGAAGAAAGACCCGGATTATTGCTCAGTTTATTACAGTGCAGATGCCCCCGGTGCCGCAGGGGAAAATTGTTCCGGCAGGACAATCCCTACCGCCTGGCCCGTTTCATGCAGATGCATCAACGATGTGAGGTATGCGGGCAGACCTTCGACATGGAGCCCGGGTTTTATTATGGCACCAGCTATGTGAGCTATGCGCTCACTGTGATGATCAGTGCGGCTACTTTTATTGCATGGTGGGTGTTGATCGGTTTATCATCGCAGGACCATCGCTTCGTCTGGTGGATCGTGCTCAACGCTATTTTATTGGTCCTGCTACAGCCCCCGCTGATGCGGCTTTCGCGGAGTATCTGGCTGGCCTTTTTTGTGCATTATAGTCCAAATTGGGATAAAGGGGATATCGTAGAACCTGACCGTGTGAACAAGGAACAAATGAACAACTGGTAGTACCGATCATATTATCACCGGTACTTTCTGCCTGATGGCGGATACTGTACCTGCCGGGCCATGCCAGAAACATAACCGGTTGGCTGTTGCACCGGAAATGCAGACCAGGAAAGGGTTTGATGGTTAAAGGATGAGCCGGGAACGCACCCGGCCAACCTATATGAATAATTAATATTTAAAAAATTCCATTTTCCGCAACGTTGATTTTACAGAAATAGTATTTTTATTGTTTGTATGCGTCTAGGCATTAGAGAAAGACGGTACACTTTACACCTATGGGAAAAGCAACATTACCTTATCTTGATCTCACGCTTGCGAATATCGATGGTGAGAAATGGAAAGATATTCCAGGCCTCGAAGGTTACTTCAGAATTTCCAGCAAAGGACGTGTGAAAAGGATGCGTTACGAAGCGATCTACTCCAATGGCATCATTTACCGTGAACGCACCATGATCATGAAGCCCTATGTTCATCGCCACAGAAATGAATACAAGGGTGATTACAAATCCTATCTCAGTATCACATTGACAGTTGAGGGTGTTCGTCATCGTTATACCGTTGCAAGACTGGTATATCACTGTTTTGTTCGCCCTATCGATCTGGATGATCATACCATTGTGATCTTTTACAAGGATGGTAACTCGTTCAATCTAACACCATCGAACCTCCGCACTGCCACGCTGAGCGAAAAACAGAAACGCATCAAAGAACTGCGGCGCTCGCCTTCGCCGCTGCACAAGCTCACCAGGCGGCAGATCCTCGAAAGGCTGCAAAATGCAAGGGCCAAGCGGATGAAACCTGTTACTCAATACAGCTTCCGCGGGAAAAAGATCCAGACCTTCCCCAGTGCCCGTGAGGCGGCCCGTTTCACAGATGGGAATGCATCCAATATCCTGCAGGTGGCCAAGGGCAATGCACTGACCGCCGGCGGATTCCTCTGGCGGTATGGGAAGGCCAGCAGGATCGATACGCTGTCGTTAAGGGGAGGACGGCAATCCCCATTGTTCAGGGGCCGGAACGGGGTCAATGGAGTCAATGGACATGCCATGAAATCCAGGTATTGAACCAAATAAAAAAGTGCATCAGTAAATGATGCACTTTTCATTTTTTCAAACACTATCTAACTATAATCCAGTCTGCTGGCTTATTTCAGCTTGGTTACCAGCGTTTCTTCTACGAGGTTCTGTTTCCTGTTGATGGTATAGATCTCGGCTTTTGTATTCTTCTTTGCTTTCACTTCAACGCTCAGGATATTATCACCTACTTCTTCGGTAGACAGCAGGAATTTTTTAGTGATGCTGGTACCTTTTACTTTATCGCTGTACAATACGTTGCCATCTTTATCACGGAGGGTGATGGTGAACTCTTCCTCAACCGGTGTGTTCAGGCTCAACTGGAAGATGGGTTGGTTATCGTATGTACCGATATGTTTCAATTCTATGACAGGGTTATCTTTTTTACCTTCGTTAGCAGATGCAGTGGCAGAGAATACTACAGAGAAAACCAGGAATAAGGCTACAGCCACCAACACGGAGTTTTTCATCATCTTTTTCATAATCGTATATTTTAAAAGTTTAAAATCAGGTCTCAAAAAACAGTGTCATGGGGCAATCGTGGAGCAAGCAAGGGAAGTTAGATGTGCAGGATCGTTTCTGCTTTTCAGGCACCTGGAGCGGTGCGTTTTCTATTGATGATGCAAACATAAAACGGGATTATCCGATGGGCAAACCAAATAAAGGCCCATTTCAGGATGGTAAACCACAATATAAAAAGTTAAAGCCCTTTCTGGTAAAGGGTTTGAGAAGGAATTTGGTATGATGGCCAACGGGTGGGGGAGGGAGAAATAAACTAAAAAAATCAGGTCTTAAATGCCTAAAAGGTCAAATGCATATTGATAACGGATCAATTTTCTGCCCTCAATATTTTCTCTCCAGGCTGATTCCCGATGGCTCAGGTCTACTAACTGCCTGGTTTTAAGGTTCTTTAATTTATCCAAAACAGTTTTCATGGTCCTGATCTCCTCTTCATCGAAAAGTTCTTTTTTAAAACCAGATGAACCGGAAGGCTCAATGATAACCATTTCCCTGTCTCCGTCACGGATTTCATATCGAAGGTTGATGATGCCATTTTCTTCAGCCATCTTGAACAAATAATCGAATTGGCTTGGAACAGGGCCCCATTGAATAGCACGATAAGGGAGACCGCTTATGCCTGTTCCATATTGTTTGAAATGAAAAAAGTCTGAATAGAATAATAATTTGTTGAGTGATGTTTTCAAAGGGGTTAAGTGATCTGCAAAGAACCGGATAGCATGATAAGCCTTTTGGGGACTGGTTCGCTTGTATCCATTCAATTCTCCAGGATTATTCACGCCCAACATTTTTTCTTTCATTTGTTCCAATGGAGTAACCTGGTCCTTCAGGAGGGCTATTCGTTTTATCAGTTTTTCTTTTTGCCTTCCCTGGACTGCATCGCTAAGTTCGATAAGGCGGAGAAATTCATTAGGGTCTTCCGCCATCTGGATCAGGCGGGCATTGGTTTCGCTGGGAATATCCCCTCCTTCATACAACCGGTATTGATTTACTCCAAAACCAAGTACATCAGACATTGCCGTCGCTGGCAATTCATATTTTTGGCGAATCGCCCTGATCTCTTCGACGTATGGTAACTTGTGCTTTGCCCTGTATGCATTGTATACCTGTGCAAGGTTAAGGTTCCCTGTTGTTTCATCAACAAATTCCTCACCACTATCCGCACACCTATAATAATGATAGCTCACCTCAAAAGTTTCTTTCCGAAACTCCAAAGACCTTTTTTCTCTGATAAGTTCCATCGGTTTACCTGTAATAGGACTTTTCATCTTTTTCATAATTTAAAAGGATAGCTCATGCGATATTCCGGAAAGTGAAACGAAACACAGATCGTCTGAGAGGAAGGATGGCCTAACTGGATCTTTATATAAACCTTTTTTTTCCCTGATCATTTTTCCAAGTACCCAAAAATCCAGTTTACACTTAAAATCCTGCAGGAACTGTTCAACATCCTTTCTAAATGTCATTTGGCCAGCTATTTTCCTGCAAAAACACGAAAAAGTTCTAAATTCTCATATATACGTAAATATATGAATTATAAAGTTGTTTTCGATCAATTGACCCTTCACTAACTTTCCAAACATCCTGTATTGCTCCTAACAACTAACTTCAATTATTAAACTATTGTGAATCAATTAATCTAATTATGAAAATTGAATTCTCCATTTCCCCAAACCGAATATCTTTGCAAAAATTTTTTACAGACAATGAGCAATACTATGGTAACGGCCGGTCATTTAACAGCGACGATCGCCGGAAGCATCAAGAAAGCACAGCAGGAGACCCTCTACTTTGAAGAGCTTTACAATAATCCCGCTGCGCCTGTCGGGAAGAACGAATTCCTGTTTTTTATCAAACCGGAGATCACACAGGCTGCCGGTTCCATTCAGTTGGAAGCTATCCTCGATCTGGTACAGGAGAAGATCGAACAATTCGGATTGACCATTCACAATGTGAAAGTCCTCTCTGCCAAATACCTTGAGCAATTCAATATCATTGCACAACACTATGGCGTTATCAACAAGATCGCTTCTGACGCAAAACAGCATCTCTCCGAATCCGCTAAAGAAAAATTCGCTTCCATTTATGGCAAGTCGGTGAATGAAGTGAAAGTGCTGGGTGGTGTCGAGTTCCTCGCACAGTATCCTGCATTCAATGCCTATTCTCTCGATTACCTCTGGCAAAACAAAGAGAACAAGAAACTCGCAGGTGGCACCTATGCTGAAGACGTGAAGATCGACAATGAAGTGATCTATATGATCAATGGATTCCATCCCCGCCAGTTGAAACATTTTACTGAAAAGGGCAGAAGCATTGTAGTAATGACGCTTTCCGGCAACCTCCACTGGAGCGATACCCGGAATAATTTCATCGGCGCTACCATTCCCCAGAATGCCAATGCAGGCAGCCTGCGCCGGGAGTTCCTGGAAAAGAAAGCTGAACTCGGGCTGGCAGAAGTATCACAGGGCGTGAATGGTGTGCATTTGTCTGCCGGGCCAGTAGAAGCCCTCGTAGAGCTCAGGCGCTACAATTCCAATTTCGCCGATAATACCAAAACAAAAGCCTTTGAAGATTTCAGCTTCGGAAAGAAACTGGCTGAGCATTTCAGCAAAGAGCAGATCGAAAAGATCGTGGGTAATGCCAATCTTTCCGTGAACGGCAAATCCATTTCCGTATTCGACCTTACAGAAGAGAAAGATTCCGATGAAGCCATTGCCTTGCTGAAAGCAAACGTATAAGGACCTATTGAAATTTTGTTTTATAGTTGTGAAGGGAGGTTGCGAAAGCAGCCTCTCTTTTTTATATGGATATGAAAGCAATTCCGTAACTTTTACCAAACAATTCATCCCGAAAAATATCCCGTATGCTTAGGAATCTCCTTGTCCTGGTGATCGCCTTCCTGGTTTTCACAAAGGCAGCCAACGCCCAACAAACACCGCAGAAATTTGTGCAGGAACTGGATTACCTGCTATATCTCCCCGATGGATATGCGCAGGATACAGTCAAAAAATGGCCCCTCATCATCTTCCTCCATGGAAGTGGGGAAAGAGGGAATGATCTCGAAAAAGTAAAAATGCATGGCCCTCCCATGCTGGCGGCTGCGGGGAAAAAATTCCCTTTCATCATTGCATCTCCACAGGCCAAACCCGATGGCGGATGGGAGCAGAGCGAATTGTATAGATTCCTGCAGTCCCTCAAAAAGCAATACCGGGTGGACCCCGACCGGGTGTATCTCACCGGCCTGAGCATGGGCGGCTTCGGCACCTGGGACCTGGCCATGAAACACCCGGAAGAATTTGCCGCGATCGCGCCGATCTGTGGCGGAGGCGATATCGAGACCGCCTGGAGGTTGCGCAATATGAAGGTATGGGTGTTCCATGGGGCCAAGGACAATGTGGTCCCTCCACGCTCCAGTGAGATGATGGTCGATGCTGTGAAAAAATACAATCCTTCTGTACGATTTACGCTTTATCCGGAAGCCAATCATAATAGCTGGACGGTCACCTACAATAACGACAGCCTGTATCAATGGTTCCTCGATCAGAAAAGGTTTACGTATAAAAGCATTGTGCCTGATCCTGCGATACTCGCCAGCTATGCAGGCCGGTATGCCGATCACTTCAAGGATACTGTAAACCTCTTCATAAAAGATGGAAAACTACAGGGTACCGACCAAAGCAATAATTCCTTCGAGCTCAAAGCAGCTTCCAATACCATTTTCTTCGTCAACGAGAACATGCCGCTCGATGTGCGATTCGACCGGACCGATAAAGGGCAGGTAAAGGGATTCACGCTGATGGCAGAAAAAATGGTCCTGTTCAACAGGATCAAATAGTAACCGTTTGAAGAAGTCTGCTAAACTGCTGGACTATCATTGAAATATGGACCCTGTATCGGGAATCCCTGTTAACTTCGCGGTAATATTGTGCAAAATTGGACAAACGCGATTTCGATGCAGTAGTAGTGGGAGCCGGGCCTAACGGACTGGCTGCCGCTATTACCTTACAGCAATCCGGCCTGCGGGTATTGGTGCTGGAAGCTGCTGCCTCCGTTGGCGGAGGTCTTCGCACAGCAGCGCTGACCCTGCCTGGCTTTAAGCACGATACCTGTTCGGCCATTCATCCCCTGGCAGTTAGTTCCCCTTTTTTTAGTACTCTTCCATTAGAGCAATTCGGGCTCGAATATATTTTCCCTCCCATTGCCGCGGCGCATCCCTTCGATGATGGCGCCGCAGCGTTGCTCAGTCCTTCCCTGGAGCAGACAGCCCACTGGCTCGGAGAAGATGAGCAGGCCTATCTGCAATTGTTGAGGCCGCTGGTGCGCAACTGGCCATCGATTGCCGCCGATGTACTGGGCCCGCTCCATTTTCCTGCAAACCCTATTGCGATGGCGCAGTTCGGTTTGAAAGCATTGCCTTCCGCCATGGCCCTGTCGAACCGCTTCCGCACAAAGGCGGCAAAGGGGTTATGGGCAGGCATGGCTGCCCATGCCCTGCAGCCATTGACGAATGCCACCACATCGGCCATTGCGCTTGTGCTGATGATAACAGGTCATCTGCGGGGGTGGCCGGTGCCCAAAGGCGGGTCACAGTCGATCGCCGATGCCCTGTCGGCCTTTTTCATTTCGATGGGAGGAGTGATCGAAACTAACGTATACGTACAATCGCTTGATCAATTGCCATCTTCTCATGCTGTATTGCTCGATGTAACGCCCAGACAACTGCTGCAGATCGCAGGCCATCGTTTCACTTCCATTTATAAATGGCAACTGGAAAGATACCGTTACGGGATGGGCGTATTCAAAATAGACTGGGCACTGGATGCGCCGATCCCATTTACTGCATCCGGTTGCAGGGAGGCGGGAACATTACATATAGGTAATACAATGGAGGAGATCGCGCTTGCAGAGCAACTGACGGGAGATGGCCTGCACGCCGACAAACCATTTGTAATATTAGGACAGCAAAGCCTGTTCGATCATACACGATCGCCGGAGGGCCGTCATACAGGCTGGGCCTATTGCCATGTGCCCAATGGTTCCACCCAGGATATGACGGAACGCATCGAAAAGCAGGTGGAACGTTTTGCCCCTGGTTTCCGGGAGCGTATCCTTGCCAGGCATACGATGAATACGGCAGAGCTGGAAGCTTACAACAATAATTACGTAGGAGGTGATATCAACGGTGGTACCATCGATATCGGGCAGCTCTTTACACGGCCGGCATTGAGGGCATCACCCTACCGTACATCGGCCAAAGGCATCTATATCTGTTCCTCCTCTACGCCGCCTGGCGGCGGCGTGCATGGTATGTGCGGTTATCATGCTGCAAAAAGGGCGCTGAAAGATATTTTCGGAAGATAATAGCTCATTCTTCGAATGGAGTATCGATCTCTCCATGCAGGTTTGCCGGGCGTTATTGTCGCATCCTATTGAAGGATCAGTAACCAGCCTTTATTCTTCTCCACCGGTATTGCTTCATCGATGTCAAAGCTGCGGCCCTGCTGGAAATTCCTGATGTCAGGGGCGGTGATCCTGGCTTTGGAAGGATCGATGCCCAGTTTGTTCCAGTCGATCTTCAATTGTACCATTGTATTTTCCGGCGCCCAGCTTGCCAGCGCGATCATGGCCGATCCCTTTTTCATATACACGGTCACCGGTACATCGACGTTATTGCTGGTAACAGGACTGGCCTCCGTCCAATACCCGATCATTTCCGATCCCTTCATACCGAAATCGTCCCATGCTTTCCAGATGGGGCGGGGATCGGCATTCTCGCTCCAGGGCATGCGGTTGGTCATGCCATAGACCATACCGCGCCAGGGATTGCCTCCGTTCTCCAGCATCTCACCCATCAAACCAAAAGGGATACCGCTCACTTCCGTCAGAAAGAAATCGGGCCCGTTCTTTTCGTAATCGAAATATTCTCCAAACCACAAGCGGTTGAGATAGGGGAAATGCTCCATATAGAGATTGGCGCTGTTATTGAAGCCATCGCTTTTATTGTATTGATTGGCGGAATGCAGGTCGATGATGCCGGGATGACCGTTATTGGTCAATACCCTTTTGATCCGTTTCATGGTAATGCGGTCGAATGCCACATCATCGAGGTAGATGCCATCGATGCCTACGTTCTGCACCAGCCAGTTCATGCCTTCCACGTAATAGTTGTGCCAGCGGCTCATGCCGCTGTTGATGATGGCTGCATCTTTTATTTCCGGGACGAACCAGGCCGCGATATAATCATATCCGATATGTTCCTGCAGCCAGCGGAATCCCCCGCCCTTACCGGGAGAATAGATCTCATGCCCAAGGCTGCGCATCGGGAAGGTTTCCCAGGCTTTATTCGAAAGCTCCCGTACGGTGTTATATATCTTTACTTTCAGGCCCTTGCTATGTGCTTCATCGATATAGGCTTTCATTTTTTTATGCTCGATGAATGGATAATTGATCCAGGGATTGATGGGAGTGGCGTGATGGATATTGATCACCGTGGCGCCGGTGGCCTTGATGCTGTCGATGGATTGGTAACGATGGTAGAAACGTGTGGCCCATTGCGCATCGGTATCGATTGGGTGGAATGGGGTGATCAGCAGGTTGAAGTTGAAGTAGAGCTGGTCGCCTTTTTTCAGGTGTCTTTCCCCGGTATAATTGTTCACCAGCATCGAATTGCCTTTCATGCCCACCGTGATGCCGCCTTTGTTGTCATTGCCCCAGGAGGCGGGCAACAGCAAAGGTTTCTGGAGGTAGAAATTGGTATTAAGCGGTCGCACATATTTTTCATCGCGCAGGGAAAATTGCAGTCCGCCATTCACCGCACCGATCCAGGCGCCATCCTGGTTCTTATGTGCTACATCCCATTTCCAGTCTACATTTTCCGGGCGATATCCGCCTTTCTGTCCAAGTCCCATCATATATTTCGCCATTTCTTTCCGGAAAGGGATGTGCATAGTGATATCCTTGAGATCGACATCATGAAGGGCAGTCAGTTTCACTGTATAAGCCAGGAAGCCGTCGAATTCCAGGCGTGCTTCCACATCCATCTGGAGCGTATCGTTACCGCTGGCAGCTTTCCATTGTACTGTGCCCGCTTCTTTTTGGGTGAACTGAAGTCCTTTGGTCTTCCAGGGCATATTCTTTCCATCCGACAATCGTACGAAATGAAAATGGACAGGTTCGGTGACGAGATTGTTGGCCTGATCGCCGATGGCTGTCATGGCCGGGGTGAAATATGTCTGGATCTGTTTCGGGAATCCGTCCTCATTGAGTTCCACTTTCCGGCCCAGCAGACTGATGGTATTGTTTTGAATTTGCAATGGCGAATAGGGCGCTATCACGGTATTTTCCTGTGCCATGGTAGAATTCAGCCATTTCAACCTGGTCTGTTTCCAGGGCTCACTGCCGCCACCATCTGAAAGCAGGGTATTGCTGACCGTTAGCTGTATAACGATACTGGTAGACTGTTTCCCGCTGGCGGTTATGATAGCCTTTCCGGTATAAACACCTGCTGCGGCGGTTGGAGGTATATCGACCCCGCACCACATGGCCTGAACGTTATTTTGAGGAACATTGACCTGCCTGGTCATGGGCGCACCGGTATAGTCGGTGCCGGTATTATTGATACAGGAAATATTTGTTTTGTTGATCATTGCGCCCTGGCTGTTTTTCAGATCGGTGAATTGAATGGCCAGGTCATCGAGTGGAACGAGAGCGTAAATACCTAGCTGCCAGGCGAAATACTCGCCTCTGTCGGCCTTTCCCTTGAATACGGACTGTGGGCCCTGTTGTATCCAGCGATAGGGTAGCCGGTCTCTCATCTTAATGGGATATTGCCGGTCTTCAGGGAAAACGAGATAATCACGGCCTTTATTCCTGGCGAGCAGCTCCGCCGTTTCTTTTGCCGTGGCGCAAACCAGCATCGGGTAGAAACTATTGAAGGCGTCGATGGATTCGATGGCCTGCACGGTGGTGTTGGGCTTTATCGCCGATGGAACGGTCCCCAGCCATTTTTCGGATGCCGTATTCAAAGGGGCCAGGTAAACGCCTTTGGGATAATTGGAGCGGCCTTCGTTTTTGGCGGGCATATAATAAATGTAATAGATGCCTTTGCCGGATACCGGTTCGAAATATAATTCACCGCTCTCTTCATTGATGTTGCCAGTCTTTACATTCTGCACCAGTTGCCGTGATTGGCCATCCTGTACAATGATGCGCTTGTTCTGTGGTTCATGATCCGCTCTGCGCCAGGGTATGATCACTTTAGCTACAGGGCCTGTGCCGGTGAACTGCACAACGGCGCGTTGATCGCCCAGAGAATCTGCATTCCAGTTATTATTACCGGAGCGGTAGGATAATACCTGTGCGGGTAGAATGCCGGCGGTAAATAGCAATGCCGACAGGAGACCGGTTCTTTTCATTGGTGGAATGGTTGAAGGCTTAAAACTAGGGAAAGAAAATTGATATTTCAGTTGCAAACGATTGAGTGATTTTGGCAACCTGTGTGTGGGCCGTCAGCCGCCAAACCATCATCGATTACCTATACATCACCGACCGATCTCAAAGAACAGATTCATATCAATATATATGTTGGTGGAACTTTCTTTAACGCCTGTTCCAGTTAAGGCCGATTGATCGGCCACATGAATTACCTTGATCTGTTCCTCTGCCATTTTCCTGTTGCCGGTTATTTCGGTGATGATCTGGCGGAGTAGTGGGTCAGGTGTCCAGTCTTTATAAGTGGAAGGTTCTCCGAACTCATCGCGATAGGTCAGTACCCCGAACATTTCCCGGAACAATGATTCTTTAGGCCGTACAAAATAGATGCTTTGAACAGTTGGTGAGTACTGACGTTGCACTTCATTCCTGAGTACGGTATATTCTGTTCTCAACGGGTTGATGAAATTCCGGTTGAAATTTTTGTGGGCGATATAGACGATGAATAGGCAAAAACCCCAAACAGATGCCCGCTCTATGTTGACCTTTTGATTTTTCAGCAATGGCAATAATGCATCTATCAACAATATGCTGCCTGCTATATTCAGGCAAAACATCGTTCTGTAAGATGCAAAATTTTCCTTTGCCACCATGATGGGTAAATAGATCAATGCCAGGAACCCCAGGCAGCGAAGGATATGAAAGCCCCCGGCTCTAACGGTATTGGTGCTCCCCTGGATGAACACGCTCACCACCCACCAGGCCAGCGCTCCATAATAAAACACCTGTGAAAATATCCCGCTGATATTATACAGGAAATTAAAGCTGAATGCCTGTGCCAGTGGGGTGGAAAAGAAGAACCCTATTTTTCCGATCAGGTCAGTGGAAATGCCGGTGCGATCGCTGGCGGCAACGCCTCCCTGTTTCAACGAATATTTGAAAAGGAAAAAATAGAGGATGCTGATGGCGATGTACACCACCAGGCCTGTGATGAGCAGCCTGTCGGGTTTTTGATATCTTTTCCCCAGGTAATAAAGAAAGAATGGCAGGAGGAATGCGCCGAATGCGGTTTGATAGGTGAATAAGGCGAATAATCCCAGTAAGATTGCTGCGATCAGCGGAGCAACCGGCAACTTTCGTGCATGGTCCTGTTTACTCAGGGCCATGAACAGTACATGCCCACTCAGCAATCCACAGAAGTGCGCGAAAAATACTTCCAGGCAGGATGCCCATCCTATATAGATGGCTACAGAGCAGCTACAGCAGGCCAGTATACTGATGATGGGGATCAATTGTGAATGGAGCCCCGACATTCGTACCCATTTCTTCAGCATATTGAAGAACATCAACAGGGTGATGGTCCATCCGAACAATGAAATAATACGGAGCCATTTCAGGGCACCGATGGTATCTATGGAAGCGAAGGCTTTGTGAATGATCCATCCTGCTACCGGGCGGCCCTGCACAAAGAGCATGAGAAAATTGGAACCATCCTTCCTATGCCATATTTCGTGCGCTTCATCGAGATAGGCATAATCGGCGTACCATACCTGGCGGAAGATAACGAAGAGCAATAGGGTACAGAGAAGGGATAAGAAATAACGGTTAGCAGGTGCAGTGGTCATGCAGGATACATTGAAGGTTGATCAGGATGGAAAGCTACCGAGAAAAAACCAGAAATCAAGCCTGCCTATCCTTACCTTTAGGGCAAAATTCCCTTATGCGAACAATCTGGTGTTTAATCTTAATATGTTCTGTCATCAGTGCAGCAGGCCAGGACGACACACCCATTCCCGACTACCGGAAGAAGACGGAAGGATATTCCCGGATGGCGGAAAAAGATATCAAGAGTGATCTGGCATCTTTTGCATTTGCCGCGCTGGAAGACAGGATGGGCAAACAACCCCTTCAAACGATACCGGCCACGGACTATGGCGCTAATTATATTACGTTCGAGGGCAACAATGTGCAGGTTACCATCAGGTCAGGAACATTCGATCCTGCGAAACATAAACTGGGCTATTACGAAGAGAAGCATTTGGTGAAGATCGACGGAAAGCCTTTTTATGGTAGCTACGGCACCATGCCGCAGAACACCATTGCGTCCGTTACGGTCATCATGGGTAAGGATACGGTGGCCATTCCGCCAACTGCTTATTTCGATCTGTATAGCCCTGAGTTCACTTATAGCGATGGCAAGGGAGCGGCGAGGACCCATAACGGAGTATACTTTTCTCCCGATAAGCGGAACATCTATATCTATATGCTGAACAAAGAAGCCATTGGCAGTTATGAAGTGACCTGGGTGATACAGGATAAAAAGTATCTGCGGAGAGTGGTGGATTCAGGTATCCTGAAATGATTTTGTGGATTACTTTTGTCGTATGCAGAAGCCGGTTTTAGTTATCAAGTTAGGCACAGCCGTCATCACCGATAATAAAGGCGTGATCAGTCAGGCCATCATCCGTAAAGTGGCGGCCGAGATCGCGGCCCTGTCGGGCCGCTACCGCATCGTACTCGTATCGAGCGGTGCTGTGGGCAGCGGCAAATCTTTTATCAAACAATATAAAGGCACCATCACCGAGCGCAAGGCCGCGGCCGCAGTGGGCAATCCGTTATTGATCCAGTTATACCAGAAGCATTTCTCGGCCTTCGATATACCGGTGGCGCAGGCCCTCTGCGAACGCTATCATTTTTCGAACCGCCCCCAGTTCCTTCAACTGAAAGAAACATTCGAAACATTCTGGCAAAATAGTATCATACCCATCGTGAATGAGAACGATCTCGTGAGCAATGTGGAACTGAAATTCTCCGATAATGATGAGCTGGCTACCCTCATGGCCATCGGCTTCGATGCAGAAGCATTGATCATCTGTACTTCGGTAGGCGGGTTTATGGACCAGGAGAAAAAGATCATCCCGGTGGTGAACAGGATCGATAATACCATCCTGGGTTGTGTGAGCACAGACAAGAGCAGCCTGGGGCTGGGAGGGATGACCTCGAAACTTACTTTCACGCGACTGGCCAACTCCCTTGGCATCCAGGTGATCATTTGCGGGTTGAAAGGAGATGCTCCCTTTCATGCAGCGCTCGATGGTGGCAATGGTACTCTGTTCAGGCCCCAGGCTTCCAACCTGAAAGCCCGGCAGAAATGGCTGGCCAGCGGTTCCATCACGTTGGGCAGCATCACCGTCGACAAAGGTGCTGCCAAAGCACTGCATCAGCGTCGCAGCCTGCTTACCGTTGGCATCAGCGAAGTGCAGGGGAAATTCGAGGCAGGTGAAGTGGTGCAACTGATGGAAGAAGGGGCGGGGATCATCGGGGTAGCCAAAGTGAAACTGGGCACTGCTGCGATCCGGGAAAACCTGTCGACCAAAAATGTAGTGGCGGCTCATGCCGATGATATCGTGATCTTTTAAAAGCATGCAATGAAACCGGTACAACCTCTTATACTGAAAACCTATAAGGCTGCCATATCACTCAGACGGGCAACCGAAAGATCGATCAAAGCCGCTTTGACCGACCTTGCCCGCTCACTCGAAGCAAACAGTGCTGCCCTGATCAGGGCCAACCGGAAAGACCTGGCCAGGCAAGACCCCAATAATCCTCGCACTGACCGTTTGTTATTGAATGAAGACCGGGTCCGTCAGATAGCGAACAGTATCCGTACCATTGCACGGCTGTCTGATCCGGGCGGGCGACTGCTGGAAGAAAAAGAATTGAAGAACGGATTGCTATTGCAAAAGGTCACCGTCCCGCTGGGTGTAGTAGGAGTGATCTATGAATCGAGGCCCAATGTTACATTCGATATTGCTGCACTCTGCCTGCGTAGCCGGAATGGTTGCCTGCTCAAAGGCAGCAGCGAAGCGGAACATACCAATAAAGCTGCTGTGGCGATCATCAAAAAAGTATTGAAAGCGCATGGTATCGACCCGGATTGTGTAACGTTATTGCCATCGGAGCGGGAAGCCGTACAGGAATTGTTCACGGCTACGAAGTATGTGGATGTATTGATCCCCCGTGGTTCGGATGCACTGATCCGGTTTGTACGAAAGAACAGCCAGGTGCCTGTCATTGAAACAGGCGCCGGTGTTTGTCATATCTATGTGGAATCGGCAGCCGCCATCCATAAGGCAGTGAACATCGTGGTGAATGCGAAGGTATCGAGGCCCAGTGTGTGCAATGCAGTGGACACGGTGCTGGTGGATGCAAAGATCGCCGGTAAATTCCTCAACCGGTTACAACCGCGATTCCTTGAGCATAAGGTAGAGATCTTTGCAGACCCCCATGCCCATAAATTGCTCAAAGCGTACCCATACCTGCAAAAAGCTACCCCTGCCGATTTTGGCCGGGAATTCCTCAGTCTCAAATGCGCCGTGAAGCTGGTGAGTGACCTCGATAAAGCGCTGGATCATATCCGTGAGTATTCTACCAAACATTCCGAGGCCATTGTATCGGAAAACCAAAAAAAATGTCAGCGTTTCCTGGAAGAAGTAGATGCTGCGGCTGTATACGCCAATGCCTCTACCCGTTTCACTGATGGGGAAGAATTCGGGCTGGGAGCGGAGATCGGGATCTCGACCCAGAAATTGCATGCCCGCGGCCCCTTCGCACTGGAAAAACTGGTGACGGAGAAGTGGCTGGTGAAAGGCAGCGGGCAGGTCCGCTGACAGGAGCGGATTTGATTATCGATTGATGAATTTGGGATGTATCAGGTTTTCGATGGAATAGATCTCATCCCATTTTTCCTGTGTGATCAGCTTACGTTCTTTCACGGCAATATCATGGACAGACTTACCCGTATGTAACGCTTCTTTGGCGATCTCGGCCGATTGTTCATATCCCAATATAGGATTCAACTGCGTAACGATGCCGATACTGTGCATCACCATTTCTTTGGTATGTTCAGGATTGGCGGTAATGCCATCCACACATTTTTCACGCAACATAGTACAGGCCTTGGTAAGGTATTCGAGCGAAGTGAACAGGGCAAACCCGATCACCGGCTCCATCACGTTGAGCTGCAACTGACCAGCTTCGGCAGCCATGGTAACGGTGAGGTCGGCCCCGATCACGTAGAAACAGGTCTGGTTCACTGCTTCGGGGATCACGGGATTTACCTTGCCGGGCATGATGGAAGAGCCGGGCTGCATGGGTGGAAGGTTGATCTCCTGCAGTCCGCAACGCGGGCCGCTGCTGAGTAACCGGAGATCGTTACAGATCTTGCTGAGCTTGACGGCGCAGCGTTTCATGGTGCCGCTCAATTGTACATAGGCGCCTGTATCATAAGTGGCTTCGATGAGATCGGCAGCCAGCTTTACCGGCACTTTGCTGAGATCGGCAAGGTATTGAACACATTTCTGCGCATATCCTTCCGGTGCGTTTACACCGGTGCCGATGGCAGTAGCGCCCATATTTACTTCGGTAATGAGCTGTTGTACTTCACGCATCCGCAATACATCTTCGCCGATGGTGGTGGCAAAGGCATTGAATTCCTGCCCCAGTGTCATGGGTACTGCATCCTGCAATTGGGTGCGGCCCATTTTAAGTACGTTGCCGAACTCTTTTCCTTTTTGATAAAAAGATCCCTGCAACTGCGTGAGGGCTTCCGTGAATTCATCGATGATGAAATAAAGGGCCAGTCTGAATGCAGTAGGGTAGGCATCATTCGTGCTCTGGGAACAGTTCACATGGTTATTGGGATGAAGATGTTCATAGTCGCCCTTGGGATAACCCATGTATTCGAGCCCTATATTGGCGATCACTTCATTGGCATTCATGTTGGTGGAAGTACCGGCCCCGCCCTGGATCAGGTCGCTGATGAACTGGTCGGTATAGTTGCCCCTGATCAGCTCATCGCATGCGAAGGTGATGGCGTCGACGATCTTTTGATCGAGCACGCCGGCATCCCTGTTGGCAAGGGCGGCGGCTTTTTTTACATAACCGAAAGCTTTGATGAATTGCGGTTCCTTACTGAGCGGGATGCCCGTAATATCGAAATTCTCTTTGGCCCGGAGGGTCTGAACGCCATAGTATTTGTCGTTGGGAACTTTCTTTTCTCCCAGGAAATCGTGTTCCACCCTGAATGTATTGTTCATTGTGAATGTTTTTGGATTACCCGCCGCTACACATCCCTATTAAATGTAATTAAATTAAGCGGGGAGGTAAAATTTTTTTGGAGGAGAGAATATTTGTTCAGTATATTTGTCTACTAATTTAGTAGACTATTAAAACGAACCTGCCTGTCCATTCAATCACTGATCAACGATCGTTCATCGAGCCTGCCTGTGACCCTGCATGAATGGCGGGACCGGCATCCATTAAAATATTATTGTATGAAACGGTTATGGATAATCGCCCTGCTGACCATACTGGTATCCGGGCTCAGTTCCCTCACTCCCAGGCTAAGGGAGGCATTGATCAACGGGAAAGTGATCTCATTCGAAGAATCGCTGCCACTGGAAGGGGTGAGCATCATGGTAAAAGGAACGAAGAATGGCACAGGCACGCAGCCCGATGGTACTTATACGCTTGCCGTTAAAGAGGGTGATGCTGTATTGGTGGTGAGCCTGGAGGAATATGAAACGCAGGAACTGAAGATCAGGCGCGATCAACAAGTTTACGATGTTGTTATGAAGAGAAAATAGCTTGCTTACAAACCTTTAATTGTTGTTATGGGTATTACGCCTGCAGTGTCTACTGCGGGCTTTTATTTTACTGAACAACCTACGCAGCTCATGAAACTTTGGCATCGAACAGGTAACCTACCAGTGCAGTTGCCGCCATGGCCGCAGTGCCCCAGAATGTGATCCTTACAATGGCTTTTCTGATGGAAGACCCTCCTGCCCTTGCGGCAATGGCCCCAAGAATAATAAGAAATAAAATGGAAAGGGAATACTGGAAGTACACCATGAATGGGAGCGGGGCGAGCAGCGAAACGATAACCGGTAAAAGGGCCCCAACAATAAATGATCCGAATGAAGCGAGCGCTGCCTGCAGAGGATTGGCCTGGGTGATCTCATTGATGCCCAGTTCGTCTTTCGCATGTGCTTCCAGGGCGTTGTGATCGTGGAGCTGCACGGCTACCTGCATAGCAAGGTTTTTGTCGAGCCCCCTCTTCTGATACACTTTTGCCAGCTCCTGCAATTCAAACTCGGGCATTTCTTCCAGTTCTTTCTGTTCTCTTTGCAGGTCGGCCTTTTCTGTATCGGCCTGTGAACTGACGGAAACATATTCGCCGGTGGCCATCGAGAAAGCGCCGGCCACCAACCCTGCCAGTGCGGTCAGTATGATCGTGCTTCGGGGGTTACCGGCGGCAGCAACGCCGATAACAATACTGGAGGTGGAAAGGATACCGTCATTGGCCCCGAGGACCATGGCCCTCAACCAACCGCTCCTGTTCACATAATGTTTTTCAGCTTCCATGGCAATAAAGTTACTGATTGTGGAATAAAAAACGGTGAGCATCCACTCAGCATGCTCACCGTTTCATATTGAAAATTATTAAGATCAGCTCCTGTCGTCGGCCAGGTTCTTATCGGCAGCCTCTTCGATGGCATGATGCTCTTTCAGTTTCTTCAGATGCTTTCCATAAGCGATCCTCGTGATGAGCACGAACAATACCGGTACTACGAAGATGGCGAGCGTAGTGGCGGACAGCATACCGCCGAATACCGTCCACCCGATCGTTTTACGCGCTTCCGATCCTGCACCGCTGGAGAAGGCCAGCGGCAACACACCCAGGATGAAGGCCAGGGAGGTCATCACGATGGGGCGTAAGCGAAGTTGAACGGCCTGCAGGGTGGCGTGGATGATATCGATGCCACGGTCAACCCTTTCTTTGGCGAATTCCACGATCAGGATCGCGTTCTTCGCGGCCAGCCCGATCAGCGTGATCAGCCCGATCTGCGCATATACGTTGTTCGAGAGGTTGGGCAGCAGGGTCAACGTCAGGATCGACCCGAATGCCCCGATCGGCACGGCGAACAATACAGAGAATGGAATGGACCAGCTCTCATACAGGGCTGCCAGGAACAGGAACACGAATACGATCGAGATGGCGAAGATCTGGACGGTGCGGTTACCGGCCTTGATCTCCTCCCGGCTCAGGCCGGAGAATTCATAAGAGTAGCCCGCGGGCAATACTTTATCGGCCGTTTCCCGCAGGGCCTGTATGGCCTGACCACTACTATACCCCGGTTTGGGCGATCCATTGATCTCGATCGACCGGTAAATATTGAAGTGGGAGATCACTGCCGGCGCTTCTACCACTTTGGTAGTGACCAGCGCGCTCATCGGGATCATATTACCGGCATTGTTCCGCACATAATATTTTTCCAGGTTGGAAAGGTCCGTCCGGTAGCTGCTGTCGGCCTGGGCCATCACCCGGAAATTCCTTCCATAAAGATTGAAGTCGTTCACATAGCTACTGCCCAGCATGGTCGACATCGTACCATATACATCGGATACCAGTACACCCAATTTCTTGGCTTTCTCCCTGTCTACATTCACCTGGTAACTCGGCGTACGGGTATTGAAGAACGTATAGGCCAGTCCGATCTCCGGTCTCTTGTACAGTTCCATGAGGAAGTTACGGCTTACCGCTTCGAACTGCTGGATATTGTCGGTACTGGTAGTCTGCTGTATTTCGAAAGTGAAACCGGCTGTGGCGCCGAGACCGGGAATGGCCGGCGGAGCAATGGCCAGTACACGCGCTTCTTTGAGGTCCGACATGCGGCCCATGATCTGTCCGATCACAGCCGTTACATGGTCGGCTTTATTTTTACGAAGGCTCCAGTCTTTCAGTGAAACGAACAGGGTGCCTGAATTCGATTTGTTCGAGAAGGTGATCACGTTCAGACCGGCCACACCACCCACTGCCTTCACCTGGGGCATCTTCCCGATTCGGCTCATGATGGTGTCCAGCATCTGGATATTGCGCGTAGTAGAAGTGGCTTCCGGCATCTCATACGTTACATACAGGCGGCCTTCATCTTCTGTTGGAATGAAGCCCGTTGGCTTGGTCTTGAAGAGGAAGAACAACCCTACGAACAAACAGATCAGCATGATGAGCACATAAGGAGTGCCTTTGATCCATTTGCCAACACCCCAGGTATAGGAACTGGTCACTTTACCGAACCAGCGGTTGAAGCCAGCAAAGAATTTTTCCAACAGGTTCTTCTTTTCTCCTTCCCCTTTGGAATGTTTGAGCAGGAGCAAACAGAGCGCCGGTGTGAGCGAAAGGGCCACAAAGGCCGAGATCAGTACCGATACGGCAATGGTGATGGCGAACTGTTGGTAGAGCCTTCCCACGATACCGGGTATGAACCCTACCGGCACGAATACGGCCGCCAGGATCAAAGCGATGGCCACTACCGGCCCGGAGATATCCTTCATGGCCCGCATCGTGGCCTCTTTGGGCGACAGGTTCTCATGATCGATATAATGCTGTACAGCTTCCACCACCACGATCGCATCGTCCACCACAATACCGATGGCCAGCACAAACCCGAAAAGCGTAAGCGTGTTGATGGTAAAGCCCAGTGGTATGAATAATATAAATGTACCGATGATGGACACCGGGATGGCCAGCACCGGGATCAGGGTGGCCCGCCAGTTCTGCAGGAAGAGGAATACCACCAATGTTACGAGGACCAATGCAATGAGGAGTGTTTCTACCACTTCGGCTATGGAAACCCGTACCACGGAAACAGTTTCAAAGGGCGATATATAATCTACATCTTTCGGGAATGATTTTTTCAGCTCGGTCAGGGCTTTGGAGATACCATCATAAGTTTCCAGCGCATTGGCGCCAGGCGCCTGATAGATAAGCATGAAGGCGGCCCTTCTTCCATTCACGAAAGCATTGAAGCCATAGTTGAACTTTGCCAGTTCCACCCTGGCCACATCTTTCAGGTAAACGATGGAACCCCGGCTGGGGATGCTGCGTACCACCAGGTTCTCGAAATCTTCCTTACGGTTGATGCGGCTATTGGTGAGCACACTGTATTCGAAAGTTTGGGCAGTTGGTTGCGGGTTACCGCCAACGGTACCGCCGGAGATCTGGAGGTTTTGTTCCGTGAGAGCGGCCATCACGTCATTGGGCGTCATGCCCAGGTTGGCCAGCTTTTCAGGGTTCAGCCAGATCCGCATCCCGAAATCATCTCCCAGTGAAGTGATATCGCCCACCCCTTTCACGCGCAGCAAGGCATCCTTCACATAGATATTGGCGTAGTTGCCCAGGAAGGTGGCGTCGTGTGTGCCATTGGGTGAGAACAGGGCCATCACCATCATGATACTGGGATTACGCTTACGGACTACCACACCCAATCTTTTTACCACATCGGGGAGAGTAGGCTCGGCAACGCTCACGCGGTTCTGTACGTCCAGCGCAGCAATATCGATATTGGTGCCGATGTCGAAAGTGACGTTCACGCTCGACTGCCCGCTGCTGGTACTGTTACTGGTGATATAGGACATGCCGGGCGTACCGTTGATCTGTGTTTCGATGGCAGTAGTGGTGGTCTGCTCCACTGTTTGCGCATCGGCGCCCGTAAAGGTCCCCGATACGCTCACTGCCGGTGGTGTGATATCGGGATATTGTGCAATGGGCAGACTGCTCAGCGAGATCAACCCCACCAGAACGATCACGATCGATATGACTATGGCTGTAACTGGTCTTTTTATAAAAGTATCCGCTATCATAATTTCTCTAATTGTTCGATTACCCTGATTCGTTTGTTGTTTGAGGTTTGTTGCTGGTCGTTATGACCCAGGATCCAATAATGCCTTTTAGAAAATCTTAAACGACAAACCACCAACTATTTTTTGTGTGCCGTGTCGGAAGCGATCTTGATCGATGCTCCTTCACGCAGGTTCTGTACGCCCTGCACCACGATCGTTTCACCATCCTTCAGTCCATCCTTCACAATGATATTGGCGCCATTGGGTTTGCCCAATACAACTTTGCGTTGCGACACTTTATCGCCGTTCACCACATACACAAAGAACTCACCCAATTGTTCTGTGATGGCCTTATATGGAATGATCACGGCATTGGCCGCATTGCCCATCACGCGGAGCGTTCCGCTCATGCCCGGTTTCAGCATATTCTTATTGTTGGGAAATACGAGCCTCACTTTGATGGAGCCTGTTTGCGGATCGACGGCACGGTCGATTAGGCTGATCTTTCCATGGAAGGGATATACGTCGGTCCCGAATGCCAGTGTAAAGGTGGAATCATTTCCCTTGCCTGCCTGTTGCTGCAATTGCGTGAAACGGTATACCTCCCGCTGATCAACGGCAAAGTCGACTGCGATGGGGTTATCGGAGGAAACGGTATTCAATATAGTTTGGCCTGCATAAACAGGGGTCCCGACTTTCACCTGGGAAATGCCGATGGTGCCGTCGAAAGGGGCCGAAAGGTTGGTATAGCGCACATTCGTTTGTACGGCGCGTATATTGGCCTTGGCAGCTTCCACCTGTTTTTTCGCAGCTTCCAGGGCCGCATCTGCATTGTCGACCTGTTGCTTGGCAATGGCGTCCTGTTTGTCGAGTGCGTGGAAACGGTCGGCATCTTTCTGCGCTTTTACCAGGTTGGCCTCCTGCACCTGCAGGCTAGCGACAGCCTGATGGTAAGTGGCTTCATACTGTTGCTGGTCGATGGAATAGAGGCGCTGGCCTTTCCTGACACGGTCACCATCCTTGAAATAGATGCCTGTTACATAGCCGTTCACCTGCGCGCGGATATCCGACAGCTCCAGTGCTGCTACGGTAGAAGGATATTCATCCGCAAACCTGGCGTTCGCGGCCGTTACCTGGAAGATGGATACCGACACGGCGGGCGGAGGGCCCTGCATACCTGGTTGTTGCTGATTTTTTCCGCCACAGGCAGCCAGTACCATAATGCCACCGATGCCTGCGTATTTCCGAAAATTTGTGCTCAACATATATTTTAGTTTCACTTATGAAAAGTTTTCTTAAATGTTTGTTGTTGGTCGTTAGTTGTTTGTCGTTAGGGTTTCCTATAGTTCCGACGTCTCCTGGAATTTAAACAACGACACACCACGAACTACAAACGTGATCTAGTATACAATTTGCCCTAAAGCCTTCTGCACATCGATCTTTCCTGAAAGAACGGCGTACAGGGCATTGTAATAATTGATGCGTGCAGTGCGCAGGTCGGTTTCCGAAGTGATCACTTCGAGGTAGGTCTTCACCCCATTCCTGTATTGCAACTGGATCACATCATACACTTCCTGTGCGAGAGCCAGGTTATCTTTCAGGGCCAGGTAATTGGCCAGGTTGCTTTTGTATACGGCGAGCGCCTGGGTATACTGGGCATTCACATTGTTCCTCAGGTCGGCAATATCCCAGTCGATCGTTTTCAGTTGCCATTCGGCCTGTTGGATATTGTATTTCCTTTTCCCTCCCTGGAAAATAGGCACCGATACATTCAGCAGGGCGAATGATTGCGGGTAATTGGTATTGTACAATTTGCTGAACTTATCGTTCTGGTAATTGAAATTGTAAGCGCCCGAAGCCGTGACCGAAGGGATATAGCTCCATTTCTGGTAACGGAGATTGGCTTCCTGCAGTTTCCGCTGGGTGGCCAGCAACTGGTACTCTATGCGGGAAGTATAGCTGGGCGCCTGAAGTGTGTCGAGCACTATCTCTTTTTCCATCTGCAGGGTATCGTAAACGATATCGAGCGTAGCATTCACCGGGTAGCCCATCAGGGCTTTGAGGTATTCCTGTTTGGCTTTCAATGCTTCTTCATTGCTTTTCAGCAAAGCACGGGTATTATTGAGGGCGATGGTAGCCCGTTTATAATCGGTCTTATCGGTTACGCCTGCCTGGTACTGATTGAATGCGTCCCTGAGGCTTCTTTCGAGGCGTACGATATCTTCCCTGGTGACCTTGATCTGCTGTTTGGTGGCGAGCACATCATAGAAGGCTTTCGAAACGTTCACGGCCACGTCGATCTTGCTGCTGCCGGTATTCTGTTTGGCATATTTTCGCACTTCCCCGGCGGTGCGACTGGCCAGCAGGGCGTCGCGGTTGAAGATATTCTGGGAGGCGGTGAACTGGAAACTGGAAGTATTATCGACCCCCAGTTTGATGGGGTTACCGCCTATCACGGCCGTTTGTACTTTGAAGTTATGCTGCAGGTTATAGCCGAAATTTAGCTGGGGATACCAGTCGGCCAGTTTGCCACGTATCGTGGTCTCCGTGATCTCTTCATTGATCAGCGCTTTCTGGACCTGTGGCTGACGCTTAAGCGCATACTGGATCACATTTTCGAGTGTGGCATTCGTGAGCAAACTATCATTGGCCGTTTGCTGTGCCTGCAGGGATTGCACAGCCAGTACCGCAGACACTATAAAGATTTTCCATTTGAGTTGAACCAGTGCAAACAACTTATTCATAAAGCGCATTTATCTATTCGTGAACTAAGAAGATGGATGCTTCTGCATGCCGGACTTCCGGGAACAGTTCGGTGATAGCAAGCATCGATACAATCAGGGGTAGATGATCTTCCGGTAACAGTCATATTCAAACTGAACGGGAAAGGATCGAACGATAAATTTCCTCGCAAAAGTATATAAACCAGCGACAATCCACATGAAATTTCCGGGTTGTAAGTACTTTTTAATGCGATGATTGGTTGTAAAACCATTTTATTGGTATAGGAAACTTTTTTAATCGGTTATATAACGCAGGCTATATTCGCCGGGGCCTACCGGGTTGCTAAACATTCTGGGCCGGGAAATTGTTTAAAAAATTATGGAATACAAACAATTAGGCCGGTCGGCCCTGCGGATCAGCAGGATCGGCTTCGGCTGTATGTCGCTGGGAAATGATCAGTCTGCCGTCGATCGCCTCCTTCACCAGGCCATCGACGGCGGGATCAATTTTTTCGATACCGCCGACCTGTATGGGCAGGGACAAAATGAAACGATGGTAGGCAGGGCGCTCCGGGGCCGGCGGCAGGAGGTAATGCTGGCCACCAAAGTGGGCAACCAGTGGCGGGCCAATGGGAGCGGGTGGGACTGGAACCCGCGGAAAGCCTATATCCTGGAGGCGGCCGAAAAAAGTCTGCAAAGGTTGGGGACCGATCATATCGACCTGTACCAGTTGCATGGGGGCACCCTGGAAGATGACCGGGCAGAAGTCATCGAAGCATTCCAGTTGCTGCAACAACAGGGGAAGGTCCGCTACTATGCGATCTCGTCTATCAGGCCCAATGTGATCCGTGAGTATATAAAGGAATCGGCCATCGTGAGTGTAATGATGCAATACAGCCTGCTCGACCGCCGGCCGGAAGAATCCTGTCTAACATTACTGGAACAAAACCAGGTAGGAGTGCTGGCGAGAGGGGCGGTTGCAAAGGGCTTGCTGGTGAACAAACCGGCAGAGCCATTTCTTCAATATCATAAAGAAGCCGTAGTGCAGGCGGCCAACTCCATCAGGGCTATATCCGGTGAAGCCCGCAGCGCTGCGCAAACTGCTCTCCGTTTCGTGTGCCATCATCCTGCCATTACATCTGCGGTAGTGGGTATCAGAACGCCGGAACAATTGAAAGAGGCCCTGGCGACATTCGATACACCAATGCTTTCGGATGCCGAATACAAAAAGTTGCAGTCATCTATACACGAAAACTATTATTCAGATCACCGGTAGCACTATTTTCTGACAATAATTATATCAATTCAATGAATGTTAGCAGGATTAAAAAATAATTCCTGCAAGAACATTTTTTTATTTTTTATGTAAAAGCGTTTATATAATATTGTTAGTAAAAAAATAACTGGAGAAGTATGAAAAATATAGATTATTGTATTCTTCAGAGGATGGTCTGGAATACGAGTTTATCAGTATGGGGCCCAATGGGACTATTACAATAATTATCCAGTTCCTGGAAACCAGTGATCCGGGAGTCTATAACCTGGCATTTGGAAATTTATTGCCAAATGGAAATATTGACGACAAGGTCAAGAATGCCAATGATGATAGGAACAAAGTGTTAGCCACAATTGCAATGGCTATCTTTGCATTTACTTTGAAATATCCGGGCGCCCACGTATTTTTTACAGGAAGTACGCCAGAGCGGACAAGGCTTTACAGAATGGCATTAACTATCAACCTGGCTGAGCTTAGTGCTGATTTTGACATTTTTGGTGTCCATATTTCAAGATTCGGGTATTGTACAGAGAAATTCGAAAAAAATAAAACATACCAGGGATTCCTTATAAAAAGAAAAACTATATTAAATTTATGATATGAAAACAAAGATTAAATTAAAAGGGCCGGAAGCATTCGGAGTAAAAGTTGTGATAGATAAATCTCTTAACAAGTATTCCGGCAAGGTACTATTTCCTGAAAAACAGAAATTGGCTAATGAAATAATCGCCAACCTGAAATGGTGCAAATAATTGCTTCCTTTTGCAACCCCGTTTATATTTTATCCTTCCCCATATAACAGAATCCCCGCACAAACTGTTATTTTTGCCCCCATGCGTTGGATCGCTTTCATAATGGCAATACTGGTTCTGGCCCTGAGCCTCTTACCTTGCACGGATACCTGTGCCCAGTCTGCCAGGACAAGCAGATCACAATTCCACCTGCCTGCCTCCGAGCAGGGCAATGAACATAAAGACACCTGCACTCCTTTCTGCCATTGTACCTGCTGTGCCACCGTATCCATTCCTCATCAGGTACCTGAGATAATTCCCGTACCGGTCATCGCGCATCCTCAATACAGGCTGCACCACGTGGCTACAGTTATTGAAGTCTCCCTCCCCATCTGGCAACCGCCACAACTGGGATGATCGCATCCCTTCCTGATCTCTGATTTCGTTTGTTGTTCGTGGTTGGTCGTTTGTCGTTACCGGCATTCCGAATGCCTTCATTGATTGCAGGCTGGTCCATATCAGTAGCGTATATTCCACTATCAACAACAACAAACGACCAACAATAAACTACAAACGTAACAGTCTCTTTCAAAATAAAGTATGTTAAGTAAGATCATCCATTTTTCCATTCACAATAAACTGATCATCGGGCTATTCACCCTGATGCTGGTAGGTTGGGGAGTATACTCGCTCACCAAACTGCCCATCGATGCAGTGCCCGACATCACCAATAACCAGGTACAGGTGCTCACCATCTCCCCATCGAACGGGGCAGAAGATATAGAACGGTTCGTCACCTTTCCTGTAGAACAAACCATGGCCACCATCCCGGGCATACAGGAGATCCGTTCTTTCTCCCGTTTCGGATTGAGCGTGGTGACCATCGTGTTCAAAGAGAATATCGATGTGTACTGGGCACGCCAGCAGGTGAACGAACGGCTGAGCAAGGTATCGAACCAGATCCCTGCAGGCATGGGCGCTCCCGAACTGGCGCCGCTCACCACCGGGCTGGGAGAGATATTCCAGTATGTGGTCTATGCTAAAAAAGGGTATGAAAATAAATACTCACCCATGGACCTGCGCACTATCCAGGACTGGATCATTCGCCGGCAATTACTGGGTGTGGAAGGAGTGGCCGACGTATCCAGCTTCGGGGGCCGCCTCAAACAATATGAAATAGCGCTCAACCCCGAAAAGCTACGCAGCATGAACCTCAGCATCACCGATGTATTCAATGCGCTGGCAAAGAACAACCAGAATACAGGGGGAGCTTATATCGACAAGAATCCCAACTCATGGTTCGTGCGCAGCATCGGCCTCATCGGCTCCACTGACGATATCGGGAATATCGTGGTGAAGAACACTTCCAATAATGTGCCTATCCTCATTCGTAATGTAGGGACAGTCCAGTTCGGCACCGCCACCCGCTATGGCGCCATGACCCGCAACAATGAAGGAGAAGTGACCGGGGCTGTTGTGATGATGCTCAAAGGCGCCAATTCATCGGCGGTGATCAGTAAGGTGAAGGAGAGAGTGGCGCAGATCGAAAAGACCCTGCCGGAAGGTGTCGGCATCGATCCCTTCCTCGACAGAACGAAACTGGTGAAGAGCGCTATCGGCACTGTTTCCACCAATCTCGTGGAAGGCGCACTGATCGTGATCTTCGTACTGGTGGTGTTGTTGGGTAATCTCCGGGGTGGACTGATCGTCGCTTCCGTGATCCCGCTCGCCATGCTCTTCGCCATCGCCATGATGAATATTTTCGGCGTGAGCGGCAATCTCATGAGCCTTGGAGCAATCGACTTCGGGCTGATCGTGGACGGCGCTGTGATCATCGTGGAATCCACCATCCATCAACTGGGCATCGGCAAAAGAGACCGGCTCGATCAACCGGCCATGGACCTGCAGGTATTTTCCTCAGCCAAAAAAATGATGAACTCTGCTGCCTTCGGCCAGATCATTATCCTTATCGTTTACCTGCCCATCCTTTCACTCACCGGCATCGAAGGGAAAATGTTCCGGCCCATGGCAGAAACCGTTTCATTCGCCATTCTCGGCGCCCTGTTGCTTTCCATTACTTATGTGCCCATGATGAGCGCACTATTTCTCAGCAAGATGCCCTCCCATAAAAAAAATATCTCCGATCATATCATGCAGTTCCTGCATCGATTGTACGAGCCTATTCTCCGGGGGGCGTTGCAATATAAAAAGCTCACCATCGGGGCTGCCCTGGTATTGCTGGTGGTTAGTCTTCTGCTTTTTACCCGTATGGGGGCTGAGTTCATCCCTACACTCGATGAAGGCGATTTTGCCGTGGAAACGAGATTGCTCACGGGCAGCAGTCTCTCGAAAACAGTGGAGGTCTCCAATAAAGCCGGCGATTTGCTGCTGAAAAAATTCCCGGAAGTAAAAGAGGTGATCGGCAAGATCGGATCCAGTGAGATACCCACCGATCCCATGCCGGTGGAATTGTGCGACCTTATCGTGGTACTGAAAGATAAACGCGAGTGGACCTCCGCCCGCTCCCGGGAAGAACTGGCCAATAAAATGCAGGACGAACTCGATAAGCATATCCCCGGTGTAACATTCGGTTTCCAGCAACCGATCCAGATGCGCTTCAATGAACTGATGTCGGGGGCCCGCCAGGATGTGGTGGTCAAGATCTTTGGAGAAGACCTTGCACAACTCTCCGACTATGCTACCAGGATAGGCAAGATCGCCGCATCCATCAAAGGAGCAGAAGACGTGTATGTGGAACGGGCTACCGGTCTGCCGCAGATAGTGGTGAAGTTCAAACGCGATAAGATCGCACAGTACGGATTGAATATTGAAGATGTGAACCAGGTGATCCGGGCAGGTTTTGCAGGAGATGCGGCCGGACAGGTATTCGAGAATGAGCGCCGCTTCGACCTGGTGGTACGATTGGATAAAACGAACCGGCAGTCCATCGAAGACCTGCGTACCCTCTACGTGACAGCGCCCAATGGCAACCAGGTGCCGCTCGACCAGATCGCCGATGTGCAGCTCACGATCGGGCCTAACCAGATCCAGCGTGAAGATGCCCGCCGCCGCATCATGGTAGGGTTCAATGTGCGGGGCCGCGATGTGGCCAGCATTGTGCAGGAGATCCAACAGCGCATCAGCAAGGAGGTCAGCTTTGCTCCGGGATATTATACCGCCTATGGCGGCACATTCGAGAACCTGCAGGATGCCAAAAAGCGGTTGAGCATCGCTGTTCCAGTGGCATTGTTGCTGATCCTCCTCCTGCTCTACTTTACATTCGGTTCCCTGAAATACGGGTTGCTGATCTTTACCGCCATTCCCCTCTCCGCCATTGGCGGGATCGTTGCACTGTGGATCAGGGGCATGCCATTCAGTATCTCGGCAGGAGTAGGATTCATTGCGCTTTTCGGTGTGGCCGTACTGAATGGGATCGTACTGATCGCGGAATTTAACCGGTTAAGAAAAGAAGAAGGTATGACTAATCTGAAAGAGATCATCCTGGCCGGCACAGCCACGCGCCTGCGGCCCGTGATCATGACAGCCACCGTTGCTTCACTGGGCTTTATACCCATGGCACTCTCGCAGGGTAGTGGCGCCGAAGTTCAAAGGCCACTTGCCACAGTGGTGATCGGCGGATTGGTGACTGCCACTTTACTCACCCTCCTGGTATTGCCCTGCCTCTATGCTTTATTTGAAAGGATAGGGAAGTACAAAAAAGGCAGGCAGGTTGCCGGCATGGGAATGGTCCTGCTGTTGATGGGAAGCCCGCTGTTCAGCAAGGCCCAACAACCCATCGATCTGCCACAGGCCATCGACATGGCCATTCGCAATAACCCGGCTATCCGATCATCGAATCTCATGATCGAAAGGGACAGGTACCTGACAAAAACGGCCGCCGATCCCGGGAAGACGGTACTGGCAGCTCAATATGGGCAGGCCAATAGCATCAAGTGGGATAACCATTTTTCCATTACCCAGAATATCCCAAATCCCGCCCTGTTCAAAAACCAGCGACGTTTTGCCGATGCACAGGTAAAAAGCAGTGAGCTCAACCTGGCCGTATCCCGGCATGAGCTGATCTACCAGGTACAGGCAGCCTGGTACCAGTTGAACTGGTTGCAGGCGCAGCGCCGTTTCCTGCAAAGCCAGGACAGTGTGTACAGCAATTTTCTCAGGGCGGCAGAACTGCGTTACAAGACAGGGGAGACCAGGCTACTGGAGAAAACAACCGCCAATACACAACTGAAGGAGAACCGGAACCTGATCCAAAAGAATGAGACCGATCTGGGAATTGCAATGACTGAGTTATTGAGGCTGCTCAATACTGATAGTGTGCTCACCATTGCAGAAGCTCCACTGAATAAATTGCAATTATCCATCAACGTTAGTGATAGCACGTTCACCAGGCATCCGTTGATGGCCTGGCAGAAACAACAGATCGAGCTACAGGATAAACAGGTGGGAGTGGAAAAGGCGAAGGCCGGACCGGATTTTTCAGTTGGGTATTTCAACCAGTCGATCATCGGGTTCCAGAATGTGGATGGCGCTGAAAAGTATTATAACGGAGGCCAGCGGTTCCAGGGTGTGCAGGCGGGTATACATATTCCCGTCTTCAGTAAGGCCCTTACGAACCGGGTAAAAGCGGCAAAGGTGGAAAAGCAGATCGCTGAAAGCAATTACCAATTGTTGCAGACCAATCTATCCGGCCGTTACCGGGAAGCCGTATTGAGCTATGAAAAGGAAAAGCGCAACCTGGATTATTATGAGAAGGATGCCCTGCCCAATGCCACCCTGTTATTGACGCAGGCCACCAAAGCCTTTGAGAGCGGGGAGATCAGCTACGTGGAATACCTGCAGGCTTTGAAAACAGCCGGAGATATCCGGCGGGAATACCTGCAGGCCGTGGGGCAATATAACCAGGCAGTGCTCACCATACAATATTTATCAGGCATCTAACAATAAAAATTCCGACATTCAATATATTACCAATGAACTTTCAAACTATCATATCCCTTAGTGGAAAATGGGCAACGGCCCTGGTGCTGATCTTTACTATTGCCGCCTGCGGCGGCAGTGCCGGAGCGCCGGAAATAGGCGCTGATAAAAAGGATTCGGCCCATCATGATGAAAAAATGGTTGTTGAGCTCACGGCCGAACAGGCGAAAACTGTCGGCATCGAAACAGGCTCCATCGAGAACCGTACCCTGAGCGGGACCATAAAAGTGAATGGAACGCTGGATGTTCCGCCTCAGCAACTGGTGAGCGTTTCTGCCCCCATGGGCGGCTTTCTTCGCGCCTCCGAAATGTTGCAGGGTAAGCATGTGAATAAAGGTCAACTGATAGCAGTGATGGAAGACCCTTCCTATATCCAGATCCAGCAGGACTATCTCGAAAGCATAAGCCAGCACGAATTCCTTAAAGCCGAATACGAGCGCCAGCAGGAGCTTGCCAAAGAAAATATCAATGCCGGGAAGACCTTACAGCAGGCAAAGGCCAACTATCTGGCAATGCAGGCCAAAGTGAAAGGGTTGAGAGCAAGGCTTCAGCTTATGCATATCGATCCTGCTGTTTTGGAAAAAGGAAATATACAGTCTACCATCAATATATATGCGCCCATTTCAGGTTATGTAACGCAGGTGAACGTGAATATCGGCAAGTTTGTAAACCCTACCGATATGATGTTCGAGATCGTGGACACCGAACACCTGCATGCGGAGCTGACCGTATTCGAAAAAGATGTGCCCCGGTTGAAAGTGGGGCAGAAAGTACGTTTTCAACTGGCCAATGAAACCACGGAACGAATGGCAACCGTATATCTCGTGGGGCGGGAGATCAGTGCCGACAGAACGGTGCGCATTCATTGTCACCTCGACCGGGAAGACAAAGAGCTGTTGCCAGGCATGTACCTTACTGCCTATGTGGAAACGAAGAACCTGCAACTGCCGGCGGTGCCCGAATCGGCGGTGGTTAGCTTTGAAGGAAAGAATTATATTTTCATTGCCATGGATGAAGCGAATCATTTCCGGCCGGTAGAAGTGAAGACGGGTGTTGCGGAACTGGGTTATATAGAACTGGAGATACCTGCAGGGCTCGACCCCAAAAATACCAGGATAGTCGTGAAGGGAGGGTATGATTTATTGAGTAAATTGAAGAATAGTGGAGAAGACGAATCGCATGGCCATTAATTGCTAACATGAACCAGATCATTATAGGAAGTTTGTTGCTTAGCCTGCTGCACGCCGTTATACCCAATCACTGGCTGCCGGTGCTGGCTATCGGTCGCAAGGAACAGTGGAATGAGCAGGAAGTGGTGAAGGTAACTTTGTGGTCGGGGTTGGCACATGTGATCAGCACAATACTGATCGGCCTGGTATTGGCTGTAGCAGGCTGGCAACTGAATCAGCGATGGTCTGATTTTTCCCGGTGGGTAGCCCCTGCCGTCCTGGTCTCCATGGGATTGTTCTTCATCTACCAGCATTATCGTCACCATCATTTCCACTTGCATAAGACCCAGGTACGGAACAGTTCCAAAGCTAAGATCATTGCTGCGCTCGTACTGGCCATGTTCCTCTCTCCCTGTTTCGAGATCGAAGTGTATTTCCTCGTGGCAGGCAGCAGGAGCTGGTGGCTGGTAGGGTTATTGGCCCTGATGTACGGACTGATCACCGTCACCGGCATGGTGCTCTGGGTGCGGATCGCCTATAAAGGCATGCTGCGCCTGAACTGGCACAAGCTGGAACACAATGCAGGCATTATTACCGGTGGCATACTGATCATTACCGGTATCCTCTCATTCTTTATTCACTGACAGGAGGAACTTATTTATGAAAAAACATATTCATACTCCCGGCGATGATCATACGCATGACCATGGCGGGATATTCGGCCCAAAGACTGAGCTGATCTTTTCCCTGATCTGCGGGGGAATGCTCGGCGCCGGTTACCTGCTGATGAAAATAAATGCAGGACTGGCTACGCTCAGCCTGATCTCATTTATCATTGCCTATTTTTTCGGAGGCTGGTTCACACTGCGCGAAGCTATCAGTTCTATCAGGAAAGGTGAGTTCGAAGTAGACTTCCTTATGCTGGTGGCTGCAGTGGGCGCGGCCATTCTCGGCAAATGGGTGGAAGGTTCCCTGTTGCTGTTCTTGTTCAGCCTCGGCCATGCACTCGAAAACCTGGCGATGAACAAAGCCAAAAGATCGATTGAATCGCTGGCAGCATTGGCGCCGAAAACGGCTACTGTGAGGCGTAATGGGGTGGAGCAGGAAATACCGGTTGAATCACTGCAAAAAGGGGATATCGTACTCGTGAAGCCCAATAGCAAGATCCCTGCGGATGGGGTAGTGGTGGCTGGCAACAGTGCAGTGAACCAGGCGCCGATCACAGGAGAGAGTGTACCGGTAGACAAATCACCGCTGCCTGGCGCCGAACGCAACTTTCAATATGAAAACAAGGTCCCTGCAGAGAACAGCGTTTTTGCAGGAACGATCAATGGCGCCGGCGCCCTCGAAATAAAAGTGTTGAAAACATCCAAAGATTCCACACTTGCCCGTGTGCTGCAAATGGTGCGCGAAGCAGAGCAGCAGCAATCGCCTACACAGCAGTTCACTAAAAAAGTGGAACGGTATTATGTGCCGGCCGTGCTGATGCTGGTTGTATTGCTCATTTTTGCTTTTGTCGTGATCGATGAAACTTTCAAACAAAGTTTTTACAGGGCAATGGCAGTACTGGTGGCTGCCAGTCCATGTGCGCTGGCCATCTCCACACCCAGCGCCGTGTTGAGCGGCGTGGCGCGTGCCGCCAGGCAGGGGGTATTGGTGAAAGGAGGCAGGCCGTTGGAAGAATTGGGCGTGCTCACGGCATTGGCATTCGATAAGACCGGCACACTGACCGAAGGAAGGCCCAGGCTCAATGCCATCATGCCACTGAATGGTACGAGTGAACAGGACCTGCTGCGTGTAGCGGTAGCCATAGAAAGACTGAGCGATCATCCGCTGGCTTCGGCTATTGTTGAAGGTGGTATGCAAAAGCTCGATGGGCAATCTGTTCCCCCTGCTTCGAATATGCGTGCCGTAATGGGCAAAGGGATCGAAGCAGAATGGCAGGGAGAAAAGATACTCATCGGCAATGATGAACTGTTCAGGGATAGCCAGGGCGCACAACAGTTGCCACAGGAAGTACTAGAAAAGGTGGCGGGATTACAACAGGATGGAAATACTACCATGATCATCAAAAAAGGTTTGGCGTTTATCGGCATCCTTGGGGTGATGGACCAGCCCAGGCCGGAAGCCAAACAGGTATTGGCCGACCTGCAAAACATCGGGATCAAAAAGATGGTGATGCTCACGGGCGACAACCAGCGGGTAGCCGATGCCGTTGCCAGGCAGATCGGGCTAACCGATGCAAAGGGCGATCTCCTGCCCGAAGAAAAAGTAGCGGCTATCGAAACATTGAAAGAACAGGAGAATAAACTGGCCATGATCGGTGATGGCGTGAACGACGCTCCTGCCATGGCGCGCAGCACCGTAGGCATCGCCATGGGGGCGGCAGGCAGCGATGTAGCACTGGAAACGGCCGATATAGCGTTGATGGGAAACCGGCTTACCAATCTGCCTTTTGCTATCGGGCTCAGCAAAGCAAGCAAACGTATCATCAGGCAAAACCTTTTCCTGAGCCTTGGGATGGTGGCATTACTGATCCCGCTCACTATCCTTGGCATTACCAATATCGGCCCGGCCGTGGCCATGCACGAAGGATCCACACTGGTAGTGGTATTGAACGCATTGCGATTACTGGGCTACAATGGCAAACCATGAGCCCCTTGCTTTTCCCGGATAAACGATTAATTTAGACCTATCGTTAACTTATGTATATAATTGTATGCGCACACTATTCATCGCCCTATTATTCACTACAGTTATGTTGAGCAATACTACAATGGCACAGACCAAAGATGAAGCTGCCGTGGCAGCAGCAGTGGAATCCTTACGAAAAGCAATGATCGATGCCGATAAAACAACATTGGAGGCACTCACTGCAAAAGACCTTAGCTATGGACATTCCGGCGGAAGGTTGGAAGATAAAGCGGCCTTTGTGGATGGCATCGTGAGCGGACGTTCCGATTTCGTGACCATCGATCTTACAGAACAAACCATCAAAGTGCTCGGCAGCACTGCTATCGTTCGTCATAAATTATCGGCCACAACCAACGACGGAGGAAAACCCGGTTCCGTGAACCTCGGCATCCTGCTCGTATGGGTCAAACAAGGTAAACAATGGACACTGCTGGCCCGCCAGGCCGTGAAACTGCAATAGAAAAGGTTGAACCGGATTGGCATTTTACTGCGGCCTATTGGCATTCTCATCCATTCGTATAAAAAATTGATCCGGCTTCTGCTGGTTTTAGGATTTTGGTGGCGTCAAACTGGAAGCGACCCAAACAAACCTAAAGCTATAGAAGCATGAAACAACTTTTCCTGACCTTACTGCTGCTGCTCTCTATTCTTTTCATGAACGCACAGGAGAAATCCTCCGGGAACAGCAAGAGCGCTGGCAATATCAAAGGAAAAGTAGTGGATGTAAAAAACAGGCAGTCATTGCCTGATGCTACCGTCACCATTCTCAACAGGGAAGATTCCGTGGCCGTGGGTTTTGCAGTGGCCGATAAAACAGGGTCCTTCGAGATCAAAAATGTACCGTTCGGCTCCTTCATTCTTGGGATCAGCTTCACAGGATATAAAGAATTCATCAGGAACATAGAGATCACTGCTGCCAGGCCAACGATCGATATGGATACGGTCCGGCTTTCTGTCGACACGGCCATGCTCGCCAGTGTGATCGTTTCTGTTCCTCCCATCACCATCAAGAAAGACACGGTCGAATTTCGCGCCGGCGCTTTCAAGACAAAGCCCAATGCTACCGTGGAAGACCTGCTGAAAAAACTGCCGGGCATGGAAGTGGACAAAGACGGTAATATTACTTCACAGGGTGAGAACATCCCCAAGATCTATGTGGATGGAAAAGAATTTTTTGGTAACGATCCCAAGATCGCGACCAAGAACCTGACCGCCGAAATGGTGGAAAGTATCCAGGTCTTCGATGATATGAGCGATCAGGCCAAGTTCACCCGGATCGACGATGGCAGCCGTCAGCGTACCATCAATATCAAGCTCAAGAAAGACAGGCGCAAAGGAGTTTTCGGAAGAGCGACCGCAGGCGCCGGCAGCAATGATCTTTACAATGGTCAGCTCTCTCTCAATTCTTTCAATAATGACCTGCGTGTGTCCCTGGTCGGTGGTGCCAACAATATCAACCGCCTTGGGTTTACATCCACCGATATGATCAGCACGATGGGCGGTATGGGTGGATTCAGTTCCGGCGGATTAGGTGGAGGTGGTGGTGGCAGAGGTGTGCGCCGGACCGGCGGTTTTGGCGGAGGGGGAGGCGGTGGCAGCGCAGGGCCGGGTAATACAAAGTCGTGGAGCGCCGGGGTGAATTACCGGGACGATTGGGGCCCGAAGATGGATTTCACCGGCAGCTATCTCGTTTCAGGGAATACCACTACCAACCGTAGCAGGGGATATCGTCAGAACTTTTTTGCCAATGATTCAGTGGCGTATGTCAATGATAATTCTTACAGGAAGAATGAAAGTGTCAACCACCGCTTTACTTTCCGTTGGGAATATTCGATCGACAGCATGAACTCGATCCTCATGAACCCATCTGTGAATGTGCAGCGGTCCAATTCCATGAGCATCGATTCTTCCATCACACAGGCTACCAGTCCCAAGTTCAATTACAATGCCATTACCCGGAGCAGTGAACGTTCCAACAGCCGTGATGGTGTCAACTTCAGCAATAACCTCTTATTCAGGCACCGGTTCAAAAAGCCGGGTCGTACCTTCACCATTGGCTGGAACACCAGCGTCAATAACAGTGACGGAGAAGGCTTCAATCAATCACCCTATTATTTTCTGGATCCCGGTGGCGATACCATCAATATCCGTAACCAACGGCAACGGAATGATCAGTCCACCCGTTCCTTCAATAATACCATCAGCACTTCCATTACGGAAATGCTCGATTCCACCAAGATCGTGGAATTGAATTATGCGTTCACGACCAATAAGAACACGAGCGACAGGGATACCTACGAATACAGGGATGCCACCGGCAAATTCGATAGCGTCAATAAATCACTCACCAATTATTTCGAGAACCTCAATACTTTCAGCAGGATCGGCGCCAATTTCCGGGTGAAGAAAACAAAATACGATTGGCAGGTAGGCGGCTCGGTCCAATTCGCGTCGCTTCAGAACATGAGCCACCGGGAGATATTCGGGAAAGACAGTATGATGACCCAGCATTACACCAATTTCTTCCCCAACGCTTCTTTCAATTATAATATGGGGACCCGAAAGAGCATCCGATTCAACTATCGTGGAAGCACACGCGCTCCTTCGATCACCCAGTTGCAGGATGTGCGAGATGAAAGCAACCTGCTCAATATCCGGGAAGGCAATCCCAACCTGAAACAGGAATTCAGCCATAACGTGAACCTCACGTTCAACACGTTCAACATGACCAACTTCCTGTTCGTGAATATGGACCTGTCCGCCAGTATGGTCAGTAACAAGATCGTGAACAGCACGGAGCTGCTGAATGGCGGCGTACAACTCACGAGACCCGAAAACCTCAATGGCTCCTACAATGTAGGTTTTTCAGGGACCATCGGCATACCGCTCAAAAAAGTGACCACCGGTCGCAGGAGCCCCATGAACCTCAACCTTACCACCAGCCTGCGGTACAGCCGTGATGCCAGCAAGCTGAATAAGGTGCTCAACTTCAACTCTACCCGTACTGTTAGTCAGCGTATCAGGTTCGATTACAATATCCCCGACAAGCTCGATATCGGCGCCAGGGCCAACTTCAACTATAATGATGCCACCTATACCGTGCAGCAGAATCTCAATAACCGGTATTTCAATCATAACTACTCACTGGAGCTGAACTATGTATTCTTCAAAAACTTCATGCTCGATACCGATTTCGATTATTACGTGAACACGGGCCGCAGTGATGGCTTCAACCAGAGTGTTCCCCTGTGGAATGCCAGTCTTTCTTATATCATGTTCAAGAAAAGGAATGGAGAACTGAAGTTCAGCGTGGTGGACATACTGAACCAGAACAGGAATATCGATCGTATTATAGGTGATAACTATATCGAGGACACCTTCACCGAAACCCTGCGCCGTTATTTCATGGTAAGCTTCATGTACAGCCTCAACCGGTTCGGAGGCAAGGGCAATGCACAGAACCGTGGCGGTGGCGGAATGCAGCGGGATGGTATGCGTGGCGGCGGAGGCGGTGGCGGACGCAGGTCTTAAAAAACATTGACGGGTTATCAGGTTAATAATATCTTTAGGAATACAAAGTATTATAAAACGTATTCCAATCGGTATGAAATTCTCCAGGTACCCAAGGTTGATCGGCCTGTTGGCCCTCTTCTCCCTTTATTCTATCCGGGCAGCGGCGCAGGACACAACGAAAAAGAAAGACAGGCCCATTACCCTATTTTCCGATACCAATACCATCAGCTCCGGTGAATACATGGTGCATCTCGAATCGGTGTACCAGACCCTCAACCATATAGAGAATGATGGTGGGTTGGGCTTCGAAGTGATGCTCATCGGTCAGCAGTTGGCGCAAAGCGACACTGCCCTGAAACTGGTGAGCGGGAACCTTGCCCTGTACAGCAATACCCTCAACCTGCGCAATCTGCAGATGTACCGGGTGCTGCTGCAAAATATAGAAGTAGATCTCAAACATCATCGCGGGCATCTCGATGAGGCCGATAACAAACTGGAAGCTCTCAAAAAGGAAATGCTCGATCTGCGCAAAGACACCATACTACGGCAGTTGATCAGGGATTCGGTGGTACGGCAGCAATTCCTGCCGCAATTGAAGGAGTTGCGGGTCAAGTGGCGGTTGTCCGACAGCCTCCTTCGCAGCAGTCTCGCCACTTTGAACCAATTCAAAACACATGCGTCTGCAGGCGCTATTCAGGCCTCGGAACTGATGAACAGGGTAGATGACCTGCTCAACCGTTCGGGAGAAAAGGCATTTGGGAAAGAATATCCTTATCTCTGGCAGGGTAGAAGCAGTGGGGGCGACGGGAAGCTCAACGAAGAGATCAAAAAATCATATAACGGGGAAAGGAAAGCGCTGGATTATTACTTCCGAAATGCAGGAAGCAAACGACTGCTGCTGTTGCTGGCAGGGGCCCTTTTCTTCTGGTGGATCTCACGCAATCTACGGCGGCTGCGCCGTTTCGACAAGCTCGATACGCTGTCATCCTATGGTGTAAAGATACTGCCGAAGCAGCGTCTTGCGGCTTCATTCGTGATCATGCTTTGCCTTGCTCCGCTCTTCGATCTGCATGCGCCGGCCGTATATGTGGAATCGATGCAGTTCCTCCTGCTGATCGCCTTATCATTCATTATTTACAGGCAATGGCCGCGGCGTTTATTCTATTACTGGCTCGGGCTGGTGGTCCTGTTCATTTTGTATTCATTTACCAGTCATATCGTGGTGCCGGGATTTGGTCAGCGTTGCTGGCTGATCGTTCTGAATGGGCTTACTGCTTTGGCAGGTTGGCTTCTGCTGCGCCAACTCCCGTATGATCTGCCCTGGAGAAAGTTCGTCCGCTTTGTGCTGATCATGGCCATCAGCCTGAGCGGGCTGGCGATACTCTTCAACCTGTTTGGCCGTTTCTCCCTCTCGCAGATCATCGGTATCGCCACCATTTTCACCATCACGCAGGTGCTGGCCCTTTCCGTATTCGTCGGGATATGGCTGGAAGCTGTGCTGCTGCAGGTCCAGGCAAGTCGCATCAAACGTGGCATCGACGCGCCTTTTGAAGCATCGCATATCCTGGAAGGATTCCGGAAACCGGTGCAACTAACAGCATTCCTGTTGTGGCTGATCGTGTTCACTACTAACCTTAACCTATATACGTCTTTATTCAATGCGCTGGTCGACCTGCTCCATTCACCGCGAAAGATGGGCAGTATCAATTTCACGTTCGGGAATGTGCTGATGGTCTTCGTGATCATCTGGGTGGCGCACCTGCTGCAACGTTTCATCGGTTATTTCTTTGGTGAAACGGGCATCGATGACGACGACAATGAACAAAAGAGCACCCGTTCGAAACTGGTAGTGACCAGGCTCCTGTTATTGATCGGCGGTTACCTGCTGGCGATCGCGGCGTCGGGCCTGCCGGTCGATAAGATCACGATCGTGCTCGGCGCATTGGGTGTGGGCATTGGTATGGGCCTGCAGAATATCGTGAACAATTTTGTGTCGGGGATCATACTCGTGTTCGACAGGCGGCTGCGGGTGGGTGATTCCATAGAAGTGGGAGATAAAGTTGGAAAGGTAAAAGAGATCAGCCTTCGATCGAGCACTTTGTTCACGGCTGATGGGGCTGAAGTGATCATCCCGAATGGGGATATCCTTTCGCAGCAGATCGTGAACTGGACGCTGAGCAATAATCATAAGCGGGTAGACCTTTCGCTGACGGTAGTGAGCGACAAGGACAAGGATACCATCACAGCCCTGATCAGGGAAGCGGTCCGGTCTTCCCCGCAGGTCTACGACAAACGGGAGCCTGTGGTGCTGATTGAGCGATTGAGCAAAAATGAATATGGGCTAAAAGTATTTTTCTGGTGTAATGACCTGTATAAAGCGGATATGGCTAAAAGTGAGATCCGGTATGCCATCTATCAAAAGCTTGGCGGGCAGGGCATAGAAATGAAATAAAAAACAAGTCCCCTATAAGAATAAAGGGGACTGTACTAATCAAATCCAATAACACATTAAACCTTATCCTAATGAAAAGAGTTCCGGCTCAGGGCTTGGCTGGCGGCCTGAGCCGCTTATTGATTGTTGTTTTCTTCGTTTTTTGTTTGGGTGATGCCTGCTGATGGAGGGCATAAGTTGCATCGAGCAGGGCATTGAGCTGTTCAAAGAAAAATACCAGGCTGCTTCTTTCCTTTGCTTCATCATAAAGGCTATGGTTCTTGGAGATGGCTGTAACCAGCCAGTCCCACAGCATTTGTTTCGCTTCATGCAGGTGGTATCCATTACAAAACTCATGGATAACCAGCATGGGTCCCTGTTTTGTACCCCTGTCTACCTGTTTTGTATGCTGGGAAGCCCGCTGCATGAAATGTTTTTATTATTATTGTCGTTTGTTGATAATAGTTAGCTGATCAAATAGGTGATCCTTTTGATGAGTGGTCCCGGGGAATCGGCCCCCGTGTTTTTTTTCTCTGTGCCGGGTATGATTTGCCGGATCGTCTGCGGCCGGTCTTATGCTGAAAGCCTGCCGGCAGCAGACCTGGAACGGTATCGATGCTGCGAATAAGCTCGGCCCGGATGACCTCCTGGAGCAGATGGTCTCCTGAGTTCGATAACTGTTCCCCGTGGCATGATCCATGGTGTTGGTTGGGCTGGCTGCGCAGATGCTGAGAACAGCCTTTGTGGGTACTGCTGTACAGAAAAGTTTTGATCGCTGTGAGGTCTTTAAAACAAGAGCGTTGGCGCCAGAGCCCGCTGAAACTGTCTGCTACGATCTTTTCTCCTGCAGCGGGATCGTTGATAAGGCGATTGGCAAAAAAGCAAAGCGCCGGATAGAACTGATAGAATACGGACCTGAATGCTTTCGGGTCGCCGGATACAAATTGTCGGATAAAGGTGGTAAGGTCCTTCGGTGCGGCCGTACCCTTTGCGAAATAGTTCATTAGTTGTTGTTGTGGTGGTTTGCTTTCGAATGTCGAATGAACCAGAAAAAGTTCTCCTCCCGCACTGAAAGGAGAACCTGAGCCTTTAACCAGCATTCCGATAAGAGAAAAAATTGTGTAAGCATGAGACCCTGCACACGGTCATGTATAACCTGAGCTTTCCGCGCCGGAGCTCTGGTAGTTTGGGACTAATCGCTTTTAGATGGGAGTGGTCAGAACACTGCAATAAAAAAGCGTAGGTCTCAGCTTACCGTCCTGAAGGCATTGGCGGCCCGGAAACGAGTAAGAGAGAACCCACGCAGTAACGTGGGCTCTTCACTTATCTTCCCGTTTCCTTTAAAACGCCAATTTTTCAGGACGAGAATCAAAGCGAAAGCTTCAAACGATCTCTTTATGAAGTTCGCAAAACTAGTAATAGTTTTTCTAATAATAACTGTACGGATCAACCTAAATCATGAGCCGGCACAAATATAGAATTATTTTTCATTTGCGGTGAAATATTACCGCATATTTTTTTAAAAAAACGCTCACCTTGACAAACAGAACCAACAAACCTACAAGCAAACCTATGAAGAAGAAAACAAAAACGAAGAAGGATTACTCCCGGCTAAAGAAGCAGTTTGGAGAACACCTTCAGAAAATTCGCCTGGATAAAGGACTGAGCCTGCGGGAGGTAGCACAGAATTGTGACCTGGACGACAGTAATATTTCCAAGATGGAGCATGGAAGGTTCAATGTGCAGATCTCTACTTTGTACGAATTGGCCAAAGGGCTCGATATGCATCCTTCCGATCTATTGAAATATGATTTCGATTAAGTCGATTTTTTCAGCACAGTTCCTCAGGCCATCATTTTTTTGATCAGGTTACCCAATGTTCTTAACCCCTTGTCCGCTTTATCGTTCCACGGTGTGCCATAACCGATCCGCATATAATGCGAATAATTGGCGCTATTGGAGAAGATCCTGCCGGGAGCAATAGAGATGTGGTGCTTCATTGCCTCTACACATAACTTGTACGTATTTACCTTCCTGTTCAGTTCCACCCACAATACGAACCCACCCTGCGGACGTGAGATTTTCGTATCCGGCGGAAAATATTGCAGGATGCCCTGTATATAACGCAAGCATTGCGTATGTAAAGCTTTTCGCAGGTTCTTCAAATGATATTCATACCGGCCGATGCCCAGGAAATGCGCCATGGCCGCCTGTGTGATCGTTGTACCGCTGACCGTATGCATGGATTTGATGGCTTTCACCTCCTCCAGGAATTTACCGGGAAAGATCCACCCGATCCGGTAGCCGGGCGCCAGTGACTTCGACATGGAGGAGCAATGCATCACCAATCCCTTCGTGTCGTAGTATTTGCAGGGCTTGGGCCTATGCCTTCCGAAGTATAGCTCTCCATATATATCATCTTCGATCAGGGGTATCTGGTGCCTGGCCAATAGGTCCACCAACTTTTTCTTATTGGCATCCGAGAGGCAACTGCCGGAAGGATTGCTGAAGTTCGGAACAAGCAGACAGGCATTGATGGTCAGTTCCCCGATGACCTGCTGAAGACATTCGAGATCGATCCCCTCCGTAGGATGCGACGGGATCTCCACCAGTTTCAGTCCGAGGCTTTCCACCACCTGGTATATCCCGAAATAAGAAGGGCATTCCACCGCGATCGTGTCGCCGGCCCTGGTCACCGCCCGCAGGCAGGTTACCACCGCTTCCATGCAGCCGGCCGTGATCACGACTTCCTCCGGCCTGATCTTTCCACCCCAATTGAAGGAGAGCCGTGCGATCTGCTTGCGCAATTCAGCATTGCCCTGTACCTCTTCATAATGCAGGCAGTGATTGGGATCACGGCGTAAGGCTTGTACCACCGATTTGCTCAGCTTGGCCATCGGCAGCAACTCGATGGCTGGAGAAGCCAGTGCGAAATTGGTCATGTCCTTGGTGCGCATATTCCGGAGCAATTGCATGATGATGTCCTGAACGCTCACCTCCTGTGTTTCAGATAGGGTAGGCATCACCGTTGGAAGCTCCGGGAACCGGCGGTGATTGAAGCGCACGTAATATCCCGATTTGGGCCTCGATTCGATCAGCCCTTTTCCTTCGAGGTGGTAGTAGGCCTGGAAGGCCGTTCCCATGCTGATCCCATATTCTTCACTCAATACGCGGACGGAAGGCAGTTTGTCGCCGATCTTCAATACTTCCTCCCCGATCATTTTTTCAATGCCGTCGGCTACCTGCAGGTAGAGATGATCGTCTGCGGAGAATTTTGTTCTGGCCATGATGGATTTGATCTGATATAGCCAAAATTAACAAAATAAGATCTATTCAGGACCGATCATTTTGATGCTTCCATCCGGATAACCTATCATGGCTTGTGCGTTGAAATGCAGGAATAGTCCCACTTCCACCACCCCGGTGATATTGCGGAGGGCCTGGGCCAGAACTTCTGCATCGGGGATCTGTTTGAAGTGACAATCGAGGATATAATGCCCATGGTCGGTAACGAAGGGTTGTTGCCCGCCGCGTAAGTTGGTATTGATGGAATATTTTTTTTCAATGATGCGTTGCACCTGCTTCCAGTTATAGGGCACCAGTTCAACGGGCAGCGGGAACAAACCCAGTCGCGGTACCAGCTTGGTATGGTCTGCAATGATCAGCACTTGTTGTGAGGCGCTGGCCACCATTTTTTCCTGCAGCAGCGCGCCTCCTCCTCCCTTGATGAGCTGTAGCTGCGGGTCGATCTCGTCTGCCCCATCGATGGTGAGGTCGATGCGTTCCACTTCATTGAGTGGTACGAGCGGGATATTGTTGGCCTCCGCCAGCAAAGCCGTTTGCCTGGATGTCGGCACCGCGCGGCATTGAAGCCCCTGCTGCACCCTTTCGCCAAGCGCCACGATGAGCCAGTGGGCCGTAGTGCCGGTGCCTAACCCGACCGTCATATTTTCCTGTACCTCCCGTGCCGCGAGCGTACCTACCGTTTTTTTGATATCTTCGGAACTGAGCATTCTTAAAGGTACGCATTCAGGCAGGATCCTGGTGTTCCGACACCAATACGGGGTCATTTCACCCCATCACGATCAGTTGTTTTGATGCGTACAAATCTCAAAAAAGCCGGTGGTCATAAAAGAAAGAATTTGTATATTGTACAACACCCAAAAATCTGCTGTTATGGAAAGAACATACAAAAATTGCCAGTCCTGCGGCATGCCCATGAAAAGGGATGACCACAGAGGCACCAATCCCGACGGCAGCAGGAACAATATGTATTGCCATCATTGTTTCCAGGAAGGCCGTTTTACCCATCATAATATCACTTTAGATGAGATGAAAGAAAGGGTAAGAGGTAAACTGGTGGAGTTCGGCATCCCACGCTTCATGACGGGCTTGTTTACACGAAAGATGAGTAAGCTGGAGCGGTGGCGCGAGCATCCGACGGCCGTGGAATGAGTTTTTTTTATGAAACAGGATATTCAAAACAGGGAAGATATAATAATGCTGGTGGACAGCTTCTACAGCAAAGTGAGGCAGGACATCCTCATCGGGCCCATATTCGAAACGATCATCGGCACTAACTGGGATGCCCACCTGCCCATTATGTACAATTTTTGGGAAGATACGCTGTTCCAGTCACGGAATTATAACGGCAACCCCATGCGCGTGCATCAGCAGATCCATCAGCGTATCCCCATACGTCCTGAACATTTCGAACGCTGGAAAGATCTGTTCACTGCCACGGTAACGGATTTTTTTGAAGGGGAGAAGGCAGAACTGGCCAGGCAAAGGGCCGTTTCCATCGCCACTATCATGCAGATAAAGTTATCCTAATGCAAATCAGGGGAATGGGCAATCGAAGCTGGCAGGGAATTCTTAATTTTACAGGTCAATCGAGATCAGTATGGGCATACTTCGTCAGGTAGCTGAATACCTTTATATCAAAAAGCGCGATCCCAATGCGCCGCATTCCAAATGGATGCGTTATATGCATGGCATCAACCGTATCTCCATCTTCATGTTCCTGATCGCGCTCATTATTATCATACTGAAGATATTCGTTTTTCACAGAAGATAAAGGTCTAGTCTTTCAAAAATGAAATGATCTGCTCAGCGGCTTTTGCGGATGCATGTCCGCCTTCACCCAATAGCTTTTTCAGGGCTGCATAATCGGTGCGCAGTTGTTGTTGGCGTTGGGGGTCATGGAGAAGTTCATCGAGCTCGCGCTGCAGGTTTTGGGGAGTGAGGTCCTGCTGGATCAGTTCTTTCACTACCAGCTTATCCATGATAAGGTTTACCAGGGAAATATATTTCACTTTGATCAGCCTCCTGGCGATCTGGTAAGAAATATTGCTTCCTTTATAACAGACTACTTCCGGTACGCCGAACAAAGCGGTTTCGAGTGTAGCTGTACCCGACGTCACCATCGCGGCCTTCGATTGCATCAGCAGGGCATAAGTCTGATCACGTACAGCGCTTACATTGGGATGCCCTTGCAGCAAAGGCTCGTAAAAACTGTCTTCCTGTCCCGGCGCTTTCGCCACCACGAACTGATGATCGGGAAATGAATGGCCGAGCTCCAGCATGATCGGTAATTTCTTCAGGATCTCCTGCTTCCTGCTGCCGGGTAGAACGGCAATAATGGGCAGTTGGCGGTTGGCAGTTGGCAGTTGTTGCGTAATAATTTCGGGACCTCCTGCAGCGGCTGGCTGTGAACTGCCCATTGCCCATTGCCCACTGCCAACTCTCTGCTGATACGCTTCCACCACTTCCACCAATGGATGCCCCACGTATTCCACTTCCCAGTTCCATTTATTGCGGTAATAATCTTTCTCGAAAGGCAGGATCACCAGCATCTTGTCGATCGTCTGTTTCATTTTCTTCACCCTGTTCTCTTTCCAGGCCCAAACCTGCGGCGAAATATAATAGATCACTTTAAGGCCCTGGGCATGGGCCCATTCTGCTATGCGCAGATTGAAGCCAGGGTAATCGATCAGCACCAGGGCATCGGGATTGAATTGCCGGATATCTTCTTTGCAGATACGGAGGTTGCGCAGGATGGTGCCGAGATTGCGAACCACTTCAATGAAGCCCATGAAGGCGAGGTCACGGTAGTGTTTTACGAGCTCACCGCCTGCCTGTTGCATCAGGTCGCCGCCCCAGCATCGGACCACGGCCGCATTGTCCAGTTTTTTCAGTTCCTTGATAAGATTACTACCATGCAGATCACCCGAAGCTTCCCCTGCAATTAAATAATAGCGCATGCGGCCGAATTGTTTTATGGTGCAAAGTACTGAAAAGAATGATGGCCGCTGTAGGCAAAAGCGGACTGGTCGGTATCGAAAGCAGGGAATGCCCATCCTGTAGAAAGCCTGAGAACGGAAACAGGCGGGAGCGCTTACAACAGGAATTTCAACAACAGGGCAACGATCGCGTAAACAAGCGTGATGGCAAAGATGCCTTTAGCGGTCTTGTCGCGGTGCGTATTGATATAAATGGTGAACAGGGCGATATTGAGGATCAGGCAGGGGACAGAAATGGCGGTGATCTGTTTTTTATTCTCAGCCACGAACCTGAAAAAATCGCCTACTGAAAATGTAGGATAGAATTTAATAAAATAATAAACGACCAGGCTGAGCAGGGGGGCCAGGAAACCCAGCAGGAGGCCTAAGCGGAGGTTATCTTTCTTGAGCATTATGAAGGTTTCCACATTTTTTCGAGTTTGTCCTTTAGAACGTAATTCGTAAGATCAAATTGTACGGGGACCACACTTACGTAATTATGTTCAAGTGCCCAGACATCGGTATCTTTTCCTTCATCGAAATTCACGAACTGGCCGGTGAGCCAATAGTATTTATGGCCATTCGGATCGTTACGTTCGATGAAATCCTCTTCATACTTGGCATAGGCCTGGCGGCAAACGCTGATACCTTTGATCAGCTCATCCGGAACGGAAGGGATGTTCACGTTCAGGACCATATGCCTGTCTGGCGTGCCTTTCAGCAGTTTTTCCACGATCAGCCGGGCATATTTGCGGGCTGCGGAAAAATCGGCTTCGATACTATAGTCGAGCAGGGAGAATCCTACAGAGGGGATACTTTCGATGGCGGCTTCAACGGCGGCCGACATGGTGCCTGAATAGATCACATTGATGGAATGGTTGGCTCCATGGTTGATGCCGCTCAGGCAGAGATCGGGTTTGCGATGCAATACTTTATCTACCGCCAGTTTTACGCAATCTACCGGTGTACCGGAGCATTGCCAGGCTTCCACTCCATCGAAAATATGCATGGCATGAAGGCGCAGTGGCTGTCCGATGGTGATGGCATGTCCCATGCCGGATTGCGGCTTGTCGGGCGCCACCACCACGATCTTTCCAAGATCTTTTACTGCCTCTACCAGGTTCCGGATGCCCGGGGCTGTGATTCCATCATCATTGGTGACCAGGATAACAGGTTCTGCTTTCTCCTTCTTCGTACTTGTACTCATAATGGAGAACAAAAATGCTGCTTTTTTTCCAGTCTTGGCGGCAAAAAATTCAGATACCCGGCTGAAGCTCAAAGGCCGGTGTGCAGCAGGCTCCGATACCGCTCAGATGGCAGATAGGAGGCCCCGGAGAATTTTCCATCCCCTGGCGGAATTTCGGCCGCTTTGCGCTACCTTTGCAGCCGATTTAAACTTTTCAACCTATCAACGCTCTATGGCAGGTCAATTAAAAGAAGTCCGCAACAGGATCAAATCGGTCCAAAATACCCAACAGATCACCAAGGCCATGAAGATGGTGAGCGCGGCCAAACTGAGGAAAGCGCAGGATGCCATTGTGCAGATGAGGCCCTATAGCCGCAAACTGCAGGAAGTGCTGAGCAATATCGTGAGCAGCTCGGAAGGTGACCTGGGAATGAACCTGGCGGTGGAAAGACCGGTTGAAAAAGTTTTGTTGATCGTCATTACCAGCGACCGTGGCCTTTGCGGCGCTTACAATGCCAATATCATCAAGCTGGCCAAGCAGACCATCCGCGAAAAATACGCCAGCCAGGCTGCCAAAGGCAATCTCCAGATCTGGAGCATCGGCAAGAAAGGATATGAGCATTTCATAAAGAACAAATTCAAAGCCAGCGAAACTTTCAAAGATATTTTCCTGCACCTCAGCTTCGAAAATGTGCAGGCTTGCGCACAGGCTGCCGTAAAAGCATTCGAGAACAAGGAATTCGACGCGGTAGAGATCGTGTACAGTGAATTCAAGAATGCCGCCACCCAGCGTTTCGTGGTAGAGCCTTTCCTGCCGATCCCCAAAGTGCAGAAAAAAGAAGGCGCCAAAAAAAGCGATTTTATCTTCGAGCCTGAAAAAACACAACTGATCGCTGAGCTCATGCCCAAGATCCTCAACACCCAATTATTCAAAGCTGTACTGGACGCCCATGCTTCGGAGCACGGGGCCCGCATGACCGCCATGGATAAAGCCACTGAAAATGCCAACGAAATGTTGCGCAGCCTCAAGATCAGCTATAACCGCGCCCGCCAGGCAGCGATCACTACCGAATTGACGGAGATCGTGAGCGGCGCTGCTGCCTTGCAAGGCTAATGAAATTCAGGTGCGACCGTGAAAAATGTGTAAACTTAGTCAGTAAATTGAATAATGGAAATCGGAAACCTCATACCGCACATTGAATCGCTGATCTTTGCCAGTGAAAAGCCATTGACGGCCCTGGAGATCACCGAACTGATCAACAATGCCTTTGGTTTCATGGAAGACAAGATCGTTCTCGACCAGGTAGAATCATCACTGGAAGGGATCGTGGAAAAATACAGATCGGAGTTTTATCCTTTCGAAGTGCGTGAGAGTGGCGGCGGCTGGCAATTCCTTACCAAGAAAGATTATCATAAAACGGTAGCACAGCTCAACGGCGATAAATTCCTGAAACGCCTGTCTACCGCTGCTTTGGAAACACTGTCCATCATTGCCTACAAGCAACCGGTCACCAAGGCCGAGATCGAAGCCATCCGCGGCGTGAGCAGCGATTACGCCATCCAGAAACTGCTGGAAAAAGAACTGATCGTGATCACGGGCCGCAATGAAAAATTGCCCGGGCATCCGCTCGTATATGCCACCTCCAAAAATTTCATGGATTATTTCGGGATCAACTCACCGGAAGACCTTCCCAAGCTCAAAGAAGTATTCGATGAGACCATGGTGAACGCCACCGTGGTGAATGAAGGGAATGCCAATCCTGTAGAAGATCTTCCGGCCAGGCCTGCCACGGAAGATGATGCCGAAGGTTCTTCCCTGGTGGTGGGTGAGAACGGGCAACTGATCGTAGGTCCGGAAAATGAAGTTCAAGAAGAAAGAACGACCGAAGCAGGGGATGGGATCATCGTAGAGCATATAACGATCATCGAAGAAGAGGATGATCCCTTTGCAGATGGAGGAGAGCCTGGGCCCGGTTTAGAAGAAGGGGAGAACGATACCGAAGAGGACGATGAAGGGGAAGAAGGCGATAGTGACGATGACCCCGGAACAGATCCCGACGAACATAAGCAATCATAAATAAAACCTGCCGGGTGTTTCATCCGGCAGGTTTTTCTGTAATGCAACAAAGTGCCATGGCTCCGGCTGTGGCGCTTTCTTTTTGCAGTATATTCGCAGACTATGTCACAGCATCTATCCAACGGTTATTTATCTCAACTGGCTTCTGAATATGGTACGCCTCTCTATGTATACGATGCCGATACCATCAAAAGACAATATGAGAAACTCCAGGCGGCCTTCCGCAATTCGGATACCGTTTTCTTCTATGCCTGCAAGGCCCTTACCAATATCAATATCCTCCGGTATATCCGCAGCCTGGGAGCCAATGTGGACTGCAGCTCCATCAATGAAGTAAAGCTGGCCCTTCATGCGGGTTTTCCGCCGGAACGTATTCTCTATACTTCCAATGGCATTGCATTCGGTGAGATCGAAGAAGCAAAGGACCTGGGCGTGATCATCAATATCGACAGTCTCTCCAACCTCGAAAAGTTCGGTGCCAGGTACGGGCATAGCTATCCCGTTGGACTGCGCCTTCGTCCCAATATCATGGCCGGCGGTAACCTGAAGATCTCTACCGGGCATGAAAAAAGTAAATTCGGCATTCCGGTAGACCAGATCGACAGGATACTCGCCGTGGTGAACAGGTACAATATCCGCATCAGTGATCTGCATATCCATACCGGCAGCGAGATCAAGGACGTGGAGGTATTCGTGAAAGGTATTGAGGTATTGTTCGACATCGTTCCGCATTTCAAAGAGCTCGAATTCATCGATCTCGGCGGCGGGTTCAAAGTGCCGTATAAAGATGGAGATGTGGAAACCGATATCGATCTGCTGGCACGGAAAGTGCACGAAGCATTTGCCCGTCATCCCAATCCCGGCAGGAAGCCGTTACAGGTCTGGTTCGAGCCGGGAAAATTCCTGGTCAGTGAATGCGGATATTTCATTACGGAAGTGAATGTGATGAAAGAGACCAGCGCTGCTCATTTCGTGAGTGTGAACAGCGGGTTCAATCACCTGATCCGTCCTATGTTCTATGATGCCTATCATCATATCGCCAATATCAGTAACCCCACCGGCCCTGAAAAAAAATATTCAGTGGTAGGGAATATCTGTGAAACGGATACATTCGCCTGGGACCGCACGCTCCATGAAGTGCGTGAAGGCGATTATCTCGTATTCTACAATGCAGGCGCTTATGGATTTGAAATGTCGTCGAATTTCAATTCCCGTTACAAACCGGCGGAAGTGCTGGTGATCGAAGGAAAGGGGCACCTGATCCGTAAACGCGACGAATTCAGTGACCTCCTGCGCAACCAGGTTGAAGTGCTGTAGTTTCGTAACTCTCCCATAGGTATTATACGTTCATAGCGTGCAGGCAGAAATTTTTTTCGCTGGTCCGTTCCATTTATAATAATGTGAATGAATGAATTATTTACTTATCTACATAGCAGCCTCTTTTTCGTAAATCCGGCCGGCCCGATTTCCCGTACATGAAATGGATTGCGGGTAATCTAAATGTCTTTACTGCTGGGTTTTCAACTAAGAGCTGCACTCGGGTTTAGTGCGGCTCTTTTTTTTCTCTCAAAGAATAAAAGTTTGACCACAAAGGCACAAAGCCACTAAGGATTTGGTAATGTACCAGTTCTCTCTTTTTCCTCGTTTACCCTTACCTTTAATAGAACCAAATCACCTTCTTATGCCTATACGTATGGTCGATGATCCGCAGGATCAGGATAACAGCAGCCAGGAGAGCGGTGGCGGCGGTAGCTCCAATTTCCCCGGTGGAGGCGGTGGTGGCGGGCTCTTCAATCTACTTCCTTTATTATTAGGGTTATTCAGAGGGAAAGGCATCATACTGCTATTGATCCTTGCGGCAGGCGGCTGGTTTTTGTCGCGCCAGGGCGGATGTAATATGAGCCAGATCGCCCAGCTCGCTACCGGCGGCAAGCTCGATCCACGCCAGTATGAAAAAGCCAGTATCTATGAACCGCTTTCAGAAGACAATACCAAAAATCCATTGCCCGAATCTGCCAATCTCCAGAAGTTCGCGCCGAATGTTGGCAACCAGGGAGAGCAGGGTAGCTGTGTGGCCTGGAGTAGCGCTTATGGGGCCAGAACGATCCTCGAATCTGCGAAATCAGGACAGCCTGGCGAACAACTGAAATTCAGTCCATCCTTCCTGTATAACCAGATCGGCCTCGACGGATGCCAGGGCTCTTATATCCTGCGTGCTATGGAATTCATGACCAAACAGGGCGCTGTTCCTTATAATCAATTCCCTTATTCCGACAAGGACTGCACCCGTCAGCCCGATCAGCAACTCATCAGGGATGCATCACAGTACCGTATGCGCGGGTTCAACAGGCTCTCTCCCGGCGACCGCAATGATGCCGTTGACCTGAATGCCATCAAACAAAATCTTTCGCAGGGAGCGCCGGTGGTGATCGGGATGATGGTCGGACAAAGCTTTATGCAGAGCATGATGGGCAAGGATGTATGGGACCCTGCACCGGGCGACGACCAGATGATGGGATTCGGCGGACATGCCATGTGCGTGGTAGGATATAATGATAAACAATATGGCGGCTCCTTCCTCATCATGAATAGCTGGGGCCCTGAATGGGGTAATAATGGTTTCGCCTGGGTACGCTACAACCATTTCCGGCATTTTGTACGTGAAGCCTATGGCCTGGAGCCGATGGGCGCTGCCAGCGCACCTTTTGCCTGCGAGATCGGGCTCGTGAACGTTCAGCAGGAAGGGAGCAAGATGGTGCCGAAAGGATATATACCGCTTCGCTCTACCGGCAATAATGTGTTTGAGACCACTTCACCTGTTCGTGCAGGTACAAGATTCAAGATGGAAGTGAAGAACAGTACGGCTTGCTATATTTATGTATTCGGACGGGAAACTGACGGTACCAGCTATACGCTGTTCCCTTATCCCACCAAAGACGATCCCACTAAAACAAAATACTCTCCTTTCTGCGGCATCACCGGTTACCGCCTGTTCCCGAAAGACAAAAGCATGACGCCCGACAGTATCGGTACCCGCGATATGATGGCGGTGGTGGTCAGCAAGGAGCCTATCGACTGGTACTCCATCAACCAGCAGATCAGCCGTAATCCCCAATCTGATTATGCTGCCCGTGTCAACAGCGCGTTTGCCGGCAAACTGGTGCGCGATGTGCGTTTCCAGCATACCAGCAATGGCACTATGCAATTCAATGCAGGCGCAGGGGATAACCAGGTTGTGGCCAGCATCGTGGAGATCGGGAAGCAATAGATTTCCTTATCTTTACTGCAAGCTCAACCCCCTTAATGATGAAAATAATATTTGTCTGTTTATTTTTTGTCTGCCTTGCCGGAATGGCAACAGCGCAGGACATGAAAACCTTCAAACTCTACCATCCCGAAGAAAATGCAGAGGCAGGTTTGAAGAAAGCAATATCGGCAGCGAAAGCAGCCGGCAAGCATGTATTTGTTCAGATCGGTGGCAACTGGTGTATCTGGTGCGCCCGCTTTCACGAGTTCACGACCACCGATAAACAGCTCGATTCACTGATCAATGCCAATTATGTGGTATATCACGTGAATTACAGCAAAGAAAATAATAACAAAGCATTGCTGGCAAAATTCGATTACCCGCAACGTTTCGGTTTCCCGGTCTTTGTGGTCCTGGATGGCAACGGGAAACGGATCCATACGCAGGATTCAGGTCTGTTGGAAGAAGGGAAAGGGTACGACAGGAGAAAAGTATCCACCTTCTTCGAGAACTGGGCCCCCAAAGCATTGGCCCCGGAACAATACAAGAATTATTAAAATGCCAGCCATCACCAATGCATTCATTCAATTGATGAGGCATCCTGTGAAAGGCAGGATGTTTCTTTTTTTGAAACTGCCGAGCGCTTTTTTTGCAGGCGTCCGGATCAGGGAATTGACTGAACAAAAATGCGTGGTGACTGTTCCTTTTAAATGGTTCTCGCAAAACCCTTTTCGTTCCACCTATTTTGCCTGCCTTGCCATGGCCGCCGAAATGACCACCGGCTCTTTGGCAATGGCCCAGGTGTACAAAAGAAAGCCGGCCGTTTCCATGCTGGTAATAAAACTGGAAGCCAATTATTTTAAGAAAGCCACTGGTATCACTACGTTCGTATGTGAAGACGGAAATGCCTTGAAAGAGGTAGTGAACAAGGCGATCGCTTCGGGCGAAGCACAAACGTTCAGGGCCCTGTCGACCGGCACCAACGGCCAGGACGAGAAAGTGGCCGAGTTCATGCTCACCTGGTCGTTCAAGGTGAAAGCGTGATGGTCAATGAGGATTCATAAGCAGTAAGTTCAACCAGGAATTATAAACAACCAGTTTAAATCAAAGCCATATGAAAATAGCATTTCATGGAGCAGCCCGCACAGTGACCGGTTCAAAACATTTACTCACCCTGAAGAATGGAAAGCAATACCTGCTCGACTGCGGTATGTTCCAGGGCATGGGGCACGACACCGACACGATGAACAGGGATTGGGGATTCGATCCTTCAAAAATCAATTACCTGATCCTCTCTCATGCGCATATTGATCACAGTGGCCTTATTCCCAAGCTCGTCAAGGAAGGGTTCAGTGGAACGATCTTTTGCACGCCGGCTACCAAAGAGCTCACAGGCATTTTGCTGGAAGATTCAGGGGAAATCCAGGAAGACGATACCAAATTCGTCAATAAAAGAAGGGCCGCAGAAGGATTGCCGTACCTGCAACCGCTCTACACCGTGGACGATGCCAAAAAAGCCATGAACTATTTCAAGGCAGTGGAATACCAGCAATGGTTCACGATCGATGAGAATGTAGACCTGATGTATACCGATGCCGGGCATATTATCGGCAGTGCTGCCGTTCACCTGCGCATCAAAGAAAATGACAAGATCACCCGCCTCACTTTCAGCGGCGATGTGGGCCGCTACCGCGACGTGATCCTGAAATCGCCGGCGCCGTTCCCGCAGCAGGCCGATTATATCCTGCTCGAATCCACTTACGGCAACAGCCTGCACGATCAGGCCACCACCACACCTGATATGCTATTGCAGTGGATCGAGAAGACCTGCCTGCAGAAAAAAGGCAAACTCATCATGCCGGCCTTCAGTGTTGGGCGCACGCAGGAATTACTGTTCGCCCTCAATCAACTGGAACTGGAAAAGCGTCTGCCGGCACTGGATTATTTTGTCGATAGCCCACTCAGCATCGAAGCAACAGAACTCACCAAACGCTATCCCCAGTATTTCAATAAGACCATCCAACGCATCCTTGAAACGGACAATGATCCCTTCGCCTTCAATGGGCTGAAATACATCAAGACCGTCGACCAGTCGAAGCTGCTCAACTTCCGCAATGAGCCCTGCGTCATCATCTCGGCCAGTGGCATGGCAGATGCCGGCAGGGTGAAACACCATATCAGCAACAATATCGAGAACAGCCGCAACACGATATTGATGACAGGTTATTGCGAACCGAATTCTTTAGGTGGTCAGTTGATAGCCGGTAAGAAAGAGGTGAAGATATTCGGGGTGCTGCACCAGGTAAATGCGGAGATCGGTGCTATCCGCAGTATGAGCGCCCATGGAGATTATGAAGACCTGAGCCAGTTCATTGCCGGGCAAGATCCCAAACAGGTCCGGAAATTATTCCTCGTGCACGGTGAATACGATGTGCAGCAACCATTCCGCGACCGGTTATTGAAGAAAGGCTTCTATGATGTGGAGATCCCGGCCAGGCATTATGAGATAGGGTTACCTTAATGAGGGTGATAGATTGACAAGTTAACAGGTTTACAAGGAGGGCTCCCATAAAAAAAAGCTGCCTCACGGAGCAGCTTACAATTCTTTACCTGGGTAGTCAAACGTAATGCGAGAAATCAATAGGTTTGGATTTTCGGGTGTTCTTCTCAGATACAGGAGGCTGGATAATTCACCGGATACTGCTATGGTTTTCCTCCGAGGAGATTTGCTACTTGGTAATATCAGAAGTATTGGAATCAGTGGTTTCCCTGGATGTGGACTCCGTGATGCCGTTCATTGGATTTTTAGGGCAGATCGGAAACGCGGCTTTCAGAGGATATAGCCGATGTAACAAAGATGCACAATCTTTTTACTATTGCCTATTTTTTTCGATCAATAGCCGGAAACCATCGTTTTTTGCACCTGGGCGGTCAATAAACGCTTATATGTAGATAATCAGTAAAGTATACAAAAAAAGCCGGACCACCTGGTCCGGCCTTTAAAATGAAATCCTCGTTAAGTTTTATGAGTAAAGGGCTGGGTATCGATACTCATTCGTTTTCATACTGTACGGACTTCACTTTTCTCCGTTCAAGGGTTGGGGTTTAGAGATAACCGTCACAAATAATATGTTTATCAATAGTAGTTAGTATTGGTCTCATTGAACGGTAATACAAAGGTGTAAAACAGGAGGCCGGGAAGGAAATTATTTAGCTGTTTGGAGGGAAAATGCCGATGAATGGACGGGAAGGCCCGATAAAGTGAGGAAGGGCTCAAATAATATTCAATCTCTTCAGGATCTCTCCTTTATGTGCTTTGCTGATGGGGATTTCATTGCCTTTGATGAAAAGGTCATTCTCCCTGATATCATCGATCTTGGTGATATTGATAATATAGGAGCGGTGCACTTTCATGAAAAAATGCTTGTTGACCTTCTCTTCCAGGTTCTTGATGGTATTGTGGGTAATGTATTTTTTATCGGGCGTCACGAATTTTACATAATCGCCCATGCTTTCGATGAAGAGGATATCATCATTGTTGAGCCGCACCAGTTTTCCATCACTCTTTATAAATATATGATCGGTGCTGTTCTGCACAAGGGACTGCTCACTGGCCTGGCCGACCTTATGCAGCGCTTCCAGGAAGCGCTGGTAAGTGAACGGCTTTTTGAGGAAGTCCGTTACATTGTATTCAAAAGCATTATAAGCGTATTCCGACTTGGAGGTGGTGAGGATCACTTTGGGATGATAGGCCATCTGATCGAGCAGCTCGAATCCGGTGGCCCCGGGCATTTCAACATCGAGGAATAACAGGTCGACCGCATTCTTATCGAGGTATTCCAGGGCTTCGGGCACATTGGTAAAATGGGCTTTCACAGATGCGAGACCGCTTTTTTCACAGCATCGGCCGAGATAGTCGGCCGCCACTTGCAGGTCTTCCACAATAATACACTGTAGGCTCATAGAGGTGTAGCGTTAAATTCCTTCAGCCTGCGATGTTCAATTTCCAGCAGGGACTTACTCTCCGCTAATGTAGCAACAATTTGTTTATAGGATGTTTTTAATTCCCCGGCATCGGCGCACTGCTGACATTCGTCCTCGAATTCCTTGCATGATTGCTGAACATCGGTGAGCCCAACGAATCCAAAAGCAGGTTTGATCTTGTGGACGGCTTTTTTCAGTTCGGGTATATCGCGCGAGGCCCAGGCCATTTCAATGGCTTCCAGGTCCTGGTCGAAGTGCTGAAGGGTTACCGCAAAGACTTCTTCCATATAATCAAAGTCGTCGGCATATAGGCTGAAAAGATAATCCGAATCGATCTTTTCACTGAAAATGAAAATTTTAGGAAGGGTCGGGTTATTCATAAGAAAATAGATTTTCGGTTTTTGCGTTATATAGAGTACGTAAAAGTACTTTATTGTAACATCCGGTACCTATTCCAATAACTCTATGAAGCAGAAATTATTATATCTGGGGTGGTCAATTTACCGTGATATTGTTTATTCCGGCCTGGATGAAGGGATTACGAAAGAACACCGAAAAAAGATCATCCACTTCAATACATTTATTCTGCTGGCCCTGCTGGTCAATTTCTTTTCCGTTATATCGTATTTCTACCATAAGCTCTATATCAGTGCGCTGATCAATATCACTTCAGCCTATTTCTTCCTGCTGGCATTCTGGTTCGGCTCCCGGCGAAAACTGGAAACGGGCCGCATTATCGCCATCATCAACCTGAACCTCTACCTCATCGTGATCAGTTATATCGAAGGGTTGCGGGCAGGTGAATACCTTTTATATTTCCCTTATTTCCTCGTGCTCACTTTCGTGGTGAGCATCCGGCGCAATGCACGGGAACTGCTGGTAGTATATGCCATTACCATCATATCATCCCTGGTCTGTTTGAAGGTATGCCCCTATATGAACAATGTGCAGGTGATCAATGAAGCGCTCTACTCTCGTTTGTACAGCAGCAGCCTCGTGATCTCCCTGGCCATGACGATCATTTTTTCCTATGCCATCCTGCGGGTGAATAAAGACAATGAAGAAGCGATCATGCAGGAGAAGAAATTCGGCGATACCATTTTCAATACCTCACTCGATGGGGTATTCATTATTTTTAGCCAGACAACCATCATCGCCAGTTGTAACCAGCGCGCGCTCGAAATGTTCGAAGTGAAGGAAAAACGCGAGATCGAAGGATCGCATATCGAGCAGTGGTTCGATGAAGATCATATCCGCCAGTTCAACTCTATTGAAGAAGCCGTATCATCGGGCTCACCGAACTGGCAGGGTGAGCTGGCCTTTACCACCAAGACCGGCCGTACTTTCCACGGTTATGTAAGCGTAGCCCCTTTCTCCTATAAAGATACCCGGTATACCAAGATCAGTATCCTCGATGTATCGCACGTGAAGATGACGGAGTTCGAGCTGATGAAGGCCAAGGAGAAAGCAGAAGTGGCAGCCAAGGCAAAATCCCGCTTCCTCTCCAACATGAGCCATGAGCTTCGCACACCTTTGAACGGCATTATCGGCGCTTCCAATTTATTATTGCAGGAAGAACATTTGCCTTCACAAAAGGCACAGCTCGATATCCTTCAGTTCTCTTCGCGACACATGATGCTGCTCATCAATGATATCCTCGATTATAATAAGATCGAAGCCGGCAAGCTCGAACTGGCTGCCCTTCCTGTCAATATCAAGCATTTCATTGAACAGGTGGCTTCGCAGTTCGGTGGTCAGGCCATTACAAAAGGACTGGAGTTCAAGACCGATATCGATGAACGTCTCGATATGGAGCTGATCACGGATGAAACCAGGTTGAACCAGGTGTTGAGCAACCTGCTGTCGAATGCCATCAAGTTCACCCATGAAGGCAAGATCACGCTGGCGGTAAGAAAATTATTCTCTTCCAGCTCCAAGGTAACGGTACAGTTCATCGTGATGGATACAGGTATCGGCATACCCAGGAATAAACACCGCGAGATTTTCGAGAGCTTTACGCAGGCCGATGTGAATACCACCCGTAAGTACGGAGGCACCGGCCTTGGCCTGGCCATCACCAAAAAAATATTGAACCAGTTCAACAGTGATCTGCTGCTGGAGAGTGAAGAACACAAAGGAAGCGCCTTTCACTTTACGGTTGAATTAAAGATCAATGAAAATACGCCGCGTTATATCAGTGAAGAAAATATTGGGCAACTGGAGCCATTACAGGGAGTGAAAGTGCTCATCGCGGAAGATAATCCCGTCAATCTCTCCATTGCGAAGAGATTCCTCACCAAATGGGGCATTGCCGTAAGTGAAGCCACCAATGGCCGCGAAGCGGTGGAGCAGTTCAAGCGTGAAGAATATGATCTGCTGCTGATCGATCTTGAAATGCCTGAAATGGATGGCGCAGCCGCTTTGAGAGAGATCCGCAAACTGAATGGCACCATACCTGTTGTAGCATTCACTGCTGCTGTATATGATAATATGAAAACCGACCTGTTGCAAAAAGGATTTACAGATTTTATCCATAAACCTTTCCGCCCCGGAGAACTGCACTCGAAAATTACTTATCTTGTCGCGCCTTTACGCGCTTAGTGCGCCAATACCTTTTACTATACGTTTTTGCAAGGTATCTAGATCTGGGTATTTCAAAATTTCATGACAATTTAACGTGAGAGAAATTACTATCGATCATAGTAACTAAACAACTTTTGTTTTTACTGTGGTATAAACGGTTGTATAGAATGATCAATGCAGCAGCTATTCAGGAGTGTATTCAGTCAACATGATAAACAGGATATTTTCGTGATGTGATTTTTTACCATTTTTCTCAGGATCGCTCCATTATTTAAAACAAAAACTTATGAGAAGACCATTGTTAGTCGTACTGGCAATGCTATGGGCATTGCTTTCCTTCTCCCAGACAAGAACGGTCACAGGTAGTGTGACGGATCAGCGAGACGGACAACCGTTAGCGGGAGTAACGGTCTCCGTAAAGGGCGGCCCGGTTTCCACTACCACGCAGCCCGATGGAACTTTCAGCATCAATGCACCCTCCAATGCCACCACGCTTGTTTTCAGCAGCGTGGGGTTCCAGGCAATGGAAGCGGCGATCGGTAATGGAACTGTGAATGTACAGATGACCATCAGCCAAAACACCTTATCGGAAGTGATCGTGACGGGCTATGCTGTTCAGAATAAGCGGCAGGTAGCCGGTTCGGTAGCACGCCTGCGCGGGGAGGAGATCAAGATGCAACCGGTAGGCTCCTTCGACAAAGCATTGCAGGGTAAAGTAGCGGGCCTGCTGTCGGTGTCCAGTTCAGGACAGCCCGGTTCGGCCGCTACGGTAACCATTCGTGGTAAAGGGTCGATCAACGGCACCAACACACCGTTATATATAATAGATGGAGTACAGGTGAACGCGGCCGACTTTGCCACTATCAATCCGGGCGATATTGAATCCTATAATATACTGAAAGACGCTTCCTCCACAGCCATCTATGGTTCGCGCGGAGCGAATGGTGTGATCGTGATCACTACTAAAAGAGGGGTGGCCGGACAAACACGCGTTACCTACGACGCACAGGTCGGTTACTCCGAGCTGCCGAAGAACAAGCTCGAACTGATGAACAGCAAGGAAAAGCTGCAATATGAATTCTATGATCGTCCGCAGGAAAGCTGGTATGCCGACTATCCCAACTCAGGAAGGAACCCGCTCGGCTGGACGCCGGCGCAAGTGGACAGTCTGGGCAAGATCAACAATGGCCTGAAAGATGCCCTCTTTCGCAAAGGCATCACGCAACAGCACCAGGTCAGCGCATCGGGCGGCAACGATAAAACACGTTTCTATCTTTCCGGCGCTATCTTCGATCAACAGGGTGTGGTCAGGACAACAGGATTGAAACGGTATACCGGCCGCGCGAATATCGACAATACCTTCGGCGACTGGAAGATCGGTCTCAATGCCACTTTCGGCTATTCCCGCCTTACCAATACCCGCGAGAATGACACCTATATCGGCAGCCCGCTGAATGCCATCCGCTGGTTCCGTCCTTATATCACACTCTATGATAAAAATGGCAATTACCAGAACGATGACCTGCAGGGACAACCTAACCCGCTTCGTGAATTGCTGGAGAACCATGCAAACGCAGACCAGATCAAAGGTGTGGGAAGCTTCTATATCGAATACAACCTTCCCTGGGTGAAAGGTCTGCGCCTGAGAACGCAATGGGGCGCAGACTATACGGAAAATGAAAGCTTCAGGTACTTCGACCGCAGCACCGACCAGGGCGCACAATCCGTAGGTGGTAATGGGCAGGTCGACAGGGCTTATGCCAAAACATTCCGCTATACCGGAACAACCTCACTGGCGTACCAGCGTACCATGGGTGAGCATGAAGTGAATGTAGCGATCTACAATGAGATCATCCAGGGCAAGAGCGAAGGGTTCGGCTTCAGTGGTTTCGGCATCGTGGGCCCTTTCAAGAATGAATCGGGCATTACCCCGGGCACACCCAATAATGGTTATATCCCCACAGTGAATGGAAGCTCCAGCAGGAACGGGCTGGTGTCTTATTTCGTGGATGGTATCTATGGATACAAAGGAAAATATTATCTCAACGCAGGCGCCCGCCGTGATGGATCTTCCCGACTTTCGCAAAGCCAGCAGTGGGCCAACTTCGGGCATGTGGGCCTGAGCTGGATCATGAGTGAAGAGAACTTTTTGAAGAGCACCGAAAACTGGCTGAGCTCCCTGAAATATAAAGTGAGCTATGGTTCTGCCGGTAGCCAGGGCATCGGCGACTTTGCTGCGCTCGCATTACTGAGCCCTTCTGTTTACAATGGTGAAAGCGGGTTCCAGCTTACTAACCTTCCAAGATCACTGACCTGGGAAAGAAAAGTAATGTTCAATACAGGTATCGAATTCACTTTGCTGAGAGGAAGGATAGGAGGTACGGTTGAATATTATATCAACACTACCAAAGACCTGTTCCTCGATCGCCAGCTCTCCCGCACTTCCGGGTTCAGGTCGATCACGAATAACCTCGGCAAGCTGCGCAACTCCGGTATAGAAGTTTCGGTGAACGCAGATATTATCCGTACCAAAGATTTCACCTGGTCGTTGGAAGCGAATTACACGCATAATAAAAGCAAGCTGTTGGATCAGGCAGGGCAGGAACAGAATATCAGCGGCATCTTCATCAACAAGGTGGGTCAGCCGATCAACTCGCTCTACCTCGTTCGTTATGCAGGTGTGGACCCACAAACAGGTGATGCCTTGTACTATGATAAAGATGGTAAGACCACCACTACATACAACCCGGCTAACAGGGCTATCATCGGCCCTGTCGACCCGCCGAGCTTTGGCGGCTTTGGTACAACCGTCAATTATAAAGGGATAGAACTGAACGTGCTCTTCTCGTATGCTTTCGGCAATGTATTATACAATAACGACAGAACGAATGTGGAATTCCCGGCATACTGGTATTCCGGTCTCGCCAAATCTTTGCTCAATGAATGGCAGAAACCGGGCGATATCACCAATGTGCCTTCGGCTTTCAGCGAATACAGAACGGCGATCACCCGATTCGTGGAGAAAGGGGATTTCCTGCGCCTGCGCAATGTGATGCTGAGCTACCATCTCCCCACATCATTATTGGGCAAAGCGAAGATCAGGTCGGTGAGGGTATTTGCCCAGGGCCAGAACCTGCATGTATGGCATAATTTCCTGGGTTATGATCCGGAAGTTACCAGCGGTAACAGCCTCGGCGCTCAATATCCCCAGTTGAAGACAGTTACGTTCGGTTTAAATGTTGGTTTCTAACTATAAAATATTCCTGATATGTCAGTAAGAAATATCATCATAGCGGCAGCCCTGGTCATCCTGGCCACCGGATGCCAGAAAGTATTGGACATAAAACCTGAATCTACCCTCGACGCATCTACGCGATTCAAGACCATCAACGACTACCAGTTTGCCTTATTGGGCGCTTATGGCCTTTTCCAAAGCACCAGCTATTACGGCTCGATAGACCAGAAATCGAATGCCTTTGCCACCTTGCCCGATATGCTGGCCGACGATCTACGCGAAACCGTGGAATCACTGAGCAATGAGCGGGTATTCTCTCGTTGGACCTATGCAGAAGATGAAGTACAGATCGAAGATACCTGGCTCGCCGGTTACAGGATCATCATGCAGGCCAATCTCTCCATGAATGGCATTGAAAAATTTTCCGCTACCAGGCATGGCGCTGTGAACCGTATCAAAGGACAGGCATTGACCATCCGCGCCCTCGTTCATTTCGATCTGATGCGTTACTGGGCCGATACCTATTCCCGCAACTCGGATTCATTGGGTGTTCCTTATATCACTACTTATAATTATGAGCAGAAACCTGCGCGTAATACGATCAAACAGAATTATGACAGCATCGAGAAAGACCTGAAAGCAGCCATTGCCATGTTCAATGATGTTGATAAGGAGATCAATGGCGCCGGTGAACGTGCCTATATGGACCAGCATGTGGCCAATGCCATCCTTGCCCGGATGTATCTCTACAGTGGCCAGATGGATAGCGCCATCAAATATTCAACCCGTGTGATCGATGCATTCCCTCTTGCGCCGATAAATGAGTTCCCGAAGATATGGACAGATGCATCTACGGAGGAAGTGGTATGGTCGTTATCATTCGATGCGGGTCAGGGACAGGTTGGCGGCAATGCCTATGCGCCCGATGTGAACCGCAGCCAATATGCACCTCCTGCTTCACTGGCGAACCTGTACGACAAGATCAATGATATACGGTACTCTTCCTATATTGCTATCATACCGGATAACAATGGGAACGATAGAAGGGTATTGTCGAAGTACCTCGCCAAATTTTCACGGCTGAAGAAACCGGATGGCGTGGTGAACTTCAAAGCCTTCCGTACCGGTGAAATGTATTTGATCCGCGCTGAAGCTTATCTCCGGAAAGCTGCGCCCGATGAAGCATCGGCCCTGGCCGATCTGAACACGCTGCGCGATGCAAGGATATTCGACTATGTTCCTGCAGTACTTACCGGCGCCGCATTGAGAGATGCCATTGAAACGGAACGCCGCAAGGAACTCGTAGCGGAAGGCCACCGTTTCTTCGATCTCAAAAGGAAGGGACGTCTTGCCAGGCAGGTATCGCGTGCCGGTTGTACATCAGGCGCCTGCACCCTGCTGCCTTCTTCAAGAGCCTGGACCTGGCCGGTCCCCAGACCGGAGATCGATGCCAATCCGAATATCGGGGCACAGAATCCAGGGTATTGATTATTGTTTATTGTTGATAAGTTAACAGGTTGACAGGTTGACAAGGAAGTCTCCGCTTAGCAGGCCCCCTTATCAACCTTTCAACTTGTTAACCTGTCAACCTGTTAACCTGTCAACCCAACTACTGCCTCTCCAGCTTCACGTTGATCACGGGCAAATGCACCATGTTCAATAATTCTTCTTGTTTCACAGCCAGTTTTTGCCAGATGGCCGCCTCATTGGGTTTGTTGGTAAGATATTTTTCCAAATAAGTCCTTCCCGAACCACGAACAGTGGTGTCCTGCAAGGTTCTCCTGATATAAGCAAAAGCGCTATCCCGGACCTGGCCATACTGGTACTTCAACAACTGCCTGTATTCTATATACCGCATGCTGCGCAGGTCATTCTCCTGCGAACGGTATTGCAGGCAAAAGTCCACTACAGCTTTCGATTGCCTGTATTCAGGCGTATTGAGCGTGGCGAGGTTGATGCCTTTCTGCAATTCCTCATTTGTGAAACTGCTCACCAATGTATCGTTCATATAGAGACCGTAACTGCCCGCAGGCAGTCCCTTCACCTGTAACAATTCTTTATTCAATGCATTGGTAAAGTGCACGTATTGCAGGGCAGGGGTAGCCGATTCGCTCACATAGAATGGCAATGATCCCGGAGCATATTGAAAACTGGCCCCTGTTTTGTTTTTTTGGAGCTTGCTCACTGTACAGTTCTTGCAGGTGGCCTTTTTAGGGTTGTTCAGATCGATATCGATATGGGCGACCGGTACTTCATGGAGTAATGCTTCGAGCAGGGTAGCGGCCATCACGAAATGACCTGGTGAAGCAGGATGCACCCGGTCGGCCCCAACGATAGTGGCCGTTGGATCTTTTTGTTGCATCTTCTTATTCACCTCACCCATGACCGCCCAGTAATCCACCACCGGCAATTTGTATTTATCGGCAAACTCCTGCATAAAGCCGGCGCATGCGCCCAAAGCATCATTCACACCTTTTAGGTTTTCAGTGGCCAATACTGCCGTTTGATCATAGATGGAAGGCTTTTCCAGGATCACGTTTACTTGCCGGGAAATAAAATACTGGATGATCTTTTCGAGATTGGCTTTGTATGTAGTGAGGGCCTGTTGCTTCGCGTTGCTGAGACTATCATCCTGTTTCCTTTTGGCAGAATACAATGGCCGGTTCACATCGTTCATACCGATCATGATGATGGCATAATCGGGTTTATGCACCATGATATCCGGCTCCATCCGGGCAAGGATACCGGAAGTGACATCGCCCGAGATCCCGCAATTGAAGAACTGTACTTTCTTTTCCGGGAAACGGGTGGTATAGAAGGAGCGTACATAGTGTACGAACTCACCGTTCATGGTAATACTGTTGCCCACAAAGCAAACCCGGGCATTGTTGGGGAAAATGATTGATTTGTTTTGAGAAAGGCAATGACCGGTCACTGCCAGCAGGAAAACAATAAAAAATAATGATGAACGCATGGTAGATACTTTATAGGATTGTGTTGAAAATTTTATCCCAATATACAACTGTTCATGAGCACCCGGAACAGGGACCAGTAAACTGATTTTGCATAATTGTGACCGGATTGTACATGAAAAAACTTACATTCGCAATGACCAGTAGCTCTATACCACCATAAGCTTTATCCAGATTCATTACTCCCGTTTGCTTCTTAACATGCTTATAGTGTTGCTCGCCATATTGCTGAAATCGAGAAAAATTGTACTGCTCTCCGGGTTGATCTTATTGTATTTTCATTTCGGCGTCATTGCCCAACCTCCCGGCCAGTACTTCCTGCAAAACCTCGATAACAGGAATGGCCTCTCCAACAGCGCTATCAATTCCATCTACAAAGACAGCGATAACCTACTCTGGATAGCCACCTGGGATGGATTGAATATGTACGACGGCACTTCTTTCCATGTATTCAATTACAGCAAGGAGACCGATTCGAGGAGCATCGGCAATAATGTGATACAGCATATTACGGAAGACCGGCAGCAGAATATCTGGATCAGCACCATCGAAGGCGTATCGAGATATGAAAAGAGATCGGGCAAATTCTACAATTATTTTTATCAGCAACACCAGCGGAGCAGGATCAGTGAACAGGAATTCGAGCTGGCCATCGATACATCGGGAAAGGTTTTTTGCTTAACGCAGAAACAGGGACTTACCCTGTACGACCCCGTGAATGATACTTTCCAGGTCTGCGCATTCCCCCGGCATCCGTCGAAAGTACGTCAACTGGCCTTCGACCCTTCCAACCGGCTTTGGTTACTGAACAATACCGGTGAACTGGAAACATTCACCTGGAACGGGCAATCCTTCGGACGCCTGCATACCTGGCAATATCCGCCTGGCATCGTACGCTTCTTCATCGTGAATGGCCGGATCTTCTTCAGCACTACAGACGATCAGTTGCTGGAGATCAATCCCCAATGGCCCATGCCTGTACCCATCATGCGGCTGAAGCAGGGAATTACGGCCATGATGAACTACCAGGGCCATTATCTACTCGCATGGAATGGAAAAGGATTCGGGGTTTATGACAATCAGTTCCAACCATCTGCTTTTCTGCAGGCAGAGGCAAACCAGATGCAGCATATCAGGATCAGCTCATGGGCTGCAGGCACCGAACAAATATTATGGTATGGCACTGACGGGAACGGCATCATAAAATTATACCCGCAAACAAAACCATTCGGTACCGTCGCCACTTCCGATAATGAAATGGCGTCCAACAGGCCGGTAAGGACTTTCTGCGAAAAAGATGGCAATCTCTGGGTGGGCACAAAAGGTAGTGGCATCATCGAGATAGAAAAATTCTGGACAACCATGCCCGGCGAATGGAAAAGGCGCTACTACACTGCAACAGCCGAACTGGATAATAATGCAGTGTTTGCATTGAAGAAAGGCCCCGACAGCAGGATCTATATCGGAACAGATGGCAAAGGCATCGGCGTATATGATACGAAGGAGAAAAAATTTTACAGGTGGACTGCCATCAAAGGGTATAACAATTATCCCGAGTTCGGGTCTGTGTATGCTATCCTGCCGGATAAAGACAGCTCAGTATGGCTCGGCACCAGCAGCTATGGACTGGTGCACCTGAAGCTATACCACCTTGCAGGCCACCTCACCGTTCAGTTCCTGGAACGGTATACCTTTAATAATAACAATACCGGCCCTGCCAATGATATCATTTATGCATTGGCCGAAGGTGATGAGCACCAGATATGGATCGCCTGCCGCTACGGAGGACTGAGCCTGCTCGATAAGCGCAGTCGCCGTTTCAGGAACTTCAAAGCATTCACGTATGAGGGCAGTCTGACGAATAATGATGTGTTATCGCTCTACCATGATTCGAAGAACAGGATATGGATCGGCACCAGTTATGGCCTCAACCGCATCGATCAGTCTGCTGCTGCCAATGAGAACCCTGTATTCCAGAAGCTGACCACTGCCAATGGCTTGCCCAACAACACTATCCATGCCATCGAGGAAGATGCACAGGGGCAGATCTGGGTTAGTACCAATAAAGGGCTGGCCAAAGTAGAGCCTTCCACACTAAGCATTTCGTATTATCAGCAAACCGATGGACTGCAGAGCAATGAATTTTGCGATGGCGCTGTCTGGAAAGATCCGGCGGGCTATCTTTTCATGGGTGGTATTTATGGGTTCAATTATTTTTTACCACAACAGATCCGCAACACCGACTGGCATCCCGACCTTTTCTTGTCCAATATCGTCATGGGTGGCAAGGGCATGCACAATAACAGTTTTGCCGTATTCAAACCCATCGGAAAGGAACTGCTATCTTACACGGTTGAGAGAAAGGATGGATTCTTCGAGCTGGATGTAAAAGCCATCAGTTTCCTGAATGCCGGTAAATGTGAATATGCCTGGTATCTTGAAGGATACGATCAAACCTGGCATCAGCCGGGCACTTCAGGCAAAATAGCTTACAGCAATATCGGTGCGGGCAATTATACGCTGAAGATCAAATGGTCGAACGGGGAAGGACTGTGGACGGAAGGTGCGCCGGTGATGCGCCTGCGGGTAAAACAATATCTCTGGCTCACGGCCCCTGCTATCATGGCCTATATTTTACTGGCGGCATTGATCGGCTATATCATTTATACTTATCGTAGGAACAGGCTGGAGATCAAAAACCAGTTGGCAGTGGAGCACCTGCTGCGTGTAAGGGAAGAAGAACTGCACCAGGGCCAGCTTGGGTTCTTTACCAATATTGCGCATGAGTTGCAGACCCCGCTTACATTGATCATGGGCTCTGCAGAAAGGCTACGGAACAGCCAGGGTTCTACTTATGCCTCCCTGCTTCACCAGCAGGCTTCCCGACTTACATACCTGGTACAGCAATTGCTCGATTTCAGGAAGGCCGGAGCCGGATTTTCGAATATTCAATACAGTTATCTTGATCTTTCGGAGCTGCTGACCCATCTCACCGATCCCTTCCTGGCATTGAGCGATCAGCAGGGAAAATCGATGGGCAGGGAGATCCCGCAGGGTATCCATGCCTGGATGGATAAAGACAAACTGGAGAAGATCGTTTTCAACCTGTTGTCGAATGCATTCAAGCATTCCGGGAAGAATACCAGTGTCCTGTTCAGTGTGCAGGAAAATACCACCACGAAAACAATTGAAATAAAAGTGGCGAATTCCGGCGTGGAGTTAACGCCCGATCAACTGCATAAACTCTTTGATCAATTCTATGTAGCGCCTTCCGCGGGCGGTGAAAAATTCGGAACAGGCATTGGCCTGGCATTCACCCGGCACCTGGTCGAAATACTGCAGGGCAGTATCGAGGCCGGCAGCGAAGCAGGCTGGATCTGCTTCACGGTGAAACTGCCACTCGAAACTTCCGGGGAGATCGATGACCAGGCCGCTGCACAACCGGTTTCCAACAAACCTTCTTATCTGTACCAATCCATAACAGCATATGAGGAAGGGCCCGTCCAGCTTTCTGCCGAAGAAAGTAACAAGCGTGCCATCATCGACCGCGTACAGGAAACCGACAAAAAAACCATCCTCGTGGTGGAAGATGAACCTTCCATTCGATACCTGCTCAAGGATGTGCTGAAAGACCACTATATCATTTATGAAGCCGAGAATGGAAGAGAGGCGCTTGGGCTCCTCGATCAACTGACACCCGATTGTATCATCAGCGATGTGATGATGCCTGATATGGATGGTCTGGAACTTTGCACCCGGATCAAAAATGCGCCTGCCACCTGCCAGATCCCATTCATCATGCTCTCTGCAAAAGGCAGTATCGAACAACGTACCGAAGGATATGAAGTAGGTGCAGACGCATATATTGCAAAACCATTTCATATTTCACACCTGCTGGTGCGTATCCGCAAACTGCTCGAATACAGGCAAAGGCTGAACGAGCTGTTCAAAAATAACAGCACTATCGATTACACGGTATCCGATATGCCCGATGCCGATAAACAATTCATCGATTCCCTGGTACGTGCCATAGAAGAACATCTCGACGATCCCGGGCTCAATGCCGCCATTCTCGAAAAAGCGCTTTCACTCAGTAAAATGCAATTGTACCGGAAACTGAAAACGATGACCAATATGACACCCGGAGAGTTCATCAAACATATCCGGTTGAAACATGCTGCTCATTTACTCACCAGTTCCAACCTCACGGTATCTGAAATTTTTTACCGCACCGGCTTCAATAATCAATCCTATTTCTTCCGGGAGTTCAGGAAAAGATACCAGTGTGCGCCGAACGAATATCGCCTCCAGCAATCTGCGCAGGAATGATCAAACAGACCGGTCAGCTACGGATCTTCCTTCATTTGTAACTATTGTACAGTGAAATGTTACTATAGTACATAAGCTAACAGCCTATGAATGATAGCTTTAACATGCAAAATCTAACGAAGCTTTTTTGTAATTGTAATAATTGCTATATGAAAAAAAATCTAATGCGAAGGATCTGTTCCTGTTCATTCGTGTTATTATTGACTGCTTTGCAGGTAGCCGTTGCGCAATCCGCTTCGGCACAAAACCGGATAACCGGAAGGATCGTTTCCAACCTCGGAATGCCGCTCTCCGGCGCCACCCTTACCATTAAAAATACAGGTACTTCAACCCTCACCGATTCGGCCGGTAATTTTTCCATGCTCGCCCCGGCTAAAGCGATACTGGTGATCAGTTATGTAGGTTATAGGAAACAGGAGATAGCGGTCGGCAACCAGACCAGTTTCCTCATCACGCTCGAATCGGCCGATGGCGGATTGAACGAAGTGGTGGTGGTAGGTTACAATACCCAAAGAAAAGCATCCGTGAGCGGGGCTATTGCTACCGTGAATATGGCCGATGCAGAACAGCGCCGTGTATCTGATGTGGCGCAGGTATTGCAGGGCCAGGTAGCAGGTGTGCAGGTAACACAGAGTACCGGCGCTCCCGGTGATGATATCAGCATCCGTATCCGGGGTGAAGGGACCATCGGCAATAACAGTCCACTGTTCGTTGTTGATGGTGTTCCCTCCCGTGAGATATCCTTCCTCAATCCGGCAGACATTCAATCCATGACCGTTCTGAAAGATGCTTCGGCAGCCTCCATCTATGGATCGAGGGCTTCTGCCGGTGTGATCGTGATCACCACCAAAAGCGGGAAGAAAGGAAGGACCAATATCGATATCAATTATTTCAATGGCATCCAGCGCGTAGGTGATCTGCCGAAGATGCTGAACACAAAACAGTATATGGATAAAATGGAGGAAAGCTGGAACAATTCCGGTTATTCCGGCACCAATCCATACACGGCAGATAAAAGCAGGACCGACCTGGCCAATACAGACTGGCAGAAAGAATTATTCGAGACTGGCCATTCCCAAAACCTCCAGGTAACTGCCAGCGGCGGCAGTGATAAAGTACAGTTCCTCCTCTCCGGTGGATATTATAAACAGGATGGCATTATCATTTTCGACCATGACCAGTATAAGCGTTATACGCTCCGCTCGAATATCAATGCCAATCTCACCGACAGGCTCACCATCGGTACCAACCTGCAATTCTCCTATGCTGTGCAGGATAAGCTCTCATCAAAAGGTGATGCGCCGGGCATTATCCGTCATGCATTGATCCGCCCGCCGGTGATCCCTGTTTACAAAGATCCCGGCGATCCTACCTGGTCGGCCGGGGACCCCTTCACCGATCTGCCTTTCTACAAGAACAATAACCAGGCAGCCGGCGGATGGCAAAGTGATAAATATGAATGGAGCAGCAACCCTGTTGCACTGGCCTATTTCACAAATGACAAAAGGTATCAATTCAAATATTTCGGTAATCTATATGCGGAATACGCATTTCTGAAGAATAAGGAATTGAAGCTGCGGAGCAACCTGGGCATCGATCTCAATTTCACCCACAACAAAACCTTCAATACGAATTTCGGGGACGATGATGGCGGCGGCAATGCGGCCGATAAAGGACAGGGGCGCAAGAACAGGCCCAATGGGCTCAATGAAGACAGGGGAGAGGAATATACCATCACCTGGAATAATACACTGAACTATTCCACACGCATCAATAAGCATGGGATCAGCGCACTGGTAGGATCGGAGTTCATCACCAATCAATCCAATTCCATCGGCGCTTCCAGAAGCAGGTTCGAGTATGTGAATACCACATTCCAGTATATCGATTACGGCAATACCACTTCCGATGTATGGAATGGCGGCTCCGGTTCTGAATGGGCATTGTTCTCCCTGTTCGGATCGGTTACTTATACCTATGATACGAGGTATATGCTTACAGCCAACCTGAGAGCAGATGCATCGTCGAGGTTTGCACCGAATAATCAATGGGGTTATTTTCCCTCCGTGTCTGCAGGCTGGAGGATATCGGAAGAAAAATTCATGCAGGATATCGGCTGGTTGTCGGATCTGCGGCTTCGTGCCAGCATCGGCACACTGGGCAACCAGGAGATCCCCAATTATGCCTACCTCACGCTGCTGCGCAAATCGGGCGATCAATACCTGGTCTCCCGTTATGGCAATCCTGATCTGAAATGGGAAACCACCAAGCAAAGCAATATCGGTGTCGATATCGGCGTGCTGAAGAACAGGGTGTATCTTTCGGTGGATTATTTCGTGAAGAACACTTCCGACATCCTGCTGCCTGTTTCATTACCGGCATTGGTGGGTAATGTAGCTCCTACGATCGTCAACGCCGGTGAGATCATGAACAAGGGTATCGAGATATCACTGGGTGTGAGGAACTACGACAGGCCCTTCAAATACAGCATCAATGCCAATATGGCCACGGTGACCAACGAAGTGAAAAAACTCCATCCCAACCTGCCTTCACTCACAGGCAGCGTATACAAAACCCAACCGGGCCATCCCCTGGGCGCCTTTTATGGATATGTGATGGAGGGAATTTACCAGAACCAGGCAGAGATCAATAAGCACCTGCATGGCACTACCAATCCTTCGCAAAAGCCGGGTGATATCAGGTTCAAAGACATCGATGGTGATGGTGTGATCAATGATAATGACCGCACCTTTATCGGCAATCCCAATCCCAGGCTTTCATACGGGCTCAATTTGTCGGGCAGCTTCAAAGGTTTCGATCTCGGCATTTTATTCCAGGGAGTACAGGGGGTCGATAAATACAATGATCTCAAAAAGATAACGGACTACGATACACGCCCATTCAATCATAGTGTCCGCACACTCGGCGCCTGGCACGGAGAAGGTACCAGCAATACCATGCCCCGCTCAACTTTCAATGACAATGGCAGTAGTAAAGTGTCGAGCATTTTCGTGGAGGATGCTTCTTACCTGCGACTGAAGAATATCGAGCTGGGTTATTCCTTTAAATCAGTGCTGCGCAGGCTGGCGCCGGGCGTGCAGAACCTGCGACTCTATGTCTCTGCACAAAACCTGTTCACCATCACCCATTATACCGGTCTCGATCCCGAATCGACCGATATGATCGATATGGGCACATACCCGCTTTCACGCGCCGTGTTGTTCGGCATCAACGTAACGTTCTAATTCATCCCATCAAAAAGCTCAACAATGAGACCATTATATATAATAGCCGCTGCTACCCTGGTGTTGACCGGTGCCGGTTGTAAGAAATACCTGTACAAAGATCCTATCGGGTTGCTTACCCCCGACCAGGTGAATACCGATCCAAAGCTCAATACCGTTACCTCCGCCGTACGGTCATCTTACCAGATGCTTTCGAGCACATTCAACCTGCTGGGCCAGTGGGACTGGACCGCAGGCACTGTGCTGCGCAATGATTTCATCCTGCAGGATATCGCATCGGCCGACATGCAAAAAAAATGGAACCCCGATGGCGACCAGGCCTGGATGGATGAATTCTCCAGCTTCAATTTCACTTCCGCCAATGGAGGTTTTAACGGGCAGTGGAGCTATGACTACGAAGGTATCTCCCGCGCCAATATGGCCATCAGCTATCTCACCGATCAGCAGCTAACGGCCAAGATCGGGCTCGATGAAACGCTTCGCAAAAGATTATTGGGTGAAGTATACTTCCTGCGGGCCTTCTATTATTTTGAATTGGTCAACAATTTCGGAGATGTACCATTGCTGTTGAAACCATTGAAAAGTTTCCAGGATGCATACAGCGTGGCAAAACGGGAATCGAAAGCCAATGTATGGACACAGATCAGTAAAGACCTTGCAGATGCAAAGGGCCTGATGCCCAATTCCAAATACTCCGACAATACAGAAAAATGGCGCATCTCCAAAGGCGCCGTGCTTGCCCTGCAAGCCAAAGTAGCCCTGTATAACCAGAAATGGACCGATGTGATCAGCATCGTCAATGAACTGGATGGTCTCGGTTACTACGATCTCAATGCAAACTATTTCGACAACTTCAGTATCGCCAAAAAATTTGCGGACAATGAAGTGATCTTTGCCTACAATCATGTATCCGGCCAGAATCCACGTAATGGTAACGGCCTCTGTGCCGTAATGGGTTGGGGATTCATTGCGCCCACTACTGATTTCCTCAATGCCTTTGAAGCGAATGATCCTCGCTTATTATATACCATCGATGTTACCAACCAGGCATCTTACAAAATACTCGGTGAAACAGGCACCGGCAACAAAGGCAATGACGACGCCGCTTCCTGCAAAGTATTTATCCGCTATGCCGATGTGTTGCTTTGGAAAGCAGAAGCCTATAATGAATCTGCCAATTATCCCGAAGCCATCAAGCTGATCAACAAGATCAGGCAAAGGGCAAGAACAACCGTTACGGCCACGGGAACTACACCGCCTGCCGGCACATTGCCCGACAGGAATACAGCCTCCACCGACAAGAACCAGGTGACGGATTGGCTGATGAAGGAACGCAGAACAGAGCTTGGATTCGAATCGCAACGCTTCTACGATCTGAAAAGATGGATGAAGGCCAAACAGGTGCTCATGGCACTTGGTAAAAACTTCCAGGACAAAAACTATCTCTATCCTATTCCGCAGGGAGAGATCGACAAATCGGGCGGAACGATCACACAGAACACAGGCTACTGATCATTGAAGCACGATAAAGGTAAAAAAGTAAAGGATGAAAGATATAGCGAAGCGATTTGCGGAGAATCCCTTATTATCTCCCGGCGACCTGCCTCCGAGCAATGACGGCCTGCAGATAGCAGGCCTGCTCAATCCCGGCGTATTCCGCCATGAAAACAAAACATGGCTCATCGTTCGGGTAGCCGAAAGGCCGGAACAGAAACCGGGCATCATTTCTTTCCCGGTACTGGCAGGGAAGAATATACGTATTATGGAGATCGACAGGAACGACCCTGAGCTGGATGCCGGCGATGCGCGTGTCATCAATTACCAAGGCACGGATTATCTCACCACCCTTTCTCATTTGCGATTGCTCTGTAGTGACGACGGAGTTCATTTTTATGAGCCCGATGGTTATCCGTCTTTGTTCGGTCATGGCATTTTGCAGGCTTTTGGTATCGAAGATTGCCGGGTGAGTTCTATCGAAGGCACGTACTATCTCACCTTCACTGCCGTATCGGAAAATGGTGTGGGCGTTGGGTTACGGACAACAACTAACTGGAAGCAATTCAGTACTCATGGTATGATCCTGCCCCCGCATAATAAGGACTGTGCCATATTTGAAGAAAAGATCAACGGTCTCTATTATGCGCTGCATCGCCCGAGCAGCGTAGACATCGGCGGTAATTATATCTGGCTCGCCTCCTCGCCCGATGGCATTCATTGGGGTGATCATCGCTGCCTGGTCAAGACCCGTGCCGGTAAATGGGACAGTGCCCGGGTAGGGGCCGGAGCCGCGCCGATCAAAACGGAAAAAGGCTGGCTGGAAATATACCATGGCGCCAACGAACAACACCGGTACTGCCTGGGCGCTTTCCTGCTTGACCACAACGATCCGTCGAAGGTGCTGGCGAGAACGGAACAGCCTGTGATGATGCCAACGGCCGAATATGAGCTTACCGGTTTCTTCGGGCAGGTGGTCTTCACCAATGGGCATGTACTGCAACCTGACGGAGATACTGTCACCATCTACTATGGCGCCGCAGACGAATTTGTTTGCGGGGCGCATTTATCGATCAGGGAAATATATTCATTGTTAAAATAAGTGAGCAATGCTGAAGAAACTGCAATCGGAGATATTACATTTCAAAAGCCAGCCGCATAATTTCAGGATACTGGTGCTGACGAATCTCGTATATGCGATCGTGTTACCGGTAATAGATATTTTCGTGGCGGCTTATGTGATGAGGAATTCCAATGATCCTACCAAAGTGGTCATCTATCAACTCACCATCTATACCGGTATCCCCATCACCTTCCTGTTGAACGGGTGGCTGCTCAAACATTTCAACATCAGGAAGCTGTATTCCGTAGGAATGATGCTCAGCGCGGTTTCCATGATGGTGATGATGTCGCTGAAGAACCTCGATCTCACCGGCATCGGGGTGGCAGGGACCATCATGGGCATGTCGTTCGGTTTTTATTGGGCCAACCGCGACTACCTGGCATTGGCCATCACCAACGATGGTAACAGGAACTATTATTATGGAATGGAAACCTTTTTCTACACGATCATTGCAGTGGTGGTGCCGGTGGCCATCGGCTGGTTTATCGAATTGCAGGGCGGAGCGGCCAGGGTGCAACGGGCCTATATGATCCTCACCGGGTTGGTATTCATCATTACGATCATGGCATCTGTAGTTTGTTTCAGGGGGACCTTCACCAACCCTGTGCAGAAAAAATATATCTACTTCAAATTTCATCCTTTATGGTACAGGCTCCTGTTCCTGGCCTTATTGAAAGGGCTTGCACAGGGATTCCTGGTAACGGCGCCTGCCATGCTGATCATGTTATTGCTGGGAAAGGAAGGCGCACTGGGAACAGCACAATCGATCGGCGCTGTGATAGCAGCGGTGCTGATGTACATCATCGGCAGGCTGGCCAGGCCGAAGCATCGCATCAGGATCTTTGCGGCCGGGTTGATCCTCTTTACCGCAGCGGCATTGGTAAACGGCATATTATTCAATGAGCTTGGCGTTATTCTCTTCATGCTGTTCCTGCTCCTTGCCAAACCGTTGATGGACCTTGCCTATTTTCCCATACAGTTCAATGTGATCGATATTCTCTCCAGGATCGAGAAGCGTGGCGAATTCGCCTATATCCTGAACCATGAGGCCGGATTGTATGTGGGGAGGTTCCTCGGCGCAGCAACATTTCTTTTATTAGCTTACGGTTTCTCGACTGAGGTAGCGCTCAGGTATGCGATCATCATCATTGCTGTACTGCAATTGAGCTCTATCTATGTGGCGAAAGGGATCATCAAACAGGGCAGGGAGATCGATCCCGCCTCAGACAAGGATTCAACGGCCATACATTCCATCACCAATGAATTGATACCATCATGAAACTGATCGGCGCCCTATTGTTTCTTTCACTTCTTCTCGCACAGTGCAGTGAACCTGCCGGTAAGCCCGTACCACAGCAACGGTTGGGCCGCGTGGACTCGATGCCTAACCTGCCTCAACCGCTTGATATCATCGATTACCAGCAGTTGGCGCTGCGGTTCGATAGTACTGTTTTCGATTTCAATGCGAAGGGCGAATACTGGCCGCTGGTGTGGATCGATAGTAGTCGCAGGAATTATCCGCAGAACGTGGTAGGTCTCTATACAGCGCTGGGCGATGTACGGCAGGGCACGAACAATAAAGGCATGTTCCATGAATCATTGGCCACTATGGGAGCTGTATTGGGTGCAACATTGGTAGGCATCAACAAAGCCAATCAACAGGACCTCGACTATGTAGGCATGCTGAAAAATTATTTCAATAAAGATGTGGGCTGGAATATCATGATGAACAACACCTGCCCTGAAGTGGCGATGCTGGGTGGCGGTTATGGCCGCGACTGGTGGTATGATGTATACCCGAACCTGTTGTTCTACGCTATCTATGATCTGTACCCTCATGCACCGGGCTTCGATAGCATTGCCCGGAGCATTGCCGATAAATTCTATCTCGCAGATTCTATTTTAAAGGGAGATTATCATTACTCTTACTTCGATTATCGCAGCATGAAGCCCATGAAAAACCAGATCTGCGCGCAGCCCGATGCTGCTGCCGGTCATGCATGGGTATTGTATGCTGCCTGGAAAAAATTCGGAGATGAAAAATACCTGAACGGTGCATTGAGCGCATTGCGTGCGCTGCAATCACAACCTGAAAATCCGAACTATGAAGTGCTGATGCCTTTCGGGGCTTATCTCGCTGCCCGGATCAATGCAGAGCGCGGAGAAAAATATGATGTGCATAAAATGCTCGGCTGGTCATTCGATGGAACACCCAAATGCCGGGAAGGATGGGGAGTTTTAGTGGGCCGGTGGAATGGTATCGACATCTCAGGGATCGTAGGAAGTACGGTTGATCATGGGGGTTATGGATTCCTGATGAATACGTATGATGCAGCCTGGCCGCTGGTGCCGTTGGTGCGTTATGATCAATCCTATGCAACTGCAATCGGCAAATGGATGCTGAACGCTGCCAATGCGGCCCGGTTCTTTTATCCTGACCACATGCCGGCTGATCATCAGTCGATCCCACAACTGGCTGCCGTTACAAAGGGTGTTATTGGTTATGAAGGCATCGCCCGCAATTCTACTTTCAATCAGTATGCCTACCTCAAAGGCCCGGTTGCGCAGGGTGATGGCCCTAAATGGGTGCCGGGAAAAAATCCGGAAGTTTCACAATTCAGTGTTTATGGTAGTGCCCATGTAGGGATCTTCGGTAGTATTATCAAGACAAGTGAAGTTCCCGGCATATTGCAATTGAACCTGCTGGCCACTGATTTTTATCATGGGCCTGCTTATCCGTCTTATCTATATTATAATCCTTATCCTGAAACCAAAGAGATCAGTATTGAATTGGAAAAAGGGAAAAAAGCAGACCTCTACAATACGGTAACGGGAAGATTTATTGCGCGTAATATTGCTACAAGTACAAAAATAAAACTGGGACCTCAGGCTGCTGCTGTCATTGTGTGCGTACCGGCAGGTGGGAAGAAGACGGTGGAGGGTGGAAAGATGGCAGTAGATGGAGTGGTGGTGGATTATAATTACCAGGAGTAAACATAGATCCCGCTTGTTAATTCTCCGACAGGCGTTAGAGAATTTGATTTATTTTTCCGATCAAATTGACTTCTTCGTAATTTTCCTTTCTTTTATCGCTCTCCTGATATGAAAGGAAAATATTTTTTATGCGCGCTGTTGCTCTCTGTACTTAGGTTACCGGCACAGCAAACGCCACAATGGTTAAGGTATCCCGCCCTCTCTCCTGACGGAAGAACGATCGTTTTCTCCTGGCATGGAGATATCTACAAAGTATCTTCATCAGGTGGGAAAGCTGTTCCCCTCGTCGTTCAGGAGGGCCGCGACTTCATGCCTGTCTGGAGCCACGACGGCAAATACATCGCCTTCGCCAGTGACAGGTATGGGAATTTCGATGTTTTCATTGTGTCCGCCACTGGTGGTGAGCCGAGGCGTCTCACCTTTCATTCAGCCGATGAGTTCCCTTATGATTTTACAGATCAGGACAGCGCCATCCTGTTCGGTGCCGCCATCATCGATGCCCCGGCCAACCGGCAATTCCCTTCGGAAGCATTGCAGGAATTGTACAAAGTTCCTTCTACCGGCGGCCGGACAAGGCAAATACTTACAACCCCTGCCGAAGATGCCAAACAAAGCACCGATGGCCGGTTCATTGTCTATCACGACAGGAAAGGAAGGGAAAACCCCTGGCGAAAACACCAGACTTCATCAGTAGCAAGAGACTTATGGATCTATGATCGCACAACAGCATCTCACCGCCAGCTCAGTTCTTTCAAAGGTGAGAACAGGAGCCCGGTGTTTTCTTCCGGGCAGCAAGAAATATACTACCTGAGCGAGAAAAACGGCAGTTTCAATATTTTTCGGTTATCCATTTCGGATACTACGGATAATAAACAGATCACTTTTTTTAAGGACCATCCCGTTCGCTTCCTGACCATCGACCAGCACAATACGCTCTGTTTCGGATACGATGGCCAGATATACCTGAAAAAGCCAAATGTTGAGCCTGCGCGTGTACGTATTGTGATGCCTTTAGAAAAGAAGACCAATACAACGATCACTATCCCGGTAACGGAAATACAGGAAATGGCGATCGCTCCTTCAGGCTATGAGCTGGCTTTCATATTCCGTGGAGATGTATTTGTGACCAGCCTGCGCAACAATAGAATAAGACAGATCACCAATACACCCGGAGCAGAGGCAGGTCTTAGCTTTTCACCTGATGGCCGAAAACTGCTTTACGCTTCTGAGCGGAATGATCGCTGGGCAATTTATCAAACAGAGATCATCGATGATGACGATCAGTTCTCTGGTACTGCTTTGCTGAAAGAAGGGCCGGTGACCGGGAACGGAGAAGAGAATGATCAGCCTGCCTGGTCGCCCAACGGAAAAGAGATCGCATACATCGAGAACAGGACCACCCTGAAGATCTATGACACAAACACCCGCAAAACACGTACCCTGCTAACCGGTGAACAATTGTACAGCAGGCGGGACCATGATCAGTATTTTGAATGGAGCCCTGACGGACAATGGCTCCTGCTGCAATTTACCAGGAAAGGGGGAGGTAATGAAGAAGTAGGCATTATCAGCGCTTCCGGCAACGGCACGCTTATCAATCTTACCCAAAGCGGCTATAGTGATCTGCATCCCGCATGGGCTATGGATGGTAAGATGATCACCTGGTACAGCGACAGGCAGGGTCTTCATAGCTATGCCAACAGCAGTACCAGGCAGCAGGATGTATATGCGCTGTTCACCGATGAAATGACCCATGAAAATTTCAGATCAGGAAAGCCGGGGATCAGGAATATAACAGGCAGGGATACTCTGCAGAATATTCAAACCAAAGATCAGGCCGCCCTGGCTGCTACCGATTGGAGCAACCTGCGGGACAGCAGGGAAAAGCTTACCCCATTCTCCTCCCTGCTGTCTGATGCCCTGGTGAGCAGGGATGGCAAGACATTATATTTCCTGGCCAAAACAGGAAAGAATTATGATTGCTGGCAAACCAACCTCCGTACCAAAGAGTCGAAGATCATCGCACCGAACCTGAAAGATGGCAGCATGAAATGGGATGCGGAACAAAAAGATATTTATTTGCTTGCCGCCGGTAAGATCACCCGGATCGATCCCATCACCGGCAAACAGGATTCGATCAACATCAAAACGGATCTCACCATCGACCTGGCAAAAGAACGGCAGGCGATGTTCAACCATGTATGGCGCAGAACAGCACAAACTTTTTATACCTCAGGAATGCACGGGGCCGACTGGCCGGCACTGAAACGCAGCTACCAGCGTTACCTCACCGATATCGATAACAATTACGATTTTGCCGAATTGCTCAATGAGCTATTAGGCGAATTGAACGTAAGTCATACAGGTGCTACTTATAATCCCGATCGAAAAGGCGTAACGGTAACGGCATCACTGGGAATATTTATAGATCAGCAATACCAGGGCGATGGTCTCAGGATCGAAGAACTGATTGCCGGAGGACCGCTTGATCGTGCTGCATTCGGTATCAAAGCAGGCGCTGTTATTGAAGCCATCGATGGAGAAAGGATCACGAAAGACAAAGATGCGGCGCAATACCTCGATGGGAAAGCCGGCAAAGACATCCGGATCACCATCGATAATGCAGGACAAGTCAACGACTGGCTGATCAAACCCATTACTCCAGCAGAAGAAAGCGAACTGCTTTACAAACGATGGGTGAAGCGCAACCAGGAAGAAACAGAAAGACTGAGTAATGGAACTTTAGGTTATGTTCATCTATATCGCATGAATGATGCCGCTTACAGGAGTGTTTATGATGACCTTTTCGGCAAATACTTGAACTGCAAAGCCGTGATCATCGATACCCGCTTCAATCGCGGCGGTGATCTTGCCCCTGAACTCGGCATGTTCCTGAGCGGCATACGAGTGAGGGAAAATACGAGTGATCATTTCTCAGTAAATAGTGAGCCCTCTTTCCGCTGGACCAAACCCACTATCGTGCTGGCCAATGAAGCCAATTATAGTGACGGCCATTGTTTTGTATACGATTATCAATTTCTGCAGATGGGCAGGCTGGTGGGCATGCCGGTCCCAGGCAGTTGTACCTGGATGACAGGCCAAACCCTGCAAGACCCTTCACTCAGCTACAGCGCTCCAACACTGGGGGTCAAAACAACCAGCGGTGTCTATCTCGAAAATTATCAGACGGAACCTGATATCCGTGTCATGAATGAATACGGCGCCGTAAGCAGGGGCCGCGACCAGCAACTGGAAACTGCCATCCGGCAATTGATGCACGAACTTTCCACAAAAACGCCCGGCCGATGACGGAGCAGGAACAGAACATACATTATTGGCAGCAGCTCAGGGAAGGAAATAAACAGGCGCTTTTTGAACTGTACAACAATACCTACTTCCAAGATCGGAAGAGCACACGTCTGAACTCCAGTCACAGCTAAGCATCTCGTATGCCGTCTTCTGCTTGAAAAAAAA